>Ga0256830_1000553_pt1 | contig 29286 bp, 27 predicted proteins | sample 128326metaG_FD_190537 | JGI IMG/M metagenome (GOLD analysis project Ga0256830, IMG submission 190537) | Hydrothermal vent microbial communities from Lau Basin, Pacific Ocean - 128-326 | ecosystem: Environmental > Aquatic > Marine > Hydrothermal vents | place: Pacific Ocean: Lau Basin | collected... | reverse complement strand
AGCGCCCGATTACGCAGTATTCACTGGCCCGAGCTCAATCCGCGTCAATGTGCTGGTTTGGTCAAGAATATGCCTGATTCCAAACCGGTTGCTATCTTGTTTGGTCGGGAGGACTCGGGTCTCAGCAATGCGGAAATGGATAAGTGTCAATATTTGGTGCATATTCCCACAAACCCGGAATATGCGTCGTTGAATATTGCCGCAGCAGTTCAGGTTATTTGTTACGAATTGTATCTCGCGCAGCAAAATATAGCCGGCCGTGTGGCGCCGGTGGTGTCATTAGCAGGCGACGTGCAAGGTGAAAGAGCATCAGCAAAGGAGATGGAAGGCTTGTTTGCGCATATGGAGTCGGTTTTGACCGAAATTGGCTTTTTAAGGCCGCCCAGTTGCCAAAAGCTCATGCGGCGTTTGAGGCGTTTGTATAATCGAGCAGGCCTTGATTCTACCGATGTCAACATCCTTCGAGGGGTCATGAGCGCTGCGGAGGGGCGAAAGTATGAATGGCAGTCACGGAAAAAAGAATAAGTAAAAATACCATCTGCCTCTTGAGATTTGCTGTGTTTGCCCTCAATATTAGTAAATAATAATCTTCCTTTGAACTTCAAGCATTGTTTTCATTGAGACATTAAGAGAATATTTCATGTTTTCACAATTGAAAGAAGACATAAATTGCGTTTTTGATCGTGATCCTGCGGCGCGAAACTGGTTTGAGATAGTAACCACTTACCCCGGTGTGCATGCCCTGCAAGCTTATCGGCTTGGGCACTGGTTATGGAAAAAAGAACTGAAATTATTGGCGCGAATGATTTCAACCCTTGCGCGTTTTTTAACGGGTATTGAAATTCATCCCGGTGCTGTTATCGGGCGTCGTTTTTTTATTGATCACGGCATGGGAGTGGTTATTGGTGAAACCGCCGAAATTGGCGATGATTGTACAATTTATCACGGCGTTACGCTTGGTGGTACCAGTTGGGATGGGGGTAAACGTCACCCAACATTGGAAAACGGTGTGGTGATTGGTGCAGGTGCCAAGGTGCTGGGGCCGATTATTATTCGCGAAAATGCACGAATAGGTTCAAACGCGGTTGTGGTGAAAGATGTGACTGCTGATGCCAGCGTGGTTGGTGTGCCGGGCCGAGTAGTAGTGAAAAAGCAGGATGTGGAGAAAAAACGCCAGGATATTGCAGATAAAATCGGCTTTGATGCTTATGGTAGTACGGCGGACATGCCTGACCCTGTGGCGCAAGCAGTTAACCGCATTTTGGATCACATCCATGTGATGGATGAAAAACAGGATCTCATGTGTCAGGCATTGAAAAGTATGGGAGTCCATATTCATGATCTTGAATTGCCGGATTTGGAGTCTTGTGTCCTGAGCGAAGATGAGCAAAACAAGCCTGAAGATAACGATGCAAAAATAAAATAAATACCATTTCTTTCTTGCCACCGTGTGTATTTTTTGCTGCGCTTTAAATGCGCATAATTTACATGGTTAAAAGCTTGACAAAAATACTAGGGATCAGTAATCTAAGCATTAACATGTGTGACAGATAACTTACCTGAAAAATAATTTAAGTGGGACTACGCTATGAGACTAACAACCAAAGGCCGTTATGCGGTAACTGCAATGCTGGACTTGGCCATTAATTTTCAAAACGGCCCGATTACATTGTCTGATATCTCCAAAAGACAAGGTATTTCATTATCTTATCTTGAGCAGCTTTTTTCAAAACTACGTAAGAACGGACTCGTTGACAGTGCCCGGGGGCCTGGTGGAGGTTACCGATTGAGTCGTGACGCTGATTTGATCGCCGTGGGTCAGGTTATAACCGCGGTGGACGAAAAAATTGATGTAACCAAATGTGGTGGAAAAGGTGATTGTCATGATGGTGGCCCGTGCTTAACGCATGAGCTGTGGTGCGATCTCAGTGATCAAATATACGATTTTCTCGATAACATCAGCCTTGGCCAGTTGGTGCGCAACAAAGAATCTTCCCAGGAAAATAGCGAGAAAGAAATTTCCTTTGCAACGGAATCTGAGGAAGCGGAAGGTGTTGTTAGTGAAAGTACAGAAGGCAGTTCCGTTGCTGTTTAAAATGTAGGCTGCGTTTGTTGATGTATTTTGATCACAATGCCTCTACACCGATGCATTCGGAAGTGCTTGCTGAAATGATGCCTTATTTGCAGCATTGTTATGCAAACCCTTCCAGTGTTCATTCACAGGGCCGTATGGCAAGAGAGGCGATAAATTACGCAAGGCAGCAAGTCGCTGACTTGGTAAATGCGCATCCGTCACAAGTCATTTTTACGAGTGGTGGAACCGAAGCAAATAATTTGGCTATCAAAGGCTGTATTCAGGGAATGGGTTTGTCCAGACTGGTTATTGGTGCTACGGAACACCCCAGCGTAAAAGATGTCGCTGCTAGTTTTGAGTCGTTTATGCAAGTGGATACGTTGCCCGTGGATTCTCAAGGTACTTTGGAAGGAATTGGGAATGGTGAAATAGAAAGCCTGTTGTCGGGTCAGCCTGCACTGGTTTCGCTAATGATGGCAAATAATGAAACAGGTGCGATACAGAATATCGCTGACATTGCACCGCAAATAAAGGCACAGGGTCATTTTGTTCACACTGATGCGGTTCAGGCGGCCGGAAAAACAGTGGTTGACTTTGCAAGCTTGGATGTTGATTTGCTTACACTGTCCGCACATAAAATATATGGCCCTAAAGGTGTTGGCGCATTAATTTTTGATAAAAAAATTGATCTTGGGGCAATGTTGCATGGCGGTGGGCAGGAAAAAAAATACCGCTCAGGAACTGAAAACGTAGCAGCTATCGTTGGTTTTGGAAAAGCTGCCGAATTGGCCAGGCAAAATCTCATCGAGAATGTGAGCCGGTTGAAACGTCTTCGTGAATACTTCGAGCAAAAACTCGGCATGTTACCAGGGGTTATTATTTTTTCTGAAAAGACAGCGCGTTTGCCCAATACCACTTTTTTCGGCATGGATACCAGTACAAATACAAATGGCAGAGGCATTGACGGGGAAACATTACTAATGCACTTGGATACGCAGGGCATCGCTGTTACCAGTGGTTCGGCCTGTGCAAGTACCCGATTGCAACCCAGTCATGTATTGATGGCAATGGGGGTTGGTGAACAGACTGCAAGAAGTGCCATACGTGTGAGTTTCGGCCTGCAAAATACAAAGGCTGAAATTGATCAGTTGATTGATGCCATAAAAGCACAGATTGAAATGATACCTTATTTGGAAATTGTGGAAAACTAATAAAACTGTTAAACAGTTTTTTCGGAGTTTAAGAAATGAAATTACCTATCTATCTTGATTACTCGGCAACGACACCGGTGGATCCAAGAGTTGCAGAAAAAATGTGTGAATATCTTACCATTGATCAGAAGTTTGGTAATCCGGCCTCTCGTTCACATAAGTTTGGCTGGGATGCTGATGAAGCGGTGAAAAAAGCACGTCAGCAAGTTGCCGATTTAATTAACGCTGATCCAAAAGAAATTGTCTGGACATCTGGAGCCACAGAGTCTGATAATTTAGCCATTAAAGGCGTGGCACATTTTTACCATAAAAAAGGCAAGCATATTATAACCTGTAAAACCGAGCATAAAGCGGTGTTGGATACTTGTCGTCAACTGGAACGGGAAGGCTTTGATGTTACTTATCTCGACCCGGAAGCAACAGGCTTGATTGATATCAAGAAGCTCGAGGCAGCTATGCGTGATGATACTATTTTGGTTTCATTGATGCATGTGAATAATGAAATTGGCGTTATTCAGGATATTGCTGCTATTGGTGAATTAACGCGTAGTAAAGGTATTATTTTTCATGTTGACGCAGCGCAAAGTGCCGGCAAGGTGCCAATAGATTTAAAAGAAATGAAAGTGGATCTTATGTCTTTCTCAGCGCATAAGATATATGGCCCCAAAGGTATGGGTGCGCTTTATGTTCGTCGTAAGCCACGTATTCGTCTCGAAGCGCAAATGCACGGAGGCGGGCATGAGCGAGGCATGCGTTCAGGTACCTTGGCTGTTCACCAAATTGTAGGTATGGGTGAGGCGTTTCAGATCGCACAACAAGAAATGGCAACCGAAAATGAGCGTATTCGTATGTTGCGGGACAAGTTGTGGAATGGGCTTGATGACATGGAAGAAGTCTACCTGAATGGCACAGCGGACAGTAAAGTGACTGGCAACTTGAACGTCAGTTTCAACTTTGTTGAAGGCGAGTCATTGATTATGGCGTTGAAAGATATTGCAGTATCGTCCGGTTCAGCATGTACATCAGCCAGTCTTGAGCCTTCCTATGTGTTGCGTGCCTTGGGGCGTAACGATGAACTTGCTCACAGTTCTATTCGCTTTAGTATTGGTCGTTTTACGACAGAAGACGAAATTGACCATACAATTAGCATTGTACGAGAAAAGGTGAATAAGCTGCGTGATCTTTCTGTTCTTTGGGAAATGCATAAAGATGGAATCGATCTGTCAAAAATTGAATGGGCCGCTCATTAAGACGCCGTCTTGTTAAGGTGCTACAGGATCAGATGAGGAGTCAGTAATGGCACTAACATTAACCGAAACAGCAGCAAATCGTGTTCGTACCTTTCTGGAAAAAAGAGGAAAGGGTGTGGGCTTGCGCTTGGCAGTAAAACCGAGCGGTTGTTCAGGAATGTCTTACGTGCTCGAGTTTGTTGATGTAATTGAAGACGTAGATGAAGTTTTTGAAACACATGGTATTAAGATCATTGTTGACAAAAAAAGCCTTCTTTATCTGGATGGTACTGAACTGGATTATACGAAAGAAGGATTGAACGAGGGGTTTAAATTTAACAACCCCAATGTTACCGGTGAATGTGGTTGTGGTGAAAGTTTTAATGTCTGATCACAGCGTGTAAATAGCCACATCATGTTGTCTTATATAGTTTAAGTGGTTTATGCAGAATTATTTTTCTTTTTTTGAATTGCCGGCAAAGTTTGATATAGATCTGCCTGACCTGATAAAGCGGTATCGTGAAATACAGAGGGTTGTGCATCCCGACAAGTTTGCAAGCAGTCCTGAGCGTGAACGATTGCAAGCTGTGCAATATGCCGCTCAAGTAAATGATGCATTTGATATTTTAAAATCACCTTTGTCCCGCGCAATCCATTTGTTGAGGCTTAACGGGGTTGAGACCGAGAAAAATGCAACGATATCCGATCCGGTGTTCCTAATGCAGCAAATGGAAATGCGCGAGTTGCTTGAAGTTGCTGCCACGAAACAAGATGCATTAACAGCGATTGAAGAAGCAATTGATGATATTGAAGGCAGGTACCGTGATTTGCTCGGTGAGATAAAGGATATGTTTTCTGAAGCCTCGCCTGATTATCATAAAATAAATGACAATATTTTAAAGCTACAGTTTTTTGATCGACTTAAAAATGAAGCCGAAGCCTTATTGGTCAAGATTGAAAACAGCTAATACATAAGTAAACGCACATCTGGAATTTACATAATGGCATTATTGCAAATCACCGAGCCTGGGGAGTCAACTGCACCTCACGAGCATCGTCTGGCAGTTGGAATTGACCTTGGTACCACCAATTCATTGGTTGCCAGTGTTCGCAGTGGCTCGGCTGAAACCCTGCCTGATGTTGATGGTCATCATTTGTTGCCATCAGTTGTTCGATATATTTCGGATAATGATGTGCTTGTTGGTGCTGAGGCCGCTGCTGCTGCATCTATTGATCCGTTAAATACCATTGTTTCTGTGAAGCGGTTAATGGGGCGAGGATTGAGCGACATAAAATCATTAGGCACTTCATTGCCGTATGATTTTGCAGAAGGTCACTCTTCAATGCCTTTAATTAAAACCGTATCCGGTGCGCATAGTCCGGTTGCAGTTTCTTCCGAAATATTAACGTCGCTACGTGTTCGCGCTGAGAAAACCCTGGGTGGTGAGTTAGCCGGGGCGGTAATTACTGTGCCAGCCTATTTTGATGATGCCCAGCGGCAGGCTACAAAAGATGCTGCCAAGCTCGCAGGTATAAATGTGTTTCGATTGTTAAATGAACCAACGGCAGCTGCGGTGGCTTATGGTCTCGATAGTGGGTCAGAAGGTGTGGTTGTGATTTTTGACTTGGGTGGAGGGACATTTGATGTTTCGGTGCTTAGGTTAAATAAAGGCGTTTTTGAAGTGCTTGCGACTGCCGGTGATAGCGCGCTTGGAGGTGATGATATGGATCATGCCATTGCTAAGTGGATTATGTCTGAAGCAAATATTTCAACTGATGCGAGTCATGCGACTTTGCGTCAGCTGATGCAGCATGCACGTCAGGCAAAAGAAACACTTACCGAGCAATCCTCCGTTGCAATTCAGTTGAATATCAATGACGAGCATTCATGGCATGGTTCACTCAGTCGTGAAAAAATGAACGAACTTATTATGCCATTGATTAAACAAACCCTTCGGCCCTGCCGTCAGGCACTGCGTGATGCGGGTGTATCAAAAGACGACTTGGAAAATGTCGTGATGGTTGGTGGCTCGACCCGGATTCCTTTGGTTCGTGAGCAGGTTGCTGAATTTTTTAACTGCGAACCATTGGTTGATATTGATCCTGATAAAGTTGTTGCCATTGGTGCTGCGATTCAGGCGGATGTTTTGGCTGGCAATAAGCCGGATGACGAGATGTTGTTGCTGGATGTAATTCCCTTGTCCCTGGGACTTGAAACCATGGGTGGTTTGGTGGAGAAGATTATTCCGCGAAATACTACCATACCAATTGCCCGAGCCCAGGAATTTACTACATATAAAGACGGTCAAACGGCCATGGCCATACATGTTGTGCAGGGTGAGCGAGAAGTTGTTGAAGACAACCGTTCTCTGGCGCGTTTTGAATTACGAGGCATTCCTCCGATGGTTGCCGGTTCGGCACGAATACAAGTAACGTTTCAGGTGGATGCTGATGGCTTGCTAAATGTGACGGCGTTGGAGAAAAACAGTGGTGTTGAGACGCATATTGAAGTGAAGCCTTCGTATGGCTTGTCTGAAGCGGAAATAGAAAAAATGTTACGAAGTTCATTTGATAATGCCGAGCATGATATGAAGTTGCGTCAATTGCGTGAGCAGCAAGTTGAGGCTGATCGGGAAATTGCGGCACTGGAGTCGGCGCTGGCAGATGACGCTGCGACATTGCTGAATGAAGCTGAATTGAGTCGAATAACGGCGGTGCTGAGTATTTTAAAGGCCGAGCGCGATAGTGATGACGCTGAACATATCAAGCAGTGTATAAAAAATGTTGAGGATGTTTGTGCATTTTATGTTGAACGCAGAATGAATAAAAATATCAAGCAAGTTATGGCTGGTCACAATGTTGAAGAATTTAAAGCCAGTAGCTAGAGTGTATAATTAGAAACCGGAATGAGAAGTAAAGCAGGAATAAAATGCCCCAAATAATTGTTTTGCCACATGAGGAATTGTGCCCGGAAGGCGCTGCATTTGATGTTGAAAAAGGTATCAGTGTTTGTGATGCGTTATTAAAAAATGACATTGAAATCGAGCATGCCTGTGAAAAGTCCAATGCTTGCACTACCTGTCACGTTGTTATTCGTGAGGGCTTTTCTTCGCTTGAAGAAGCCTCGGAAGAGGAAGATGATTTGCTTGACAAGGCCTGGGGGTTGGAGCCGGAGTCGCGTTTAAGTTGCCAGGCAGTTGTTGCAGATGAAGATCTGGTTGTGGAAATACCAAAGTACACCATCAATATGGTTTCCGAAAATCATTAGTGTTTTCTTTGGCTTTGACGGAAAGGATTGAGTATGGGTTTAAAATGGATTGATTCTCTGGAAATAGCGATTGCCCTTGATGAGGTACATCCCGAAGTGGATCCTAAGCTTGTTCGTTTTACTGATCTGCATGGCTGGGTGATGGCGTTGGATGAGTTTGACGATGATGCCGCTCATTCCGGTGAGAAAATTCTGGAGGCAATTCAAATGGCATGGATAGAAGAGCGTGAGTAGTTTTCGGGGCTAAATAGGCTGGAGTGGTGGCTTAAATCTGGCTAAGTAGCTGAAGTGTCAGGTTTTGGCTTGCTTGGGCTTGACTCAGCATTGCCGTGCCTGCTTGCTCGATAATTCTGGCTTTGGTGAGTGTGGCTGTTTCAACGGCAAAATCAGCATCCTTGATTCGTGAGCGACTGGCTGATAAGGATTCCACTGCAATTTCGTTTACTGATATGGCTGACTCTAGTCTGTTCTGCTGGGCGCCGAGCCTGGCACGTTGTTTGGAAATATAGGTAATTGCATTGTCGAGTTTTGTAATCGCCGTCCCTGCTTCCGATACCAGGTCAACATTGTCTATGCCGAGTGATTTTGTACTTGAGGCTGCATAGGCAACTTTAATCGTTTGACCTTCTTCTGCGCCGATTTGAAAATCAAGGTATTGGGTCGGGCCTTCATTTTGGTAAAAACTTAGCGGGAATATCACGTTGAAATTGGTTGGATTGGCCTGGGTGATCTCGGTGTTATCGATAACCGCACTGGCATCGAGAGAGGCAAGCCCTGAGGCGTCCAGCCCGCCAATTGCACCAACGTCGGCATTGAGCAAGTCGGCATCGCTTACCACGGAGCCAATATTGGCCAAAAAATCCGCTTCAAAGTCACTAATGGTGGCAAACCCGGTTGTCGTGTTTATGGCTGCCTGTAGTGAGTCGCCGGCATTCAGTCTTTGCATAACCGCCTGTATTCCACCGGTGGCTATGCTATCCAGATACCGTGCGGCAAGATAGGCTGTGGAGTATTCGGCACTGGTGCCGCCCCAACTACCGGTAATGCCTGTGGCTGCGGCTAGTTGTGCCGCTTTGTTGCTTGCATAGCCTGATGCGTCGGCGGCAACGCGTTCGTCACCACCTTGTATTAGTTCTGCGGCACCCTCCATAAACCAGGTGTCGATGTTGGTCGTGTCTGTTTGGTCGAACATGACAGCGTGTGCCATTTCGTGGGCGATGGTACGGTCATAATAAATGGGGGGATCGCCGCCATCGGGGGTTGATACGTTAACAAAGTCGGCCATATCGATTTTCAGTGTTAAATTACTGATATTGCCTACGCCTGAGCCAACATTGGCTGAAACTTGTGCCAGTGTACCGCCGGCACCGTCAGTAAAACTGTCCAAATCCACTGTCAGGTCAATATTGCTGGAATCCAGGCCGTAAAACGTGGAAATTCGGTCCACTGATTGCTGAAGCCAAACGTCTCGTAGTGCTAATTGGGTTTTCATTTTGTCGTCGGCGGTGTCTACCGCATCGAACATGACATTGTCATTGAGGATTGCAATACCGTTAAAATTGGTGTTTTTGGCGACGCGATTTACTTCTGTCAGTAATTGATCAACTTCTTTTTGCAGATTTTCTTTATCAGCCTTGGACATTACTGCTTCATTGGCTGCTTGTACTGCCAGTTCCCGCATACGCTGAATCATGTTGCCGACTTCTTCGAGTCCACCTTCAGCCGTTTGAAGTAACGAGATGCCATCGTTAACATTGCGCATGCCTTGGGATAAACCGCGAATTTGGGATGTCATTCTTTCGGTGATTGCCAGGCCCGCCGCGTCATCCCGGGCCGAGTTTATTCTCAATCCGGAAGACAGGCGTTGCAAAGAGGTGCTTAAGGCCGAATCATTCCGGTTTAGCATTCTTGCAGCATTGATTGCAGATAGGTTGGTATTAATTTGCATTTGTTACCCACCTGATAGGCAAATAAAAAAGCATTTTTTGGTCGCTTACTTTTCATCAATAACAGGTTCTTAGCAATATCAGCGGTATTTTATCTGCAATCTTTAGTTTTTTCCCCGTATTTTAGCGCGGTTTGGTGTGATTTTCGTGTGATATTAAAGAAAATCAAAATCTTGATTTGTTTTATAGATCGGGTATAAAGTGACCGCAAAGGCAAGGGTTCTACTTCTTGTGTGTGTTGGGTGGTGAATAGGTGGGCAGTGAATAGTAAAGCACGAGGGTGTTGTTGCCCGGGTATAGCCAAAGCCGGATGGGCTTACCGGCTTTGGGGTTGGGCCTGAAGGCGGAAAGAGATTAATCGCTGGTATATTCTTTCAGGGTTATTCCCTTTGCCTCCCAAATATTGCCGGGACTACTGACGGTCTGCAGGTCGCCGGAACCTTGAATATATCCACTGCTTGCCATGAACAAGCATGTTTCGTCCGCTTCACAAAGGCCGTTATCGTTGCCTGAATTGTCGTTGAAAGGCTCAACCGCATTGTTGAGATAGGAGATAGCGTCGCTGCCGATTGGTGTGTAGTCGGTAAATGCTTCAGGGTAGGTATTGGAGCTGACACTATCGCCATTGGATGCGTCTACAATATTCACTTGAGTATTGCTGTCATAAATTTCCTGGCTAGTATTATAGGCAATTGAAGATGCACTAATGCTGGCAAGCAAGTTGTTCTGCGCCGCTGGTGTTGCCGGAGAGGATGCAGTAAAGAAAATGCCTTCGGCGTTTGAAGACGTGGCATTTACCAGGGTGACTATGTTGTTTTGCCCGTTAATTGTCAGCGCATGGCCGGCAGCGCCGGTGAGCACGCTATCCGATAAAAAATTGTTTGATGAGAGTGAAATACCACTGCTTTCAGTGCCGGTGTTTAAGCCGTTGTTGGTTGCGGTAATACCTGAAAAGCGGTTGTTAATTGCATTGGTTTCAACAAGTAGTCCATTCCCTTGGTTTTCTATAAGTTGTGTATTTTGAACGAGATTACCAAACAGCGGTAGTTTTATTGTTTTTGAACTATCGTTAGGGTCTTTTATTTCAAGAGGGCTGCGTTCACTCTTGATGTGGATTCCATTGCTCGAGTTATCCCTGGAGATGACGTCAACCATGCGCACTTGTTCTGAGGCTCTTAACTCGATGCCATTTGTTCTTGCGTTGTATATTTCCAGATTACGCACATTTGTGTAAAACCCGCCAGTAATGAGTATGCCTATTTCCGATCTGCTGGCATCAATTTTTCCTTCAACCCATGAGCCGGTTGCTGTGGTGCGAACGTCAATGGCGGCCTGGCTGGAGGGGGGCACTGTAAGGGTAAATTGAGGGTCGATTACCAGTGCGGCATGTCTGCCACTGACTGTGTATGCGCGCTTCAAGCTAGGGTCAGTGTTATCCTTGCCGGTGAGAATATAGATTGTTTCAAAGCCGGATAGTGTGCTGTTTTCTGGAACAACGACCGGGTTATTCCACCAGATTGCCGGCACGGTGCGCTCAACTTCACTGCCATCTGCCGCCCATGAAACGCTGACCGAATTCGGTAACCAATTGCTGTTTGCAAAGTCGAGCAGGTCTGACAGGTGTTTTCCTTTTTTCAGGCCAGTGCTGTAAATCACGGTTTGGCCGTCGACAATTTCACATGCCCAGTTAAAGGCGTTAAGCGTATCAACCGCAGGCGCCAATTGCTCGCAGGGGTAGTTGTCGGCCATTGTGAATTTGCGTCGTTCGCCGGCATGTATGTACGGCTTTGTAACATCGGGTAATATGTAAGTGTTCCAGTTCTCCACATCCAGTGCCGGATCATAAGGGTCGCTGGTGTTGGTGTAGTAAGGAATAACGTTGCTGCAATTCAGGTCTACACTCGTGTCCCGATCAACAATACGGCCTTTTGCGTTTGAGAAGGCGCAAAAGGTGTCTTTATCCGGTTGTGCCTCGATGCTCAGGGTGAAATCTGTGTTGGCAAGCAGGCCGGTATTCAGCAAGGTGGAAAATGTTGGGTTGCCATTACCTGTGAGCTGATACGACGAAGAATTGTCACCGTGTTCGACTTGGATGCGAATGGTTTTGTCGCGCAGACCTGCTGTGTTGAGGTTAATATTAAATGTTTGTACAGTCTCAAGTGTAATCCGGATGGTTACGCCGTTTCCGGCTAAATCCGTTATGGTGTTGGCGAAATCTAGGGTATAAGTTTCGTCAAGTGGTAGTGTCGTGACATTTTCACCGAGGCTGCTCAGGTCAAAGGTGAAAGTGAGGGTCGGCTGCTTAGTGTTATCGTAGGCCCAACTTCCCTTTAGGTTTTTACCTTTGCTTGCAATAAAAATCAACGTGTTGTCGGCCGGAATGGAGTTAGGGTCTAAGGCTTCACTAAAGACAAAGCTCATTTTTTTTGTGGTAATGGGAATGACGGTATCGCCACCATTCGCTAATAGGACATTAGGTTCCGTTTGTACAATGGTGGGTTTGGTTTGGTCGGTAACCTCAGGAGCCTGCCCTGAACCATCGGTAGCTGCCCCGCAAGCAACCAATAACATCGTGCTAATCAGGGTGATAAACAAAGTGGATAGTTTTTTTAATGCTTTCATCATGTAGAACGTCGCTCTGACTCTATGTTATTGTATTTTATTGTTTTAGCTGGTATTTGTCCGGTATGCTTGCTCAAGTTTTTTGTTGCTTTGGTTGTGCCACAATCATAATTTTGCGAATAAAACCGTACGATTCACGCAACTCACACGTCATTCTGTTTTAATCAAGCAGCATACCACTATATAAGTATATCTGACACACTACTAGACGGGAAAATTGAAAAGTTTTCAAGTCTCTACCCCTAAATATATGACATAGCTTGCAGCTTCGGTGATAAATAGCTGACAAGAATAGATTAAATTATACACAAGCTAGTTTTAATCGCACATTAAGGTGCTCGACACTATTTTAGTGCATTGTTTTTAATCGGGTTTTTTCAGGATTTTCGGTGTTTTTTTTAAAAACTGGCTTGCCAAGTTAGGCTAAGAATGGAATTTTTGCTCTGGTATCCGCTTTCGGTGCCTTTGGCGCCGGAGAACAGCTGGTAATTGGCGTATATTTGCACGTATTTTGTTTGCTGGAAGGTTAGTCGCGGGTTAAGGAAAAGCGCGAGCTGGTCGAGGCCAATTTCGTAGGTGGTGCCGAGTTTCCAGCGTTTGCTTTTGGAGACCTGATATAATTCGCCAAACAGGGCAAGTTTGGTTTTGCGATCCAGTATCTTGTCACTGGTGTTGATATGGCGCCCAATAAAATAGGCTGACAACAGTGACCCACGGCTGGTTTTTGGATATATGAAGCCGAATTTCCATTCCATGGACATGGCGGTTTTGTATTCGTAGTCTGTGGTGGTATAAGGTGTGTTGGATAAAACAGCGACCTCAAAATGGGATACCTGGCTTGATTCTTCCCAGCTTAAAATACCCGAATAAGGGTGCTCGGGTGTAAAAGTATAGCCTTTTGAGGCCAGCGCGAAGTCCAGTGTTTTGCCAGCGTTCAAGGCGGCTGCTACTTCGGGATTAAGTGCGTAATAGGGTTCATTGCGCCGGGTATATTGCAGGGTAATTGCCCGTGCCCGGTTACCGATTTTACGACTAATGCGCATGCCTGCGCCGCCGGTGTCAAATTTTTCATCCGCAAAACTGCCTTTTTTGACCAGTTCTGTCCAGTTCGCGGTGGGTTTTATGCCTCTTATTGCACCGTCGGAGCGTCTAACCGGGTGCCATATGCTACCGAAATCAGGGAGTTGGGCCGGGCGAAATACCGGAACCCAGATTACATCCAGGTCATAGTCGCGGGTGCTGAGTTTCCAGCGGCTGCCAAACACTGGACGACGTTTGTCGATTATGTCGTAGTCGAGTTTGTATCGCACCATGATTTTGCTGCTAAGGCGGTCACTCAGGCTTTCGTGTTGGCGATTGGGGTTGATTGTGTCCCATTGGGCATAAATGGCGCCAATCATCCATTCTTGCTGTTTTTGTCTGTACCTTAGGTACGTGGGTTGCCAACTTATTTCAAATTTTTGGATATTTTCGTCACTGGATTGTTCGGTGGCCTGAAAGCGCGAGCCGAAAGTGAAGTCCAGGTTGCGTTTGTATTTGCTGCGAAAGCTTAGTGCGGCGTTAAAATAATTACTGCTGCTTCGGTTTTGCTCGTCACCCCAGATACTAAACTCCCCCTTAAAGCGTGCGCGGTGTAATTCTGTGACAACGGCTTTGTTCTTGGTTTCAATCGGCTTGATTTTAATGCCGGCCTTGGAGATGAGAGGGGCCTCTTCTGTTTTATCACTGACCACGTAGTATTGCGTCTCTTGTACGACTTTGATTGATGTTTTCGGGTGTTTGTAGCCCAATGCCAGCAGTTTTTCGTAACGCTGCCAGACGTTTGAATCGTCTTTCATTGCACCGGCGTAGACACGAAACTTGCCGTTCTTTAATTCATAGACAAAGGCGTCGATGTGATTTTGCTTTAAGCGATTGGCGATATGCTCGGCGCGCATGCGGGTTAAAAATAGCCCCAGGCTCAGTGATTTTAATGAAACATTGACCTTTTTTGAGACAATTCGTACTTTTTGACCGCTTTTGTTGAGGCTGTAAGCCAGTTTTTCTGCCGCTTTGAGATCATCGAATTTGCTCAGAATATGAAGCTTTTTGAAATCAATTTTTTGTTTTTTTTGTGGTACCCGTGCGTGTTTTTCAGCGTGGGCTTGGCTGCTCTCGGGGGCTGCGAATATTTCTGCGGAAACAAGTAAAAACAAGACCAGAAAGAAAGTGATGGTGTGTTGGATCGTCATCACGGCTTCACTAATAATTTACGTCGATACCGAGAATAATGGCATCTTCTTTGGTTTCGTGGCCGACGAAATCAGCGTCGTTTTCTTGGGGTAGAAAATCCATGGTGATTTCGATCAGGCCACGGACGTTGCTGCGAAAATAATAGGAAATTGTGGTTGTGATGACATTGGCGGCCAGACCCTCAAATATGGTGCCAGTGCCTTTAAAGTCTCCGGGGTTGGTGTAGTTGTATAATAACGAATAGGCGACACTGGTGTTGGCACGATAGTCAACACCGATGAATCCCCCGAACCACTGCATGTTTTTGCCTTTTTCGAGATATTCACTCCATTTGTTCCACATCAATTGTGCTATCCAAGTGACACGGGGAGAGGGGTATGTTTGAATATCAATTCCGGTGTTGGTTTGGAAAATGATGCGATCGGAAATTTCGTTTCCCAACTCGCCTGCTGCGGCATATTGCTGGTTAAGCTGCCAAAAAATGCCGGTTCTAAAATTCTTAAACCGTTTGCCGGTGTATCCGTATAAGGTTTTGCGATTATTGTTGTCAAAAATACGATCCTGTCTGCCAATGCCGGCGCTGTTCATTTCTTTGCCAGGGTTTGCATCTGCACCGTTACTGATTCCAATGCTGAGCAGCAAGTCGATAATGTCAATATCCGCGCGAATGCCTTGATCCAATCCGATGCCTGACTGACGATAAATCAAATACTCCTTTAGCGTGAGGCGAGTGTCCTGATCCACTATAATGTCCGAGCTGGGGAATTGCCCTGCGGTGAAGCTGCCAATAAGGCCATCTTCAATTCGGTATCGTAGCCATGATTCGCGCAAGGAGATGGCACCACTGTTCTCGCCAGGCCGCAGTATGGCATCAAAATAAAAACTGATATTTTCTGTTAAAGGGGCGCTGGAAATCAATTTGATGTAATTTGGCATCTGCAAATCAAGATTGGCGTTGTGGCTGACTTCTCCCGTTGTGATGTCGGCAATGTGTTTGCCGCGACGCAGCTGTCCCAGCATTTGTGAGCGAACGGAAAAAGGGAAGATGGCCGGTACTGCGGTATTTTCGTCTCCGGTGTCAACGCTGGTAAAACTTTCCCAGTTTGGCAGGCTATTTGTTTGACGGAATCGCTGTCCAAAAATGTTTAATTGCGGCGGTGCAGAATGGCAGGCGGAACAACTGACTTTGTATTGCCGACTGTAAATCGGGCTTGCATTGGCCGGCGTGAAGATGCTCATTAACAGCAATTCGCCCATCATCAGGGCGATGATGGGCAATGCAGGGTAAAAACGGTGTTTGCTGTGATAAAAAAGGCCTTTCACGGGCGTCCTTGTCCTTAACTGGTGGAATCTTGGCTAACATTTATGTAGCGGCAGCTTGTTTTATTGCTTGAGTTTCGGCTGATTAGCCTGGTTTTTGTAATTAGTCGTAAAATGACAGAAATAAACAAGAATGAAATTTGCTTGAAAAGCCGTCAAAAGTTAAAATTGCGCGCCTTGAAGGCGGGTTAGTCCCCGTTTTTTACATTGAAACCTTTGGAGATAGACAAAAAATGGCAGTTGAACGCACATTATCAATGATCAAACCCGATGCAGTCGCAAAAAATGTGGTCGGTGAAATTTACACTCGATTTGAAAAAGCAGGACTGAAAATAATCGCTGCAAAAATGGTTCATTTGTCTGAAGAACGTGCTGGTGCGTTTTACGCCGTTCACAAGGAAAGACCTTTTTATAACGACCTGGTGGCTTTTATGACATCTGGGCCAATCATGGTATCCGTACTGGAAGGTGAAAATGCCATCGCTTTGCATCGTGAAATCATGGGAGCAACAAACCCGGCCGAGGCCGCACCAGGTACTATTCGTGCCGATTTTGCCAGCAGCATTGATGAAAATGCGGTGCACGGTTCTGACAGTGCCGAAACCGCCGCAGAAGAAATTGAATTTCATTTCAGCGCTGACGAAATTTGCCCAAGAACACGATAAGTAATGACTGAAAGTCAGGCTGTTCAAATTCGGCAAAAGCAAAATTTGCTGGATTTTGATCTTGATGCAATGAAGGCCTTCTTCTCTGAAAACGGGGAGAAGGCTTTTCGCGCTGTACAGGTCATTAAGTGGATATATCATCGTGGCATGATTGATATTTCACAAATGAATGATCTTTCAAAGGCTTTGCGTGAAAAACTGCTGACAGAGACAGAAATTCGTGTGCCAGAAGTGGTTGTTGATCAGTATTCAAATGATGGTACCCGCAAATGGCTATTGAAAATGGAAGACGGCAATTGTATTGAAACGGTTTTCATTCCGCAAAATGATCGCGGAACCTTGTGCATTTCATCGCAGGTCGGATGCTTATTAAACTGCTCATTTTGCTCGACCGCAAAACAGGGGTTTAATCGTAATTTGAGCACCGGGGAGATTATTGCTCAGCTTTGGGTGGCAGCACATGCTTTGGGGCAGTTTGAAGAAGGGGCGGCGCGAAAAATAACCAATGTTGTTATGATGGGCATGGGTGAACCGTTGTTAAATTTTGATGCGCTGGTTCCTGCTTTAAATTTAATGCTGGATGATAATGCTTTTGGGTTGTCAAAGCGGCGGGTAACTGTGAGTACAGCCGGTGTGATTCCCGGAATGGATCGTTTAAGTGATGAATGTGGTGTTGCGCTTGCTGTTTCCTTGCACGCAACAAATGATGATTTGCGAAACACGCTTGTTCCACTGAATAAAAAATACCCCATAAAAGACTTGCTGGCAGCCTGCAAGCGATATGTGGAGAACGGTTTAAAACGGCATATAACGTTTGAGTACATCATGATAAAGGGTCTGAATGACAGTGCGGCAGATGCAAAAAAGCTGGTGAAAATGATAAAGCACATTCCGTCGAAAGTGAATTTGATTCCGTTTAATCCCTACCCAAATACGCAATACCAGCCTTCAACCCGAGAAAGCATTGAGCGCTTTGTAAAAATATTGGCCGATAATGGCATCGTTGCTGTGACTCGCAAAACGCGCGGCGAAGACATTGATGCGGCCTGTGGCCAACTTGCTGGCAAGGTCAAAGACAAAACCCGACGCAGTCTTCGTCATATCAACTTCGTGGGGCAATAATGTTGTCTGCGACGCATTTCAAGTCTTGCCAGATATATCAGCTGAAAAAGATTCTGGTGGTTATTTTGCATATTGCTTTAGGTGTCTTCTTGCTCGGCGGCTGTGTTTCTGTTGCCCCACAAAAGGCATCGCCACAGGAAATCATGGAGGCAAATGTGAATTTGTCTGCCGAATATTATCGCCTTGGTCGTTTGGAACCGGCCTTGGTGGCGGCAAAAAAGGCCGTTGCTGCGGATGCAGAATCGGTGTCAGCAAATCTGATGTTGGGGTTGATATATCAGGCCCTGGATGAGCCCCGGTTAGCCGAGGAATATTATTCCAATGCCATTGCATTTGTTGATGAAGATAAGGGTGAGTTTGGCCGGGTTCACAATAATTACGCGGTTTTTTTGTGTCAAAATAATCGCCTGCCGGAAGCGGAAACCCATTTTTTGTTGGCGGCAAAAAATAAGCTGTATGCAACACCGAACAGGGCTTATGAAAATGCCGGCATTTGTTTGCTGAAAAATGGCAAATCTGACGAAGCGGCAGTTTTTTTTCGAAAAGCGTTGGTCTTGGCGCCGAATATGCCGCGCGCGCTTTTTGAGTTAGCCAAAATTCAATATAATGCAGAAAAATACGCAGAAGCCAGTGCTTATTTCAGGCGCTACCATGCTATTACTCAAGGCAGCGTACAGAGTTTGTCTATGGCAATGATTGCTGCACATAAATCAGGCGCAACAGAGCAGGCATTGGCAATAAAAACTGAACTTAAAAAGCGATTTCCAGACTCACAAGAAGTGAACCGTGTAGCGCCTGTAGGTTTGACAGGTAATGAATAAGCATTTAAAGGGGCAATTATGAATCAACCCGCTTTTCAACAAGACAATACTTGGAATGAGAGTAACGAAGCCTTGAATTCTCAGGAAGAGATTTTACAGGCCTTAAAAGTGTTTGGTGAAGAAGAAGGTCCCGGCAAGTTTTTAAAAAAACTGCGTGAGTTAGCCGAGCGACCGGAAGCGTCATTTGCTGCTGAGTTGGGGATAAGCCTTAATCAACTGAAATCAATGGAGGCGGACGATTTTGCCAATTTGCCAGCACCAATATACATGAAAAGCTATTACCAGCGTTATTGTGCTGTGATTGGTGTGCCCGATGAGGAATTTTTACGGATTTACGAGGCCTTGCGCCAGAGTGAGTCACCGCAATTAAATCGAGTCTCAATCAGCGATACCTCCAAAGGTAGAACCTTTTCATTTGCCTGGTTAAAATATGTTGTTGGTATTGCGGTTATAGCATTAATTCTATTCTTTATTCAATTTATTGATTTTACTGGTTTTTCTAAAGAACCTGAAAGCCTGACGGAATCTCAGGGGGCGCAAACCGAGTTGAGCATACCGCAACGGAAGGTTGAAGAGGCTTTGCCGCTGGAACCCTAGCCCGAATAATTCACAAGTTAAGTGTGAGGCAAGGTAAAATTCGGCGAATAAAGTAGCGCTTATAAGTTGTAAATGCGCATTTGCGCCGGATTTTAAGGCGGCATCGTGCCACTTGGCGCTTTTCAACAGCCTGCTGGGGGCTTGTCCGAGAGTGATAAACATCTGGCAAGTCTGATTATTTATAGGATATTGCACCTGTGCAATTGAGCCGCCCGAACAGGATTCGGGTAACGCTTGAACGGCTGGCTCTCGGCACGGGTGTTTGTTTTTTGGAGAGAATGATTGTCTAAATCTATACAAGCCATACGGGGTATGCGCGACATCCTGCCGGAAGAAACACCCTGCTGGCAATATCTGGAATCCGCTGTTCAGGAGACCCTGGCGGCCTATGGTTATCGGGAGATTCGCTTTCCCATATTGGAAAAAACCGAATTATTCAAACGCTCAATTGGAGAAGTGACCGATATTGTTGAAAAGGAAATGTACACTTTTGATGATCGCAACGGTGACAGTTTAACCTTGCGTCCCGAAGGTACGGCTGTTTGTGTACGCGCCGGCATTGAAAGCGGCCTGTTATATAATCAAGTGCAAAAAATGTGGTACAAGGGGCCGATGTTTCGCCACGAACGGCCACAAAAAGGGCGTTATCGTCAGTTTCATCAGGTGGGGGTTGAGGTTTTTGGTTTAAGTGGGCCAGATATTGATGCGGAACTGATTTTAATTACGCGTCGTTTGTGGGAAAAGCTCGGTTTGCTGTCCAATGTCAGATTAGAGTTAAATACCTTGGGTACGAAAGCGTCCCGGTTGGTGTATCGCCAAAAATTGATCGATTATCTCGTTCAGCATGAGGACGCACTTGATGAAGACAGCCAAAAGCGCCTGAAAACAAATCCGTTGCGCGTGCTCGACAGTAAAAATCACGATACCCAAAAAATTGTTGCCAATGCCCCCAATATGCTCGACTGCATGGACGAGGAATCGACGGCGCATTTTGAGCAACTAAAGCAGTATCTGGACGATGCCGGTGTGGAATATGTTGTGAATCCGCGTTTGGTGCGTGGCCTGGATTACTACTCCAAAACCGTATTTGAATGGATTACCGATGACCTCGGCGCGCAGGGTACAGTATGCGCCGGTGGTCGATTTGATGCTTTGGTTGAACAGCTTGGTGGCAAATCAACACCTGCGATAGGTTTTGCCATGGGATTGGAGCGTTTAGTCTCATTGTTAACGGATTTGGCCAAGGTGCCGGTTGAAGCACAGGCTGATTGTTATGTGGTGTTGGCGGGTGATGCGGCGCAGCGCCAAGGTTTACAACTCGCAGAAAGCGTTCATAATGCATTACCTGCACTAAAGCTGCTAACCAATTGTGGTGGTGGCAGCTTTAAGGCGCAAATGAAAAAAGCTGATCGCAGTGGCGCGCGTTTGGCGCTGATTATTGGTGATGACGAGATTGCCGGTAATACCGTAAATGTGAAATTTTTACGCCAGAAAAAGCCACAACAGACAGTTGCAATGAATGATTTGACAGATTTTTTGTCAGCCTTGTTTGATTAATAAGCGCACAAAATACCAAAAACTGAGGAGTGTTTAGCATTGGCCACATATAAAACTGAAGAAGAACAGGTTGAAGATATAAAACGTTGGTGGGAAAAAAATGGCAAATACATCATTATTCTCGGCATTGTTGCCATTGCCTCAACCATTGGTTACAAAACGTGGATGGAGTTCAAGTTTACCACTGCCAGCAATGCGTCTGCACAATATGATCTTATGATGCAGGAATTGGCTGAAGGTAAAACGGATTCGGTGGTGCAGCGAAGTGCCAGTATCGTGAAGAAAACACCAGAGCTTGCTTACGCAGTGTTGGCAGCGATGACAGCGGCAAAAGTGTATGTTGAAAAAGGTGAGTACGATCAGGCGGCTGCTCAATTGAACTGGGCGTTGACAAATGCGGCTGATGAAAAAATTAAGCACATTGCGCGAATACGGCTCGCCAAGGTATTAAATGCACAAGGCAAGTTTGCTGAGGCACTTGCTCAAGCAAACCATCCCCAGCAAGGGGCGTTTAGCGCAGAATATCTGGTGGTAAAAGGGGATATCTTTTATAAAAAGGGAGAGCTTGCCAGTGCTAAAACCGCTTACCAGGCGGCAATTGATAGCGGCAGTATGAACCCGCAGTTAAAAGGCTTTATTCAGATCAAACTCGATGATATTGGCGGCAGTAACGAAGTGAAGGCAAAGGATGCAGGTTAATAGATTGAGCATTTTTTTTGCTTCAAGAGTACCCCTAAGTGTTGTTGTGCTCGCGTGTTTTGTGTTCGCGGGCAATGTAACTGGTTATGAAAAAGAGGCTAAGCCAGCGCCAAAAACCCCGGAATACCCGGTTCACATTGACTGGGCGAACAAATTTGCCAATATCGGTGTTGATAAATATGCGCGTTTGATTCCGGTCGTCAACGGTTCCGTTGTTATTATGGCCGATACCCGCGGGGGGTTGATGCATTACGATAATACGACAGGAAAACTGCGTTGGAAAAAACAATTTGATACCCGCTTTTCTGCTGGTCCTTCCTTGTCTGAATCCGCTGAAACAACCATACTCGGTACGCAAGACGGTGATGTTTTTGCGCTAAAAACCAGTGATGGCGAGCAATTGTGGAAACAAACCTTGTCCAGCGAAATATTGTCCACACCGCAACAATACAATGATGTTGTTATTGTGCAAACCAACGACGGTAAGGTTTACGGTTTAAGTGCGCAATCAGGAAAAATAACCTGGGTTTACGAAAGAGCTGTACCTGTGTTGAGTTTGCGTGGCAATAGCTCGCCGATTGTTGTTGATGACCAGGTCATTGTGGGGTTTGCCAGTGGTCGGCTGGTTGCACTTGCGCTGTATGATGGCAAATTATTGTGGGAATCGACGATTGCTGTTCCCAAGGGGCGAACCGAGTTGGAGCGAATGACGGATATTGATGGTCCGGTGACATATAAAGACGGTGTCTTGTATGTGTCTGCCTATAATGGTCAAGTTGTTGCGATTGATGCGGATACCGGGCGCATTATTTGGGGGCGTGAAATGTCTTCTCAGTTGGGGGTTACGGTGGGTGAGGCATTGGTGTTCGTTACCACGGTTTCCGGCCAGGTTTGGGCGCTGGATCGACAAAGTGGTGCGACGTTGTGGATGCAGGACAAACTTAAACAGCGTGCAAGCACTCGCCCGGCAATCATGGGTGATACATTGATTGTTGGTGACTCAAGAGGTGAGGTTTACTGGCTTTCTGCCAGTGATGGCCGATTGTTGGGGCACTTGCCGTTGCGTAAAATTACGGAATTGTCCGGTGCGACTGATTATGTTGATCAGCTTGATGTGGACGACAATTATTTTCCTCCAAAGCACGTGGATAGTGCGGTTACTTTTCAGCCCCAAGTTGTGGGTTCACGTGCGCTAATTACCTATCAAAATGGCATATTGGCCTCAGTTTCGGCAGTTAATTAGCGATGAAGCGTGTTATTGCCCTTGTTGGGCGCCCAAATGTTGGAAAATCCACGCTGTTCAATCGTCTGACGCGCAGTCGGGATGCATTGGTGGCTGATGAGCCGGGTTTAACACGTGATAGGCGTTATGGGCCAATGCGTTTTGGCGACTACGCGCATATCCTAATTGATACAGGTGGTATTTCCGGCGAAGACGGTATTGACGAACTGATTGCCGAGCAAGCTTACCTTGCCATTGAGGAAAGTGATGCGGTTATTTTTCTGGTTGATGGTCGTGCAGGATTAACCTCTGATGATGCCGTAATTGCCCAGCGTTTACGCGCAACGGGTAAGCCTGTTTTTGTTGCTGTGAATAAAACCGAAGGCATGGATCAAGCCATTGTGACCGCTGATTTTTATTCGATTGGCTTGGCGAATGTTTATGCCTGTTCGGCCGCGCATGGTGATGGTGTCGGTAATTTGCTCGAGTCGGTTTGTGGAAATTTTGTCGACGAAGAACCAGAGCCTGAAGCTGTGACAAAAGGTCCGAAGGTTGCAATTGTCGGGCGCCCTAATGTTGGTAAATCGACGCTTGTTAATCGCCTGCTTGGTGAAGAAAGGGTGCTGGCATTTGATATGCCCGGTACCACGCGGGATAGTATCTCCATTCCTTTTGAGCATCACGGAGAGCAATTTACCTTGGTCGACACGGCCGGTGTGCGTCGGCGCAGTAAAATTAATGATAAAATCGAAAAATTCAGTATTGTAAAAACACTTCAAGCTATCGAGACATGTAATGTGGCTGTGTTGGTGCTTGATGCCCGACAAGGAATCAGTAGCCAGGATGCCAGTTTGCTGGGTTATGTGCTTGATGCGGGCAAAGCTTTGTTGATTGCGGTGAATAAATGGGACAAGTTGCCCCAAAGTGATAAAGACAATGTAAAGCGTGAGCTGGATAGAAAATTGTCATTTGTTGATTTCGCCTCAATACACTATATTTCGGCGTTGCACGGTAGTGGTGTCGGCAAGCTGATGGGTGTGGTTAGCTGTATTTATGAAATTTCGAAAACCAGTTACCCGACTCGTCTATTAACCCAAATTCTGGAAGATGCGGTTAAAGCCCATGCGCCACCGATGATACACGGTCGTCGTATCAAATTACGGTATGCACATCAAGGGGGGCAAAATCCGCCGGTTTTTGTTATTCATGGTAATCAAACGGAGCGTGTCCCCGAAAGTTACAGGCGATACCTGGTGAATACGTTTCGTAAGGTTTTAAAAATCGAAGGTACACCCATTCGAGTGGAGTTTAAGGCGCATGCAAACCCATTTGAAGGGCGCCGAACCAAGTTAACGCCGCTGCAAGCGTATAAAGCCAAGAAATTGGTTCGGTTTGAAAAGAAAAAGCGTCGATAAAATTGTTTTGCCTTCAAGCATCTTAACCACGGGCTGGTCAAAACATGATGTCTAGCTTGACGGCTTCCCAAGGTCTTTCTCCCCTTTTTTTTTTGGCAAATATTGCGGTTCAAGCTTGTGTGTCGCGTGTTAGAATCCTCACAAATCCATAAATATCGGATAATGGTTTAAAGCAGAGAGAGTGCAAGTGTGAATAAGAAGGTCGTCATAATTGGTTTGGGTGAAATGGGTGGGGTGTTTGCCCGAGGCTTTCTGCGGGCGGGGATTCCGGTGTTTCCGGTAACGCGCACAATGAGTATTCAGCAAGCAATGAGCAGTATGCCTAATCCTGATTTGGTGCTTTTGGCCGTGGGTGAGGGTGATTTGCAGGCAAGTTTGGCTTCAATTCCGGATCAATGGAAGTCAAAAACAGCATTGTTGCAAAATGAATTATTGCCCCGTAGCTGGCGTGACCATGTGCCTGACCCTACGGTTATTTCAGTGTGGTTTGAGAAGAAAAAAGGACAGGATGTTAAGGTCTTGATTCCGAGTCCTGTTTTTGGTGCAGGGGCTGAGTTGATAAAGACAGCATTGGCGAGCATTGATATTCCCGTAGAAATCAAATCAAGTGCAGACGAAATTGAATTTGAGTTGGTATTGAAAAATGTTTATATCTTGACGACTAATATTGCCGGTCTTGAATGTGGAGGGAATGTTGGAGGCTTGTGGAATGCGCATAATGCATTGGCACGGGAGGTCGCAAATGAGGTGATGGATATTCAATCCTGGCTGGTTGGTAAAGCGCTGGATCGCGAAAAAATAATTGCTGGACTGGTTAAAGCCATTAATGGTGATCTTGAGCATAAATGCATGGGGCGTTCAGCCCCGGCGCGATTGTCTCGCGCGGTAGAGCTGGCTGATGAGGCGGGATTGGCTGTGCCTAAATTGCGCAGTATTTTAGCTGGGCAGGAATTATGAGTGACAATGTAAAGAAAACCTATAGCATTGAAAGCCTCGAATTAGGCCCAATGGAAAATCTGATTTATATTATTCATGACCACGCTACGGACCGGGCAGCAATAGTTGATCCGGCCTGGGATGTTGGGCAAATTGTGGCCCGTGCCAAAGAAAAAAATGTGAAAATCACAGATATCTTATTGACCCATTTTCATGATGACCACATTAATGGCGTTGATGATTTGCTTGAGCTCACGGATGCACAGGTGCATTTGCTAAAAGATGAAGCGAAATACATTCGTGGTAATTTTTTAGCAAATGCAAAGCTGTACTATGGTGGTGATAGAGTGATGTTGGGTGAGACCGAAATTACGGTATTGCATACCCCGGGGCATAGTCCGGGGTCGGCCTGTTTTCATATTGGGGGTGAGTTGATTACGGGAGATACCCTGTTTGTTTTTGGCTGTGGCCATTGTCGTTTGCAAGGTGCAAACCCCAACCAGTTGTTTGATACATTGAGCAAGCTTAAAGCTGCAATGCCAAAACAAACGCTTATCCATCCAGGGCATAATTATGCGGAAAAAATCACATCAACAATTGAAGAGCAGATCGAGGGTAATCCATTTTTGCATTTTGAAAAGGTTGAGGCGTTTGTTCAGTACCGCATGATTGAGCATGACCAAACTCGCACACAGCCTTATAAGCCGGTAAAAGACAAGCCTTATGCTGTGTAGAAACCTATGTCGTTTCTATTTGTCAGCGGTGTTAATCGATATTGGCAAAAGCCTTTATTCGAGTGCTTGTCAAAAAAATAAAAAAACTAAATAAGCATTGATATTTTTATGGTTTTCATTATTATGTTTAGCCTGCGCTAGTTGTGTTTAAACGTCAAAATACTGTCGTTTTCTTGGAAATTTCTTGAAAAAGTTATTTTAATCCCTTTGCTTTTTTCTTGTAAGTCCTTGCTTACGCAGGGGTATATGTGTCTGATTTTTAAGTGTGGTATTCAGTAAAATATGCTTGACATCTTGTTGGAAATCCGCTTAATGGTGGTGGCATAGTCTCTGCAATTATTAAATTAGTACTAAAGCTATGTATTTTTATAGCCGAAGCAATAGATAGGTGACTAGGGAAATGCGTTACTAACCACCTTTCTCAACTTCAATCTAATTTAATCGAGGTGTCACATGGAAATCTTACAAACCGTTGCAGAAGCTGTTTTCATTTCATTTATTGTTGGTGTTATCATGGGTGGCGTTATAGTCGCGCATTTGCAAGCAAAACCACGAAGACAGGAAGATCGGGATATGCAGCCTGAGCCGGTAAAGATCAACGACCAAAACGAAAGATAATGATGCTTGCCCTGCTATTCGCGCCGGTTGTTTGTTATACGAATAGTTAGGGTTATGTGAGCGGTATTTTCAGTTTATTTTTTTGTTGAGAACGTTCGTGTTAACGTTTTTGCTTGGGACTAAGCTCGGACAAAGGCCATCGGGGGCGAGCGTTAAATGATAGTGGCTCATTTCTGATTTGTTCTTTTAGTCGTAGCCAGCCAGCAAACGCAATCATTGCGCCGTTATCTGTGCAATACGCTTTTCCTGGGTAATGCACTGTGACAGGCAGCTTGTTTTCAAGCTGACTGAGTTTTTCTCTTAAATACGCGTTTGCACTTACACCGCCGGCAACAACTAATTGACTTGCTTGGGTTTGTGTTATTGCACGTTTGCACTTGATGAACAAAGTGTCTATAGCGGCAGTTTGAAATGCCAGCGCAATGTCCGCTTTGCTCTGGGGTGACTTGTCTGACTTGTTAAGTGTATTGATTGCATAAGTCTTTAAGCCACTGTAGCTAAAATCAAGTCCTGGCCTGTCGGTCATAGGGCGTGGGAATTTGTACACCCCGGGTTTGCCTTTTAATGCAAGCTGTGAAATTTCCGGGCCACCTGGATAGGGCAAGCCGAGCATTTTAGCTGTTTTGTCGAAAGCTTCACCTACCGCGTCATCCAGTGACTCGCCTAATATTTCATAATCTCCCAGTGCTTTGGCCAGAATTAATTGCGTGTGCCCGCCTGATACAAGCAGGGATAAAAAAGGAAAGCAGATCTTTTTGTCTTCAAGCAGCGGTGCAAGCAAGTGTCCTTCCATGTGGTGAACAGCGATGGATGGAATCCGTAATGCCCAGGCGAGGGAGCGCCCAATGGATGCGCCGGTCAAAAGCGCGCCCATTAGCCCGGGGCCGGCTGTGTAGGCTACCGCATCGATCTGGCTTTTTTTTAATCCAGCCTGTTGCAAGGTTTCTTGGATGAGTGGTAGTACACGGTGAATATGGTCGCGTGATGCAAGCTCGGGTACGACGCCGCCGTAAGCTCGGTGCAGGGGGATTTGGCTGAATATCGCATGTCCAACGAGTCCTTTGTGAGCGTCGTAAATCGCAATGCCGGTTTCATCGCAGGATGTTTCAATGCCTAATACTCGCATGGTTTCAATCGCTTATCTGTTTGTTGGGGTTAGTTAACGCTGCTTGTTGCGGTGGTCTGTTGAATCTGGCTCGCATTGTAGCGCGATTTGGGCGTGTAATTGCTGTTGTTTTTTTGTTTGAATAGCGGATATCGAAAAAACCGGAAAAAAAACAATTGCTGATTGATTTGGACGCCATGAGGGAGTAAAATCCGCGGTTCGCTGTATATTGCTGGAAAACATGTCAATTTTAATCATTTGACATGAGTTGCGTAAAGTACGGACTTTAGCCGTAAACTGGCAAAAGTTAAGGGAACGCGCCAGTCAATTTCAGCAATCATATAAAACAAGTAATTTAAGGTAAAATAGCAAATGCCATCAGTTAAAGTAAGAGATAACGAGCCTTTTGACATCGCCTTGCGCCGTTTCAAGCGTTCATGTGAAAAAGCCGGAGTTTTATCCGAAGTTCGTCGTCGTGAGTTTTATGAAAAACCAACCCAGGTACGCAAGCGCATGCAGGCAGCTGCGGTTAAGCGTCAATTGAAAAAAAGCGCGCGTGAAATGTTGCGTGGCCGTGGCGGTCGTCCTGGTGCCAAAGCAAAGCCGACAAGACGTAAATAATTACCCATGCCCGAGCCTTTGAAAGCAACAATCCAAAGCGCCATGAAGGATGCCATGCGTGCCAAAGAAAAGGTGCGCCTTGGGGTTATTCGGCTAATCATGGCGGCGATTAAGCAGCGTGAAGTGGATGAGCGTATTATCTTGACCGACGAGCAGGTAATGTTGGTTATAGACAAGATGATCAAGCAACGTCGTGAATCTATTTCGCAGTTTGATGCGGCAGGACGGGGCGACCTTTCTGCTGTTGAGCGTGGCGAGCTTGAAATTTTACAAACGTTCATGCCCGAGCCTTTAAGCGATGCGGAAATTCGCAGTATGGTTGAAAAAGCCTTGGCAGATACAGGTGCTTCTTCCATGAAAGACATGGGCAAAGTGATGGGGTTAATTAAGCCCCAGGCCCAGGGTAAAGCGGATATGGGGCTTGTAAGTAAAATGATAAAAGAGCAGCTCAGTACATAGTGCATAAAACCTGCCCTTGTTTAATTGTGTTTGAATCCGGCGTTATCTATCATCTCTTTGCTTTTTAACGCCGCTATCGCTGGCTAGGGTGATATTCAGAGGTGCCCTGGTATTTCTTGAAAATAACGGCTGAAGTCTTATAATGGCAGGTTCAATTCCGCGTACCTTCATTGATGACCTATTGACCCGAGTCGACATTGTTGATGTGATTGACAGCCGGGTAACCTTAAAAAAAGCAGGCAAGGATTTTAAAGCCTGTTGTCCATTTCACAGTGAAAAAACCCCCTCGTTTACAGTAAGCCGGCAAAAGCAGCTTTATCATTGCTTTGGTTGTGGTGCCGGCGGATCAGTGATCCGCTTTTTGATGGACTATGAGCGCCTTGATTTTGTTGAGGTGGTTCAGGAATTGGCAAAGTCACTGGGCTTGGAAGTCCCTTATGAAGGCGGGCGTCCCCGCCCCCGCTCGCTTGCGTCAAATGCCGTTGATTTGTATGAATTAATGGAAAAGGTAGCCAAGTATTATGCTGTTCAGTTGAGGCAGAACGCGAGAAAAGAAATTGCCATTGACTACTTGAAAAAGCGAGGTTTGAGTGGTGAAGTCGCCAAGCGATTTGAATTGGGGTACGCGCCTGATGGTTGGAACAATCTGGAAAAGGTGTTTTCAAGTGACTCCAGACTGCTTAAGCGGTTAACGCAAACAGGAATGTTGATCGAAAAAGATAACGGTAAAACCTATGATCGTTTTCGAGATCGTATTATGTTTCCTATCCGTGACCGTCGGGGGCGGGTTATTGCATTCGGCGGTCGGATCAT
>Ga0256830_1000552_pt1 | contig 29311 bp, 23 predicted proteins | sample 128326metaG_FD_190537 | JGI IMG/M metagenome (GOLD analysis project Ga0256830, IMG submission 190537) | Hydrothermal vent microbial communities from Lau Basin, Pacific Ocean - 128-326 | ecosystem: Environmental > Aquatic > Marine > Hydrothermal vents | place: Pacific Ocean: Lau Basin | collected... | reverse complement strand
CAATTTCCGTGATGCAGACTTACTCGATGCAAAAAACCTGTCGCGTGCCCGGGGCTTAAATAAGGCACGGCATCTTGACAAAGCCGTGTTGTAACGCGACTCTTTCTCTAAATTACACCCGTCAGGGATGAACGGTACAAATGCAGATTTCTTCCGCCAATACAGGGTTTATTTCCGCTCCAGGGGCATCGGTAGCACGTAAGCCGGTTGAACCACATGTTGATGTGTCTCCGGTGGCCAATGTGCGTGCATTGCAGCAGATTGCCCCACCTGTTGCGCCCGCTAATACTTTAACTAATGCGGCAAACAATGCCGATGCTGCGGGCGCATTGGTGCTGGCCCGGCAGCGTGAAGGGTTTGATGGTTTACAGGGCAATGTGCAGACAGGCAGGCTGGGTAACGAAGCTGTGGCACAACGTGCAGTCATGGAATATAGCAACGTGGCTACGCAGGAACAGCGATTTGAATTGATTAGCGTACTTGCAGGTATTGATGTTTTTGCTTGAAAGTGTTGTCGTTACTGACTCTCAGGATATAAACCTAACACATCAGTTGAATCTACTGCGAACGTCTATGGCACCGATGTACGCAGGTAGGGTGGAACAAGCGTAGCGGTTCCACCAGAACCTTGTGCAGGCTCAAAAAAACCGAACCCGCTCACCAATGAGACAGTTATTGTTCGAGTGACCCTAAAGCGTAGAAAAAAGTATCCAGACTAAAAACGCACACCGATTTTGGCACTGGTAGACTTGTTATCACCTGTCTGCTCGGTTTCAGCAGCAAAATTAACCAGCCCCAGGTTGAAGTTAATACCGAGAAAATATTTGTTTCTGGTGAGGTTCTCATCTTCCAGCCCGACATTGGTTTCGCTGTTAATCCACACCTGACCGACACCGGCATAGGGTGTAAAAAAGGCAAACCCCTTGGAGACGGACAGCTCCAGTCCCCGGGTGCTCAAGTCCAGCTGATCCACACCGGTCAGCCGTGAAAAGGTGCCGCGAATAGAAACAGCGGGGATGAGCATGCCACCTTCGAGTAAGGCGTAGCTGAGTTCACCACCGATCAGCCCGATATTGCTGGAAGGCACCGACGTGTAAAATGCGCCGACATCAAAACCGAAGGGCAGACCCTTGCTGACATGTAGTTTGGGCACCAGTAACTGGCTGGAAGTTGCCTCGCCGTTGGTGGCAGTTTCCAATGCTGAACTTTCCAGAGATGTGCTGCTTACTTCAAAGCCGATATCAAAACCCAGACTGCCCAGAGGTTCTGCGGGCCGAATGGCTTTATAGCTGAGCGCGGCACCAAGGTCGGAGGTCAGGTCTTTGAACAGGCTTTGACTGAGATCGCCGACTCTGTTGATATCACCACCGGCCCAGGTCACAGAGGGCAGGGCAAGTGTTGCCATTACTGTGATAATGCACTTCCAGTTTGGGTATTTGGTTTCCAGCATGTTTACTGCTCCATACTTTATTTGATTACGGCTGCGAACTATACCCGCGTCATCCTTAGTAGCATGTGATCTTTTTCACAAGCTGTCAGGAAACACAAGTATAGCGTTGTTATAAGGGTTTGGTGTAGTGGACGCCGCATTTTTTTGGAATTTGTCATGTGGGCGGCTGTTACCACTCAGGAATAGGCACGTAATAACTTCCCGGTTTTACATCCCATCTTCAGCCCGTTTTCGTCCGTTCTTCAATCACAAAACCTCGAAATACACCCATGGCGTTTGAGATTTAGGTGTCAATGTGCGTCATATTTATTTCATGGCAAGGCGAAATAACGAGGAATAGTCGTTCTATTGCGAGGAATTTTAACGCAGTCATGGAATGAAAGAGGGCGTGCAGTGACACCTAAATCTCAATCGCCATGGGTATAAACAACTATTTCGAGGTTTTGCTCAATGAGAACACACAAATACGAACTAAATCTGAGCGCTAAACCGGGAAGTTATTACGCACCCACTCCCTAAGATTAAAAATCTACCTTGTTAATAATACGCTGGTAGCTCGCAAAACGATCCCTGGATATTGTTCCGGCGCTGATTGCCGCCTGCAAGGCGCAATCCGGCTCAACATCGTGGCGGCAGTTACTGAAACGGCACTGGCCAAGGTAAGGGTGAAACTCCCGAAAGCCCTCAGTAATTTGCGCGGTGCTGGCATGCCCCAGCCGAAAAGCGCGCACCCCGGGTGAATCAATGAGTTCACCACCATGAGAAAAATGATACAGCCGCGTGGTTGTGGTGGTATGGCGTCCTTCGCCACTACTTTCAGATAGCGTGTTAACACGCAACTCCTCTTCGGGTAATAACACCTGGATCAACGACGATTTGCCGACACCAGACTGGCCGACGAAAATGCTGGTTTTATCTCGCAGGTATACCAACAGGTTATCCAGTCCATGTGTACGTTTGGTCGTGGCGTAGACAACACCGTAACCAATATCCTCGTAGGCCTGAAAACGCTTTTTTAATTTGACAAAGGCTGCATCGCTGAGCAAGTCAATTTTGTTGATAATCAATATTGGCGGTATTCCGGTCATTTCTGCCGCCACAAAATAACGATTGATCAGGTCTACATCCAGCGCAGGCTCCGGTGCCGCCACTACCAAAATCTGATTGATATTGGCAGCAACCGGCTTGAGCTGGTTATCGGCATCCGGGCGTTCCAGCAAACTATGGCGAGGCTCCATGGCCACCACCACGCCAGTGTTATTGGGCCCGGCCTGCCAGACCACGCGGTCCCCACACACCAGCGGTGGCAGATTTCGGCGCAACAGACAGCGGTGCAGTTTTTGTTGACTGTCTTCGAGATCAACCTGCGCGCCATAGCGGGTAATAACGCGCCCTGGTTGTTCCGGGCCAAGCTCACTGCCTTGCAGCTCATCAGCCAGACGGGCATTCTTTTTTTGGGAGCGGGCAAGGCGTTCGGCCTGGATCTTTTCCGCACGCCACTCTTGGCGGCGGGTGAGTTTACGCTTGGCCATGGGCACCGTTGTGAGTGGTGAATAACGCATCGATTTTGGCGGCACAAATAAAATCATTTTGTGATAACCCGCCAATAGCATGGGTGCTGTATTGAATCAAACAGTGGTTATAACCCACCGTCATATCTGGATGATGATCTTCCTGATGAGCAATCCAGGCCGCAGCATTGACGAAAGCCATGGTTTGATAATAATTTTTGAAATGAAAGTCCTGCTGAATTGTCTTGTTGTCATCACCAAGGTTCCAGCCGTTTAACTGCGCCAGCATGATGTGTGCATCATTGCTGTTCAATGGTTTTACGCCACCCTCACAAGGTTTACAGGCTTGTTCAGCAAGAGTGAGCATGGTTTATCGCCTGATTATTTCCCGAATTTGTAAAAATCGACATTGAGGTATTCCACTACATCGTTGAGATCATTCGATGAAAAATTAGCATTGGCCGCCGCATCACAGAATTTCACCCGGGCGCGTAAATCCTCAAAGGTATGAATAATACGATTGGAGCGAGTGTACTGGCTGTTGTCATGGCAGCCCATGCAGCTTTTGCTGTGCAATGTTTTACCGTGAGCAGCATCCGGGGCGCGGTCACCGGCCCATGCTGATGTCAGTGAAAAGGTTAAGGTTGTCGCCACAAAAAAAAGAAATGCAAGTGTTTTAGTCGTCATTTGCTTAGCACCGTTATGTATTTTATGTCTGTTTAATCCCAGAGGGTTCAATTCCCCATAACTTACTGTGGGCACCATCACTATTCCGCATGCTTTTAGTCGAAATCCAAAAGCGTTAACTTCAGGGTTCCGGCTTTTATTTGCTGTTATCCCGGACGGAAAGATATTGGCAACCTCTGTGCAGTATACCTGTAAATGAGGTCAACGAAATATATCTGATTGGGAGGTAATGCCTGGCAATATGTTATTGCCAGAGAAAATAGAAGGGGTTTAACGCTGATTTTACGGATAGTTCTGGTAATATCCTGGACAAATGAATAACCCTGAGAGAGAGCAGGCATGCCTGATACCATGATACCCAACAAAAAAAACCTGATCTGGATTGACCTGGAAATGACCGGGTTGGACACCCAAACCGATGTCATCATCGAAATTGCCACCATTGTTACCGACAGCGAACTGAACATACTCGCCGAAGGACCCATGCTGGCGATCCACCAAAGTGACGAAGTCATGGCCGCTATGGACGACTGGAATACCAAACAACATGGCGGCTCGGGACTGACTGACCGGGTGAAAAACAGCAACATCACCGAAGCTGAAGCTGAACGGCAGACCCTTGCTTTTTTGCAGCAATATGTCCCCAAAGGCAAATCACCCATGTGCGGTAACAGCATCTGTCAGGATCGCCGTTTTCTTGCGCGCTGCATGCCAGAACTGGAAAGCTTTTTTATGTACCGCAACCTGGATGTCAGCACCCTTAAAGAGCTGGCCACACGCTGGGCACCGGATGTCGCCAAAAGCTTCAAAAAAGATTCCAGCCATCTGGCGCTGGATGATACGCGAGACTCCATTAATGAACTGAAACATTATCGGGAGCATTTTATTAAATTCTAGCCCGGTAGGGTGGGTACGTTTTTTATGCCTATGCAAAAAATAGATGTATAAAAAAATAAGGTAAATACAATAATTGTATTATCTGAAATAAAAGCCGAAAAACCGGCTGCTTCTACACCACCAGCTGAACTGATCAATAAATTAGATGCTCGACTTAGACTGATTTCATCTTTGCTGGGATCAGTTTATTTTGGTGAGTGCTAATCATTTTTAATAGGAAATTTTTATTTACACAATAATTTATAAATAACCGCAGGTCGATTTTTCAAAGAGTAAATAATAATGGCAAGGAATGCAGAAAATTGTAAAGACGAATATGTATGGAATCGAGAAGAGCCTCAGCCTATTGCGGTTCCGCTTCCTGAATATCATGCACAGCACAACACCGATGTAGATAGTGATGATTATGGTTTTATTGGGAGAGAGGACTTAACAAAAGAACTCATAATGGTTTTGAATGCAACAGAAAGGGCGCGCGGTTGTTACCTCATTTCTGGTTACCGTGGCTCAGGAAAAACGAGTTTAATAAATCGAGTGCTTTCGCTGTATAACAAAACATCCAAACAACCAAATTGGTTTCCTTTAAACAATTTAGAAAAAACAACTCTAAAACATCTGGTCCGAGAAGGGAAAAGGAAAACGTATGAGACAGTTCAGTATCAAGTAGATAAACAAAGGATGGACTGGTTTTTCCATAAAATAACTGGATTTTTTTCTACCTTTAGAGTCAGGTTCAGGCACTTTAGAAGAGAGTATTTTTCTTTTTTTCCTCTTGTTTCTGTCAAAGTGAATCTTGGTTATGACCAATTGCTAGAGCCGAAGGAAGTGTTGTTTAATACCACAACGCTGTTGTATGGAGCACTTAAAAGAAAAAGACAGTGTTATGCCGTTTCAGGGTATGCGTTATTAACCTTTGTTGTGGCTTTTTTTATTGTACTAAATTACCCGCTGGAAGCACATCCTAAAGAGAGTGTGTTTTTTGATCTTGGCGCATGGTTTCAAAGTCTGACAGGCTATAAAAACTTCCTGACTGTAACAGATCAAAAGTGGGTTTTTTTAGCTTTTGGGCTTATTGGTTTCCATTTTTTACGGACTCGAGTGTTTCCGAACTATTCGCGTGTATTGCATAGGTTAAGAAACCTTAATAAACGAATGGCATCTACCCTGGAAACAAACAGCGGCATAAAAAGCAGAAGCTTTTCATTTGGCACGAAAGAAACCATGCCTGCACTGGATGTTCGCCAAATTGAAAATGAATTGCTTGAAATTTTAGAAGATTGTCGAAAAATTCCCTGGTTCTTCGTTAGACCCAATATTGTGTTCATTTTTGATGAATTGGATAAAATATCAAATCACAGCTCAAGCAATGTAAAAAAAGCTGAGTCACAACTTTCAGCTGAACGAGATTTATATGAACGAAAACAAAAGGTAGATTCTCTTTTGGGGGCGCTTAAAAACTTTATTACCCATGGGCAAGCCAGGTTTTTCTTTATTGCAGGCCGAGAAATGTTAGACAGCTATCAAGCGGAAAGAGGCAGTACCAGTTCTCTTTATGAAAGCTTGTTTAATAAAACATTCGAAGTTCCCAGTTTGCTTACAGATCCGTCAGACAAAAGCTCACACGTGATGCATAGCTTATTAGAGGTTTTCGTGTGCCGAAAGTTGATGGACCCAAAGATGGCAATTTATTTATGGCTACAGGATACGAATAATCACAGCAGTGATGATCCATACTGGGAGGGTGATCTGTATAGAAAGCTACAATACTCACCTTTTTGCCTTCGTACTTATTATCATTACCTTTGCATGCTTCCTGAAATTAAAGGAGTTGAAGCCCGTCGTATTGTGCTAGGGCTTCGTAACTTTATTCAATTCCTGACAGTGCATTCATGGGGGAATCCCAAGCGAGCGATATCATTATTTGAGCATTTCACCAAGCCTGTGGAAAGTGTCGATTGGCGTCAAAAAGAAAACATTGAAAAAATAGCACCACTAAAAAAAATAAATTTAATACTGCAATTTGGGCTTTTGGATCAGCAGCGCATACTGTTAGCATCTAATTTATATACACATCTTTCTCATGACTTGGGAAGGCAGCTTACTAACAGTGGTGATAAACTTACGGTCTCCACGATGGCGGCGTTTCAGTATATTCTCAAATTTCACCGCCATCCATTCAGTCGGTATCATCTTGAGCGTATGTCGGAAGCATTGAATGTCTATCGTTCTCCTGAACTTAATATGATCATAGATACATTAGTATCCAAGGTTCTTCATTCGCAAATTCGACGTATTCGTAATAGTCATTACCGTTATCGTTTCAATGGTGACTTTGAGCAAGAGTTGCGTTATATCTCTCGAATAAGTGACATTGAGTCCGCTGCTTTTAATTTTTCATTAGATGCTTCTGCTCCTATTAAATCCCACTATCTCAATCAATTAAATCGATTAATGCAGTATGGTGAAGCAGATGAACCAACTGGATTTCGGTTGTTTGGTGAAAGTGAAATAGGGATTTATGAGCTTTGCTTAATTCTTGGAGATTTATATGCGTTAGAACAATCGCTTGATCAGGCGATTGTTTACTACCAAAGAGCAGTTGATGTTTTCGAAAATTGTACGGAAGAACACTTTATTAAATTCGCCCATTTATCTGTTAAGGCATTATTGCGACTCGGTGAAACATACGAACAGAGGCAGCGGTACGATCAAGCAGCTAATGCCTATCTTCGGGCCCGTTCTATAGTTAATAAATTGGGTAAATCAAAGCAGTTTGAGTGGGAAAGTGCTCTTAAAGATGGAGATTCAAAGTGGGATATTTTTCGGCAGCCATTTTGGGCTTATTGGTTCCTTCAGCTTAAACGTAGCCCGGTGTCATCCAGAAAAAAATTACCACCTAAAAGCGAATACCCATTTACAAAAGAAATAGATGATCCTGTTAATCACTATCGAACAGGGCAATTAGCTTTTTTCTATAGCTGTCACTATACAGCTGTTGGTAGTTTTATTAAGGCTATTGAATGTAGTGGTATAGAAGAGGCTAATACTGAAAAAACGACTTATCTGGGTGCTTATGCTTATCTGCATCTGGGAGAAAATATATTTGCAGGCATGATGCGTTATCTTATGATGCGTGATTTGCAAAAAACGACAACTGATTTGATTAGATTGAAAAGCCAAGTTACCGATTTTCTGGGCACTATTCTGAAAACAACTGAAGGGATGGAAAAAATATCTAGCCTTGATAGGCTTGAAAAAAAGTTTTCTGGAAACAAAAATCAATATATGAAAGAGCTTAAGGGGATCAAAAATCAAGAATCTTTCCTTGATAAGGTTGATGTATGTAAAACACTGGCAATGATGGTTTATGCAGCCCGACTAATGAGTGATCGAGGTTTGCATTATCATGCTTCTTTAGCTTATATGAAGGTGCTTTCTATTTGGGGTATGTTCGCTGAAACACTATTTGTACTCACAGAAATAGAAGGCGACAATAAAGCGAGATTGGATGTGGATAGAGGAAAACCTTATCAAGCTTCTAGTTCCGCAGCCTCTGTTTTAAGAAATTCTGAATATTGGATTTCAGAGATCAGGGAGCGAGCTGCTGAGAGTATCACTGACTTTTCATCAGGGGGATATAGTCGATTTCATACTCGCTGGAAACTTCAGGACGTTGCCTCTCCACTTAGAGAGAACACAAAATCAGCTTCTAACGGTCATGAATTGTCAAGGGTTCTCACTAATGAGTGGAAAAATAATATTAAGCCCATATTTGAGGAGCAGGAAAAAGCAAAACCTGATTTTGATTTAGATGAAGACATTGTATCCGGTTTTGAGCTAAAAAGTATGCTCAACCTATTGTTTCCAAAAATGAAAGATATCCGGTTTTGTGTGAAAGAAAAAATTGAATCTTATGTGATAAAAAAAAGTGAAGAGGGTATTGAGGTAACCAGAGAAGATAAGTTGAAATATAAGGATGAAGTCATAAATAAATACTGTTTTGAACAAACTATCAATGCTCCAATATTTATGCAGCGATCAATGATGGGGCAAAAACTAATTTCTTTTGCAATTTGGGAGTATATGTCAAAGATTCGGTTTCGGACTAAATGTAAACCGATGACAATTTCGCATAAAACCATGGTACCTCATAGTACACGTAACCTGTTATTCTCACATTGGTTAGCAGGGAGGCGCTATTTACAGTGGTCAGTTTTAGATAAATTGCCCGAATTAAAAAATCCTGATGATGAGGCGGGAATAAAAGACCTCTATGACTCAGTTGCTGCTGCAATACACAATTTTCATCGATCCATCTATTACATGAAGCAGCTTACCGGTAATGATCAGGATCTCATATTTCCTGACCCCTCCATGATTTTCTATGATTTATGGCAACTCCTTTATGCTCTGGCCCGGTTTGAAATAAATATACGAGGAAAGACATTTGAATCTGCTGTGAACTATGTGAAAAAAGAACTTTCATCCTCAAAGCTCCGTAACAATAACATAAGCACCAACTATTATGATTTTCATAGTATGAAGAGACAAGCCACAAAACACCTTCGTGATATTGAGCATTTAAATGACATTACCAATCGTGTCAGGTCTGATGCTATCAGGACTCGTGATTTTTTAGCAGATGACTATGAAGATCCACGTTTTCATTTGGATTGGACGTTGATACAGATGTATGGCCCAGCCGCTGGAGTTCAAAGACGTTACATTAAGCTGAAAAGCGAAGAGTTAAAAACAGGTGTGGATAGAAGTGGTGGATGAATTATGCCGGGATGGTCTCTTTACATTATATCAATAGCGCCATGTAATGTTCGTTAACATAATGACCGTCAATCTTAATCGCGTCTCGCTTTATACCTTCGCTTTCAAAGCCCATATTTTTATAGAGTGACTGGGCTCTGGTATTGTGTTCCATAACGGTAAGCTCAATTCTATGCAATTGATTTTTTGTTACCCAGGCAATGAGGGTTTGGAGTAGTTGACTGCCAATACCTTTGCCCCAAAACGATGTCAGTATGCCCATCGCAATATGAATAGTGTGTTTGTTTTTGTTGGCTATGCCTCTATGGCCACCAAGAAAGCCGACAATGACACCTCTATTCGCTGGCGATAAGCAAGATTCGGGATTTGGAGTCTGATGACTCATTTATAATTTCCACTTGCTTTTCAATGGACAGTTTTCTTTCGCCTGGCTCCATTAACATAAATTCGGTTTCTTGATCCAGTGCGCTAAACAGTTCGATAAGCTTAGGAATGGAACACAATAACTCATACAATTGGCACCTCTGCTTCAGCCCGTCTTCGCCCGTTCTTCAATCACAAAAGCTCGAAATAGAACGACTATTCCTGCACTTTTGTTCAATCAGAACGAACGAATACGAACTAAATCAGAGCACCACTTATATAAGTTATTGTGTTCCATTCCTTAGCTCCGTCATTGGGTAGTGCTTTTCTGACTGTTGCCATGTTGTTGAATGTTTATTGGGTGCAGCAGTGACAAAAGTGAAACGTCACTGCCTTCTAATGCTAATGGATAAAATAAAACTCAACTTCAAAGCCGGAAATACTGATGACATCTTCCGGCTTGAGGGCGATGGCTGCCGGGCCGAGTTTTTCGCCATTGAGCAGAACCAGGTCTGATGAGCGGCGGCTTTTTGTGGCAGGCACCGGACTGATGGTGTAGTTGTCCAGGCCTCGACTGATCAGTGCCATTTTATGGCCTTGAAAACCAATAGTGTTGAATGGTTTGCGCAGTTCCATTACGGTGCGTGCCAGTGGGCCGTTGAGTGTTCGCAGGCCGGCCAGCGGTTGTCCTTTGATGCTTTCTGCGCGGGATTCCCAGTCCGGTAATACCATTTGGGTTTCATCCAGTTCGGCTTTGATGAACATGGTGGGTTCATATTGGGTGCTGCCTTCGGTGAGGAAGGTGAATTGGTGGTGTCCCATCTGGATAATGTCGCCGTGCCTGAGTGCCACTTTTTTGATGTGGTTGCCGTTGACCAGGGTGCCGTTGGTGCTGCCAAGGTCTTCAACAAAGATCTGGTCAGGTTGTGTTTGGCTGATCATGGCGTGGCGGCCGCTGACGGTCAGGTCGTTTAACTGGATGTCGTTGGTGTGTTTGCGACCAACACTGAGTGTTTCAGTTTCCAGCGAATGCTCATTGATGATTTCACCGTCCAGTGTGAGGATGAGTTTACTGTTCATGCAGGCAAAGTTCCTTGCGAGGTAGTTTTGGCGGGGGCAGAGTGGTTAATGAAATGTTGTTGTAGGGGATATTTAATCAACAATGCTTTAACCTTTAACTCAGATAATAAAATTGTATTTCAAATCCGGCGACATTGATAATGTCGCCTTCACTTAATAAAAACTGTTCGGTGCCCAGTTCTTTTCCATTGATTCGTGGTATGTCACTGGCCCGGCGGCTGCGGGTGCCTATAACTGAGGTGATACTGTAGCCTTCCGAGCCGCGCGTGATCAGTGCCATGCGTTTGCCTTGAAAGCCGATGGTGTTGTAGGTTTTACGTAATTCCATGACGGGTTTCGGGACGAGCCCATCCACCGTGCGCAGGCCGCCCAGGGCGAGGCCGGTGACCAGTGCCTGATTGATTTCGTCATCGTAAATAAATTGTGTGTCATCCAGTTCTGCTTTTACAAACATGGTGGGTTCATAGCGGGTTTCCGGTTCACACATGTAGGTGATCTGGTGATGGCCAACCTGGATAACGTCGCCGTGCTCAAGTGCAATTTTTTTCACATGATTGCCATTGACCAGGGTGCCATTGGTGCTGCCAAGGTCTTCAATAAAGACATAGTCGGGAATGCTGGAAATCAGTGCGTGGCGTCCACTCAGGGTTAGGTCATTTAACTGAATGTCATTGCCGTGTTTGCGGCCAATACTCAGGTTGTGGTCGCCGATGGAAAATTCACGAAGAATTTTACCTTCCAGGGTGAGAATTAGTTTGCGTTCTGGTTCGATAATATCAGCAGGTAGCGTTTGTGAGGGCTGCTCATGCTCTGGTGCTACAGGATGTGTTTCATCCAGCCCGGGCAGGGTGGTGACGTTATCGGAGTTTGTCGGCTGATGCTGGGTTGGTTGAGTCATCTTGTTCCCTATATTGTTCGAAGTTCGATTTCAGCCGGGCCTTTCGATAGGCTTCTTCACCGGTGATCAGTTTTTCGTCGAGCAAACGGCGCAATGCAGTGTCTATGTTTTGCATGCCTTGCAGGGCGCCACCCTGCATCACATTTTCTAATTGTTCGGTTTTACCCTCACGGATAATGTTGGAAGCAGCCGAATTATTGACCAGAGTTTCCACGGCTGCAAGTCGGCCACGATTATCGGCGGTTTTTACCAGCTGTTGGGAGATGACACCGCACAGGGAAGTTGAGAGCATGGCACGAATGTAGGGCTCTTCGCCAGGTGGGAATACGTTGATTATCCGGTCGATGGCGGCTGCGGCACCATTGGTGTGCAGGGTGGCCAGAATCAGGATACCCATTTCTGCTGCGGTGACCGCGAGACTGATGGTGTCCAGGTCGCGCATTTCTCCGACGAGGATAACATCGGGGTCTTCACGCAGGGCGGAGCGCAGGGCGGAGGCAAAACTGTCAGTGTGATCGCCGACTTCACGTTGGCTGATCAGACAGCCTTTGGGCATGTGGACATGTTCCACGGGGTCTTCGATGGTGATGATGTGGCCTTTGCGTTCGGTATTGATGAAATCAATCATTGCTGCAAGGGTGGTGGATTTGCCCGAGCCTGTGGGGCCGACTACCAGAATCAGTCCTTTACGTTGCCGGGCCAGTGCTTTGAGTACGGCGGGCATGTTCAGGGTGTCCAGGTCGGTGACGGAGCTGGGGATGGCACGGAACACGGCGCCCATGCCGCCGAGGTGGCGAAAGACGTTGACGCGAAAGCGTGATATTCCGGGTATTTCATAGCCAAAGTCGGCACCGCCCAGGCTTTCAAAGGTTTGTTTGACCCGTTCTGGCATGATCTCAAATAACAAGCTTTGGGTTTCATTTTCGGTTAACTCACGGTATTTAACCGGGTGAATTTCACCGCAAAGGCGGATGCGCGGTGGATTACCGGAGACCAGATGCAGGTCGGACCCGGACTGTTTAATCAGCAGTTCAAGAAAAGCGTTGACGCGACTCATGAGTTAGCGCCCATTATTCAGCTGACAGCCAGGTCAATCTGCGGCAGCAGATCCGGGTCTGTGACAAAGCGTTGGAATTGTTGTTTGTTGGTGGCGTGCAGGTAGGCGTCATCGGGATCGATTTCTTTGTTTTGCAGTGCTTCCAGCAGTGCTTGGTCCATGGTCTGCATGCCTTTGTCACGTCCGGTTTGCAAAATGGACGGAATCTGGAAAATTTTGCCGGTGCTGATGAGGTTGGCGATGGCAGGGGTGTTGATAAATACTTCGACAATGGCTTTGCGTCCGCGTCCGTCTACGGTTTTTACCAGTTTCTGGCTGATGACTCCTTGTAAATGCTGGGCAAGAAAGTTGGTGGCCTGGGCTTTTTGCTCGGTGGGGGTGGCGTCGATAATGCGGTCCAGGGTTTTGGTTGCTGAGGTGGTGTGCAGGGTGCCTAGCACTAAATGTCCGGTTTCGGCGGCGGTCATGGCCATTATGATGGTTTCCGGGTCGCGCAGTTCGCCTACCAGAATCACGTCCGGGTCTTCGCGCAGGGCGGCGCGCAGACCATTGGCGAAGGTGTCAACGTGGGTGCCGATTTCGCGTTGTACCACCAGGGATTTTTGGCTGCGGTGGATGTATTCGATGGGGTCTTCGAGGGTGATGATATTCAGCCGACGGTTGCGGTTGAGCAGGTCCAGCATGGAGGCCAGGGTGGTGGACTTGCCGGTTCCCGTGGCTCCGGTGACTAATACCAGTCCTTGATGGGCATCGATAAACCTTTCGACGATGGGTGGCATGCCCAGTTCGTGCAGGGAGGGAACATCGGTATTCACTAGCCGGAAGGCAGCACCGACACCACTCACTTTGCGAAACAGGCTAACGCGAAATCGTCCCACTTCGTCACTTTGATAGGCAAAGTCGATGTCCCGGCCATTGTCGAAGTCGGTTTTTTGTTGCGTGTCCAGTATTTCGAAAATCAGGCTTTCCAGTTCCTGATCGGTGAGATCCCGGTATTTAATGGGGATAAGGTCGCCCAAATTGCGTAACAGGGGGGGCATGCCAACGGCAAAGTGAATGTCGGTGCAGCCTTGCTCGCGGCCGAGTTTCAGGAAGGCGTCGATTCTGGCCATTTAGAGAGCCTCCACTACGGTTTCCAGTTTTTCGCGCAATTCGTCAAAAGTCTGAAACCGTAGTTCGGGATTGACGGCCATGGCTTTGATGATAACAGCCTCCAGTGATTCGGGCAGCTCCGGGTTGATCTTTCGCGGTGGAGTCGCCGAGCCTTCCACATGCTGAAACAGGATGGCCATGGATTCGTCACCGGTGTAGGGTGCTGCACCCACAAACATTTCATAGAGAATGATGCCCAATGTGTAGATGTCGGTACGTGAGTCAATGGTGCGACCACGTACTTGTTCGGGAGCCATGTAGGTGGGAGTGCCTACCAGAATGCCACTTTTAGTGAGTCGCGAATCTGCCTTGCGTGCGGCGGCGGCGAGACCGAAGTCAACGATTTTCACCAGGTCGTTATCGTTAATCAGGATGTTCGCGGGTTTGAGATCGCGGTGTACTACACCCATGGTTTGTGCTTGAGCCATGCCGAGACAAATACTGCACATCAGTTGGATGCCACGGCGAACTTCACAGGTCTGTTTTTGTTTTTTGCGTTTATTTAGCTCGTCGGCCAGGGAGTGGCTGGGAAAATATTCCATGGAAATGGCGTAGGACTGATCAATGGTGACGAGATCATAAATACGAATAATATTTTCGTGGGTGATCTTGCGGGCATAGCGTAGCTCGTGCATGAAACGTTCGATCATGCTTTGGTCAGCGGCCACATGCGGGTTGAGGAATTTGAGGATAAACTGATCGCCCACCATGACGTCTTCCACCAGCCATACCACACCAAAGGCACCTTCGCCGATTTTACGAATAACATGGTAGCGATCAATGAGCACGCTGTTGGGGGCCAGTCGTGAGGGGTCAAAAACATGTGTGAAGTGCTGGCCGTCATCACCCCGGGTGGTTGTGCTGCCGGATGATGTGAAAGAGCCACTGGTATGCATGGCTTGCGTTTGTCCGGAGGTGTTGGCGGCAGCCGGGGCGCTGCTGAAATTCAGTGTAGGCTGGTCCTGGACATTCGTTTCCATGGGTGCGGATGAAGTGGGGTTGTCTATAACTGTGGCACCATGGGTGGCAGCACCATTGACGCGATCTCCAAAACGCATAATCAGGCTTTGTATGGTTTCGTTGGCTACAGTACGCACATCATCGGTGCGGGAATTGATAAGTTGGGTAGCTGCTTCCTGCACCTGCTGAGCATTGCTGTCATCGGTGAGGGTTTCCAGGGCTCGCAATGCTTCTTTGCGCAGGGCGTTGTTGGTATTGTCGAGCTGTTTGAGCAGGGGGGTGACTGCTTGTTTGTCGCCCAAGGTGGCCAGGGCACGAATCACTACCTGACCAGCTTCCGGGTTTTCTTCCATCATGGTCACCAGGTGTGGCACAGCGCGGGTGTCGCCGATGGCCGCCAGGGCATCCACGGCACGCTCTCGCACCCACCAGTCTTCATCGCGCAGTGCCTCAATGAGTCGATCCACCGCGCGCGGGTCTTTGCTGGTGTTGAGGATTTCCACGGCGGTACGGCGTAAAAACTCGTCTTTGTCGGTAATCAAGGCCAGCACGGCATCAAACACTTTAGGGCCACCGATGGCACCCAGCGCATCGGCGGCGCGTACTTTCACCCACCAGTCCACATCACGCAGGGCATTCAGCAGGTCTTTTACCGCATTTTGATCGCCCACCTCGTTGAGCACTTCCACGGCAGCACGGCGCACATATTCGGATTCGTCCTGCAATACGGGAATCAGGTGTTTGACTGTGTGTGGTGAGCGGATTTTGACCAGGGTTTCGATGGCTGCTGATTGTACGGTGAGGTCATTGTCACTTAACAGGGCGCAGATATCGCCGACATTTTCTTTGGCACGAAGTTTGGCCAGGCCATTGAGTGCGGCCTGTCGCACGGCCTTGTTGGGGTCGCTCAGTGCCTTGACCAGTCCCTCGCGGCTGGGTGCTGTGTCAAAGCGGGATAACAGTTGAAGAAGATGTGCGCGTACAAATGGTTGATTGCTATCGAGTCGTTGACTGATATCAGGTACCAGTGCTTCGCTGGCGATGCCGTCCAGCAGGCGATATAAAATGGGCCGTACCTTGCTGTCTACCTGGTCCAGCAGGCCCAGTAACAAGTTGGGATTGATGCGCTCGGCGTGAGCGGTGAGCACTTTTCCCAAAGCGGTTTTGGAGACTTCCTCACCATCTATAGGCTGGCTGAAGTAGGGGAATAATTCGTTGGGGTTAAAATCCTGGGCACGTTTGAGCACACGGGTCACACCATCGACGATGCGCTGGTCGCCATGGGCGAGGCTCACCAGAAACAGTGGCAGGCTGCTGTTGCGCACAAAACCCACTAATAATTGTTCCAGGGTGGCGGTGTGCTGGGGGTTTTCCAATGCTTCGATGAGCTTGGGGATTGCGGGCTCACCAATCTGTTTCAGTTTATACAGGGCGCGTTTGCCTTCTGCCGTGGCTCCGGCATCCTCAGCGAGGAGGGTGGAAATGGCGCGACTGGTTTTGAAATCGGACAGCAGACTCACGGACAACTCCATGAGCGATGGGTGAGTGAGGCAGTGAAAGGCAAGATGAAAGCCACGGGAAAGACCTAGCACTCTGTCCAGGTTATATGGACGGGCTTAGGAATGGAAATTAAATAACTTATATAAGTGGCGCTCTGATTTAGTTCGTATTCGTTCGTTCTGATTGAACAAAAGTGCAGGAATAGTCGTTCTATTCCGAGCTTTTGTGATTGAAGAACGGGCGAAGACGGGCTGAAGCAGAGGTGCCAATTGTATGAGTTATTTAATTTCCATTCCTTAGTTGACTTGTCAGTATTCAGGACACTATCAACAATATTAGGTGAGAAATGGAACGCAGTTCTGGATGCTGACAGGCCAACCCTTCGGGCGCGTTTGTCATATTTTGCAACGCTGAGCCCGTCCATATAACCTGGGCGGAGCACTAGCCCGCTTCCTGGGTTTCAGTGTGGGTGGTACCGATGTCATTGACCTGAACGTGATTGATGTACGATTTGTTAATGAGATAAATCAGTCCGTCTTCCATGTGTATTTTGATGAAAGCTTCGTCATTGCGATTTAGGTAATCCAGCAGACGGGCATGACTGGGTGGCAGGGATTCACGAATGCTGCCGTCGATGTACGAGCCATCCATTAACTGCAAGTGACAGTGCATGGGGGAATTCGTGTTGTCGTTGCCGACAGCCTCATCCTCTTCCGTGGTTTCGTATTCGATACGAATCACTGATTTTATGTTATAGAATCGCAGTTCAGCAGGTTCGTCACGATTAAATACCAGAAAACTCTCGCAGGCGTTCAATACTTCCAGCGGTTGTTCGCTGCCTGCATGGTGCGGACTTTGTGTGCGCAGATAAATGGAACCGACAACGCGACCTTCCGGGTGTACCCAGAGAGTGACGGGACGGAGTTTTTTGGGTACTTTCAGAGTATTGTTAAGAGTATCGTTATCCACGGCCTGTCCTTTGTGTTAACACAGGTCTACATTTACATACTTAAATCTGCCGACCTATTATACGCCAGTTATTCCGGAGCGTTTGTGTAAAAACACCCGTTTGTTTCTGTTTTTCACCCTTGGTCAAGATAACGACCAGAATACACGAAACATATAGCAACTATTGCGTCTATGAGACAGGCTGGTTACCTTCTGACAATATATCACCCAAATACGAGTCAATATGAGCGACGAGCAATCCCAACAACCGGCAGCAGCCTATCTGGAAGTCCTTAACGGGTCTTTAGTAGGTACCCGTTTTCCGTTAGGGGCAGAGACCATTATCGGGCGTGATGACGAGGATCTGCCGATGAAGGAAGGGGGTATTGATTTGGCTGATACCCGGGTAAGCCGCAGACATGCGCGTATTTACATCCAGCGTGGCCGGTATTATCTGGAAGATTGTAATTCCACTAACGGTACCTTTCTCAACACTTTTCGTTTACAGCCGGGCGCACCTTGTGTTTTGCGCGAGGGCAGTAATGTGCAGGTGGGAAGGGTGCATATGCGCTTTCGACCGACGCTGAACTCGGCAGAAACATCCGGCGACAGCAATGCTGCTGCACCCTGGGCATCCGAAATTGGTTTGAATGAAGAAATATTTGATTTATCGCTTACTGCTAACCCGGACGCGAGTGCATCACAGGCCGATATCTCCATGTTGTTTTGCCCGGTTGACCTGCCGGAGCCGGAAATCAGTGTGGTACTGGATGCTCCGGCAGTGGTGGACGCCTTGCGGGAGGCAATAACGGATGATGAAAAAGCATCAGAAAGTGATGATCTGCGTCGTTTGCGGGCCATGGCACAGGTCAGCATCGGCCTTGGCGGGGAGCATGACAGAGAGTCGTTGTTCGCTAAAATCATGGATTTTATTTTTGTCATTTTCCCCACTGCTGAGCGTGCCTTTGTGGTATTGCGTGATAAAGAATCCGGGGAATTCAAACCCTCTGCGGCTTCCACGCGTGAACCGTCCGGGGAAGGAGAAGTGCTGGCTCTCTCAGAAGCTATTGTTGATGAAGTGGTGAGTCAGCAGCGCAGCATTCTGTCGAACGACGCGGCAGATGATCACCGGTTTGACGATCACCAGTCTATCCGGCGTTTGGGTATTCGCAGCATGATGTGTGCGCCGTTGCTGGTGGACAACGAGGTCATGGGCCTGATTCAGATTGATACTCATAGAGAAACACATTCTTTTTGTGAAGAGGATTTACAGATTCTCACGGGCATTGGTGCGCAGGTGGCCATTGCACTGAAAAATTTTGTGCTCTACGAAGATATTGGCCATTTATTTGAAAGCTTTGTCACCGCGTCGGTGCATGCCATTGAGGCACGCGACCCTACTACCGCCGGCCATTCATTTCGCGTCGCTGAATATTCCCGGCATCTGGCAACCGTGGTGGATCAGTCCGGGCAGAAAATGTTACGGGATATTAATTTTAGCCGAGACCAGATGCGGGAGCTGCGTTATGCCGCGTTGCTGCATGATTTTGGCAAGGTGGGTGTGCGTGAGCATGTGCTGATCAAAGCGCGAAAACTGTATCATTCCGAAATGGATGTGCTGGAAGAGCGATTTCGCTATGCATATGCCAGTCTGGAGCGACAGGCATATCGCGAGTTGATCGACCAGCATGGAGAATTATCTCCGGAAGAGTTCAAATTGCGTCGTGGGGCCATGGATAAACATCTGTCCCGTGAAGCGGCTCAATTACAGCGGTTTATGGCAATGATTAAGCACGCGAATGAACCCTCGGTACTGGATGATGAAGTGACAGATGATTTACGTGCAGTGGCCGATTTTATTTTTCCCGGTAACGATGGTGAGCATGTACAATTGTTAACTGCACCAGAGTTGGATGCATTGACCTTGGCACGCGGCAGCTTAACACCGGAGGAGCGTCTGGAAATTCAGTCGCATGTGAGTCACACGTTTGCTTTTTTGAGTCATATACCGTGGACAGCGTCATTATCTGCTGTTGCCGATATTGCCCATGCCCATCACGAAAAACTGGATGGCACGGGTTATCCGCAGGGTTTGGTGGGGGATGAAATTCCCGTGCAATCGCGCATTATGGCTGTGGCAGATATTTTTGATGCGCTTACCGCAGGTGACCGGCCCTATAAATGCAGTTTGGGTGTGGATCAGGCGCTGGATATCCTGCATCATGAAGCCAGTACTGGTAAAGTCGATCCGATTTTAGTCGATGTATTTATCGACAGTCAGGGTTATCAATTGTTTAACCAATAAGCGTTTTTTTGGTTATCTAAGAGAGGAGCCTGTCGGACTTAGGATGAATCTACTGCGGGAAATTCATTTTGGCCCATTTTTTCGATCCTTTTCGCTGAATATGCCCAATATTCGCCTCAAACGATCAAAAATGGACTCAAAATGACTTTCCCTCGCTACGATTCCCTAAGCCCGACAGGCTCCTGGCAACAACGAGAAATTAATTTATGGCATTTAGTACCTGTGGACATGTTACCCATGTGGGTAATGTGCGCACGCATAATGAAGATTGTTATGAAGTGGATGCTGATGCCAACTTTTGTGTACTGGCCGATGGTATGGGCGGTCACGAAGGTGGCGAGATTGCCAGTCGTATTGTGGTGGATTGTGTCAGTCGTGAAATTCGTAACGGTAAACCCATGGCCGAAGCACTGGTGCAGGCGCATTATGCTGTGCGCAAGGCGGTAGATAATGGTGAAGGTAAACCCGGCATGGGTTCTACCGCTGTGGCATTAAAGCTGGATGATGGGTGTTTTGATGTGGTGTGGGTAGGGGACAGTCGTGCCTATGTATGGGATGGTACGCAACTCACGCAAATCACCAAAGATCACTCTCTCGTGCAGCACATGGTGGATGAAGGTCGTATTACACCCGAAGAAGCCTTGGTACACCCGCAACGCAATTACATTACTCAGGCCATTGGCATGTCTGACTTGTACAAAATGGAAGTGGGGCGTGTGCAGGGTCGTCTGCAACATGGCCAACAATTATTGTTATGCAGTGACGGGTTATCCGGTGAGGTATCGATTGTGGAGATGATGGAAATCCTCCGGCTGGATCTGAATGAAAGCCAGAAAGTGGACTTGATGATTCAGAAGTCACTGGACAATGGCGGTGCCGACAATGTAACAGCATTGTTGGTGACAGCTATTGTTAGCTTGGATATTACGTGAACCCACGAAATGTCCGGGTTTAAAGGTGATGGAAGTTGCTGTCCCTGGAAAAAATAAAGCATGGAAGGAAATAGTATGCTCCGTTTGCTGATTGCATTTTCCTTTGTTTTGTTGGCAGCATGTGCGAACCAAGTTAAACAAAATACTGTTGTTCTCAATTACTCAGATTTTGGGCCGCAAGTCATTGCTGGTGAAGTAATTGGAATGGAGTGGTGGCAATGGCTGTCACATGGTGAGCCTAGACCTGCTGTCTATGATATCAAAATTGTAGTATTTCAAGACATTCCTTTAAAGGAAATTAAGAGGCTATATCCAATAAAGCCAGATATGCAAAAGGATTATCGATATTTGAAATATGAAAAAGCGCTTGATTTTCTGAATTCTAAAATTGATGATAATGTTATGGAAAAAGTCACAAGTATTCTTGAAGCAACTCGAACGAAATTGATTGGCGAGTTTAATGAATAGAAAATAAAAAGGCGGGTTTTTTGTGCATTCCAGAATCTTCCCCTTGGGAATAGGTAGGCACGCAATAATACAGAGGTCGTAAAAACGTAGAAAACTAAAAGTTTTAGTGTTTTTCTTTATGTTTTCTGTAGCCGCTTTTGTCCGAGAGATTACCCTCTACCCCAATAAGATGCCGCATATTTGAGCCGTGCAGAAAATTGCCTGTAAAAACAATTTCCGATATATTTTCCACATGTTTCCCGAACAGGTGTGAAAAATCATACGATGGCAATAACTCGCTCAAGCCGACAACAGACCGATAATTCCCCCAGCCTCTATTGGCACGATTATGAAACCTTTGGTGTTGATCCGCGTCGTGATCGTCCCGTGCAGTTTGCAGGCATCCGCACCGACCTTGAGCTGAATGTTATCAGTGAGCCTTTAAATATTTTTTGCAAACCGGCCAATGACTTCCTGCCTCATCCAAAAGCCTGTCTGGTCACGGGTATCACCCCACAGCAGGCGCTGGCAGAGGGTGTGCCTGAAGCAGAGTTTATCCGGCAGATTCATGATGAATTTTCCCGGCCCAATACCTGTGTGGTGGGTTACAATAATCTGCGTTTTGACGATGAAGTAACACGTTTTACCCTGTACCGTAATTTTTATGACGCCTATGCTCGGGAATGGCAAAATGGAAATTCACGCTGGGATATTATCGATGTGGCGCGACTCACCCATGCTTTGCGGCCGGAAGGCATAGTTTGGCCAACACATGACAATGGAAAAACCAGCTTTAGGCTGGAACAACTGACGGCAGCCAATGGCATTTCGCATGATGCTGCACATGATGCCGTATCGGACGTATTGGCAACCATTGCTTTGGCGCGCCTGATTCGTGAAAAACAACCCAGATTATATCATTATGTTTTTACCCATCGCTCCAAACAGGCAATAGCACAACAGCTAAATGTGTTCCAACCCACACCCGTGCTGCATGTCTCATCCATGTATCCGGCTGAACACGGCTGCATCAGCCTTGTGGCACCATTGGCACAACATCCGACGAATAAAAATGAAATTATCGTTTATGACTTGCGCGTTGATCCTGCCCAGTTTTTTTCGCTGAGTAACGGTGAATTGAAAGACCGCCTGTTTACCCGCCAGGATGAGCTTCCTGACGGTGATATCCGATTACCGGTTAAAACCATTCACATTAACAGAAGCCCGGTGGTGGTTCCTGCAAAGACACTCACGGTAGATGCTGCGACACGTTGGCAACTGGACCCGCAGCGGGCACAACAATATCTTGATCAATTATCGACACAGCCTGTATTTATTAAAAAGTTGCAGGAAATTTATCGCAGTCCGGTATTTGAAGCCGTCACAGATCCCGATTTTATGCTTTACGGCGGCGGTTTTTTTTCCAATGACGACCGGGTGTGTATGGAAAAAATTCTCAATACAGCACCTGAGAATCTGGCGAATCTGGATCTTCCTTTTAAAGATGCACGTCTTGCGGAAATGTTATTTCGTTATCGTGCCAGAAATTACCCGGATACGCTGAATGATGTTGAAAAGAGCCGTTGGGAAGAATTTCGTATGGCGCGATTGACGGGGTCCAGTCCTGGAGCCGGTATTGCTTTTGATGAGTACAATGCATGTATTACGGAATTACGGACCACTGGAAAATTGAGTGCTGCACAATTGGCACTGCTGGACAAACTTGATGAGTATTCACAAATGCTCATGCATCAACATCAATAAGCACTTCTGAAATATCTGTTGTTAGCGAATTTGAGCGTTTTAATATGAAGTTTGAGGAGGCGGGACAAACAAACCACTCCGCTAATTCTGACCCAGGTTATGAATACGCCAACGTCAATAATCTACGCAGGTAGGGTGGAACAAGCGTAGCGGTTCCACCAAAGTCTTGTGCATGCCCCAAAAAACCGAACCCGCTCACCAATGAGACAGTTATTGTTCGAGCAACCCTAGCGCTAAAAACATTCAATTGAATAAAATCATTGATTTATATTGGGTGGAACAGACTGTTCTTTGATCACGAATCACAGCATCATAAAATCCAACGCAAAGGCGAAAAGAACGTAGAAATTTACAGCGTTTAGGATTTTTATCTCTATTTTCCCGTTATTCTCATAACGCTTTGCGCTCTCTGCGTCTTCGCGCCTCTGCGTTGGATTTTCATTATTCAGACCCAACCTGTAACAAGCCGGAGTTTTGGTTTAACTTAATGACATTGCTGATTTGGCTCTTAACCCATATTTTACTTGTTATTCAATAAAAAAAAGATACACTTGGTCATGTGTATAATTTTTGCACAGCAATTGTTTGTCACTCTATTTGATAGTTAATTGATTCCCTCTGAGGAGAAAAACATGGTCAAAAAGAAAAAAACAAAGGTAAAAGCGAAACGCCGTACTGTAAAGCGCAGTCCGAAACGAGTCGTTGCTTCAAAGCCGCTGAGCAAAGCCCATGAAAGAACTTTAAAAGTGGTTAGTGCTGCTTTAGACAAAGCAGAAAAACTGGGGGCAAAGGTTGTTGCTGCTGAAGAGGCACTGGAAGTTGCCACCGGTAACATTGAAAAGGCAGTACGTGCGGCTTCACGCAAAAAAACGGCTGCTGCCAAGCGTGCTGCTGTTACGGCTAAAAATGCAGCGAAAAAGGCAAGAGTTGCATTGATGGCAAGCAAGGCCAAGGCGCATGAAGCAGAAAAGGCATTAAAGGAATCTGTAAAGCTGGCTGAAGTTGAGCGCAAGCTGGAGGAAGCAAAGGAAAAAGCCGTTGCTGCTTTCCTGTCAAAATGGCAAAAAGCGTACGACCGTAAAACGGCAAAAAAGAGCAAGGGCAGGAAAAAACGTCGGGTTAAACGCGCACAATAATTATGTGACACATAACCCCTGGCTTCTGTTATGTTAGCCGGTTGTAGTGGTGTTGTTGACAAACTCAGTGTTGTTAACGCAGAGGTCGCAGAGACGCAGAGGGCGCAAAGAAAATAAAATGCTTTGCGTTCTCTGCGTCGTTACAAATTTCGTATCAAATACTCAGTCATTCAATTTCCACTAATGCTTCGTCCGGATTAACGCTATCACCTTTTTGTACGTGAACGGCTTTGATTGTGCCTGCAATAGGTGCCTGAACTTCGGTTTCCATTTTCATGGCTTCGGTCACCAGAATGGGATCACCCGCAGATACCTGATCACCCTCGACAACCAGAACCTCAACGATAATACCGGGCATTGATGTGGTGACATGGCCGGGTGCTGTGGCTTTCAGGCGACTGCTGCCTTTGCTGTCACTGGTTTGTGCTGCGTCAGTACCACCATTGGTGAATACAGCATCAAGGGATTCGACCATCACTTCTTCTGGCGTGCCATCCACGTTGATATAAAAAGCCCGTTTTTCCTGCATTTTATGGCCGGTACCAGTGACTTTTATGTGATAGGTTTCGCCGTGTAAGCTGACATTGAATTCTGTGGCGGCCACACAGTAGTCTTGTGAATCCCCCGGGGGTGGTTCGAGCGCTTCCGGCTCCAGGGTGCCATCGCGGCGTTGTTCCAGGAATTCCTGGCCAATGTCAGGGAACATGGCGTAGGTCAATACGTCTTCATCCGACTTGGCAATTTCACCAATATCACTGCGCAAACGCGCCATTTCCGGTGTCAGTAAATCTGCGGGACGACAGGTGATGACGCTTTCATTGCCGATAGCCTGGCGACGGACATTGGTGTTTACTTTCGCGGGTGGTTTGCCGTATTTGCCTTGCAGGTAGAGTTTTACCTCGTTGGTGATGGTTTGGTAACGGGATTCAGATAGTACGTTGAGTAATGCCTGGGTACCGACGATTTGTGAGGTGGGTGTGACCAGTGGCGGGTAACCCAGATCGGCACGTACGCGGGGAATTTCTTCCAGTACGGCGTTCATGTGTTCCAGCGCACCTTGTTCTTTGAGCTGGTTGGAGAGGTTGGAAATCATTCCGCCGGGTACCTGATTGTTTTGTACGCGGGTGTCGAGTCCGGTGAACTCGCTTTCAAACTGATGATATTTTTTTCGTATCCCGTGAAAATAAAAACCGATGTCCTGTAATGCGGATAAATCGAGTTTGCTATCGTATTCGGTATCCCGTAGTGCTGCGACCATGCTCTCTGTGGGCGGGTGGCTGGTGCCACCGGAAAGCGAAGAAATAGCCGTGTCGATGTGACGACAGCCATTTTCGATGGCTTTCAGTTGACACATGCTCGCCAGTCCGGCTGTCGCATGTGAATGCAGGTGTACAGGAACATCCAGTGCATCGACCAATGCTTTCACCAGTTCAGCGGTGGCTGCGGGTGTCAGTAAACCCGCCATGTCTTTAATGGCGATGCTGTCGCAGCCCATTTTTTGCAGAGTGATAGCCATTTCGACATATTGTGCCGTGGAATGCACCGGGCTGATGGTATAGCTGATTGCGCCCTGAGCATGTTTGTTGGCTTTTTTGACGGCTTCGATGGAAACCTGCAAGTTACGCACGTCGTTGAGTGCATCAAAAATACGAAACACATCAATGCCATTTTTCGCAGCGCATGCTACGAAGGCGCGCACGACATCATCGGAGTAATGACGATAGCCCAGCAGGTTTTGCCCACGCAGTAACATTTGCAATCGTGTATTGGGCAAGGCTTCGCGCAATTGGCGCAGGCGCTCCCAAGGGTCTTCTTTCAGAAAACGAATGCAGGCATCAAAGGTTGCACCGCCCCACATTTCCAGCGACCAAAAGCCGATGGCATCCAGTTTGTCACAAACAGGCAGCATGTCTTCCGTGCGCATACGTGTGGCCAGTAATGACTGGTGCGCATCGCGCAGAATGGTATCGGTAATGTAAACTTTTGACATAGGTTTCCCTGTGAGTCAGTGGTGAGTTTTATGGTCGCAAATTGTTATAGGGCCATTGTTACAAGCCCATGTGGGCTGCCATTGCAGCCCCGAGGGCGGCGGCCAGTCGGCGTGATGAGCGATGCACCGAATAATTGATTAACTCCGGGTGGGATTCGACAAACGACGTGTCGAATTTGCCCGATTGAAAATGTGGTGATTTCAAAATTTCCAGCTGATACGGAATGGTCGTCTTGACACCATAAACGCCGATGTCTTTCAATGCACGATTGGCACGGTCAATTAATGAATCCCAGTCCAGCGCCCAGACGATAAGTTTGGCGCACATGGAATCATAATAGGGCGGAATGTCGTAACCGGTGTAAATAGCCGCATCGGTGCGCACACCGGGACCGCCGGGCGCATAATACCGGGTCACGCGACCAAAGCTGGGCAAAAAGTCATTTTTGGGATCTTCGGCATTAATGCGAAATTCCATGGCATAACCACGGCGTTTTACATCGCGCTGGTTGTAACGCAGCTTCAGGCCAGCGGCGATACGAATCTGTTCCTGCACGATGTCGATGCCGGTGATTTGTTCGGTAATGGTGTGCTCCACTTGCAGGCGGGTGTTGACCTCCATGAAATAAAACGAGTCGTCCTGGGCTAACAGGAATTCCACAGTCCCGGCATTGGTGTAGCCCACAGATTTGGCAGCAGTCACCGCCAGCTTACCGATGTATTTGCGCTGCTCTTCGCTGAGTTGTGGTGAAGGAGCGATTTCGATCAGTTTTTGATGGCGGCGCTGAATGGAACAGTCCCGTTCAAACAGATGGATCACTTTGCCATGCTGGTCACCCAATATTTGTACTTCGATGTGGCGTGGATTGTCGATGCATTTTTCCAGGAACACTTCGGCATTGCCAAAAGTTTTGCTGACTTCAGACACCACCCGGTCATAACTGCGATTAAGCTCATCAGCATCCGCACAGCGACGGATACCCCGGCCACCGCCCCCGTTGGTGGCTTTCAGCATCACCGGGTAGCCGATTTTTTCGGCAATGAGCAGGGCTTCCTGTACTGATTCCACATTGTCTTCGCTGCCGGGGGTTACCGGTATACCTGCTTTTGTCATTGCGGCACGGGCTTGCAGTTTGTCGCCCAGCTGGCGGATTATGGCGGCACCGGGGCCAATAAAACGGATACCGCGTTTTTCGCAGGCTTCAGCGAGTAAAGGGTTTTCTGAAAGGAAACCATAGCCGGGGTGCAGGGCATCACAACCCGTGGCCGTGGCCAGGTTAACGATGCGGTGTACGTTCAGATAACCGGAAACAGAATCAGGGCCGAGATTATAGGCTTCATCTGCCTTTTTTACATGCAGGGAATAACGATCAGCATCGGTGTAAATGGCGACAGACTGGATGCCCAGCTCGGTGCAGGCACGGGCAATGCGTACCGCAATTTCACCACGATTGGCGATGAGTACTTTTTTTATCATGACTAACCTGTTTGATAAATATTGTTTTTACGAGCCGCTTATCTTGTTTGTTCTTATTAATAGTGGCAGTGGTGATAAAAACCTGACGGACACCGCTCACCGGAATATGGGCATCACTGGCAATACTGTCAAGCGCGGCGTGGAGCCGTTAAGTGATTACTGATACTGGAAATACCCTTTTCTTGTAAAACAAAGTCTTTAACTGTTTGATTTTGTTGAAATAAATCGGTCGGGCGCTTTGGTGATTTTCCGGAATATGGGGGTGAACACAATTCAACCAATCGCATGACGTTCCAGCGCATTGGGAGGTTATGTTGTCGTGGTACTGACAAGTGGTGTGTTATAAACGCAGAGGTCGCAAAGACGCAGAGGGCGCAAAGTTTTTAGTGTTTTTCTCTGCGTCCTTTGCGTCTCTGCGCCCTCTGCGTTAACTACTCGATGATTTTTAAAACCGATATTTTTAGTGTTTAATTCACATTTGAGGTCTGCGTAACATCAGTTATTATTGACGATACGCCCTAGGGTTTATTTTCTGCCTGAGTCGTGATGGAAAGTTGATGTAAAGCCTGCCAGGTTTTTTGTAAATGCTCATCAATACGGTTGTTATTGATTAATGGCGCAAGGTTATTTTTCAGTTCATCAATCATGCTGACCTGTGCCGGAATGCCTTTGGGGAAATTTCCCGCGTTGGAAAATGCCACCCAGCCGTGTATCTGCCAGTGTGTATCAGCCAGTGAATTTTCCGCTTTAATCGTGTGTTGCAAATTCCACTGTACCGCCTGACAGGCTCGTTGATTGTCATACAACGGATTATTGAATTTGTACGTTTTATTGTTGATGACCTGTGACCATTGATCGATTGTTTCACCGCCGAATAAATGCCCTTCACTGTGTTGTGTGTCCAATACCACAAACCCGCCGGGGACTAACAGTAAATAGTCAATGAATACCAGTCCGTCGATACCGTCCGGCAAAACCACATTGCGCAGATATTTTATCCCCAAAGAGTCCACCACTTTGTGGGCATGGCGTTGATGTCTGTTTTTGCGTGACTGTTTCCAGAAAAAGAAAATAACAGCAATCAGGATCAGCGCGGTGATGGCTTCCAGAACATAGAAAACCACTTCGATTGAAACAGATCCCATCTCTTAGCGTTCTTTCAGTCGAGGAATCAACATCGCCAGATTACAGGGTGCAGTACGGTGGTCCAGTTGATCCTTGATGATGTTATCCCAGCCGGTTTTACAGGCACCGGAAGAGCCGGGAAGGCAGAACAAATATGTGCCATTGCTGACGCCGGCCAGGGCACGGGATTGCAATGCGGATGTTTTGATCTCATCAAAGGAAATCATCCGAAACATTTCACCAAAGCCTTCAATTTCTTTGTCCAGCAAAGGGTGGAAAGCTTCCGGAGTGCCGTCACGACCGGTTACACCCGTACCGCCGGTACTGATCACTACGTGTATTTCAGGGTCAGCAATCCAGCGTGAAACGACAGCGCGGATTTGATAAATATCATCGGGCGTAATGGCCTTTTCGGCCAGTTGATGACCCGCGTCTTCCAGTCGCTTGACCAGTACTTTGCCCGAAGTATCTTCGGCTTCTGTGCGGGTGTCGGACACGGTGAGGACGGCAATATTAAGGGAAATAAACTCGCGTTGTTTTTTCGGGGAAGTCATTGGTTTTTACTCATTGGGTCGTGGCTTCGTTCACCAGGGGTGGCATGTGAGAGGGGATTATACCGCTTGTACTCGCAGTCGGGGAATTTGTGTGAAGTGAGTGGAGGAGGCGGCCAATGACTTTTCACCGTTGAGGATATTAATTAACTGATGTCATGTAAGCCTCCGACTGTAGGGTGGAACAAGCGCAGCGGTTCCACCTGATATGCTGAGTAAGGAACCACAAATCGCCTCTGTGCTCACGACCACCGACAAAAAAATACCCTGCAACAAAAAATCTATGGCCTGACACAGGAGAA
>Ga0256830_1000551_pt1 | contig 29413 bp, 30 predicted proteins | sample 128326metaG_FD_190537 | JGI IMG/M metagenome (GOLD analysis project Ga0256830, IMG submission 190537) | Hydrothermal vent microbial communities from Lau Basin, Pacific Ocean - 128-326 | ecosystem: Environmental > Aquatic > Marine > Hydrothermal vents | place: Pacific Ocean: Lau Basin | collected... | reverse complement strand
GAAAGCGCTTGATTCCGGCATCATCAACCCCCGCAAATCCGTCGATGGCGAGGGCGACATGTTTCCGGTGGATTTCGATATCATTTTCAGGAACACGGCCTCCATGCCCAATGTGCGCTTTCCCCACCGGCAGCATACCGAGTGGCTGACCTGCGCCAATTGCCATCCCCTGATATTCATACCGCAGAAGGGGGCCAATCCAGTCTCCATGTCGGCCATCATCCAGGGCGAGTATTGCGGCGTGTGCCATGGCAAGGTGGCCTTTCCTCCCACGATGAACTGCGGCAGATGTCACTCCGTACCCAATCAAGTTGGCTTGATGCGCTGACATTGGCACTCCTTTTGACGCTGGCGGGGTGCGCGTCGGCGCCGTCGGGGGATCAACCCGCGCGGGAGGGCAGCACGCGGAATGCCCTTTTGTGGGATATTATCGACGGCAGCATCCTGCGCGGCAACGCCTTTACCGGCCTGGAATATGTGCGTTTCATGCGGCCGGTGGCCGTGGCGGCGCGCGGTCCCAATGTGTATATCGTGGACGACGGCCTTGGCAAGCTTTTCCTGTATGACCGCGATACCCGGGATCTCTCCGTCCTGAAGGATCTGCGCCAGCTCGTCAGCGGGGAAGTCAACGATATCTTCGTCAATCACGATCTTTCCTATTATCTGTCCGACCGCGACGGCGGGCGGGTTCTGCACTTCGACCGGGAAGGAAAGCTGATCCGGGAATTCAAGGACCCGATCAACCTGGGCCGCCCGGTCGCCGTGGTGCAGGATCAGGCGCAGGGATGGGTTTATATCGCGGATGGTTTCAATGACGATGTCCTGGTCTATAACCGCGCGGGATTGCTGGTGGGCGCCATCGGCATCCGTGGCGAGGGGCAGGGCAGGCTGCGGGGTATCACGGGCTTTGCCCTGGGACCGCAAGGGTACTATGTGACGACCCGCTACGGTGAATCCAGGGTTCAGGTATTTGGTGAAGACGGCGCCTTCGTACAGGAATTCCAGAAAGACACCGTGACCTTTCCCCTGGCTATCGCGGTGGACAGCCAGAACCATGCCTTCGTGGGTGATTACATGGATAACACCATCAAGGTCTACGATAATGGCGCCTATATCTATTCCCTGGGCATATCCGGGTCCGCGCCCGGCCAGTTCAAGCGTATTACCGACCTGTGGCTGGATGATGGTTTCCTGTACGTGGCCGACAGCCTCAATGGCCGCATTCAGGTTCTGAAGGTGACTCCCGAGTCCCTGCGGAAGGCCAGGACACCGCAGTAACCGTGATCATGCGCGGCGTGGCCTGGCTTCTGGTCCTCGTCCTGGCGGGTTGCGCTTCGCCCTCTCCCACACGCATGCAGTTTGAAACCAGCACGGCGCCCGAGGCCGAGCAGGTTTGGCCCCCGCCTCCGGATATTCCCCGCTACCGCTTCGTGGGCCAGTTGACCGGCCAGCAGAATTTTCATGGAGACCGCGATGGACAGGGCATGGGCAAGAAGGTCTTCGGCTGGCTGGTGGGCTTGATGTCGGGCAAGCAGACGCCCATTGTTCTGCAGCGCCCGCAGAATGGCTTTACGGACAACGAGGGCCGGGTGTTCGTCACGGACGTGAGCCGGGCGGCGGTCTATGTCTTCGATCAGGTGCGCGGGGAGTTGCTGATCTGGGAGATGGCCGGCGCGGGCCTCCGTTTCAGGACCCCGCTGGGCATCATACCCGGCCCGGAAAATCAGATTCTGGTCGTCGATGCCGACCTCGCCCGGGTGGTCAGGCTGAACAGCAGGGGCAAGCCCCAGGGGGCGTTCGGCGGGGAAGTCCTGAAACGGCCCGTGGGTATCGCGCGCGATGCCGAGCGGGGCCACATCTACGTCTCCGACAGCCAGGCCCACAATATCAAGGTGTTCGATGACAACGGGAAATTTCTGAGGGAGATCGGCCATCGCGGCGAGGGACTGGGGGAGTTCAATGCGCCCACCTACCTGACTTTTTCCCAGGGGCGGCTGTATGTTACCGATACGCTGAACGCCCGCGTCCAGATTTTCGACCGCGAAGGCAAGCCCCTTCGTTCCCTGGGCCGCAGGGGCCTGTTCCTCGGCGACATGCCGCGCCCCAAGGGGGTTGCCACCGATTCCGAGCGCAATATCTATGTGGTGGAATCCTATTATGATCATCTGTTAATATTCAACGACAAAGGGGAGTTTCTGTTGCCGATCGGGGGGACGGGAAATCGTATCGGGGAGTTCTATCTGCCTGCGGGCGTCTGGACGGATGAGCGCGACCGTGTCTACGTTGCCGATTCCTTCAACGGACGCATCATGGTGTTTCAGTATTTGAAAGAGGTTGGGGAAGCGGGATGATGGTTCGCATGAGGGACGCTGGCAGCGCGATCCTTTTCCTGGGCATGCTGTTGTTGATGGTGGGGGCCGCTCATGCGGAGCTGATCTCCGATATCGCCAACACCAAGCATAATTTCTCCGCCACCATCGAACCTCAGGGCGTCAACCGGCAGGCGCGCGCCACCACCGAGTCCCAGATCTGTGCCTTCTGCCATACGCCCCATGGCGCCACGCCCGAACAGCGCGCCCCCCTGTGGAACCGGCAGCTGTCATCGGCCAGCTACCTGCCCTATGCCTCCACTTCCCTGGATGCCACCGATCTCGGGCAGCCGGGCGGCAAGTCCAAGCTCTGCCTCTCCTGTCACGACGGCACTATTGCCCTCGGCGCCGTCAATGTGCTCAACCGCACCGATTTCCGCGGCAGTGACCAGACCGAGCCCGGCAACCGCGTGGATTTCACGGGACCGGGCATCGGCGCCGATCAGACCATTCCCGAGGGGTTGGGTGAGCTGACGGGGTTTACCCGCCGCCTGGGCGTGGATTTGAGCAACGATCATCCCATCTCCTTCACGTACGACAGCGCCCAGGCCATGCGCGATGGAGAGCTGTATGATCCGGTCGTCGTGTCCCACATCAATGAACGGACGGCGGGGAGCCCGCCGGCGAGTCCCCAGGGCGATTACCTGCCCCTGGAGGATGGCAAGGTGGAGTGCATTACCTGCCATGACCCCCATATCCGTTCGGATGTGGTGGGAGAAAACGTCAAATTCCTGCGCGTCAACCGTTTCCAGGCCCAGGCGCCGGTGGACGGCTCATTCAACAGGGACAGCGATATCATTTGCCTGGCCTGCCACGACAAGGACGGCTGGGTGGGGTCCGCGCACGCCCATGCCGGCGTGGGCGATGAACGCTACACCGATGCGGCGGCCGACCTGCGGGAGTTCCCCCGCGATATCCGCGTGTGGCAGGCGGCCTGTCTCAACTGCCACGATCCCCATACGGTGCAGGGCGCGCGGCGCTTGTTGCGCGAGGGGACCGACGGCCCGGTGTCCACGACTCCGGATGGCGCGCGTTTCAAGCAGGGCGGCAGCCCGGCCGTGGAAGAAGTGTGCTATGCCTGCCACTCCGCCGATGGCAACACCCTGCAGGGGCAGATCAATCCGGACTCGAATCCCACCTTCGAGGTGCCGGACATCAAGACCGATTTCACCACCATGGCGCGCCACATGCCCATCGCCAGTTCCGACCAGCCGGCGGGAACCGAGGTGCACAGCATCGGCACCGGCAGCGCGGCCCTGCAGGGGGACCGCCGCGGCCAGGACTTTATCGAGGCGCCGGAGAATCTTGGCAAGGGCAATCTCAACAACCGCCACGTGGAGTGCACCGATTGCCACAATCCCCACCGCGTGACGAAGAACCGCCTGTTCAACGCGGACAATACGGTGCCCGATGCCGCGGGGACCCACACACACGAGGATGGCGTCCCTCATACCAATCTCGCATCGGGCGTGTTACGCGGCATTTGGGGCGTGGAGCCCGTATTCGGTTCCCCCAGCTTCGGCAGCGAGCCGGTGACTTTCGAGGTCAAGCGCGGCGATCCAGGAACGGGCGGCAGCACGGCGGTGGAGTCTCCCTATCTGACCCGCGAGTACCAGTTGTGCTTCAAGTGCCACTCCAACTATACCTATGACCAGGCGCCCATGCTGGGTTCCTTCACGGGAGGCACGCCGCCGGGCACCAACAGCTTGTATCAGTACACCAACCAGGCCATGGAGTACCAGGCGCCCATCGATCACATGGGCGAGGGCACGGCAACCAATTCGGGCGCCGGGCCTGGTTATGAAACCAATAACCATCGTTCCTGGCACCCCATCATACGCGCCACGGGACGCACGCCGGCCGTGCGCAACGCGGATGCCGAAGTGTGGCGCTCACCCTTCAATGCCGCCGTGGGCACCCAGACCATGTATTGCACGGACTGCCATGGCTCGCGCACGGCGGGCGATACGGTGGTGCCCGTGAATGGCGAGAACGGCTATCCCTGGGGGCCCCATGGCTCTGATGAGAACTTCCTCCTCAAGGGTGCCTGGGACGACCAGACGGGGGAAAACACCACGGACTTCGTCAATGAGAGCAACCCCTCCAACCATCTGTGCTTCCGCTGCCACGATCCCAACCAGTACGCCCGGGATATTCCTCCGGCCAACTGGAACGGCGCGCCGCCTCCCGCCGTGCGCCTGAGCGGTTTCAAGATGGCCACGGGCACCTCGCCCGGCTGTCTGCCCTTCAAGCTCACCAACCTGCATGTGGGGCATGCCAGCTTCGTGACCAACTTCCGTTGCACCTACTGCCATATCGCCATTCCCCATGGCTGGAAGAACAAGGTGTTTCTCGCCAATCTCAATGACGTGGGGCTGGAGGCGCCCCTGCTGGCGGGCGAGCCGGGTCCGGGAGGCAGCGCAAGCCAGAGGCAGGTGAGACTCAATACCACGGCGCGTTATTACAACGGCCCATATTACAATGGCGCGGCGCTCAAGGTGCGCAGCTTTGCGCGCAGCGGTGAATGGACCCCGGCCAATTGCGGCTCCGCCGGTCCACCGGGTAATGGCCAGAGCGGTGTGAACTGGATGCTGGGCAGCAACGAGGCCTGCAACAACATCCCATGATTGCCGTGTTGAAGCGCCTGGCCTCCATCCGCCTGACGTTGTTGTGGATGGCCCTGCTGGGGATCGGCGCCGCGCTCAGCTACGACAATCCCGTCGATACCCCGGTATGGGTGCTGGTGGTGCCCCTGGCCCTGCTGGGCGTCAATCTGCTGGCCGCCATCATCACCAATACCCGCATCAATCGCCGTGGCGGCCTGTTGATTTTCCACGTGGCCCTGCTGGGGATCGTGGTGCTGGCCGCCTTCGGGCGCCTCACCCACATGGAGGCTCATATCGAGTTGGTGGAGGGAATGGGGTTCATGCCCGAGCGCCTCATCAATGTGCGTCAGGGACCGTTGCACAGCGGCAGGCTGGATCAGGTGCATTTTATCCAGGGCCCCTATACGGTGGAATACCGGCCGGGCATGGTCCGCGGACTGACCCACAGCCATGTGCTGATACCCGATGGCGCCGGGGGCTGGGAACGCAAGGTGGTGGGCGACGACCGCCCCCTGATATTGGAGGGCTACCGGTTCTATACCACTTTCAACAAGGGCTTCGCCGCGGTACTGACGTGGATGCCCGACGGGGGGCAGCCGGAGACGGGCACGATTCATATGCCCTCTTATCCCCTGTTTGAATTCCGCCAGGCCAACCGCTGGACGCCCGCCGGCGCCAGCGAGGAGATCAAGTTCTGGCTGCAACTGGAAACGGGGATCGATCCCGAGGGGGCCTGGGTGCTGGACGCCCGCAAGTCGCGGGGCACCCTGGTGGTGAGAACCGGCGGGCAGCGGGTGGAGCTGCAGCCGGGTGGGACCGTGCGCCTCGATCAGGGGGTATTGCGCTACGATGGCTTGAGCAGCTGGATGGGGTACAAGCTATATTACGATCCCACATTGCAATGGCTTTTCATTACGTCCATGCTGGGTGTGCTGGGATTGGGGATTCACTTCTGGAAGAAGTTTGCCAATCATCCCTGGCCCCAGCCCGACGATGGCGGAAAGAGGTCTGAACGTGATGCTTCCCGTGGAGGCAAGGCAATCATTGAAGAAGGCAGGGTGATCTGATGGAAGACAAGATGGTGGCGGAAATGCCCTGGTTGTATACGGCACTTACGGCCTACGCGCTGGCGACGTTCGTCGCCATAATGGGGGTGGCCAGGACCCGCGGGGGTGCGGCGGGCGCCGCAGTGAGCCGCTCATACGAGCCCCTGGTGCTGGGGTTGATCACCGCGGGTGTGGTGCTGTTTGTGATATCCCTGGCGGAGCGTTGGATCCGTATTGGCCACGGTCCGTTTGTCAATCTGTTCGAGCTGCTGGTCAGCCAGTTGTTCAGCCTGGGGCTGGTCTATGCCGTGGCCTACTGGCGCCTGCCCGTCATCCGCCCATCGGCCATCGTCGTGATGCCCATGATGTGGGTGCTCGGTCTGTGGGTGCTTACGCTCGAACCCGTGGCCAGTGTCTATCCGCCCACCTATCACAACAAGTGGCTGTGGGCCCATGTGGGATTCGGCAAGTTCTTTCTTGCCTTCTGTCTTATCGGCAGCGGTATCGCGGGCATCATCCTGCTGCGCAAGCTGCCGCGGCTGGTCCCCTTGTTCCGCACCCTGCCGCCCGATGAGGTGTTGGATCACGTGGCATGGCGGTTCATGCTGCTGGCGCTCATTTTTGACAGCCTGATGCTCATCGCCGGCGCCGTGTGGGCCCAGGATGCCTGGGGGCGTTATTGGGCGTGGGACGCCCTGGAAACGTCCTCCTTTCTCAACTGGCTGATGCTGGGGGCGGCCATCCATGCCCGCCTGACCTACCGCATCCCGGTGCATGTGGGAGCCATCGCCATCATAGCCATTTTCGTGTTCGCGTTTTTTACCTATTTCGGCACCCCTTTCTACAGCGAGGCCGCGCACAAGGGCGTTATCTGAGGGGAAGGCACCGACATGAGCAGCGCCATCGGGATTCACAAAACAACCGTTACCTCGTTGTCCTCCACCATGGTGGCGGTCATGGCGGTGGCCATCATCATGCTGTTCCGCAATATGGAAGTGGATTATTCTCCGAGGGAGATCCGTGAGCAGGTGCCGCAGGTAGTGGATCTTGCGGCTCAGACCCCCGTCCAGCAGGCGCCCATTCAAGATGAGCGCCTGGCCGAGATCAATCTGCGTTTCCAGCAGGCGGTGATCATGCTTCACGCGGGGGAGTTCGAGCATGCCGCCACGGCCCTGCATCGCGTGCTGGAACTGTCTCCCCGCCTGACGGATGCCCATATCAATATGGGCTATGCCTTGCTGGGCATGGAACGATACAAAGAGGCCGAATCCTTTTTCAGGTCCGCCACCGATCTCGATCCTTACAAGGCCAATGCCTACTGGGGGTTGGCCGTCGCCCTGGAGCACCAGAATGACTTGCAGGCGGCCCTGGGCGCCATGCGCACCTTCATTCACCTCACGCCCAAGGACAGCCCCTTCGTGCGCCGCGCCCGTTCCGCGTTATGGGAATGGGACAATCAACTGGCGCGCGGCCCCCTGCCCGAGGCGGAGGCCCGCTGGCTGAAAGAAGAGGGGGAGAAGTGGGAACAGCGCAACAGCCCGGACCGGGATATGCCGGAGGAGGATGACTTGTCCATCGATGTGCGGCCGGCACAATAAATCAAAGAGTAAAGATAAAAGATTATGGCGGTGGGGCGGTATTCGGGATTGATCGGGTTATTGCTGATGCTGGCAGTGCCGCCGGTGGTGCTGGGGACGCCGGCCGACTTTCATGAAGGGAATCATTATCAGCTCGTCGATCCGCCGCAGCCGGTGCCGCCGGGCGGCAAGGTGGAGGTGCTGGAGTTTTTCTGGTACGACTGCCAGACCTGTTTCATCATTGAGCCCGCGCTGCGGCAGTGGCTGGATCGTAACGCCGGCGGGATCGTTTTCAAGCGCATGCCGGCCATAACCGATGAGCGCATGATTTTTCTGGCGCGGGCCTATTATGCCGCCGTTGCCCTGGATGTTCAGGACAAGGTGCATGGCCCCCTGTACGTTGCCATCAACCGGCACAAGCGCAAGCTGGACAGTGAGCAGACGCTGGCTATTTTCTTTCAGGAGCAGGGTGTCAGGCATCAGGCCTTCACCAATGCGTTCAGAAGTAATTTCGTGGCCGTCAAGGTGCGTCAGGCCCGGGTGCTGGGGCAGCGTTACGGCATCCGGGGCGCCCCCACCGTCATCGTCGGGGGGCGCTACCGCCTGGATTCCTCCATGGTGCGCAGCGCTGAGGAGTTCATCGAGGTATTGGACTATCTGGTGAAAAACCAGCCCTGAACCGGCTCGTATTTCGCACCACTATGGTGCAGCCTTTGGGTGGCGCGTCATTTACTTGTCATGCCGCCTTTCCTGATGTAACGTATCAAGGGACCATACTAAGAATTATCACAGAGAGAAAACAGGATGTTTCAAGAAAGTAGTGGGATTTTATCCGGGGGTGTCAGGCCATGAAGATCTTGATCGCGGACGACCACGCCATATTACGCAGCGGCCTGAGGCAGATACTCGCGGAACGTACCGATATCGAGCACATCGGCGAAGCGGCAAACGGCAAGGAGGTGCTGCAGAAGATGCGCGCCGAGCACTGGGACCTGCTGCTGTTGGATCTCACCATGCCGGAAATGAGCGGGCTTGAGGTGCTCAAGGAGATCCGCCAGCATTGGCCGGCCGTGAAGGTGCTGGTGTTGAGCATGCACGCGGAGGACCAGTATGCCATACGCGTGCTCAAAGCCGGTGCATCGGGTTATATGACCAAGGGGTGCGTGGTGGACGATCTGCTGCATGCCATCGATACCGTGTGCAGCGGGGAAAAATACATCACCCTGTCGGTGGCCCGCAAGCTGGCCAGCAGTTTCTCCTCGGATTCCTCATTGCCGCCTCATGAACGCCTCAGCGACCGTGAGTTCCAGATTTTCTGCATGCTCGTGTCGGGGCAGCGCAACGCGGAGATCGGCCGGGAACTGAATCTCAGCGAGAAGACGGTCAGTACCCACCGCAATCGCATCCTTGAAAAGATGAACATGAACAACTTCGCTGAACTCGTCTACTATGCGGTGGAGCATGGCTTCGTCAACAGGCCCACGCAGGCAAGCAACGGCCATTCCCTGTAATCAGGCTAGTCTCCCCCCAGGTTCACGAAGGGCATGGTGGAAAGATAGAGCACGGCGAGGATGACCGCCAGATAGACCAGGACCCGCAGGGGCTGTTCCCTGAGCATGTCCGTAAAACGCTTGTTTTCGCCTTTCTTGACGGAATCCTCATATGCCAGGCGCGCCCGGGTGGCGCGCTCCGCCTGATACGCCTGGAGCAGGTCCCGGGCCCTGTCCAGGTCTTCCTCGTGACGCACCCACAGGGCGGGCAGGGAGATGCCCCAGTTCCCGGCCGAGGTTTCGTAATACTCGATTTCGTGTTCGTCAAGCAGGCGGCGTATGTCCCGGGCCTCGTCCTCTGGAACGTCTCTCAGTTTGAAGAGCAGGGCGGCCATGTTGCGGTGCTCAGGGGCAATGGTCGGCAGAGTCGCGACAGTAAAGGGAGGCGATTTTCGCCACGCGCTTCCGGTTGGCGCCGAAATCCGAGCGTCCCACCCGCGACGCTGAACGGATGTGAATCACGCCCTGGTGCTCATCCAGCCTCAGTTCCAGGTCATCGATGAAACGCCACAAGGGGGTGGCAAATGCCGCTCGCAGGTAGCCCGGTTCCTCGGCGATAATAGAACCGCCGGCCTGCCGCACCGCTTCACGGGCGGCGGCCCAGGACCGCGCCGGCGATTGCCCGGCGGGAAGGGGCGCGATGGCCGCGCTGCCGGGGGTCTCACTGCTGACGCAGTTGGATGCGCCGGAGCAGGGCAGAAGGCGCCCCTGCTTCACACCCAGAGCAGGCGGGCTGCGGGAGGCCAGGGAGAGGCCTGCCAGGATGAGCACGGGCGCGAGCAACAGCACCGCCACCCAGAGCACCATGGATCTCCTGTTCCTCCGTGTCCCGCTCCTCACTCTGATTTGTGGTGGGCCGTCAGGGGAAGCTTGCTTCTTGCGCAGCGGAAGCCCACGTCGCCGAAGTTCATGTCCGGCGGCAGGTCAAAACGGTATGCGGCGCGCTGGAAATAGCGCAGCGTGTAATGCGCCGTACCGCCGCTCCAGCCAACGCCCCGCACCACCTTGTAGCGTTTACCGAAATCCTCGCTGTCGTAATCCGAGCCGGGATAGGGCTGATACCAGTCATAGATCCACTCGGCGACATTGCCGGTCATGTCATGGACGCCGTAGGGGGAGGTATCCGTTTCGAAGGCGCCCACCGGCGCGGGTCCTTCATAGAGTTCGCTTTCCCCGTTGTGGGCCATGCCGGGCTTCCATTCATTCCCCCAGGCGAATTCCTGGCCGTTGGCGCCGCGCATGGCCTTTTCCCATTCCGCCTCGGTGGGCAGGTGCTTGCCTTTCCATTCGCAATAGGATTCGGCGTCCTGCCAGTTGACGAAGGTGACGGGCAGTTGATCATAGTAGGCGAGCCTGTCCTTGATGGCCTCGATCAATGCCGCCTTGTCCATCTTGCGGGTATCCATGTCGAGGCGGAAGACATTGGCGGCCACCTGGCGCAGCTTCTCCGTGCTGGCCTGTTGCAGTTTGTCCAGGCGCAGGCTGAGCAGGTAGCCATCGCTGATCCAGTGTTCCGGCGGCTGGACATTGACGGCCTTGACGAATTCCAGGTAGTCGCGGTTGGTGACTTCGTATTTGTCAATGTAGTAGTCGGGCAGCTCCATCTGATGCTCAGGGTGCTCGTCCAGGAACCAGGGCTTGGCATTGCCGTAGTGCTCGTCCTCGCCGGGGACCTTGTTGCTGCCCATGATGAACTTGCCGGCGGGAATCAGCACCATTTCGCTGCTGTCCGCCTCCTTGTCGAGCCCGGCCGGGACACCCGGGCTGAACAGGGCCAGAAGAACCGCCAGCAGCCATGCCCTGGCGCCTGAAAGCCTGTTTGATTTCTCGAATTTCATACCACCCTCCCTTGCTATTGATGGCGCGGCCAGATCAGCCCGCCGTGTTCACCAGAATGCCGGATGCCCGCCCGGTTCCTGGATCCGCAAAGTCGTTCGCACTGCCGGAGATGCATGTTGTCTCCGGCGCCATCGAAGAATCCTTTCAATTCCCCGGGCGGCGCTGAAAGGTCAGGGGTGACCAGGGATCGGTTTCAGCGGCCCCGTCGCGCCGCGGCGGGGCCGCCTGAATACGCCTGATCAGGTCCACCACCTGTTGACGCAGATCATCCGCGCGTTCCTTCTTGCCGGCGCTGTAATACAAGCGTTGCAAGCGGGCGATGACATGGCGCAGCTCCTCGTCTTTCCCATGACGCGCTTCCCACCTTTCCAGTCCCTGCTCCAGGGTGTTGGCGCGCAATGCCTCCAGCAACATGGCGATCAAAGGCGGGGCATGGGCGCCCGGTGTTCTCTTCCGCGGTTCCCGGGTAGCGGCCCGTGGCCTTGCGGCCCTGCCACGCCACCAGACCACTCCCAGGGTCGCTGCCCACAGCACGACAAGCACTGCGCTGGCGGCCTGCCAGAGGCGGATCTCGCCAGTACTCCCTGGCGCCCTGTCCGGCGCCAGGGCCGGTCCGGAAATAAAGACCGGCGCCTGCTCCGTGGCAGTGACGGTTTCCTTTACGGTCAGTACCTCACCCTTCAGCTCAAGAATTGTAACAAATCCCTGTCCGGTATCGAAATAGGGCAGGCGGATGTCCGGCGTGGTGATCTCGCCGCTGTCCAGGGGGATGAGGAAGCCATGATAAATGGCGGTACTGACGGGCTTGTCCGCTTCCTGAAGATCACCCATCTGGCGCGTGGCCTTTTCCATGTAGATCTTGAGACGGGGAGCGTTACCGCTGATGGGCAGGTTGTCGGGCAACTGGGCGATGTCGACCGGCGCGGTGAGCGTGATTTCCCAGGGAATGGGCTCGTTCTGGCGGAAAGCCTCGGCGTCAAAGCGCTGAGTCAGGGTGGGTGTGCCCATGAGTATGCCAGGGGGCACGCCTTCCGGCAGCGGCCTGCTTTCGAGGATGGCGGACGTGAAGGGCAGGCGTATCTTGTCGCCGTTGGCCGTCTCGACCCAGATATCCGGAAAGTCGATGGTGACCGGTCGGTCGTCCAGTGGGGCAATGCTCCACAGGCTGCGCGTGACCGAATAGCGCATGCCGTCGATGCTGACCTTGCTTTCCGTCTGGGGAAGTTTGGATAGCCGTACCTGGAGCGGGGTGGTTTCGATCTTGCCGCCCAGGCGCGCATCCTTCAGAGTCACCCGGTGATAGAGGTCCAGATAGGCCAGGGTGGGCTCCCCGGTCCAGACGCTGGCCTGGGTCGTGCCGCTGCGCGCGAACACCGGGGGCGTCTTGTCCGCCTTGGCGGGCATGACCTGGAGGGTGATGGCCTCGCTGCGCAGCCCATCCACGCTGAAGGGCGGGATGGTCAGCGCGCCGCTGCGCCTGGGGAACAGGGTGACGGTGATGGACGACGTGGACCGTCCCCGGTTGCGGAAGACGTTGTAGTTGTGGGCGGCCTGGGGCGTGCCCAGCTCGAAGTCCGCGCTCAGCAGGGTCAGGTCCACGTTGGGGGACTCCCCCTCGGCGCGCAGGCGGGTTTCGCTGTTGAGCAGGGAGAGCTTGAAGACGACGAACTCGTCCTGGTACAGGGTCTTCCTGTCCACGCTCGCGCTGAGGGTGGCGGCCATGGCCGGGGCGCAGAGCAGCAGGATGGTCAGCGCCAGGGAGGCGCTGAGTATTCTCCGGGGCATACGGTATCCAGGCGAGGCAGGGCCCCGCTGCTCATCGATGCCACGCACCATGCGAACGCTCATGGCTACCAGGGTTTCTCCACCAGGATCCTGCCATAGCGGGCGTCCTGCTCGCCGATGCGCAGGCGCACGATCATCCCGGCCTGGTCGGCGGCCGGCGGCAACAGGAAACTTTGCAGGGCGCGGTGTTCACCACCGCCCGCGATGGCGGCGCCTTCAGGGGGCGGGTTTTCTCCCGCCGGTCCCTGGCGTTGCGCCCCCTCCCGGCGATGGGTGCCATCGAAGCGGTATTCATCGCCGCGCGCCGGGGCGCGCTGCTTGCCGCCGGGTCCCGGCATGGCGGTCTCTGCCGTGGGGGGCGTGGCGGGGTTCCGCCGCTGCCGGGCCTGCTCGACCAGGTTCAGGTTGAGGGTGGCGCGGGGATAGTTGTCCTGCCACCGCAGGGCCGCGCGGTAGGCGCGGGCCGCCGCGTCCAGGCGTCCCTGGCGCGCCAGGGCATTGCCCAGGTTATAGGCGGCGCGGGCCCGCTGGGCGTCGTCGCCGGCGAGCTGCCGCGCTTCCTCGAAGGCTGTCGCGGCGCGTTCCCATTGCCGCAGGCGGTAGGCCGCCACGCCGCGTCCCATGGCGGCGCGGAAACCGCCGAGGGACTGGTAGAGTTTGGCGGCGCGTCCGTCGTCCCCGGCCCGCAGGGCCCGGTAGGCCTGCTGTTCCTGCCAGGGCGTGGCCTGCGCCGGTCGTGGCAGGGGGGGCAGGGCGAGGAGCAGGATCATGACGGCCGCGCCGGTCATGCGCCAGGCGCCCCACCACAGGAACAGCAGCAGGCCCGTGGCCAGTATCCAAGGGTAGAGCGGCCGGTCGTTCTGGCGCCGCGCCTCGGGATAGGGATTGGCGCGCGCCAGCTCCCGCAGGCCGGCGAACAGGACATCCCAGTCCCCATCCCCACCTTGCATGGGGGCGTAGCGCCCCCCCGAGCGTTGCGCCAGTCCCGCCAGCAGCGCCCCGTCGAGACGGGAAATGACAGTGACGCCTTCATGGCGCAGGAACTGGCCCCGCGCGTCGTGGACGGGGCCGCCCGCGCGGGTCCCGACGCCCAGGGCATAGACGGGAATGCCCCGGGCCGCGAGGCGCGCGCCGGCCTGCAGCACGCTGTTCCGGTCATGGCTTTCGCCATCGCTGACCACCAGGATGGCGCGGCTGCCCTCGCGGCTGCCGGCCAGGAGCTGGCCCGCCATTTCCAGGGCCTGGGTGAGATTGGAGCCCTGCTGGCGGGTGAGCCGGGTATCCAGGGCGTCGATGAAGTGGCGCACCACCGGATAGTCGCTGGTGAGTGGCAGCAGGCGGTAGGCGTTGGCGGAGTAGGCCAGCAGGGCCACGCGCTCGCCGCGCAGCCGCGCCAGGAAGTCGTGCAGCTCGAACCGCGCCCGCTGCAGGCGGTCGGGCAGCACGTCGCGCACGTTCATGGAAGGGGAGATGTCCACGATGACGGCGATGTCGGCGCCTTGCCTGGCCGTTGGGCCGGGCGTTTCGTTCCGCTGATGGGGACCGCTGAGGGCTATGATGGACAACACCCAGGCCGTCACGAAAAGGCGGGAATAGCCCGCTTTGCGCGCGTGCCCGGTGCGTATCATCCAGCGCCACAGGTGGGGTGGGACCAGGGCGCCCAGGCGCTGGCGGTCGCGCTGCCGCAGCAGGCGCCACGCCAGCCAGGGCAAAGGGAGGGCCAGCAGCCACCACCCTTGCGAGAAATACACTTGCGCCAGTCCGTCCATCATGTGGGAAGAATCCTGCGCCGCTTCGTTTCGGCCCACGCCAGCAGGGCCATCCCGGCGAGCAGGGGCAGCCAGTACCAGTCCTCGCGGTAGGCATGGGCAGGGTCGCGCATGAGGGTGGGGGCCAGGCGGTCGATGTCTTTCAGGATGCGCGTCATGTCCTGGGGGCTGGCGGCGCGGTAGTAGCGCCCGCGGGTGTCCTCCGCCAGGCGCCGCAACAGGGCCTCGTCGGGCGGCAAGGTGACGACCTCGGGTTTTTCCACCGGGCCGCGGGGAAACAGCACCTTGCCGTCGCTGCCGATGCCGATGATGAAGGTGCGGATGCCGGCTTCCCGGGCCAGGCGCGCGGCGGCGGCCGGAGTGATATCGCCCGCGGTGTTGGCGCCGTCCGTCATGAGCACGAGAATGCGCGATTCCGGCGGCATGACCCGCAGGCGCTCCACGGCCAGGGCGATGGCCTCGCCCAGGGCCGTCTTCTCTCCGGCCAGGCCGGCGCGGATATCGTCGATGAAGGTGTTCAACAGGGCGCGGTCGCTGCTCATGGGGGCGAAGGTCAGGGCGTCGTCGGCGAACAGGACGATGCCCATGCGGTCGTGCTCGCGCCGGGCGACGAAGGCCTTGAGGTGCTGCTTGAGCAGATCGAGGCGGCTGACGGGCTGGCCATCGCGGCTGAAGTCCTGGGCCCGCATGGAGCCGGAGATGTCGATGGCCAGCAGCAGATCGTGGCCCTGGCGGATGGCGGGGTGCTCGAAGTCCCACCACTGGGGCCGCGCCAGGGCCAGGATGAGCAGCAGGCAGCCCGCCAGCCAGGCCCAGGGCACGGGGCGGCGTCCCTTACCCTGCATCAGGCCGGCGATGAGGGTGGCCTGGGGATGAACGATGGCGGGGCCGGCGCGGTGCGGAGCGCGGCGCAGGGCCGCCAGCCAGCCCCTGTCCGCCAGTATCCACAACAGAAAGGGCAAGGGAAGCAGCAGCATCCACCAGGGCTGGGCGACGGTCAGCATGGCGCCTCGTCCTTTTCAGTGGCCAGCCAGCGCCGCACCCGCTCGAAGAGCCGGGGGTCGATGGGCGCCGCGTCGCGGTGGTAGCGGGCGCGCTGGAGCAGGTCGACGGTCTCCCGCCAGGCATCCTCTTCATGGCGCAGGGGCGCCGGGCACTGGTGCGAGAGACGGGGCAGGGCCAGCCCCAGGCGCAGGATCACCGCAAGGCGATAGGCGGTCTCGCGGTCCGTCAGTTCCCGGGCGCGCCAGCGCGCCTGCAGGCGGTCGAGTTCTCCGCGGGCATCGGGCGGCGTCGGTGGCGCGGCCTGTTTCCGGGCGCGCGGACGGCGCCACCACCACGCCAGAAGCACTGTCACGATCACGATCAAGAGGGTGGCCCACAGCCAGGTCCAGTCCGGTGGCGGCGGCATCTCGATATCGGCCATGCGGCCGAGAAGGGCCTCAGTATCCTGCATGGGCCGCCTCCAGTTGGCCGAGGGTGTCGCGGTGGGTGGCGATACGGGTGAGGGTGACGCCGCAGCGCTGGAGAAGCCGTGCCAGGGCCTGCCGGCGCTCCGTCATGGTTCTGCCGTAATGGGCGCGCAGCGCCGCATCATGGGTGTCGACGGTGAGCGCCGCGCCACCGCCGGGGGGGCACAGCCGAAGAACCCCGGCGTCTTCCAGGGATTCCTCGCCCGGGTCCCACACCTGCAGGGCGTGGGCGGCGCAGCTCCCGCCGAGGTTCCGCAGGAGAGGGGCGTGGGCATCCGTAAGGCCGTGAAAGTCGCTGATGAGGCACAGGTCCATCCCCGCCTCGATCCTCTCGGCGAGGACAGGCAGGTGGGTGGCGAGTGAGTCGTTCCGCGCGGCCGAGGAGTCGGCCGCGGGCGCGGCGGCGGCGTACAGCAGGGGGAGCACCCCGTTGGTCGTCGTGGCCGGCGGGAAGAAGCGGATGCCGTCGCCGATGATGGCGCCGGCCACGTGCTCGCGGGCCGCCAGGGCGCTGAAGGCGAGGATGGCGGCGCAGCGCGCCGCGGTGGCGGCCTTCAGTTCCCTGCGGGTGCCGAAGAACATACCGGGGTGGCGGTCCACGATGAGGAACAGGCGCCGTCCGCGCTCGTCGAGGAAGACCTTGGAAATGGCCCGGCCGCTGCGCGCCGTGGCGCGCCAGTCCATGTGGCGGATGTCGTCGCCGGGCTGGTAGGGGCGGCTGTCGTGAGGCTCCATGCCCTGGCCGCGGAAAAAGCTCGCGAAGGGACCGGCATGGGGCGCGCGCGTCTTGTGGCGGTTGCGCTGCCATTTTTCCATGACCCGCCACTGGAGGGCTTCCAGTTCCTTCGTTGACAGCAGCGGCGGATTGCTCGCGGTCCCGGTAATCATGGGGCGGGCACGGTCTCCACGATGCGCGCGACGATGTGTTGCGGGGTGATGCCCGCCGCGCGGGCGGCGAAACTGGGCGCGATGCGGTGATTCAGGGCGTCGCAGGCCAGCTCCACGATGTCGTCCGGGGTGACGAAGTCGCGGTCGTGAAGGAAGGCGCGGGCGCGGGCCGCCTGGGCCAGGGCCAGGGTGGCGCGGGGCGAGGCCCCGCGGCTGATCCATTCACCCAGCTCCGTATCCCGTGCCGCCGGGTCGCGGGTGGCGCCTACCAGGGCGATGATGTAGCGTTCCAGCATTTCGTCCATGTAGATATCGTCGATGGCCTTGCGCGCCCGCAGCAGGGTTTCGGCGCTCATGGCCGGCGCGGGCGGAGGTTCTTTTTCAGGCGCCTGACGGCGCGCGTGTTCACGGTGGAGTATGGCCAGTTCTTCCTCGGGAGAAGGATAGTCGATGTGGACCTTGAGGAAGAAGCGGTCCAGCTGGGCCTCGGGCAGGGGGTAGGTGCCTTCCTGTTCGAGGGGGTTCTGGGTGGCGATCACCATGAACACCGGGGACAGTCCGCGGGTCTGGCCACCCACGGTCACCTGGCCTTCCTGCATGGCTTCCAGGAGGGCGGACTGCACCTTGGGCGGGGCGCGGTTGACCTCGTCGGCGAGGACGATGTCGCTGAACACCGGCCCTTCCACAAACTGGAAGCGGCCCTCCTGGGGCAGGAAGATGTCGCTGCCGGTGAGGTCACCGGGGATCAGGTCCGGCGTGAACTGAATGCGCTGGAAGCGCAGCGCCAGGCCGCCGGCCAGGGCGCGCACGGCGCGGGTCTTGGCCAGCCCGGGAACGCCCTCCAGCAACAGGTGGCCGCCGCTCAGGACGCCGATGAGCAGGCGCTCAATCAGGGTTTTTTGTCCCACGATTTCGCCCGCGAGGTGGCGTTCCAGCTCAACAAACTGATTTTTCATGAGTATTTTAAGATTTTTCTGTAAAATTTATGATATCCGCACTAGCGTGAATCCGGCCACCTGCGTTATCATCACAGGGTCGTATATATTATCAGGAATTAGTGATGCGGTAGTGAGGTGGGCGCAGGACGCTATTTCAGCGAATTGGCGACAAAAATGATGATATAGCCAATCGATCGGCACTTCTCGGAACCCCCAATTTGACAGACGGCAGGATTTGCGTGGCCTGGGCGTGAGGTCCGGGCCGGTTTGTGTTTCATGGAAAACAACTCGTCATGTTACAAAGATACCCCTTCGCCAGCGGCGTGACGGCGCTGAGGACGGAGCGCAATGCTGGAGGCCGTTGACCTGGCGGCCGTGCGCGGCGACAGGCGGCTGTTCTCGGGCATCGGCTTTTCGCTGCGGCAGGGTGAACTGCTGCATGTGACGGGTGTCAATGGAAGTGGGAAGACCACTTTGCTGCGCATGTTGTGCGGACTCGTCGTCCCCGAGGCGGGAGACGTGTTGTGGGAGGGGAAAAATATCCGCGCGGAGCGGGAAGCCTACCTGCGCAACCTGCTCTATCTGGGACACCTGGGCGCCCTCAAGGACGACTTGACGGGGATTGAGAACCTGCGGGTCGCGGAGACCCTGGCGGGGGAGCCCATCAGCGAGCGCCAGGCCCTGGACGCCTTGCAGGGGGTGGGGCTGAACGGCCATGAGGATCTGCCCGTCAGGGTGCTGTCGCAGGGGCAGCGGCGGCGGGTGGCACTGGCCCGTCTGGCCCTGTCGCGGGCCAGGCTGTGGATTCTGGACGAGCCGTTCACGGCCCTGGACAAATCCTCGGTCGACGCCTTGCGGACCAGACTGGAAGGCCACCTGAACCAGGGTGGCATGGTGATCCTGACCACGCATCAGGAGATCGAGATCGATGCCGCGGTCATGAAACAGGTGGCGCTGGGCTGATGCTGTCCGTGCTGCTGTGCATGATGAGGCGCGACCTTGTCCTGGCGGTGCGCCGCATGTCGGACGTGCTGACCACGTTGTTTTTTTTCATCATCGTGGTCAGCCTGTTTCCGCTGGGCATCGGGCCGGAGGTGGAAATCCTGCGCCTCATCGCCCCCGGGGTGGTGTGGGTGGCGGCCATTCTGGCCTCCATGCTGGCGCTGGGGCGGCTGTTCGAGGGCGACTACCGAGACGGCACCCTGGAGCAGATGCTGCTGGCGCCCCAGCCCCTGTCGGTGCTGGTGCTGGGCAAGGTGCTGGCCCACTGGGCGGTGAGCGGCCTGCCCCTGGTGCTGATGGCGCCCCTGCTGGGTCTGCAGTTCGGGATGACGGCGGAGGGGCTGGGCGTGCTGCTGGTTTCACTGGTGCTGGGCACCCCGGCCATCAGCCTTATCGGTGCCGTGGGCGCGGCCCTGACGCTGGGGGTGCGCGGCGGTGGCGTGCTGGTATCCCTGCTGGTGCTGCCCCTGTACATCCCGGTGCTGATATTCGGCGCCGGGGCGGTGGAGGCCAGCGTGACGGGGCTGGGCGCGGAAGCGCACCTGTCCCTGCTGGGGGCGATACTGGCCCTGGCCCTGTGTTTTGCTCCGTGGGCCACGGCGGCGGCATTGCGCATTTCGTTGGATTGATGGACTGAAAGTGATGAGCAGGTAATGGCATTGGCAGGAATAAACTGGTTCAAGTATTCGTCTCCGGCTTCCTTCTATCCCCTGGCTGGTAAGATGATGCCCTGGTTCGCGGGCCTGGCCGCGGTGCTGACCGTGGTCGGCCTGTATATGAGTTTTTTCGTCGCGCCGACGGATTACAAGCAGGGCGAAGCCTACCGCATCATGTTCATCCACGTGCCCGCGGCCTGGATGTCCATGTTCATCTACGTGGTGATGGCCGTCTATGCCGCCCTGGGTCTGATTTTCAATACCCGCCTGTCGGCCATGATGGCCAGCTCCCTGGCGCCCACCGGGGCCATGTTCACCTTTCTCGCCTTGTGGACCGGCGCTCTGTGGGGCAAGCCCATGTGGGGCACCTGGTGGGTGTGGGACGCGCGCCTCACCTCGGAATTGATTCTGCTGTTTCTCTACATCGGCTTCATGTCCCTGGAGGCCGCCATCGACGATCCGCGCCGCGCCACCCGCGCCAGCGGCCTGCTGGCCATCGTCGGGGTGGTGAACGTGCCCATCATCTATTTCTCCGTGCAGTGGTGGAACACCCTCCATCAAGGCGCCTCCATCAGCCTCGACAAGGCGCCCAGCATGGCGACCATCATGCTGGTTACCATGCTGGTGATGACCCTGGCCTTCTGGATGTACACCATCGCCATCGTGCTGTACCGTGTGCGGTGCGAGATACTGGAGCGCGAGCGCCACAGCGAATGGGTGACGGAACTCATGGAGGAACGCAAGTGAGCCTATCCGAATTTATCTCCATGGGTGGATACGGTGGCTATGTATGGGGATCATACATTGTCACGGCCCTGCTCATTGCCGCCGAGATCATCTGGGTGATCCAGCGGCGCAAGGTCCTGTTGAAACGCCTGGCTCGCATGAGCCGCCTCACGAAAGGTTAGTCGTATGAAACCAAGACACAAGCGTATGTTGTTTATCGTAGGGGGAGTGGTTGGCATCGGTATTGCCGCCGGGTTGATTCTGAATGCCTTCAACAGCAACATGGTGTTTTTCTTCAGTCCCACCCAGGTGGTCGACAAGGAGGCACCCCAGGGGCGCAGCTTCCGTCTCGGTGGCCTGGTGACCGTGGGCAGCGTGAAGCGGGAGGATGATGGCCTGACGGTGCATTTCACCGTTACCGACAATCTGAACACCATTCCCGTGGTGTACTCCGGCATCCTGCCCGATCTTTTCCGCGAGGGCGAGGGCGTGGTGGCCCAGGGGCGTCTGGACGAGAATGGCATCTTCCAGGCGGAGGAAGTGCTGGCCAAGCATGATGAAACCTATATGCCGCCGGAAGTGGCGGAAGCACTGGAGAAGGCCAAGGAGGCGGGAGGAAATCCTGCCCCGCAAAACATGCCCGCGGGCAATGGAGGGAGTATCTGATGGTACCTGAAATTGGACATTTTGCGCTCATCATGGCCTTGGGGATGGCCGTCATCCAGGGCACCATCCCCCTTATCGGCGCGCAACGCGGGCTTCATGCCTGGATGGCGGTGGCCCGTCCCGTGGCCCAGGGTCAATTCGTCTTCGTGGCCATAGCCTTCGGCTGCCTGACCTATGCCTTCATCGTCAATGATTTTTCCGTGCTGTATACCGCCAGCCATTCCAACTCGGCGCTGCCCCTCCAATACCGCATCTCCGGGGTCTGGGGTGGGCACGAAGGCTCCCTGTTGCTGTGGGCGCTGATGCTGACGGGGTGGACCCTGGCCGTTTCCGTCTTCAGCCGCAGGCTGCCGGAAGACATGGTGGCGAGGGTGATCGGGGTGCTGGGCCTGGTTTCCATCGGCTTTCTGCTGTTCATGCTGCTTACCTCCAATCCCTTCGAGCGCCTGTTGCCGGCGGCACCCGACGGACGCGACCTCAACCCCCTGCTGCAGGATCCCGGCCTGATCTACCATCCGCCGCTGCTGTACATGGGCTATGTGGGATTCTCCGTGGCCTTTGCCTTCGCGATCGCGGCGCTGCTGGGCGGGCGCCTCGACGCCGCCTGGGCGCGCTGGTCCCGTCCGTGGACCACGGTGGCCTGGCTGTTTCTGACCCTGGGCATCGCGCTGGGAAGCTGGTGGGCCTACTATGAACTGGGCTGGGGCGGCTGGTGGTTCTGGGATCCGGTGGAGAATGCCTCCTTCATGCCCTGGCTGGTGGGGACGGCCCTGATCCATTCCCTGGCGGTGACGGAGAAACGGGGCTGTTTCAAGAACTGGACGGTGCTGCTGGCCATCATGGCTTTTTCCCTGAGCCTGCTGGGCACCTTCCTGGTGCGTTCCGGGGTGCTCACCTCGGTGCACTCCTTCGCGGCGGATCCCACCCGCGGGGTGTTCATTCTGGGTTTCCTGGTCGTCGTGGTGGGCAGTTCCCTGCTGCTCTATGCCATGCGCGCCCCCAGGGTGGGGCAGGGCGGCGCCTTCCAACTGGTTTCCCGCGAATCCTTCCTGCTGGCCAACAATACTCTTCTGGTAGTGGCCGCGGGCAGCGTGTTGCTGGGCACCGTCTATCCCCTGGTGCTGGATGCCCTGGGCATGGGCAAGATATCCGTGGGGGCGCCCTATTTCGAGTCCGTGTTCGTGCCCCTCATGGTGCCTCTCATTTTCCTGATGGGCATCGGGCCGGTGGCGCGCTGGAAGAGCGCCAGCATCCCTGACCTGGTGGTGCGCCTGCGCTGGGCCTTCGGCACGGCGGCGGTGACGGCCCTCATCCTGCCCTTCGTCATGGGGAACTGGACACCGCTCATCAGTCTCGGGTTGCTGCTGGCCTTCTGGATCATCGCCACCATCTTCGTCAGCATCGCGCGCCGCTACCGCCGCAACCTGGAAATCGGACGGCCCGGCTTCGCCGGCATGTCGTCCAGCTATTTCGGCATGCAGGTTGCCCATCTGGGGGTGGCGGTATTCATTATCGGCGTCACCCTGGTCAGGGGGTACGAGGTGGAGAAGGACGTGCGCATGGACGTGGGGGACACGGCCACCATTGGCGCCTATTCGTTCCGCTTCGATGGCGTGGCGGACACCCGCGGACCCAACTACCGGGCCACGCGGGGGTATTTCCAGGTTACCAAGAACGGCGAGAACGTGATTCAGCTCAACCCGGAGAAGCGCGTCTACAATGTTCAGACCATGCCCATGACGGAAGCGGCCATCGATACGGGGCTCTTCCGGGATCTCTACGTTTCCCTGGGTGAGCCCGTCAGCGGCGGCGCCTGGAGCGTGCGCATCTATTACAAGCCCTTTGTCAACTGGATCTGGGGCGGTTGTGTGTTCATGGCCCTGGGCGGTCTGCTGGCCGCTTCCGACCGCCGCTACCGCATTGCCGTGCGCGACAAACTGGGCAGGCGGGGCAAGCGCGAACGGGCGGGCGAGGCGCCGGCCGCCAAGCCTTCCCTGGCAACCGAGAGCGGCAGCTCATGACCCGCACCATACCCCTCGTGGTCTTCGCCGTGCTGGTGGTGTTCTTCGGCGTGGGCCTGTTGCTGGACCCCTCCAAGGTGCCCTCGCCCCTGATCGACAAGCCGGCCCCGGCCTTCACCTTGCCGCAGTTGCACGACGCGTCTGCGACCATCTCCAACAGCGACATGCGGGGCAAGGTATGGCTGTTCAATGTGTGGGCTTCCTGGTGCGTCGCCTGCCGCCAGGAACATCCCCTGCTGGTGGATCTGGCGCGCCGCAACATCGTGCCCATCGTGGGCCTGAACTACAAGGACGAGCGGGCGGCCGCCATCCGCTGGCTGCAGGATCTCGGCGATCCATATACGGTGAGCGGACATGACATCGAGGGACGGGTGGGCATGGATTACGGGGTCTATGGCGTGCCGGAAACCTATGTCATCGACAAGCAGGGGTTCATACGCTACAAGCAGATCGGCCCCATCAGCCCGGATGTTCTCAAGAACGACATTTTGCCTCTAGTGGAGAGACTGCAGAAAACATGAACAGAAGCGTGGTATCGGATGCCGGGAGCGGGCTGGTGTTTTCATCCCGCGCTGCCTTGTGGATGGGAATCGTGCTGGGCCTGTGCCTGCTGGTGACAGGCCGGCACGGACTGGCCGGGGAGGCAGAGCCCCTGATCGCCGATCCCGTCATCGAGGCGCGCATGGCGGCTCTGAGCGAGGAGTTGCGCTGCCTGGTGTGCCAGGGGCAGTCCATCGCGGGATCGGACTCCGACTTTGCCAAGGACGTCAGGCGCGAGATGCGCACCATGATGGAGAACGGGCGCTCCGATGCCGAGGTGGTTGAGTTTCTGGTGCAGCGATACGGGGATTTCATTCTTTTCCGGCCGCCTGTGAAGGGCGCGACCCTGCTGCTGTGGCTCGGCCCCTTCATTCTGCTCGCGATTGCCGTGGCGGTGCTGGTCATCAGCCTGAGGCGCCGCGGGCGGCGCGCCGCCGCCGTAACGCTGAGCAGCGAGGAACTGCACCGCGCAGAATCCCTGCTGAAAGAGAAGGACGACAGGAAGGACAGCTAGCTGGCGCGCGCGCCGGAAAGGCCGTTTTGCCTCCGCCATGATCTGATTTGATTCCAATGAGAAAGAATACGGGAGACCCTCTGGCATGACAGTTTTTGTAGCCGCTGCGCTGCTGTTCGTGGTTGCCGCGCTGATATTCGTGATTCCCCCCTTGTTACAGAAGGGGCGGTACAAGGGCGTGGATGAAGAGCACAGGGTCCTCAATATTTCCGTTTACCGCGACCAGTTGGCGGAGCTGGAACGTGACCGGGAGAATGACGCCATCAGCGAAGAACAATATGAACAGGGCAGACTGGAGCTGGAGAAGCGCCTGCTGGAGGATGTGGGGGATGCGCAAGGTGCTGACGAGGGCCGGCATGCCGTCAAGGAACGGCCCTCGCGGGTGCCCGCCATTGCCGTGGGTGTTTTTGTGCCGGTGTTCGCCGTGAGCGTTTATCTGGCCTTGGGAACCCCCGCGGCCCTCGATCCGGAGCAGGCACAGGGGCCGCGCATTACCGCGGAGATGTCCGATGAGCAGATCGCGGACCAGATCAATCTCATGGTGGCCCAGCTTGCCAGCCGCCTGGAGGACGATCCCACCGATGCCGAGGGATGGGCCATGCTGGGGCGCTCCCTGATCGCCCTGGAACGTTTCGACGAGGCCCTGGCCGCGCTGGAAAACGCCACCCGCCTCAATGACGGGGACGCCCAGCTGTTTGCGGATTACGCCGATGCCCTGGCCATGGCCGGCGGCCAGTCCCTGGAGGGCCGTCCCATGGAGCTGATCCGCAGGGCGCTGGAAATCGATCCCACCAATCAGAAAGCCCTGTGGCTCGCCGGCACGGCGGCCTATGAGCGGGCGGATTTCGAAGAGGCGCTGCGGTATTGGGAGCGTCTCTATGAACTGGTACCCCGGGATTCCCAGGCCGCGAGAAGCATGGAAAACAATATCGCCGAGGTGAAGTCCCTGCTGGCGGGGCGGGATCCCGCCGCCGTGGACGAAGTGGCGCCGGATCCCGGGACAATGCCGTCACCCACCCCGGCGCAGGCCGCGGCCGATGGCGCCGGAATTGAAAGACTGGACGGGGTCGTGTCTCTGGATGGCGCCCTGCGTGACCGGGTGGATGCCTCGGATACGGTTTTCGTCTTTGCCCGCGCCCCTCAAGGGCCCCGCATGCCTCTGGCCGTGATTCGCGCCCAGGTCAAGGATCTTCCCCTGCAATTTACCCTCGATGACAGCACGGCCATCAATCCCGCCATGAAACTGTCCATGTTCTCCCAGGTGGAAGTGGTGGCGCGCATTTCCCGCTCGGGCGATGCCACGCCCAAGAGCGGGGACCTGCAAGGGAGCAGCGGCGTCGTGGCCGCGGGCGGAAAAGCGGATATCGTGGTCGACGAGGTCATACCATAGGGCGGTGACAGGGCGCAGGGGGTATGAGGAGGACTGCATGGTCTTGCATCGTTCCTTCGTCCTTGCCGTTCCGCTTATAATGTTGATGCTGGCGCTGCCTGGCTGTGACCAGACGGCGCCGCCCGACAGGCTGGTAGAGGGCCGCCCATTTCCTCCACTGGTGCTGACAGGATTCAATGGCGAGCGCCAGCCCCTGGACGAGTACAGGGGAAAACTCGTTATCCTGAATATCTGGGCCACATGGTGTCCGCCCTGCCGGGCGGAACTGCCCAGTCTGGACCGCCTCAATGAGGCATTGGATCCCGGGAAATTCGTGGTGATCGGCCTCTCGGTGGACAGTGACCGCGACATCGCGCTGGAATTCTATCGCGACAGGGGCATACGCTTCACATCCTTCATCGACCCGGATGGGGAGATCAGCAAGGGGTTGCTGGGGATCCGCGTTTATCCGGACACATTTTTGATCTCACCTCAGGGCAGGCTGATCCGCCGTATAGTCGGTGAGCGTGTTTGGGACGATCCGGCCATGATCGAGGCCCTGAACAAGGCCTATGCGGGCGATACGGCCTCCCTGGAGAATATATAGACTGGAGAGGAATGTAAGATGAAATGTTTGAAAGCAGGATTGCTGGCGGTTGCCGGGTTGATGCTGGCCTGGAGCGGCCTGGCCAGCGCCGCGGACGCCATTAATGGGGGCAAGCTCTATGCCCGTTACTGCGAGAACTGCCATGGCGGCGACGGCGCCGGGCGGATCCCTGGCGCGCCGGACTTTTCCCGGGGAGAACGCATGTTGCAGCCCGACTCCACACTTGTGGACAGCATCAAGAACGGCATGGGCATGATGCCCGCCTACCGGGGCCAGTTGACCACCAAGGAACTCTTCGATCTCACCGCCTATCTGAGAACCCTGCGCAGATGAGCACGCCCCGCGCTGTCCTGGCCTGCGTGGTTCTGCTCCTGGCGGGCGGCTGCTCCGATTCCCCGCAACAGGCGGCCGCCCCCACCGTGGGAACGGTTGCTTCGGGTGAGGAACCCCGGCCGGCCGCGCAAGTTCCTCAGGCGCGTCTGCCCGGGGTCCTGGAAACCTTCAGGGTAGGCGACAACGTCTATGTCCGTTCCCTGGCCGTTGACAAGGCCCGCAACAGCCTGTGGGTGGGTACCTCCCTGGGGGTGCACGAGGTCGACCTGGAAACCCGCGACGTGAAGGCTACCTATACCCGCAAGGACGGGCTGGCCAATGAATACATCTTTGCCATTCTCGTGGACGGGCAGGGCAACAAATGGTTCGGCACCAACGGCGGAGGCATCACCCGCTACCGGGATGGCCAGTGGAAGACTTACTTTCCCATGCATGGTCTGGCGGACTACTGGGTCTATGCCTTTGCCGAGCAACCCGATGGCAATCTGTGGATCGGTACCTGGGCGGGTGCGAATTTCTTCGACCCCGCCAGCGAGGCATTCACCACCTATTTCGATGAACTGGTCAACGAATGGGTGTACGGGGTGGATATCGACGCCCGGGGGCGGGTGTGGCTGGGAACCGAGGGCGGCATCTCCATGTTCGACGGCACCGCCTGGAAGTCCTGGACCCACGAGGATGGCCTGGGCGCGCCCAATCGCGAACAACTGCCTATCAGCACCAACACCGGCCTGGGCACCCGCGCGCGCCACGACCTGAGCGTGGTGTCGGAAGGCAGGCCGACCTACAACCCGGGGTATGTGTTCAGTGTCCATGTGGCCCGCGACGATACGGTGTGGGCCGGCACCTGGGGGGGCGGGGTCAGTCATTTCGCGGACGGGCGCTGGACCAATTTTACGCGTGAGGACGGGCTGGCCGGCAATATCGTGTTCAGCGTTGCGGAGGATGCCGACGGTGTCATGTGGTTTGGCACCAACCAGGGCCTGACGCGCTTCGATGGCAAGCACTGGCAGAGTTATGGAAGGGCCAATGGCATGAGCGACGAGAATATCTACGCCATCGCGGTGGCGCCCAATGGGGATGTCTGGACCGGGGCAAAGGGCGAAGTGTCCAGGATAGGGCTGGAATGAGCGGAACAAATTACAGCAGGTGATGTGACATGAAACTGGATCACAAAGGATGGGCATTACTCGTCTTGGTCGTTGGCGGACTGGTGCTTGGCAGTTACATGCTGGGGCGCCAGCAGGCGCAGGGCACGGCGCAGGCCGTGCCGGCGGCCGCGCCGGCAGTGGAGAACGGCGCGGGGATCCTGCCGCCGGGGGCGCGCATGCCCACGGACCACCCTCCCCTGGATCAGGCCGCCGGCACGCCCGCGTCGGCCCCGGCGCCGCTGTCACAGCCGCGCTTTACCCATTTCAGGGTCGGTAACCGCAATGTCAAGGGGATTCTCGTGGATGGCACGGATACCTGGATTGCCACTTCCGGCGGGGTGATACGCTATGACACCCGCAGCGACAGCCACAAGGTCTTCGACAACAAGCTCGACGGGTTGCTGTCCAATGGTATTTTCCACGTCAGCAAGATCGACGGCAAAATCATCGTGGGCACCTATGGCGGCGGCCTGTCGGTCTACGACCCGGTGGCGGACAAATGGAAGAACTACAATCTTCCCCAGGGGCTGGCCGATCAGTTCGTCTATGATGTGGCGCAGACTCCGGAGGGCGACGTATGGATCGCCACGTGGTCGGGCGTGAATCGTGTCAGGGGCGGCAAATTCGATGATCCCGGCATGTGGGAGACTTTCACCATGGAAAGCACCCAGGGCGGATTGCCCAACCCGTGGGTTTACGGCGTGGAAGTGGGCAGGAACGGGGAGATGTGGTTTGCAACCGAAGAGGGACTGGCGCGCTACAAGGATGGGGAATGGCGCAACTGGCAGCACAGTGACGGCCTCGGCGCGCCCTATGATCTGGTCAAGGATGATATTCAGTCCACCAACGATCCCGCGCGGGCTTCCATGCATCACGCACAGCAGAAGGCCGAGCAGGGGATGCAGGATGTCAAGGTGGCCTACAATCCCAACTACATCATTTCCCTGGTGGTGGACAATGACGGCATCGTCTGGGCCGGCACCTGGGGCGCTGGACTGGCGCGCTTCGACGGCAAGACCTGGAGGAACTTTACCACCGCGGACGGACTGCCGGGCAATCATATTTTCATGCTGCACCTGGACCGAGACGGTGTCCTGTGGGCTGGCACCAGCAAGGGCCTTGTCCGCGTGGAAGACGATGGCGCGCGCCTGACGACGCTGACCACGGCGGACGGCCTGTTCGCCAACAATGTCTTTTCCATGGCGAAGGCGGAAGATGGCACCATGTGGGTCGGAAGCTTTGGCGGGGTGGCCAGGATACCAGGCAAGGGAATGTAGGATCCGCCCCTGGGAGGTTGCCGGACTTAGGATGAATCTACTGCGGCGGCGGGAAATGGGTCCATTTTTTCGATCATCTTCGTTAAATAGTGACCACTATTCGCCTCAAATGATCGAAAAACTGTCCTCCATCTCCCACCCGCCTCGCCACGATCACTTAAGTCCGACCGCCACCCAGGGGCATAAAACGATGACCGCATGCCATGAATAGCCTGGGCACACGTATTGCCGTCATTATTTCCGTTGCCCTGTTTTCACTTCTGCTGGCGGCCGGCTGGATCATCGACAGGCAGCTCAACCGCGCCTTCATGGAGAAAAATCTTTTCCACATGGAGATGCATGCCCAGTCATTGCTGTCCAGCCTCAAGACCCTGATGTTGAACGGCCAGGGCGCCCTGGCAAGGGAATGGCTGGATACCATGCGGGCGGACGAGGACGTACTGGCTATCGACATCCTGCGCCGGGACGGGCGTCCCGCATTCTCCGATCAGAGCACCATCGAGGCCGTCAACGCCTATCTGGGAGAGCGGCGCTTTCAGGCCGGGAAAACGGTCCATCCGGTGAAGGAGCCCGATGCCACGGCTGCCTTCCGCCAGGCCCTGCAGGGGCGGCTTGCCTTCGATCAGAGCCGTGCGGCCCAGCTCACCGTTTATGCGCCCATACGTTCGGAACCCGCCTGTAATACATGCCACGGCTACGATGATGCGGACTT
>Ga0256830_1000550_pt1 | contig 29422 bp, 28 predicted proteins | sample 128326metaG_FD_190537 | JGI IMG/M metagenome (GOLD analysis project Ga0256830, IMG submission 190537) | Hydrothermal vent microbial communities from Lau Basin, Pacific Ocean - 128-326 | ecosystem: Environmental > Aquatic > Marine > Hydrothermal vents | place: Pacific Ocean: Lau Basin | collected... | reverse complement strand
CGATCCGTTCCGGATGGGAGACGCCGGAACATCCCGGGTGGTGGAGCTGAGGGGATTTGAACCCCTGACCCCTTGCATGCCATGCAAGTGCTCTGCCAGACTGAGCTACAGCCCCAGGACGGGGCGGCAGTCTACCAAGGCCCTCAGGCCTCCGAAACCGCCGGCTCCCACTCGATCCGGGGAGCATCGCCCCACAGCCGCTCCAGGCCGTAGAACTCGCGCTGTTCGGGCTGGAAGATGTGGACGATGAAATCCCCGTAGTCGATGAGGACCCACTCCCCTTCCCGTCGTCCCTCCTCCCGCAGAGGACGGCGTCCCAGCTCCTTCAGCCGCTTCTCGACCTCTTCGGTGAGGGTCTGGACGTGGGGACGGGACGTCCCGGTGACGATCACGAAGACCTCGGTGATCGACAGGAGGTCCCCCACCTCCAACAGCACGACCTCGGCGCCCTTCTTCTCGGCGAGCGCGTCGGCGGCGGCCCTCACCAGATTCAACGTGTCTTCGACGATTGCCTCCACGGACCTGTCAACAGCGCACATGCTACCGGTCTTCCCGGTAGAGCCGGTAGGTCGTCACGTAGCGGTACACCGACTCGGGCACGAGGAACCGGATGCTGGCGCCTTCCGCCACCCGCCGACGAAGGGCCGTCCCCGAGATGTCGAGGTCGGGGACGTCGAGCCAGTCGAGACGCGAACCCACCGCCTCCTCCACCGCCCGGCGATCCGTCCCCGGGCGGGGAGCCACCGCCACCCGACACCGGGCCAACACCTCCTCCGCCCGGTGCCAGCTTCGGATCCCGGCGGCGGCGTCCGCACCCAGGATCAGCGTGATCTGCTCGTCGGCAGGGAACGTCTGCAGCGTGTCGAAGGTGTAGGTGGGACCGTCCCTCGTGACCTCACGGTCGTCGGTCTCGAAGTAGGGGACACCTCCGGTGGCGAGCCGGGTCATGACGAGTCGATGCCGGGCGTCGGTCACCTCCCGCCCGTGCTTCTGCCAGGGCGAGCCCGCCGGGATGAACGACACCACGTCCACTCCGAGCTGACGGTACGCCGCCTCACCCGCCACCAGATGGGCGAGGTGGGGCGGATCGAAGGTCCCTCCGAGGATGGCCCGATGCACGCCGGGAAGCATAGGACCCGACGGTTCGTGGCCCGGCGGGGACGAGCCACAACGCCCTCGGGATCGACCGGGAACAGCGGAGCCACGGTGCCGGATCCACGTACCTGCCTTCGACACGCACCGACAGATGGACCGCACCCCGATGGTCCCGACCGGCCGCCCCGAGACGGGTGCCGGCCGCCACCCGGTCCCCGGCCTGCACGTCGACCGAGGCGAGGAACGAAACCGAAGTCTTCAAGCCTCGGCCGTGGTCGACCGTCACGGTCAGCATCCCCGCCACCGATCCGGCGAAGGTCACCCGACCCGACCCGACGGCCCGTACCGGAGACCCCGGCGGCGCGGCGAAGTCGACCCCCCAATGTCCGCCGTAGGCACCGGTGGGTGCGTAGCCCTGGACGACGGGCCCGGGGACGGGGGGCCGCAGCACGGGACACAGGGCGAAGACGGCGACCGCGAACCACACAGGACTCCTTTCCCGCCCGCCGCCCCGCCACCGTATCCGAACCCTGGGTCCGCATCCAGACCCCCGTGTCCCCTTCGATCACCGAGGCACCGAGCGGTACTAGGTTGACGATGGACCGACGCGAAAGGATGCAGTGGACATGACCCGTGCCCGCGTAGGCCTGATGGGGTTCGGGAGGATCGGCCGCAACGTGTTCCGGATGTTGCATGACCACCCGCGCCTCGAAGTGGTGGCCATCGCCGACATCGCCGATCCCGTCGGCCTCACCTACCTGTTGAAGTACGACTCCATCTACGGACGTTTCCCCCGCCCCCTCGAGTTCGCCGACGACAACCTGTTCCTCGACGGCCGCCGCATCCCCTTCATCGACGCCCGGGAACCGGGCGACGCTCCGTGGGGAGACATCGGAGTCGACCTCGTCGTCCAAGCCACCGGGAAATACCGGACGGCCGAATGGTGCTACCGACACATCGAAGCCGGAGCGTCCAAAGTGGTGCTCGCGTCCACGCCGTCCCAACCCGGGGACATCCCGATCCTGCTGCGGGGAGTCAACGACGAGGTCCTGACCCCGGAGGTGCCGATGGTGGCCTTGGGGTCGAACACCTCCAACGCCCTGGCGCCGATCCTCGACGTCCTCGACACCGCCTTCGGGATCGACCGGGCCTTCTTCACGACCGTCCACGCCATGACGAACACCCAACGCCTCGCCGACGTCCCCTCGGAAGGGTTCCGTCAGAGCCGCTCGGCGGCCGAGAACATCATCCCCACCGACACCAACTCGGCGGAGATCATCGGATGGGTCATGCCCCGGTTCTCCGGGAAGCTGTCCGCCATGGCCCTCAACGTGCCGGTCGTCGACGGTTCGACCGTCGATCTGGTCGCCCAGGTGCAGGCCGAGGCCACCGTCGCCGAGGTGAACGCGGCGGTTCGTTCCGCCTGTGAAGGCCACCTCGCCGGGATCATCGAGTACTCGGAGGACCCGATCGTCTCCTCCGACGTGCACGGCTCCACCCATTCCGGCGTGTTCGACAGCCTGGCGACGATGGTGATGGACGGGACGATGGTGAAGACGATCACCTGGTTCAACAACGGCTGGGGGTACACGGCGCGGATCGTCGAAGTCCTCGACCTGATGCGGATCCCCGTCACGGAAGGAGCACCGGCATGAGCGTGAAGGTCGCCATCAACGGTTTCGGCCGAATCGGTCGGGCCGTGTTCCGGATCATCGCCGAACGAGACGACCCCGACATCGAAGTCGTCGCCATCAACGACCTCGCCGACGACGACATCCTCGTCTACCTCCTCGTCTACGACACCGTGATGGGCCGGTTCGAGATCCCCGTCGAAGTGGGGAACGGCACGATGATCGTCGGCCGGCATCGGGTGGCGATGCTCATGGAGCCGGATCCCCGCAACCTCCCGTGGGACGAGCTGGGCGTCGACATCGTGGTCGAATCGACCGGGCGGTTCCGGGAACGGCATCAGCTCGAAAACCACCTGGCCGCCGGAGCCAAACGGGTCGTCCTCACCGTGCCTGCCAAGGACGAGATCGACCAGACGGTCGTGCTCGGTGTGAACGACGACGAGCTCGACCCGACCGACATCCTCGTCTCCAACGCCTCCTGCACGACCAACTGCCTCGCCCCCCTCGCCAAGGTGCTGGACGACGCCTTCGGGATCAGGCGGGGGATCATGACGACCGTCCACGCCTACACGAACGATCAGCGTCTCGCCGACGTCCCCCACAAGGACCTGCGGCGAAGCCGAGCGGCCACCCAGAACATCATCCCCACCACCACCGGCGCGGCGAAGGCGGTCGGTCAGGTCCTGCCCAGCCTCGACGGGAAGCTCAACGGCATGGCGATGCGGGTTCCGGTGCCCGACGGCTCCACCGTCGATCTGGTCGTCGAGCTGGAACGGGACGTGACCGAGGAGGAGGTGAACGCCGCGGTGAAGGCGGCGGCGGAAGGGCCGATGAAGGGCATCGTCGAATACAGCGAACAGCCCCTCGTCTCCACCGACATCATCGGCAACCCCCATTCGAGCATCTTCGACGCCGGGGCGACGAAGGTGCTGGACGGCAACCTGGTGAAGGTGTTGGCGTGGTACGACAACGAATGGGGGTATTCGAACCGGGTGGTGGACCTCATCGAACGTCTCGCCCAGATCCCCGTGGCGAGCTGAAGGGAAGACTCCGGGCCGGTCAGGCGAGGAGGTCGAGCACGGTCTGGCGGAAATCGTTCGGCTGGAACGGCTTCGTCACGAAGGCGTCGGCGCCTCCCTCGTCTGCCCGGCGACGGGACTCCTCCTCGGCGTGGGCGGTGAGCACCACCACCGGCAGCGATCTCGTCGCCGGATCCGACCGGATGTGGTCGAGGACCTGCCATCCGTCCATCCCGGGAAGGCCGATGTCCAACACCAACAGGTCCGGGAACTCGCTCCGCACGGCGTCGAGACCCGACGGCCCGTCGTCGCGCATCACGATCTCGAGGTCGGCGGCTCGCAGACACACTTCGATGAGCCGCCGGATCACGGCCGAGTCTTCGATCACCAAGATTCGATGACCCACGTTGATACCTCTCGTCGGCGGTCACCTGTCCTGCGGCGGCCCGACGGCCGCCGACTCACTCATCGGCAACCACCCTGGGGTGATTGAGGGGATTTTCTTCCTCGGACGGCGGGGACGACGCGGCGCGGCGGCGACCTGCTCCACGAAGCGTTCGAGCTGCGCCAGGTTGCGAACCTCGTACACGGCGTCGCACCATCGTCCATAGCTGCTCATCACCGAATCGCCTGAGTCCCAGTATGCCCGCGGTTCGGGATTGAGCCAGTAGATGGCCTCCACCGCGTCGGCCAGCTCCGCCAAGAACTGGTCGCGGGGCTCCCGATAGTTGTTCCGGGCGTCGCCGGTGATGATGATGGTGGATCGAGGGGTGAGCTCCCGGCCGTAGGTCGCCGAGAACTGCTCGAGGGCGTGTCCGTAGTCCGAATGCCCGTCGAGCCAGACGACGTCGGCTTCGGTGGTGATCCGGGTGAGCGCTTCGGAGAAGTCGGTGCCCGGCGTGAGATAGTCGGTGACTTCGTCCATCGCATCGACGAAGACGAACGCCCGGAGACGGGAGAACTGCCCGGACATCGCGTAGGTGAACTGGAGGGTGAAACGGGCGAAGGTGGCCATCGAACCGGAGATGTCGCAGAGGAGGAACACTTCCGGACGATGCGGCCGGGTGGTGCGGAACCGGGGCTCGATCGGCACCCCTCCGGTGGCGAGTGACGCCCGCATCGTCTTGCGGAAATCCAGTCGGCCCCGCTCCGCCAGTTTGCGCCGCCGGGCGAGCCGGGCCGCCAGCTTCCGGGTGAGGGGCTCGATCACCTCTTCGATCCGAGCCAGATCCGACCGGGTGGCGTGCATCAGGTCGATCTCTTCGAGGAGCGGCGCCCGCAGGGTCTTCGCCACCGCTTCCCGCCCGCGGTCGGCGACGAGGCGCCGTCGGATCTCGGCTTGGATCTCTTCGCGGAGCCGCTCGATGAGTTCCCGCACCTCGTCGGCGGTGAGACGTTCGGCCAGGTCGCCGTCGCCGGCCTCGGCCAACAGGGCCTCCCGGAGCCGCTCCTCCAGGGACTCGACGTCGAGCTGACGCAACGTCCGGTACAGGTAGTAGGTGCCACCCACCGGCCGACCCGGCTCCATCCCGGCGAGCTGCTCCACGGCCTGACGGGCCCCGGCCCGAAGCGCGTCGAAATCCCGGGAGGCCATCGCCTGAAGCAGCGCCTCGACCAACTCGTCGAGGTCCATCCCTCCGCCCGTCCCCCCACCCCGGCCTTCGGCGTCGGAAGCAGTCTCGGTCGAGTCCGGCGTCTCCCGGTCGGACACCGCCGGGTTGCGTTCGAGCGCGAAGAACACCTCGAACACCGTGTCGAAGGCCTGGGAGTGCCGGGCGTTCTTCACGAGGGTCGTCGCCAACGTCGCCTTCAGCCCCTCCCGGTCGGACCAGTCGACGTGCCGGAGGGCCTCCATGGCGTCGATCGCCTCCACCATCGACACGGGCACCCCGGCCGCCCGGAGCTCATGGACGAAATCGGTGAGGAGCGAGAGCATCGGCTCACGACCCGAGGTCGAGTTCCTTCAGGGTTCGGGCGATGTCGTTCTGGTATTTCAGGAGGACGTTCACCGTGTCGGCGAGGACGTCGCCGTCGACATGTTCGATCCCCAAGGCGAGGAGGGTCTGTGCCCAGTCGATCGTCTCGGAGACCGAAGGGGCCTTCTTCAAGTCGAGGGCGCGGATACTGCGGGCGACCCGGGCGATCTGGTCGGCGAGGACCTGGGACAGGCCCGGCACCCTGGTACGGAGGATCTCGATCTCACGTTCGACGGTCGGGTAATCGATGTGGAGGAACAGGCAGCGGCGCTTCAACGCCTCGGACAGCTCCCTCGTGTTGTTGGAGGTGAGCACGACCAGGGGCTGGGTCTTCGCCGCGATCGTGCCGAGTTCGGGGATCGACACCTGGAACTCCGAGAGGACTTCGAGGAGCAGCGCCTCCGTCTCCATCTCGACCCGATCGATCTCGTCGACGAGCAACACCACCGGGTCGTCGGACCGGATCGCCTCCAGCAGGGGGCGGGTGAGGAGGAAATCCTCGGAGAAGATGTCCCCTTCGATCTCGGTCCAGTCGTGTCCTTCGTCGGCCTGGATCCGCAGGAGCTGTTTCTTGTAGTTCCATTCGTAGAGGGCCTTGGCCTCGTCCAGCCCTTCGTAGCATTGGAGGCGGACCAGCCGACGCCCGGTGACCGCGGCCATCGCCTTCGCCAGCTCGGTCTTTCCCACTCCGGCGGGACCTTCCGCCAGGATCGGCTTGCCGAGCCGCTCCGCCAGGAAGACCACCTGGGCGATGCGGGCATCGGGGAGGTAACCGTGGTTCCGGAGGGCGTCGGCGACCGCCGCCGGGCTGTCGAGTCTGTTCGTCATGGATCTCCAGGCCGCCATGGGCGGGTCGGGAGCCGCCAGTGTACCGCCGACAACGACCCACCCCTGCGGCCCCGGCCGCTAGCCTTGCTCGGTCCCCGAACGAGCAGCATGTGCGGATCGTGATCGTCGGAGCCGGCGCCGTCGGCTCCTACCTCGCCGAACGTCTATCGACCGAAGGTCAGGACGTGGTCGTGGTGGAAGACGACCCGGTGGTCGCCGCCGACCTCCAGGACCGTCTCGACATCCTCGTCATCCAGGGCAACGGAGCCTCCCCTTCGGTCCTCCAGGAGGCCGAAGTCGACAAGGCCGACCTGCTCATCGCCGTGTCCAACAGCGACGGTGCCAACGTGCTCGCCTGCCACAGCGCCGCCGAGCTGGGTGTCGGACGAACCGTCGCCCGGGTGGAGGACCCCGACATGCGGGAAGCCCTCGCCGACCTCGGCGTCGACGTCGTCATCGACCCCTCCGAGACCGCCGCCCGGGAACTGGTGGCCCTCCTCCGACGGAGCGGGGTCTCCGAGCTCATCGAGTTCGCCGAAGGGCGCCTGGTGATGGTGGGTGCGTCCGTCCCCAACACCTCACCGCTGGTCGGCGTTCCGCTGGCGGCGCTGCGTGCCGAAGAAGCTGACTGGGAGTGGGTGGTGACGGCCCTCGTCCGCCACGGCGTCACCGTCGTCGCCCGAGGGACCACCGTCGTCGAACCCGGCGACCACGTGTTGATGATGGTACGAGCCTCCGACGTCGACCGTGCCACCGCCCTCCTCGGTGTCAGCCCGACCCCGATCTCCCGGACGATCATCCTCGGATCCACCAGGCTGGCCGAACTCACCGTCGACCACCTCCTCGAAGCCGGGTTCGACGTGGTCGGTATCGACCAGGACCCCGACCGTTGCCGTTCCCTCGCCGAGCGTCACCCCCGCATGCTGGTCCTCTGTGACGACCCGACCGACCCCGACACGTTGAGCGGCCTCGACATCGGGCCCGGAGACGCCGTCCTCTCCCTCACCGGCTGGGACGAGGTGAACATCGTCGGCAGTCTCATCGCCAAGGCGCTCGGAGCCTCCACGACCGTCGCCCGTTTCAACCGGATCTCCTACGTGGGTCTCCTCGAAGGTGTGGGGATCGACGCGGCGGTGTCCACCCGTCTCGCCGCCGCCGCCGCCATCCTCCGTTTCGTCCGCCGTGGCCGGATCCACACCGTCGCCACCTTCAAGGACACCGACGCCGAGGCGATCGAGCTGGAAGTCGACCGCGACTCACCGGCGGCAGGTTCCACCGTCGTCGACCTCGACTTCCCCGAAGGAGCGATCATCGGCGGGGTGGTCCGCAACGGAACGACCCTCGTTCCCCGAGGCGAAACCCGGATCGACGCCGGCGACGTCGTCATCTTCTTCGCCCTCCCCGAAGCCATCGGCCAGGTCGAACGAATCTTCGCCGGGCCATGACAGGCCGCAAGAACGGGATCTCCTTTCGTCTCGCCCTCATCATCGGCGCCGTCGTCGCCTCGTCGTCGGTCGCCATGGCCCTGTCGGCCGTCGTGGCCCTCCTCTACGGGGAGCTCCGGGAAGCCGGCCTGATCGGCCTCGCCGCCCTCACCACCGGGGTGGCGGGGATGTTCGCATGGCGGGTCTGGGGACGTCCCGGCCCCATCAGCGCCCGCGAAGGTTTCGCCGCCGTCGGGCTGGCCTGGTTCGTGATGTCGCTGTTCGGCACCCTTCCCTACCTGTTCACCGGCGAGATCGGGTCGTTCACCGACGCGTTCTTCGAGACCGCATCCGGGTTCACCACGACCGGCGCCTCCATCGTCGCCGACCCCCGGACGCTGTCTCGTGGCATCGTCTTCTGGCGGTCCCTCACCCAGTGGATGGGAGGGATGGGGATCATCGTCCTGTCGGTGGCGGTGCTTCCCCTCCTCGGTGTCGGCGGCGTCCAGCTGGCGCGCGCCGAGTCACCCGGACCCGCACCCGACCGTCTCACCCCCCGCTTCCAGGAGACCGCCAAGCGCCTGTGGCTCTTCTACGCCGCCCTGACCGGACTCCAGGTGCTGGCGCTCCTCCCCGGTGACATGGATCTCTTCCAGGCGGTCAACCACGCCTTCACGACCCTGTCCACCGGCGGTTTCGGAACCGAACCCACATCCCTCGCCGGCTTCGACGCGTACACGCAGTGGGTCGTCATCGTCTTCATGTTCCTGGCCGGTGCCTCCTTCGCCCTACACGTGCGTGCCCTGCGGGATCCCGGCGCCTACCTCCGCAACGCCGAGTTCGTCCTCTATGGGACGATCGTCGCCGGCGCCACCCTCCTCATCCTGGGAGGACTCCTCGGCCCCGGTGTCGACCTGGCGACCGCGGTGAGGGAGGCGGCGTTCACCGCGCTGACGATCGTCACCACCACCGGTTTCGCCACCGCCGACTTCGGGGCGTGGCGACCGGCGCTGCAGATCCTCATCCTCGGTCTCATGTTCCTCGGGGGGATGGCCGGTTCGACCGCGGGGGGCGTGAAGACCTTTCGGATCGGGATCCTGGGCAAGGCCGCCCATGCTGATCTCCGCCGCATCGTGCATCCCCGCGGCGTGTTCGTCACCCGGTTCGGGGGCCGAACGGTGAAGGACCCGATCGTCACCGCCGTCCAGTCGTTCTTCCTCTTCTACATCGTCCTCTTCGTGGCGGGGACGTTCCTCGTCGCGTTCATCGACGCCAACACCCGGGAATCCCTCGACTTCCTCACCTCGGTCAGCGCGGTGGCGGCCTCCATCGGCAACATCGGACCTGGCCTCGGGGAGGTCGGACCGACCGCCAACTATCTGGCGGTCCCCGACGCGGCGAAGTGGGTCCTCGCCGTGCTCATGATCGTCGGCCGCCTGGAGATCTTCCCCGTGTTGGTGCTGTTCACCCGAGATCTGTGGCGCCGGTGAGCATCCGCCGCGGTCGATCCGGCCTCGGCCGCTCCTATCATCCGCCGCCGGATGCACGTGGTGATCGCAGGATGCGGAAGGGTGGGTAGCCAACTCGCCCAATGGCTGGCCGACGCCGGACACGACGTCGCCGTCATCGACCGCCGACGCCAGGCCCTCGACACCCTCGGGAAAGCCTTCAACGGTGCCGTCGTCGAAGGCCTCGCCTACGACGTCGACGTCCTCAAGGACGCGGGGATCGAAGAGACCGACGTCTTCGTCGCCGTGACCGACTCCGACAACGCCAACCTGATGGCGGTCGAGGTGGCCCGCCACGTGTTCGGCGTCACCCGAACCCTGGCCCGGCTCTACGACCCGGCCCGGGAACACGCCTACCGTGCCCTCGACGTCAAGCACGTCACCGGCACGAAGCTGATCGCCAACGTCATCTTCGAGCAGATCCTCGCCGAAGAGTTCCAATACCACGTCACCTTCGAAGAAGGCGACGTGGAGATCGTGGAGTTCGTCCTCAGCCCCGAGGTCGCCGGCCTCACCGTCCGGGACCTCCAAGTCCGGGACCGTCTCCGGGTCGCCGCGGTCCGTCGCACCGACCACACCTTCATCCCGGGCGACGACTTCGAGCTGAAACCGGGCGACCTCGTGGTGGCGGCGGCACGGGAAGGCACCAGAGGCCGCATCCGGAAGTACATCCGCGAGGAGAGTCCGTCGTGAGAGCCATCATCATCGGCGGCGGCAAGGTCGGCGGCTACCTGGCGCAGGAGCTCCGCCGTTCGGGGAGGGCGGTCATCGTCGTCGAACCGGACGAGACCCGAGCTCGACGGGTCGGGGAGCAGACCGGCGCCCTCGTCATCGTCGGTGACGGCACCGACCTCAGGCTCCTCGAAGGACTCGACATCCGTCCGTCGGACTTCGTCCTGGCGGTGACCGGCGTGGACGAAGCCAACCTGGTGGCCTGCCAACTGACCAGAACCACCTTCGGGGTCACCAAGGTCCTCGCCCGCCTCAACGACCCCCGGAACCGTCACACCTTCGAGACCCTCGACATCCCGGTCGTCTCGGTGACGGACCTGCTCGTCCAGGTCATCAGCCACGAGATGGACCTCGGCGAGCTGGTGCGGGTGGCCATCCTCGGCCGGGGCGAGGTGAGCCTCCTGGAAGTCGAGATCCCCGCCGGTCGGCCGCCCCGTCGGGTCTCCGACGTCACCTTGCCCGAGTCCAGCGTGCTAGTGGCGATCCGACGTGACGGGACCGTCGTCGTCCCCGGCGGCGCCACCATGATCGAACCCGGCGACCGGGTTCTCGCCGTCACCTTGGTGGAACTCGAAGACGAAGTGCGCGACGCCCTCACCCGGGAAGCCGACGTCGCCGACGCCGAGACCACGCCGCGTCTCGAGCGGCCACTCACGATCGACGATGCCGACTGACCTCCATCCGGTGGTTCGCTGGCTCCGACGCCGAGCCCAGAACATCGCCCAGGGCATCCGAGGCCTCGCCATCGAAGCCGTCATCGTCGGGGTGTTGATCGTCTTCGCCTTCCTCCTCGCCTTCGTCGTGGTCGCCCTGCGCTGATGCTGCTGCGGCCCTCCCCCACCGACCTGCGGCTCATCGCCCATGACCTCGGCCGGATCCTCGCCGTGGTCGCCGCCGCCGGCCTGCTCCCCCTCGGCTGGGCGATCGCCCGGGGGGAATGGGCCGCCGCCGGATGGTTCCTGCTGATGATCGGCACCGCCGCCGTCCCCGCAGCCGCCGCGGAGTTCCTCGGCTGGGGATCCCGCCGCCAGCGGGTCGACTGGAGCCACGGCCTCGTGGTCGTCGCCCTCACCTGGCTGGTGGTGCCGGCGGTGGGGACCTTGCCCCTGTGGCTGTCGAGACACTGGGGGCGGTGGCTCGACACGTTCTTCGACGCGATGAGCGGCATCACCACCACCGGGCTCAGCCTGGTCCAAGACCTCGACCATCTGCCCGAATCGGTGAACCTGTGGCGACACACCCTGCAGTTCCTCGGCGGCCAGGGGATCGTCCTCGCCGCCCTCACGTTCTTCAGTGCCTCCGGGGCGTTGTCCATGTATCAGGCGGAAGGCAGAGAAGAACGGATCTTCCCGTCGGTGATCTCCACCGCCCGCTTCATCTGGCTGGTGAGCGTGATCCACGGCGTCGTCGGGGTGACGGTCCTCACCGTGGACGGGATCCTGGTCCAGGGGTTCCAACCGGTACGGTCGTTCTTCCACGCCATCAACGTGTTCATGGCCGCCTTCGACACCGGCGGGTTCACACCCCAGAGCACGTCGATCGCCTACTACCACTCGGCCCTGTACGAGGGTGTGCTCGCCGTCCTCATGGTCGCCGGTGCGATGAGTTTCGGACTCCACCACGCGCTGTGGAACCGTCGACGGGGACTGCTCCAGAACCTGGAGGTCCGGACCATCCTCACCACCTTCGGGATCCTCCTCACCACCACCATCGTCGGGTTGGGGATCTCCGGGGTGTTCACCCGGGCACCCGCCCTCACCCGTCGCGGTCTGTTCCAGGTACTGTCCGCCCACACCGGAACCGGCTTCTCCACCGTCTCGACGACGGAGCTGTCCCGATGGTCCGGCCTCGCCTTCGTCGGCATCACCGTCGCCATGGCCCTCGGAGGGATGAGCTCGTCGACGGCCGGCGGCGTCAAGTCCCTCCGGATCGGGCTCACCGTCAAGGCGATGGCGGACTCGATCCGTGAGGCGCTGCTCCCCGAAGGCGCCGTCGTCCCCGACACGTTCCGTCAATACGGAACCCAACGGCTCACCCCCCGAATGGCCCAGTCGGTGATGGCCGTCTCGCTCCTGTACGTCGGCCTCTACCTGCTGGGAGCGGCCGTCGGCTACGCCTACGGGTACCCCCTCGACCAGGCCCTGTTCGAATCGGTGAGCGCCTCGGCGGCGGTCGGGCTCTCCGTGGGGGTGACCGCCCCCGGCATGCCGGTGTTGCTGGAGCTGGTGATGATCCTCCAGATGTGGATCGGACGCCTCGAGTTCGTCGCCGTGTTCGCACTCTTCGGGTTCTTGGCGTCGCTGGCGGTGGGCGAATGAGGACCGCCGTCGCGTTCTCGTTCCTCGCCGTGCTCCTGGTCGTCCCGGCCGCTCCGGCCAAGGCGCAGCCCGTGGACGTCTCCGAACTCGACCAGAACCCTCTGGCCTACGACGGCCAGATCATCACCCTCGAAGGGGAACTCATCGGCGACTACGGGGAACGGGGAGACGAAGTCTGGGTCCAGCTGAACGACGACCCGTACACCGAGAACCCGATCCCTGGTGGTGGCGTGCCGGCGGGCGGCAACCAGGGAATCGGCCTGCGGATCCCGGTCGACATCTACGACCCCGACCTGTGGGGACCCCCCGGTTCGGCTCGGTATCGGGGACCTCTGGTACGGGTGGTGGGCCGTTTCCGCTACCACGCCGCCGAAGCCTCGGGCGAGACCTTCGTGCAGGTCACCGACATCGAGCTCCTCGATCCGGCCCGGCCTCTCCCGACGGGCGAGCTCGGTACGCCGGGACGAACCGGGATCGCCCTGTTGGTGCTGGCGGCGATCATCTACGCAGCCGCCCGGTACCGTGCCCGACCACCCCGCGGCTAGCTCCGTCGGGTGCCCTTCACCCCGCCAACACCACCAGGTCGTCGCGATGGACCACTTCGTCGGGCAGGTCGGCCGTGGTCCGCCGACCCCGATACCGGTCGATCTCGGACGCCGAGAGACGGGTGAGGCCTTTCGCCACCGTTCGTCCTTCGGTGTCGACGACCTCGACCGCCGACCCCCGGGCGAAGGAGCCTTCGACGGCGACGACGCCGACTGGGAGGAGGCTCGCCCCTCCCCGGACGAGGGCCGTGACGGCACCCTCGTCGATCGTCACCTTCCCCTCCGAAGGCTGACCGAACGCGATCCACAGCTTCCTGGCGGCGAGGCGCCGCTCCCCCGGCCGCACCCAGGTGCCGACGCGCTCCCCCGCCACCACCCGCGCCACCACGTCCGGTTCGGTGGACGAGGCGATCACCGTCGGGATCCCCGACCAGGCCGCCATCCTCGCCGCCGCCACCTTGGTGGCCACACCGCCCGAACCCAGAGGGCCGGAGACACCCCGGGCGACCCGGTCGAGGATCTCGTCGGTGTGCCTGACCGCTTGCAGGAGTTCGCCGTTGCCGGTGCGGGGATCGTCGGAGAACAGCCCGTCGGTGTCGGTGAGGATGAGGAGGAGCCCGGCTCCGACGAGATGGGCGACGAGGGCCGCCAGCCGGTCGTTGTCCCCCAGTTTCAGTTCGTCGACCACGACCGTGTCGTTCTCGTTGACGACCGGCACGATCCGTTCGGTCAGCATCCGGTCGAGGGCCCTCCGAGCGTTGAGGTACTGGTTCCGGTTGGCGAGCACGTCCTTGGTCAACAACACCTGCCCGGTGACGAACCCTTCGGCTGCGAAGGACCTCGCATAGCGGGCCATCAGCTCGCCCTGGCCGACCGCCGCCGCCACCTGGAGCTCGGCGAGGTCGGCGGGACGGGCACTCAGGCCGAGAGCGGGGAGCCCCGCCGCCACCGCACCCGAACTCACCAGCACCGTCGGGTAGCCGCGGCGGTAGACGTCGGCGACCTGCCGACTCACCTCGGCGACGACCTCGGCGTCGAGGAGTCCGTCCTCGGAGAGGAGGCTCGACGAACCCACCTTCACGACGAGGCGGGCACCCGACACCAGCCGCGACCGGGTCATCGCTCCTCTTCCTCTGCCTCGTCCGGTTCCCCGTGCCATTCGAACTCGAGATCGCCGATCCTCACGGTATCGCCTTCTCGCACCCCTGCGGCGACCAATGCACGGTCGACTCCGAGACGACGGAGCCGTTCGGCGGCCAGGTCGGCGGCCTCGGGGACGGTGAGGTCGGCGAAGGCCACGGCCCGCCGGGCGGCACCTCCCTCCACCCGCCATCCGTCCTCTTCCCGAACCACCCGGAACCCTTCGGAGACGGGCCGGTGCAGGACATATCCTTCCCGTTCGGGGGCGACCCGTTCGGCTTCGGAGACCAGGTCGGCGACCCGGTGGACGAACTCGTCGATGCCTTCGCCGGTGACGCTCGAGACCGCCAGGGCGTCGGGAAGCTCGCGGGCGGCGTCGGCCGCCTCGGGGAGGTCGGCTTTGCCGATGACGACGAGGGACGGACGTTCGGCCAGCTCGGGAGCGTGGGCGGCGAGTTCGCCCCGCAGGATCTCGAGCTGGCGCTTCGGCGGATGTTCCTGGATCGGTGAAGGGTCGAGGAGGAAGACGAGCACCCGGGCGCGTTCGACGTGGCGGAGGAACTCGTGTCCCAGGCCACGGCCCTCGGACGCACCTTCGATCAGCCCGGGGATGTCGGCGAGGACGAACTCCCGGTCGTCGGCGGCGACCACCCCCAGGTGAGGTTCGAGGGTGGTGAAGGGGTAGTCGGCGATCTTCGGCTTCGCCGCCGACACGGTGGAGATGAGGGTGCTCTTGCCGGCGTTGGGGAATCCGACGAGGGCGGCGTCGGCGAGGAGCTTCAACTCGAAGGTGAACCACCCTTCCGGCCCGTACTCCCCCTGCTCGCAGACTTCGGGAGCCCGGTTCCGTGGCGAGACGAACGCGGCGTTGCCTCGGCCTCCCCGGCCCCCCGACAGCACCTTCACCCGCTGGCCCGGCCTGGTGAGGTCGGCGAGCAGCACCCCGTCTTCGTCGTAGACGAGGGTTCCGAGGGGGACGGGGACCTCCAGGTCGGCACCCCGGCGACCGTGACGGAGGTCTCCACGTCCATGGGTTCCGTCGCCTGCCGAGAGGTGAGGGTGGCGCCGGTATCGGAGCAGGGTCGATACCGAAGGGTCGGCGACCACGTAGACGTCACCTCCCGCCCCGCCGGAACCGCCGGTCGGTTTGCCGCGGGGTTTGCCCCGCACCTTCTGGAAGGCGACCACGCCTGCGCCGCCGCTCCCGGCACGGAGCCGAACGCGGACGCGGTCGACGAACACGGGGACGCGCCGATGTCAGTCGGCGACGACGTTCACCAGGCGCCGGTTGTTCCTGCGTCCGTAACGGACGATGCCGGGAACGAGGGCGAACAGGGTGTCGTCGCCGCCCCTGCCGACGTTCTCGCCGGGATGGATTCGTGTGCCGCGCTGGCGGACCAAGATGGCGCCGGCGTCCACGAACTGCCCGTCGAACACCTTCGGACCGAGGCGCTTGGCGTGCGACTCCCGACCGTTCTTCGAGGAGCCTCCGGCTTTCGTCTTCGACATGGTTCAGTCCTCCTCGTCGGCCGCCGAGGAAGCCGACTTCTTCTCGGTGGGCAAGGTGATGGCGGTCACCTCGAGGGAGGTGTAGGTCTGGCGGTGACCCATCCGGCGCCGGTATCCCGTCTTCGGCTTGTACTTGAAGATGTCGATCTTCGGACCCCGGGTCTCACCGAGGATCTTGGCGGTGACGGTGGCGCCGGCGAGCACGGCACGGTCGGAGATGGCCGTACCGTCGTCGTCGACGACGAGGAGCGGGGTGAAGGACACCTCGTCGTCGGCGTCTTTCAGTCGCTCGACCTCGATCACGTCGCCGGGACGGACCTTCGCCTGTTTCCCGCCGGTGCGGATGATGGCGTACATGAACAAACCTCGCAGAGCCAGAGGGGGGATTCGAGACCGAGAGTATACCAGGGGATCCCCGGTCCCCACCCCCGGATCCGACTGCTCAGACTTCCAACTCTTCGGCGACGTCCACCGGGACGCCCTGGGTGGCCGCCTCCTCGTGCAGCAGCACGCCCCGCCCCCCGCAGGTGGGACACGGCTCGCTGAACGTCTCGAGGAGTCCCGCCGAGACGTTCTTCCTCGTCATCTCGACCAGACCGAGGTGGGAGACGTCGAACACCTGCGTCCGGGTCTTGTCTCTGGCGAGGGTCTCCCGGAGGCGGCGCAGGACCTGCCGTTGATGTTCGGGTTTCTCCATGTCGATGAAGTCGATGACGATGATCCCGCCGATGTCCCGGAGCCGGAGTTGACGCCCGATCTCCTCGGCGGCCTCCAGGTTGTTCTGGAGCACCGTCTCCTCCAGGCTCGACGACCCCACGAACTTCCCGGTGTTGACGTCGATCACCGTCAGGGCTTCGGTACGGTCGATCACCAGATGCCCTCCCGACGGCAGGTAGACGCGGCGGTCGAGGGCCTTTCGGAGCTGATCTTCGACGTGGAACCGCTCGAACAGGGGTAGCTCGTCGCGGTATCGGTGGACCTTGCCGACCAGATCGGGGGCGGTCGCCCGCAGGTAGGCGAGCACCTGCTCGTAGGCGCGGTCGTCGTCGATGAGCATCCGCCGGAAATCCGCGGTGAAATGCTCGCGGATGACCCGGATGAGGAGGTCGGGCTCTTCGTACACGATGCGTGGTGCCCCACCCTTCTCGGCGTCGGCGAGGATCTTCTCCCAGGCCTTGCGGAGACGGGCGATGTCGGCGGCGATCTCCTCGGCGGAGGCGTGGAGCGCGGCAGTACGGACGATGACACCGAACCCCTCCGGTTTCACCTGCTGGATGATCTGGCGCAGGCGGGTCCGTTCCGAATCGGGGAGCCGACGGCTGATTCCCTGGGCGTCGGAGTCGGGAACGAGGACGAGATAGCGACCCGGGAGGGAAGGCATGCCGGTGAGCCGAGCGCCCTTGGCGCCCATCGGGTCTTTCACGACCTGAACGAGGATCTCGTCGCCTTCGGACAGCACCTCTTCGATACGCGGCCGCTGGTTCCCGTGGACCGTCCGGTCGACCTTCACGTCGGAGGCGTAGACGACCCCGTTCTTGCCTGCCCCGAAATCGACGAAGGCCGCCTCCATCCCCGGCAACACGTTGCGAACCTTCCCCAGGTAGATGTTGCCGACCATCGACGTCTGGTCGGAGCGGGCGACGTAGTGCTCGACGAGCACCGGGCCTTCGAGGATCACCACCTGGGTCTGGTGGGGTCGGACGCGGACGAGCATCTGTTTCCGGCCGGTCTCGACCGGGACGATGATCTCCTCTTCCTCGGGGACCGTCCTCGTGCGGGACGTCTGGACGGAGGGCCGCTCCCGCCGGTTCCGACGGGGACCCTGATGGTTCTGCTGGTTCTGTTTCTTACGCTGTCGTCGCGGTGGTTCGCCGGCGGTGTCGGGTTGGGCGACACGGCGCACTTCGACCCGCTGTCCATTGACGCGGATCACCTTGCGCTCCTCGATCACCCGATCTTTGGAGCCCTTGCGAATCACCTCGGCCGTCTTGCGGCGGAACAATGCCATGAAGGGGAACTCCTGTGTTTCCTGGCAGGGGTGGACATGGTCGGCAGAGCCGACCGGACCCGGAGGGTGCGACCGCTCGACCCGACCAGGGGACGTCGCGGACACATGCTGTACGGCCCGACAGGACGCTCCTCGGAGGCGTCGCGGGCCGGAGGCGTACGATCGGTGACACCGTGCACTCCGGGGCGAGAGGTCGGCCGCTCCTGGGCGGCCCGGGTACCTCAATGTAGCAGGATGCGCCCTGGTATTCGACCATCGGTCGTCACGCGAGCCCGAGCGACGGCTGCTCCGGCTCCGACGGGTCGTAACACACCCGGCATCGCGCCTCGTAGGCGTCGGTGGCTCCGAGCACGACCAGCTCTTCGGATTTCACGATCCGCTGGGTGTACAGGGCCGGTCCTCCGCACCGGTGACAGACGGCCAGCATCTTGGTGACGTACTCGGCCCGACCGCACAACGTAGGGATGGGCTCGAAGGGCCGGCGGAGATAGTCGAGGTCGAGCCCCGCCACGATGACCTGTTTGCCGGCGTCGGCGAGGGTCTCGGCGACGTCCACCAGACCGTCGTCGAAGAACTGGCCCTCGTCGACACCCACCACCCGGGTGCCGTCGTCCACCGCCCGCAACAGGTCGGCACTGTCGGCCACGGGGGTCGCCTCCACACTGAGGGCGCTGTGGGACACCACGGCCCGGTGGGCGTAGCGGTCGTCGAGGGACGGTTTGAAGGTCTGCACCGGGAGGCGGGCGATCTTCGACCGGGTGACCCGCCGGATCAGCTCCTCGGACTTCCCCGAGAACATCGGACCGCAGATGACCTCCACCCATCCCGCTTGGGGTCGCTGGAACATGGGGCTTGAGGGTAGCCCGCCCGTTCTTCAGCCGAAGATGGGGTCGCCCGGGGTGGGAGAGCGTCGCAGCCAGATCGAGTTGGCGATACCCACGGCGAAGGTCATCGCCAGGTAACTGGATCCTCCCTGGCTCATGAACGGGAGCGGCAACCCCGTGACCGGGGCGATCCCCATCGTCATCCCGATGTTGATGAACACGTGGAACATGAACATCGCGGCGATCCCCACCGCGACGAGGCTGCCGAAACGGTCCCGGGCCGAGGCGGCGATGGCGAGGATCCTCCAGATGAGGATGAGGAAGGCGACCAGCACCGCCAGTCCGCCGATGAACCCGAGCTGTTCCCCGACGGCCGTGAAGATGAAGTCGGTCTCCTGCTCAGGGACGTACTGGAGGTTCGTCTGGACACCCTCGAACAGGCCCCGGCCGAACAGCTGACCGGAGGCGATCGCCAGCTTCGACTGACGCAGGTTGTATCCGATCCCCTGAGGGTCCAGTTCGGGGTCGAACAACACTCGGAGCCGGTTGAGCTGGTATTCCTGGAGGAGGTCGAACCGGAAGACCGCCACCCCGATCAGGGCTCCGACGGTGGCGATGACCCCGAGGCGGCGCCAGCTCAGGCCGGCCCCGAAGAGCATCACCAGCACGACGAAGGGGATGACCCCCGACGTTCCGAGGTCCGGTTCGGCGAAGATCAGCGCCGTGGGCAGGGCCATGATGGCGAACGCCTGACCGATCCGCCGCCAGGTGACCGAAGCGTCCCCTTCGTCGGGTGACAGCACCGCCGCCACCGCGAGGATCACCACCAGCTTGGCGAACTCGCCCGGCTGGAACTTGAACGCCCCGAGGGGGATCCAGCGGCGTGCCCCCTGGGCGGGCGGGAAGAGGAACACCACCAGGAGCAGCACGATCGTGACGGCGTAGATGAGCGGCAGGAAGTTGCGGTACTCGCGGTAGTCGAGGCGTGACACGGCCAGCATCAACAGCAGCCCGGCGGTGACGAAGATGAGCTGTCGCTCCATGGAGAAGGAGGCAGGCAGGTCGTTTCGCTCCAGGGCGACCCGGGTGATCGAGTAGATCATGATCACCCCCATGGCGGTGAGGGCCACCACGCTGCCGATGAGGACGATGTCGGGCCTCGTTCGGCGACGTTCGGCGACGATCGGACGGGTCAGGGTCGAGGCCATCAGTCGGCTGCCTCCCCGGGAACGATCGGTTTCGGCTCTTCGCCCATCAGGTACTGGAGGATGTGCCGTCCGACCGGGGCGGCGATCCTCCCCCCGCTCCCTCCCTCTTCGATCAGGACGACGACTGCGTACTGGGGATCGTCGAGGGGGGCGACACCGGCGAACCAGGCGTGGTTGTCTTTGTTGGGTGTCGTCTGGCCGGTCCCTGTCTTGCCGCCCACGTTGCGCAGCGACGACCCGAACCCCTCGAAGGCCCGGCGAGCGGTGCCGCGGGTGACGACACGGTTCATGTCGGCAAGGAGCGAGGCGGTGACGTCGGCGGGGATCTGCGCGTCCCGGATCAGCTCGGGTTCGGCGTCGAAGACGATGTTGCCGTCGACGTCGCGGATCTGGCTGACGACGTGGGGCCGCCACACCTTGCCTCCGTTGGCGAGGGAGGCGTACGCGACGGCGACCTGCAGCGGCGTCGCGGTCATCTCGCCCTGCCCGATGGCGAGGTTCATCAGGTCTCCGCCCAGCCACGGGCTCGGCAGGTCGAGCCGGCTGGCGTCGATCCGGGCGGGGGCGTCCGGGTTTTCGAGCTGGAACTCCTTGAGCTCTTCGAAGTAGGCACGGTCGGGGACGATGCCCGCCGCCTCACCGGTGAGGTCGATGCCCGTCTCCGAGCCGAACCCGACGGCCCGTGCCTGATCTTGGATGACGTTCTCCCGGGGTGTCTCCTTCCAGTTCCGCCAGACACCGAGGGCCACGTTGTAGAAGAAGATGTTGCACGACTGTTCGAAGGCTCCGTGGATGTCGAGCCAGCCGAGCTGGCGGGGGTAGTACCAGTCGAGGAAGCGCTGGGGGCTCCCCGGGTCGAAACCCGGGAGCTCCAGCTTGCCGTCGCAGTTGACCCGTCCCCGCTCCGGGTCCACGCCCTCTACCCCGTCGGGGAGGGGGATGTCCTCGGCGAGGGCGGCGGTGTAGGTGATGGCCTTGAAGGTCGAGGCGGGGGGATACAGGCCGCTGACAGCGAGGTTGAGGAACGCCTGTTGGTCCCGCAGGTCGGCGTACACGTCGCCGGGGATGCCCGACACGAAGAGCTGGGGATCGAAGTCCGGGTAGGAGGCCATCGCCAGCACCGCCCCGGATTTCACGTCGAGGACGACGACGGCGCCCCGTTTGGCGTCGTTGAGGACTTCCTTTCCTTCGGCCCGCAGCTCCTCTTTGACCTGGTTGGCGAGGTCGATCCCCGCCTCCAACGCCCGTTCCACGACCTCCTGGAGGGCGAGGTCGATGGTGAGAAAGACGGTGTCTCCCGGAACCGCAGGCTCTTCCGGTGTCTCCTCCAGCACCTCGGACCGGCGGTTCACCCGGTAGGCGATCTGGCCCGGTGTCCCTTGGAGGTACTCGTCGTAGACCCCCTCCACCCCGAGTTTCCCGATCCGGACGTTCGGGTCGAGTTCGGGGCGGGCCTCGAGGTCGCCCTGGTCGGGGAGACCCAGGTGCCCGACGACGTGGGCGAGGGTGTCCCCGGACAGGTAGACCCGTTCGGGGACCCGGACGATGGACACCCCGGGGAGCGACCGGAGCTGTTCGGCGATCTGATAGGCCAGGTCGGTGTCGACGGTGGCGACCTGGAACCGGCCGTTGATGCCCGCGGCCTCGTACATGGCGTCGATCTCCGAGGGCGGGACCGCCAAGAGTCCCGAGAGCCGCTGAACCAGCTCCGCCCGTTCCGAGGGACGGACCCGGGCACGGTCGACGAACACGGCGGGGAGGAACCGGCTGGTGACGAGGAGTTCGCCGCTCCGGTCCCGGATGTCACCTCGCGGTGCCGGGGTCTGCACCCGGATCCAGGACTGATCGGAGATGTACTCGGCCGCCGCCGCCCCCTCCGCCACCTGCATCGACCACAGCCGGAGGGCGAGGACGGCGAACAGGAACAAGAAGACGACGGCGAGGCCGGTGATCCGCGGGAGGCTCTTCACAGGCGCACCCTCCCGCCAGACCCTGCATCCAACATGCGGCCGGTGAGGGGGGAGACGACCAGGGCGGCGACCAGGTTCAGGAGGGGAACGAGTAGAAGTCGGCGCAACGCCTCACCTCCGGTCAGGCCGATCTGATCGAAGAGAGTACCGAGGAGCAGCAGCAATGCCACTCCGACCAGCGTGAGGCCGGCGACCCACACGGCTACGGCCAGCGGCCCCACGTCGGCCCGGTCCCGGGTCCGGAGGGCGATGTAGGCGACCAAGGTGAGGACCACGGCCCGCAACCCCAGGGCGTTGGACCCGAGGGCGTCCATCACCATCCCGGCCACGAAGCCCGTCACGAGCGACGGGATGTCGCCCAGCCGCAGCGTCGCCAGGATGACCGCCAACACCACCAGATCCGGTGCCAGTCCCGCCAAGCGCAACCGGGCGAACAGCGTCGTCTGGGCGAGGACCGCCACGGCCACCACGATGACGACGGTCAAGACGGGACGTCGTTCGATCATCCTCCACCCTCCGGCTGGCCGTCGCCTGCCTCCCCGGACCCGTCCCCGTTCTCCTCGTCGACGAGGGTGGTCGGCGGGGTCTCGGTGGCGGCGGTCGGGTCGGGCGGCCAGGTGAGGACCACCACCACCCGGAGCCGGGAGAGGTCGGCGAAGGGTTCGACCGTGGCCGTGAGGGCTCCCCCCACCGGCTTCGCCGTCTCGATGACCTCACCGACCGGGATGCCCGGCGGGAAGCTCACCGACTGGAAGGAGGTGACCACCTGGGTGCCGCCCAACATCGGGTCGGGGGTGTCGAAGACGTCGAGGCGCATCCGCCCGCTCCCGAGGATCGCCGACAGCGACCCGATCCTCCCTCCGGCGACCACCGTCACCGCTTCCCGATCGCCGACGATCGGTACGACGACGGCACCGTGGGCGGTCGCGGATAGCACCCGGCCGACGAGGTACCCGTTCTCGTCGATGACGGGATGTCCGGCCAGGACACCGTCGGCCTCGCCTTTGTCGATCCGGAAGCTCAGGTCGAAGCTGTCGGTCCTGCCGATCACGTTGGCCGGGGTCTGGACGAGGTCGGCTTCGTCCAAGGTCAGGTCGTTGAGGCGTTCGAGGACCTCGAGACGCTCGAGAGAGTCCTGCACCGACGCCAGTTCGGCCTGTACGGAGGCGAGTCGACTGCGGAGGTCGGCGTTCTCGGCCCGGAGGTCGGCGATGTCGGCGAGGCCCTCCATGAAGTCGGTGAGGGGGTTGACGATCGCCGCCGCCACCCGCTGGACGGGGGCCAGCAGGCGGGTGGTGCCGTCCCGTATCGTGCCGGTGAACCCTCCCCCGGAAGCCCGGATGTCGAGGGTCATCACCAGGAAACCGATGACGACGAGGGTGACCAGGGTCGGGACCGTCCGGGTGTCTCGATACTCACGCATGGTCGGCTCCCGGGTCCGTCCCCGGGCTGATCACGGACGAGACGACGAGACGAGCACGCCGTGGAGCGCTTCGAACTCCTCCAAACACTTCCCGGAACCGATCACCACGGACTGGAGGGGCTTCGAGGCGGTGACGATCGGCATGCCGGTCTCGTTGGCGAGCCGCTGGTCGAGACCCTCCAACAGGGCCCCTCCGCCGGTGAGGACGATCCCCCGCTCCATGATGTCGGCGGCGAGCTCGGGTGGCGTCTTGTCGAGGGTGTATTTGACGGCATCCACGATCGCCTGGACCGGCTCTTCGATCGCTTCTCGGATCTCGGGGCTCGACAGGAGGATCGTCTTGGGGAGACCGGTCACGAGATCCCGCCCCCGAACCTCGGCGGCGGGTTCGTCGGGTCGGGGCCAGGCCGATCCGATCGCCATCTTGAGCTGCTCGGCGGTCCGCTCCCCGAGGAGTACGTTGTACTCCTTCTTCACCCAGTCGATGATCGCTTCGTCGAGTTCGTCGCCGCCGATCCGGATCGACCGGGATACGACGATCCCGCCGAGGGAGATGACGGCCACTTCGGTGGTGCCACCGCCGATGTCCACCACCATCGATCCCGACGGTTCCCCGATGGGGAGCCCCGAACCGATGGCGGCCGCCATCGGCTCCTCGATCGTGTAGGCCCGTCGAGCTCCGGCGTGGTAGGCCGCCTCCTCCACCGCCCTCCGTTCCACCGGGGTGATCCCCGACGGGACGCAGACGACGATCCGCGGCCGGGCCCACCGGCGACGGTGCACCTTCTGGATGAAATACCTGAGCATCTTCTCGGTGACGTCGAAGTCGGCGATGACGCCGTCGCGGAGGGGCCTGATGGCCTGGATGTTCGCCGGGGTGCGCCCGATCATCCGTTTGGCGTCCATCCCCACGGCGAGAGCGCGTCCGTTGACCGAGTTGATGGCGACCACCGAGGGTTCGTTCAGCACGATGCCCTGACCCCGCACGTACACCAACGTGTTGGCGGTGCCGAGGTCGATGGCCATGTCCTGGCCTGCGAACGCAAAGAGGCTATCAGCCATGAGCCGGGGAACTCCGGATCGACGGACAGTCCAGTGTAGCCCTCCCCGGCCGCGCGGTCATCTGCGCCCGGGTCTCAGTCCCCGAAGAAGATCTCGAGCTCCCGTGCCGCCGCCTCCGGACCGTCGGATCCGTGCACGATGTTGTGGGTGATCTCCAACCCGAAGTCGCCTCGAATGGTCCCCGGCGCCGCCTGGGCGGGGTCGGTGGCGCCCATGAGGGTGCGCGCCACCGTGATGGCGGAAGGTCCCGACCATTCCATCGCCACGACCGGGCCGCTCGTGATGAACTCGACCAGATCCCCGAAGAAGGGCTTGTCGGTGTGCTCGGCGTAGTGCAGCCGCGCCATCGCCTCGTCGATGGTGAGCTTGCGGATCTGTTCGAGGACGAGTCCCTTTCGCTCGAAACGGGAGATGACTTCGCCGACGAGCCCTCGGGCGACACCGTCCGGTTTGACCATGATGAAAGTACGTTCGATCGCCATGCGGTCACGGTAGAACCTGCCCCGGCTCCGGCTCAAACCCGTTCACCGTTCGCCGCCGTGGACGGGCTCGGCACCGGCGAGGTGACTTCGGACTTCGCCGGCGAGGTACAGGGAGCCGGCGACGAGGACCGCCCCGTCCTCTCCGGCGAGGGCCTGCGCCCGTTCGACCGCCGCCCCGGGTTCGGGCACGGCCTCGACCGGGACAGCGACCCGGCCTTCGAGGAGGGAGACGAGGTCGTCGACGGGCATCCCCCGCAGGCTCGACGTGACCCGGGTGGCGACGACGGCGGTCACCCGGTCGGTGAGGGCATCGACGAGACCGCCGACGTCCTTGTCCTTCATCGAAGCCGTGACGAGGACCCAGCGGGTCGTCGGGAACTCCTCGGCGAGGGCGGCGGCGAGGATCCGGTATCCGTCGAGGTTGTGGGCGCCGTCCACGAGGACCAGCGGCCCATGGGAGATCGGCTCCATCCGCCCGGGCAGGGTGATCGCCCGAACCGCCTCCGCCAGGGCGTCACCGTCGAGGGCCCGCCCGAACAGGGCCTCCAGGGCGGCGACGGCCACGGCGAGGTTGATCGTCTGGTGACGGCCGTGGACCGGAAGGTAGAGGTCGTCGTAGGTGTCGTAGAGTCCGTCGACCGTCACCCACCACCCCCCTACCGCCCGGACCGCCTCCTCCACCGCGAATTCGTGGCCGTACCGGACGAGCCGGCCGTCGCGGTCCCGGCAGATCCGGTCGGCGACCGCGGCCACCTCCGGCAGCAGCGGACCCACCACGAGGGGGGTTCCCGGCTCCAGGATGGCCATCTTCTCGTTCGCCACGGCCACCGGGTCGTCGCCGAGGATCTCGGTGTGGTCGAGTCCGATCCCGGTCACCACCGACACGGCGCCGTGGGCGACGTTGGTGGCGTCCAGGCGACCTCCCAGCCCGACTTCGACGATGCCGAGATCCACCGCCTCCGTGGCGAACCACGAGAACGCTGCGGCGGTCACCAACTCGAAGTACGTGAGCGTCCGGCCGGTGCGTTCCTCGTAGATGTCGGCGAAGGCGGCGACGTCGGCGATGGCCTGGGTGAACTCGTCCGGGTCGAGCATGCGGCCTGCGACCGTGATCCGTTCTTCGACTCGTTCCAGATGCGGCGAGGTGAACGTGCCCGAGGTGAGGCCGTGGGCGAGGGCGAGGACTCCGAGCATCCGCGTCGTCGAGGTCTTGCCGTTGGTCCCGGCCACGTGGATGATCGGATAGGCGTCCTGGGGATCCCCCATCAGCTCGAGCAGATCCCGGATGCGGTCCAGACCGGGACGCATCCCCCGACCGATGTGGTCGTCGAGGTAGGCGAGGGCGTCGTCGTAGTCGCCGATCACAGCATCGATCGCTGCCGGCGGAGCCGGGCCAGGACGTCGTCGAGTTCGGCGCGCTTCGCCTTCTCCTTGTCGACGACCTCCTTCGGTGCCCGTTCCAGGAACGACGGGTTCGAGAGCTTGGCTGCGACACGCCGGAGGTCCGCCTCGGCCCGTGCGATCGCCTGGTCGAGGCGTGCCCGTTCGGCCTCCAGGTCGATCACTCCTTCGAGGGGGACGAAGCCTTCGAGCCGCCCGGCGAGGATCCTGGTGTGCCCCTCCTCCGGCGCCGACGAGACCCGTTCGACCTCCACCTTGGCCAGGGTGGAGACCAGACGCTCGCCCCAGGTCTCGACGATCCCGTCTGGGTCCGCCAGCTTGAGGCGGAGCTGCCGGCGGGGCGAGAGGCCCTGGTCGGACCGGAAGCGACGGATCCCCGAGATGAGGCTCTGGATGTCCTCCATCGCCTCGGGGCCGTCGAAGGCGGGGACTTCAGGCCAGTCGGCTCCTGCCAGCAGCCCCTCCCCGACCAGGTTCGACCACAGCTCCTCGGTGAGATAGGGGATGGCCGGGTGGAACAGCTTCAGCAGGTCCCGCATGACGACACCCAAGGTGGCCCGAGTCGACGGGGACGGATCGTCGGAGGCGAGCTCGACCTTCGACATCTCCAGGTACCAGTCGAAGACCTCCGACCAGGCGAAGTTGTACAGCAACCCGAAGGCATCGGAGAAACGGTATTCGTCGCACAGCCGGTCGAACCGGGCGGCGATGTCGCCGAGCCGGGAGAGCACCCAGGCGTCGACGGGCGTCGGGTCGTCCGGGTATCCACCCGCGGCCGGGACGCTGCCCGGTTCGACGTGGGTGAGGGTGAACCGCATGGCGTTCCACAACTTGTTGCCGAACTTTCGGGCGCCCACCACCCATTCGATGTCGAGGGGGACGTCCTGTCCCGGGTTCGCGGCCTGGATGAGGGCGAGGCGCAGAGGATCGGCGCCGTGTTCTTCGACCACGTCGAGGGGATCGATGGTGTTCCCCCTCGACTTGGACATCTTGTTGCCTTCGGCGTCGCGCAACAGCCCGTGGATGATCGTCTCCCGGAAGGGCACGTCGCCGAGGAAGTGGATGCCCATCATCATCATCCGCGCCACCCAGAAGTAGATGATGTCGAACCCGGTGATCAGCACCGAGTTCGGGTAGAAACGCTTCAGGTCTTCGGTCTCGTCCGGCCAGCCGAGGGTGGAGAACGGCCACAACGCCGACGAAAACCAGGTGTCCAACACGTCGTCGTCCTGTCGGAGCCCGCCCGAGCCGCAGGCGGGGCAGTCGGTCGGGTCCTCCCGACTGACGACGACCTCGCCGCAGGCGTCGCAGTACCACGCCGGGATGCGATGACCCCACCAGATCTGGCGGCTGATGCACCAGTCCCGGAGGTTCTCCATCCAGTGGAAGTAGCTCTTCTCCCACCGGGATGGGATGAACCGGTTCTCGCCGTTGCGAACCGCCTCGATCGCCGGGCGGGCCAGGTCGGTGACGGCGACGAACCATTGGAGGGAGAGGTAGGGCTCCACCACCGTTCCGCAGCGGTAGCAGTGACCGACGGCGTGCCGATGGTCCTCCACCTTCTCCAGGACTCCTTCGTCGGCCAGGGCGAACTTCACCGCCTCCCGAGCTTCGAACCGGTCGAGGCCGGCGAACCGCCCGCCAGCGGAGGTCACGGTGGCCCGTTCGTCGAGGATCTGGACCGGTTCGAGGCCGTGACGCTCCCCGATCTCGAAGTCGGTGGGGTCGTGGGCGGGGGTGACCTTCACCGCGCCGGTCCCGAAGTCGGGGTCGACGGCGTCGTCGGCGACGACGGGGATCTCCCGACCGACCAGGGGCAGCCGAACCCGCCGTCCGACCGCGGAGGCGTAGCGGGGATCCTCGGGGTGCACGGCGACGCCGGTGTCCCCCAACATCGTCTCCGCCCGCGTGGTGGCGACGACCACCCCGCCGTCCCCGTCGACGAAGGGGTAGAAGATGTGCACCAGCTCCCCCGGCTCCTCCTCGTACTCGACTTCGATGTCGGCGAGGGCCGTTTCGCATCGTGGACACCAGTTGATGATCCGGTTGCCCCGATAGATCAGGCCTTCCTCGTAGAGCCGAACGAAGACCTCCCGCACCGCCCGGGACAGACCGGCGTCGAGGGTGAACCGTTCCCGGGTCCAGTCACACGAGTTCCCCATCCGTCGGATCTGGGCGGTGATCCGTCCTCCGTAGCGTTCCTTCCACTCCCACACCCGCTCGACGAAGCCCTCACGGCCCAGATCGTGACGGGAGGTGCCTTCTTCGGCCAGGATCCGCTCCACCACGTTCTGGGTGGCGATGCCGGCATGGTCGGTGCCCGGCAGCCAGAGGACCGAACGTCCCTGCATCCGGGCTCGCCGGACGATGACGTCGTGGATCGTGTGGTTGAGGGCGTGGCCCATGTGGAGGGAGCCGGTGACGTTGGGAGGGGGGATGACGACGCAGAAGGGCTCGCCGTCCGGGCGGTACTCGGGACGGAAGATGCCCGCCGTCTCCCACCGTTCGTACCAGTGGGATTCGACCGATTGCGGGTTGTAGGTCGGTTCCATGTTCGCTCGTCGCTCGACGCGTTGAGGACCCCGGAGGTTAGAGCCTCCTCCGGGGTCCTCGTTCTTCGATCGCTCGCAGGGAACGCTCAGGCCTGCTCGTCTTCCCGACGAGCACCGGCGACGGCGAGGAGCAGGAGCCCCGCCGCCAGAGCGGCCATCCCGGTCAGGCCCGCCTGGGTCCCGTCGAACCCGGTGAAGGGGAGGGTCGACGGCGTGGTGGTCGCCGGCGGTGCAGTGGTCGACGTGGTGGTCGAGACCTGGAAGCCGCCCACTCGGACGACGAGTCCGGCGTCGATACCCAGGTTGGATTCGCCGGCCGCCAAGACGAAGCTCGCCGTCTCGGCGACGGTCGCCTCCTCGGCCGGCGGGAGCGGGTCGCTGTCGAGGACGTCATCCCCGACGTCGGGGTCGGTGAAGCCGACGAATCCGACCGGAGCGGTGAAACGCACCCGATAGGTCCCGGGTGCCACCCCGTCGAACAGGTACTGGCCGGTGGCGTCGGTGGTGGTGGTCGCCACCACCGTCCCGGTCTCGTCGTCGATCAACTCGACCTTCACACCTTCGATCCCCAGCTCGTCGGGTCCTTGGCGACCGTCACGGTCGGCGTCGAACCAGACCCTGTCGCCGACCTGGCCTGTGGCCACCGTCGTCGTCGTATCAGGCACCGTCGTCGTCGTAGTCGGAGCCGTCGTCGTCGTCGGAGCCGTCGTCGTCGTCGGAGCCGTCGTCGTCGTCGTCTCAGGCACCGTCGTCGTCGTCGTGGTCGG
>Ga0256830_1000549_pt1 | contig 29461 bp, 27 predicted proteins | sample 128326metaG_FD_190537 | JGI IMG/M metagenome (GOLD analysis project Ga0256830, IMG submission 190537) | Hydrothermal vent microbial communities from Lau Basin, Pacific Ocean - 128-326 | ecosystem: Environmental > Aquatic > Marine > Hydrothermal vents | place: Pacific Ocean: Lau Basin | collected... | reverse complement strand
TGAACACCGCTATAGACCCCTCGGGGATCTCCTCGACTTTCTCAACAAAAACAACACCTCGGCGCTCGAAGCCTTCAATGACGAAGCGGTTGTGGACGATGGCGTGCTTGACGTACAGGGGCGGGCCCACCAGCTCCAGCGCGATCTCCACGATGCGGATCGCGTTCTCCACCCCGCGACAGAAGCCCCGCGGCCGAGCTAAGAGCACGTGAAAGCTCATAACTTAACTAGGACTTCCTTCCCTGGGCCGAAAGGGTGCTCAGCAGCTGCTGCAGGAGCGTGAGCGAGCCGAAGATCGGCATAAGCACGGCAAACCATGCTATCCATATCCTCGCGAGCCCGCCCCCGGCAAAGCTTGCCATAACCAGCAGGCTCGCCAAACAAACGCCCCCATAGGCTGCAGCGGCCCAGGAGAGCCTTCTTCGTTCGGATTCGGGCAGACGGCGGACGTAGCGAATGAAAAGCGGGAGGACTGCTGCCAGAAGAAGCACTATGCCTACGCTTATGAGTCCTATCCCGGCGATGCCCAGCGCGTCCATAGGGACCCCTCCTATGCTTACAGCGTGACCTTGCTCGCGGTCTCGCGGACGATCTCGGCGGCCTTCTGGAGCTGCTCCCGCTCCTCCGGGGCCAGCTCGATCTCCAAGATTTTCTCCACACCCTTGGCCCCCAGCACCGCGGGGACGCCTAAATACAGATCCTGGATGCCGTACTCGCCCCTCAGGTAGCAGGCCGAGGGGATCACTCTTTTCTCGTCCAGCAGGATGGCTTCGACCATCGCGGCCACGCCCGCCGAGGGGGCGTAGTACGCGCTCCCGTCTTGCAGCAGCTGGACGATCTCCGTCCCGCCCTTGCGGGTGCGCTCCACCAGCGCGTCGATTCTGTCCTTGGGCAGGAGCTTCGTAAGCGGGATGCCCGCCACGGAGGAGCAGCTCACCAACGGGACCATCCCCACGTCCGTGTGGCCCCCGATTACCAAGGCGTGGACGTCCCGCATCGAGACCCCCAGCTCCATCGCGATGAAGGCGCGAAAGCGGGTGGAATCTAAGGCCCCCGATTGCCCGATCACCCGCTCCGGCGGGAAGCTGCTGAGTTTGTAGGCCGCGTAGACCATCGCGTCCAGCGGGTTCGTCACCACAATGTAAATCGCCTCGGGGGCGTACTTCACGACCTGCTCCGTGACGCTCTTGATGATGTTCGTGTTGATGTTGATGAGGTCTTCCCGGGTCATGCCGGGCTTTCTTGGCACCCCGGCCGTGACCACGACGACGTCGGAGCCCTCCATCGCAGCGTAGTCGCTCGTGCCCTCGATGCGGGCCTCAAAGCCCACCAGGGGGGCGGCCTCCAGCATGTCGAGGGCCTTGCCCTTGGTGGGGCCCTCCTTTTCGGGGATGTCGATCATCACCACGTCGGCCAAGTTTTTCTCCGCGATGCGCTGGGCCGCGGTCGCCCCCACAAAGCCCGCGCCCACCACGGTCACCTTTTGTCGCATAGAGGTTGCCTCCCCTCCCTAAGAATGCGCTCTAGGCTAGCACAGTCCCAACCGGTTGCGCAACTCGGGCCTAGGGTCAAGGATCCCTTCGAGGGAGCAACCGCAGGCGCTTGAGATCGTCCTCCGTCCACCGGGCTTGATCCTCGATCATACGCTTGAGCGTGCCGATCCGAAAGGTGTCACCGGATCGGTGAAACGTAACGGTGACCCGGCGTCCATCGGGGTGGACGTAGTGCCGGTGCGAGCCCCGCTGTCGATCTAGGACGAAGCCATCCCGAAGCAACGCTTGGACCAAGCGTCTCGCCGTGAGGTTACGGAGCTTGCGATAGTCAAGGGGTGCCACGCTCCGTCAGGTTTACGGTCACCCGAGGCTCCGAGGAGATCTGCACGGCGTCTCCCTTAGGGAGGGGCTCCCCATGGTCGCGAAGGCTCTCCAGCACCATTTGGAGAACTTCCTGAAGGTTGCGTAGGGCTTCCTCAGGGGTGTGTCCCCACGTGGAGACGCCCTTGTCCACCAAGGCGGGACAGTACGCCGCCCATACGTCCTCATCCGGCTCGAGGACCGCGCGAAACGTGTAAGACGTAACGCTCACGCTCGCCTTATCCCCCATGGTGCATCGCGCAAGCAGTGTACCCACAAGCGGCCTCCCCGGCCAACCCACGCAGAAGCTACGCTGCCCCAAAGCACTCCGAGATCCACGGAAGGGAGCAGTCATAGCGATACGGGATGTTCATGTGCGTGTCCTCGAACTCCTCGTAGACGTGCTCGATGCCCCTTGCCCGAAGCTTGGCGGAGAGCATCCGGGCCCCGGCATAGAGCCGAAACTCGTCCTTGGTGCCGCAGTCCAAGAAGATCCTCAGCCGGCGGAGGGCGCTCTCGTACTCGGGCCTCTCGACCATGCGCACCGGGTCCCACGCAAGCCAGCGCTCCCAAACGTCGGGCAGCAGCTCTCCCGTCCGCTCGTCGAAGGGCAGCTCAATCCGTAGGGGCTTTGCGGGGTTGGGCGAGTAGCAGGCGGCCATCGCCACGACGTTGAGCGTGAGGAAGTCCTCGTGGCCCTTCTTGGGCTTTTGATAGAAGTGCTCCAAGAAGCCCTCGACGCCGCCGTGCCTCTCGAGCTGGATCATCGCCGGGGGGAAGTCAGGCAAGTAGCAGTACTCAAAGCCCATGTCCCCGCTGTGGCAGGCCACCACGCCGAACACGTCGGGGTGGCGCATCCCCAGCACCAGCGCCCCAAACCCGCCGCTCGACTTGCCGACCACGGCCCGCTGCTCCCGCTCGGGGATCGTGCGATACTTTGCGTCGATGAGGGGCACCAGCTCCTCCAGGAGGTGGGTCTCGTAGCGGCCCGTGGCCTCGGAGTCGAGATACTGGCTCCCGCCTAAGCGGGTGAAGCAATCGGGCATCACGACAATAACGGGGCGCATCTTCCCCTCTTGGATCAAGCGATCGAGCCTCTGGTCGAGCGCCTCCTCGAAGGCGCGGCGGTTGAGCAGCGCCCGCCCGAAGCCCGTAAACCCCGTGAGGAAGTAGATCGTGGGATAGCGCTCCTCTGCGCTCTCGTAGCCGGGAGGGAGGTAGACGGGCACCTCCCGCACGTGCGGGTCCCCCAAGGGGTTGTCCCTCAGCACCCGGCTCTCTACGTGCTCGATCCGGACCGTTCCTTGCGTCGTCGGCTTCGGCTTCTGTCTCTGTGCCTGCATTGCGAATCTCCCCTCGCGAATCGAGTTTTGTACGGGAACCCGGGCAGCCGCTAAATTAGAAGAGCGTCCGGCGCAGGAGCTGGAGGCTCGGCTGCCCTTGGTCGTTGAAGGCGACCACCACGGAAAGCTCTTCCCCCACCCGGTCCCCCAGGTTGGAGAGGACGATCCCGAAGCCGTGGCTCCGGAGCCACTTCGCCTCATTGAGCAGCCCGATCCCGGCCCCCGCGGGCAGGGCCACGCCTACGTCCACGAAGACGAACGCCTCCAGGGCCGGGGAGTAGGGACTCGGCTTGATGGGGCTGGGGAAGCGCCACTCGGCGCTCAGGGCCAGAAGGCCGTCCCCCTCGAGAGCCCGGCGGGGGTAGCCGCGCACGGGCACCTCGGAGTCGAAGCCCCCTAGGCCGAAGCGCAGCTCTTCAACGGGGGCCACCTCCCACCGTCGGCCCACGGTCGCCCGAAGGTGCAGCCCCTTCCAGCGATACAGGATCGAGAGCCTCCCCACGAAGAAGTCCCGGGGCGACTCGCCCAGCACCAACAGGCGTCCGTAGAGGCCGTCAAGCTGCACCGAAAACGACTCCCACGGCGTGAGCTTGAGGAAGCGGCTCACCCCTCCGTGTAGATAGCCCGCGGGGGAGCGCTCGGGGGAGTTTGCTTCTCCTTGCCCTGCCCACCCCCACAGCTCGCCCACGAAGAGGGAGGCAAGGAGCTTGGTCCGCTCGCCCTCCTCGCGCCACACAAGTCGCCCGCCCGTCTCGCCCGCAAACCCGGGCACGGGGGTTGAGGGCCAGTGGCGCCAGCTGCCCCCTACGCGGGTGGACTCCCGGAGGGCGTAGAGGGCCCCGATGCCGTAGCGAAGGCTCAGCGAGGGGGTGAGGGCCACCCGGGCGCGCACCTTCCACCGGCCCAGGAGCTCCCCTTGGAGCCCGTAGAGCCCTCCCTCCGGGTCCGAGGCGAAGACGGGGGCGGCGCGCCACCCCGACGGCCCCAGCGAGCGCTCCAGGGACCCGGGGCTCTCGATCCCCTCCTTGACCCTCAGAACGTAGAGCCCGCTGGAGATGTCGCTCGCGTAGAGGAGGCCGTCCTGCTCCTCCACGGCCCAGACCCGGGGGACGGGGAACCCCTCCTGCCCCTCGTGCTCCGGATCCGGGACGAGGGCCGAAGGCCGGAAGGACTCCGGCCCGAAGGAGGCGATCGCCCTCGGGCTTTGGGGGTCGGAGATGTCGATCACCCAGACCCCGGCGCCGTAGTGGGCCAGGTACACCCGATCCTCCCGCACGTCGAAGTTGTGGAGCGTCCACTGGTACTGAAATCGCTGGGGCGGGAAGCCCGAGGGCTGCCACTCGTGGCCGGGGAGGCTCCACGTCGAGAGGAGGCGCGGGCGGTTGGGGTCCCGGGTGTCCACGAGGTAGAGCCGCCCCGCGTACCCGGAGCCGTGCTCCGGCCCCACGACCGTGATCCTCCCGGAGGGCGTCGGCTCGGCGTAGTGGGTCAGAGCCTGCAGCCAGCCCGGCTCCCGCCAGACCCCCAGCTCCACGGGGGCCTCCGGCACGGTGACGTCCACGAGGTGCAGCCCCGTGAAGATCCCACAAAGATAGGCGATCCGGCGCCCGTTGGGGAGGTTTTTTACCACCACGTCGTGGTAGTACATCCCCGAGCCGCGGAAGACCGCAACCTCCCGGGGGTTCTCGGGGTCTTGGAGGCTCACGACGACCAGGCCGCGGCCCGTGCCCACCAGATACGCGTAGTCCCCGTCAACGTAGAGGTTGTGCACCTCGCTCGGCTCCCCCCGGTCGTCGACGTTCGGGAGTCGCGCTAGCTCCCGGGGGTTGCGCGGATCGGAGAGGTCCACCACCACGATCCCGCGGAAGAAGTCCCCTGCGGGCTCTTCTTCTTCTCCCTCCCCCTCCCCCTCCCCCTCTTCTTCGCCGGGGGTCTCCCCGCCCAAGCGGAGGTCGAAGACCCCGGGGAACTGGATCCGAAAGCCCCGATCGGGGGGCTCGCCCACCCGCAGGGTGATCACCGCGATCTCCCGGGTGGGGTGGAGCTTTACGTCGCGGATGTCGCCGCCCTCGAAGGCGAGCTTCCCCACCAGCTGGGGATTTGCGGGGTCGGAGACGTTCACGACCAGAAGGACCCCGCCGAGGGAGCCCAGATAAACATACGGTCCGCGCACCTGCAGCTCGGTGATCCCCTTGCCCACGCGGGCCACCTCGCCGTTGTGGCCGACGAGCTCCACGTTCCACGTGTGGAGGCGCAGCGAGCCGTCGTGGTACCCCTTCGCGGGCACGACGGCCGGCAGCGTCCCGAAGGCGGCGAGCGCAAGGAGCAGGAGCGCCCGGGAGGGCAGAGCGGTCTGGGCCGTCATCGCCGTCATTGAAACGGGTTCACCTCCCCTTTCCCGTGCCGTTCTACCGTTTTGCGGACAATCCCGGCGGAGCATGGTAGCCTTGGGTCCCCGTGGGGGTCAACCGAGGGGGGCGGGGTCCACCGCGCTCGGTTGGCCCCGAGGCCGGGTAGGAACTATAATTCCCGTACTCAAAGGGGGGTGAACGGCATGCCGGACAGGAGCCTGGAGGAGATGCGCCAGCACATGCAGAAGTCGCTCCGCGTCTTCGAGGACGAGCTGCGACACGTGCGCACGGGGCGGGCCAACCCCGCCATGGTCGAGGAAGTGATGGTCGACTACTACGGCACCAAGACGCCCCTGAAACATCTGGCCACGATCACGGCCCCGGAGCCCAGCCTCATCGTGATCCGGCCCTACGACAAGTCCCAAATCGCCGCGATCGAGAAGGCGATCTTGGAGGCCAACTTGGGGTTCAACCCCTCCTCGGACGGGGAGGTGGTGCGGATCGCGGTGCCCAAGCTCTCGGAGGAGCGGCGCAAGGAGCTGGTGAAGGTCGTCCACCAGAAGGCCGAAGAGGCCCGGATCGCGATCCGCAACATCCGCCGCCACATGAAGGAGGAGCTGGAGCGCCAGAAGAAGGAGGGGGAGCTGAGCGAGGACGACTTCCACCGGGCCATCAAGGAGATGGATCAGATCACCCACGAGTTCACCGAGAAGATCGACGAACTCATGAAGGAGAAGGAGCAGCAGGTGCTCGAGGTGTAACCACAAGCTACAGCAGCTGTCCCCCGTCCACCACGAACACCTGCCCGGTGGCGAACTTCGAGGCGTCCGAGGCCAGGTACACGGCTAAAGGCGCGATCTCCTCGGGCTCGGCAAATCGTCCCAGGGGGATCTCGCGGAGGAGCCCCTTCGAGATCTCCGGGTGCCCCAGCACAGGGCGGGCCATGTCGGTGCGCACCCACCCCGGCGCGATCGCGTTCACCCGCACTTGGGGGGCCCACTCCCGCGCCAGCACCCGAACCAGCCCGATCAGCCCGGCCTTGCTCACGGCGTAGACCCCGAAGTGCGTGACCCCCTTGAGCCCCGCGATGGACGCGATGTGCACGATGGAGCCGCCCCCCCGCTCCAGCATGTGCCTTCCCACCTCGCGGCTGAGGAGAAAGGCCCCCCGGAGGTTCACGCCCATGATGCGATCCCACTCGTCCTCGGTGACCTCCTCCATGCGCTTCCACAGGGGGCTGATCGCCGCGGCGTTCACCAGCACGTCCACCCGGCCCAGCTCGTCCACCACCCTGCGCACGAGCGCCTCGATCTGGGAGGGATCGGCCACGTCGCAGGGCTGTACGAGCGTCCGCCGGCCCCGGGCTTCGATCTCGCCCGCCACCGCCTCGATTTGCGTCTGTGTGCGGCTCGTGGGCACCACGTCCGCGCCCGCGTCTGCGAGCGCCAGGGCGATCGCCCGCCCGATCCCCCGCCCTCCGCCCGTCACCAGGGCGACCTTGCCCGTGCAGTCAAATGCCTTCACGCTCATAGCGATCCCTCCTGCGATTGGGCTAAGAGTTCGTCGAGGATTTGTACCGGGTGCCGCGCCCGCAGGCCCCCCAGATCCCGAAGCTGCGATCGGCACGAGAAGCCGCACGCCACCGGCTCCCCCCCTTGCCCTTGGGCTTCCACGAGCCCAACCAGCCGGCGCCCCAGGTGGCGCGAGAGCGCGGCGAATTCGCGCTTGTAGCCGAACGACCCCGCCATCCCGCAGCAGGCTACTTCCACCGTCTGCACCTCCAGGCCCGGCAGGTCCCGCAGGAGCGCGACGATCGCCCCGTGGGAGCCGAGGGCCTTCTGCTGGCAGTGGCCGTGGTAGACGACCTTCTTGGGCTCCTCCGACGGAAGGAGCTCCGAGAGCCTCCGGGAGATCTCGGGCTCGGCGAGGAACTCCATCACGTCCCGGACGCGCTCCCGCAGCCCTTCCGCCTCCTTGGGGGGCAGCAGGTGACGGTACTCCGACCGCAGGGCCGCAACACAGCTGGGCTCGATCCCTACGATCGTTTCCCCCTCCCGAAGCTCGGGGAGCAGGCGGCGGGCGTTCTCGTTGGCAAGGGCCCGCGCCCGCTCGAGGAGCCCCTGGGAGAGGGCCGCGCGCCCGCAGCAGACGTTACGAGCAAGCTCCACCCGGACCCCGAGGCGCTCCAGGACCCGCAGCGCGGCGAGCCCGACCCCCGGCTCGAAGTGGTTCGTAAAGCAGTCCACGAAGAGCTTTACGCCGTCGACCGCCCCCAAGCGCTGCCGCTGGGATCGGGGGCGTGTCCGGGCTTGGGCCCGAAACGTAGGCCGCGCGAACTTGGGGAGGGTCCGTTCGGGGTCGAGGCCCAGCGCGCGGGCCACAAGCCGCCTTCCCGGCCCCGAGTGCAGCGCGCGGTTGCCGAGCGGGGCGAGGAGGCTCCCCCACCGGGCCCAGCGGTCGATCTCCCCCAACACCCTCGCGGCCCGGCGGTGCCGGGGGCTCTCGAGCTGCCGGGCCCGACTCCGGATGGCGGTATTGAGCCAGGGGATGTCGATCTTGACGGGGCAGACCTCCGTGCAGCGCCCACAGCTCGTGCACAGCCCGTGGAACTCGGCGGCCTCTTCTAGGCCGTCCACCCCGGCGGTCCAGGCAGTCCCGATTCCGCCCATGTAGACGCGGCCCCCGAAGACGTGTCCGCCCACGGCCTGGTAGGAGGGACAGCTATCTAAACAGGCCCCACAGCGGATGCAGTAGAGGGCCTCGCGCAGCTCGGGGTCCGCCCGCAGCCGCGAGCGGCCGTTGTCCAGAACGATGAGGTGCAGGCCGGGCCGGGGGGCAAAGAGCGATACGTAGCTCGTAAGCTTCTGCCCCGTCCCGCTGCGGGGGAGGAGCTTCAAGAACACCGTAAGATCTTCGAGCGCGGGGAGGACCTTCTCGACGCCCATGAGGGCGACGTGCACCTTCGGAAGGCGGGCCGTCAGGCGGATGTTCCCCTCGTTCTCCACGAGCATCAAATGGCCCGTCTCGGCCACGGCGAAGTTCGCGCCCGTGATCCCCATCTCGGCCTCGAAGAACGCATCGCGCAGGGCTTGGCGGGCCAGGCGGGCCAGCTCCGCGGGCTCCCGGGGAGGGTCCTCGAGCCCGAGCCACTCCCGAAAGACCCCGCGCACCTCGTCGAGGGTCTTGTGGAGCGCCGGGCCGATGAGGTGCGAGGGCCGCTCGCGGGCCAGCTGCACAATCCGCTCCCCCAAGTCCGTCTCGAGGACGCTCACCCCCAGGGCCTCCAAGCGCTCCGCAAGCCCGATCTCCTCCGCGGTCATCGATTTCGACTTCACGATCCGTCGGACGCCGTGGGCGCGGATGAGGTCCCGAACGTAGCGGAGGGCCTCCTCCCCGTCGCGGGCGAACACCACGCGGCCGCCGCGGGCCTCGACGCTCTCCTTCAGTTGCTCGAGAAGGGCGTCGAGGTTCTCGATCGCCTCGGCCTTGATCCGGCGGGCCCGCCCGCGCAGCCCCTCGTAATCGGGGAGGTCCGCGATCGCCTGGGCGCGCAGGAAGCCCACGGCCCCCGTAAAGCCCGCAAGGGCCTGCTGGAGGTTCCCGTTCTGAAGGGCATCCTCGATCTCTCGGGCCAGATCCCGGGGCACGCTAGCTCACCACCACGACGTGCAGCTCCTTGGGGCCGTGCATCCCCAACAGCAGCGTGATCGCGATGTCGGCGGTGCGGCTCGGCCCCGTGATCCAGACGAACTCCTCCACGCCCTCCTGAAGGGACTCGCGGAGCACACAAAAAGCCTCGTCCAGGGAAGCGCAGATCCGCTCCTCGCGGACGAGGGCCACGTGCAGGGGTGGCAGGAGGCTCGCCCACTGCCAGGGGCCTCGGGGCTTCCCGCCGAGCAGCAGCGTGCCCGACTCGGCCACGCCCGCAAGGGCCCCCGTGATCCCCGCGGGGACCTCCCGCAGGCCGGCGGGGTCCTCCGCGCCGCGGACGACGGTGACACCCTCCCCCTCCAGGGCTTCCCGCAGGGCCGGCTCCCAGGCGGGCTCGCCCGGCAGGGGGTCGGGCGCCAGGAGAACCCCACGGGCTCCCCGCTCCCGGAGCAGACCCGCGACGTGGGCGGGCACCTCCGGGGGCGCGAGCACGGCGGCCGTGCCCCCCACCCGAGCCAGCTCCTGCACAAAACGCTCCGTGCGCGTCATCGCGGGCCCAACCCGTGCGCTTACCCCGCTGTGCTTCCTTCGCGCTTACCCAATGCCCATCCCGAAGGGCCGGGGCTGGGCCTTGGCGATCACCACGTGGACGCCCTGCTCCTCCAGGCGCTTCTCCAAGAGCCCCTTTAGCTCCTCCGGGGAGGCGCGGTCGACGTCGACCTCGTCTATAGCCGTGGGGCCGCAGGCTTCGATCAGCGCTTTGAGCTTCTCGATGCCCCGGATGTCCTGCTCCCCGGGGGTCATGGCCGAGATGCGGTTGTAGAGCACGATCACGAGCACGTTGTGCCCGAACTCGACGGCGTTGAGCAGCCCGGTGATCCCCGAGTGCAGAAAGCCCGTGTCCCCGATCAGGGCGACGCCCTTCCCCCCGGAGAGGCTCATCCCCGCTGCCGTCCCGATCGACGTTCCCAGCGCGTACGCCGTGGTGACGACCTGGGGCGGGAAGTAGCCGTGCAGGATGGAGCAGCCCACGTCCCCGGCGACGGGATGGCCCTCAGGAAGCACCTCCGCCAGGGCTTGATACAGGGGCTCGAACCCGCCGCAGGGAACGGTCTGCAGCGTGTCGCTCAGCTGCATCTTTATATCGAAGTTCCAGCCCTGGGGCTCCCGCGCGAGGGCCGCGGCGACGTGCTCGCGTTCGAGCTGCCCCACCCGCGGGAGGTGGCCCGTAAGCCGCCCGAGGACCTCGACCCCCAAACGATGCACTCCCACGAGGGCCCGGACGCCCTCCTCCACGAACGGCGCGATCTCCTCGACGATCAGCACGCGCTCCAGGCCCTCTAGAAACCCCACAAGGAGCCTCTCGGGAAGGGGGTGCGCGTAGCCCAGCACGAGGTGGTTCTCGTGCTCCACCAGCGAGGAGGCGTACCCGCAGGAGATCACGCCCTCCCGCGCGTTCTCGCGCTTTTGCGCGCGGTGGAGCTTCGAGCCTTCCACGTGGGCTTGGAGTTTGGGCCAGACCTCTTGGAGGTGGTACTTGTGGCGCTCGAGGATGAAGCGGCTCCAGGCCCGCTCCCTCCGGAACGCGGGAGCCGGGCCCAAGGGCTCCGGAAGCTCGACGGGCCCCGTCATCCGGGTGAGCCGCCCGGTGATCTGCATCAGCACGGGGACCCCCAGCTCCTCCGAGAGTTGGAGCCCCTCGACGGCCCCGGCGGCCAGCGTTTGGGGGTCGTGGGGCACGATCAGCGGCAGCTCCGTGAGCTTGGCGTACCAGCGGGAGTCCTCCTCGTTTTGCGATTTGGCCGCGCCGGGGTCGTCCCCGCAGATCACCAGCACTCCCGCGCCGATCCCGTGGGTGGCCGCCGTCACCAGGGGGTCGGCGGCCACGTTGATCCCGACCTGCTTGGCGGCCATCACGGCCCGCTTGCCCACCGCGGAGGCCCCCAGGGCTTGGGAGAGGGCCGTCTTCTCCTCCACGCTGATCTCGACCCGAAGCCCCTCGGCCCGCATGCGATCCAAAAGGGACGTACAGGGGTCGCCGTAGACGCCCGTCACCAGCGCGACGTCCCCCCGCTTGAGGGCCTCGACGAGGGCGCTCTCGCCCGATTGGGGTTTGCTCATTCTCTCTCCCGCCTCCTCCTGGTTGTTCTGCCTCGGTTTTTTCTTTCGGGACGCACGACCGGGGCGTACCCGATCTCGGGAGCGGACTTGACAGCCGAGCCGATTTCGTGTCAGTATAGACAAACGAAGCCCCCTTGGGCAAAAAAGGGAAGAGGCGCTCTTCTAAAACCACACCGTGTGGAGAAGGAGGTGGGAGAGGAGGAGCACAGAACCACGGGCGGTCTTCGCCCAGACGGGACGGGACGAGACCGCTTCTTTCGCCGAGGAGTACCTTTCCGCAAAACCCAAAAGAGGAGGTTCGGTATGCGAGCACTGTACGCGAAGCGAGGGGCCGGTCGCTGGCTTCTGGTAGGGCTTCTGTTGGCGCTCGGCGGCGGGGCCTTGGGAGCGCAGGCGGGCGAGCTGCTCACCGTCTGCCCCGAGGGGCCGCCGCTGTGCGGGTTCACCTCCATCCAGGAGGCGGTCGCCGCCGCCTCGCCCGGCAGCACGATCTTCATCCAGGCCGGGGAGTACGTCGGGCCGGTCATCATCGGCAACAGCCTCACGCTCATCGGCAGCGGCCCCCATCAGGTCTCGGTGGCCAAGGGCGTGATCGTGGCCGGGCCGTTCCGCGTGGAGCTGCGCGGGATGACGATCACCGCGGGCTTAAACGGCGTGCAGGGCCAATCGCCCCCGGGGCTCCCCGAGCAGCTCTCGCCCTTGATCGTCCTCAAGGACGTGGTGATCGCGGGGAACGCCCAGAACGGGATCGCCCTCTTTAACTACGCCCAGGCTGTCCTCGAGGACGTCACCATCCAGCAGAACGGGCTCGAGGTGCTGGGGAACCCCATCGGCGGCGGGATCGCGCTGCGCGGCCGCTCGAGTATCACCCTGAGCGGCAAGACCGTGATCCGCCAGAGCGGCGCAAACGGCATCTCGATCATGGACGAGGCGAGCGCCCGGATCGGCGCGCAGACGTTCATCGCCCAAAGCGGGATCAACGGCATCCTGGTGGGCGGCAACGCCAGCGCCTACATCGAGGACGTCGTCGTCCAGGAGAGCGGCTGCTTTGGGATCAGCGTGGCCGACAACGCCTCGGCGGAGATCGTCGACGGCCGGGTCGAGCGCAACGCCAAGGCGGGCATCCACATCGGGGGGCCGTCCGCCTTCATCGTCGGATGCCAGACCCTCGCCGAGGTGGCCGGGACCGCGACCGCCTTCGTGACCGGGACCACCGTGGCGGCCAACCCCATCGGCGTGCTGGTGGGGGACCTCAGCAAGGAGCAGGACTCGGCCACGGCCGATCTGGCGTTCCTGACGTTCGTGAGCAACGGCTGCGACCTCCTGGTGGACCCCGTGGCGGAGAAGACCGTCCGGCTGCTGGGGGTCCGGGCCAAGCCCTGCTCCTGAGCCGAGCGGAGCTGAACTGAACTGAGCCGAGCCGAGCCCAATCCCACCGCCCGGTGGGGCAGCGGGACAGATCCTCCCGCTGTCAGACGGGAGGAAAAGGGCATTAGAGTAAACACAGACAAACGACGGAAGCGAACCACCAACGCGAAGGAGGAAAAGCGATGCAAAAAACTGGTCTTCCGAAGCAGAGTCGTCGGACGTTCCTGAAGCAGTTGGGGGCCGGAGCGGCCCTGCTCTCCCTGGGGCCGTGGGCCCACGGCCCGCTGGTGCGGGGACAGGAGACGCTCGTCATCGGGATGGCCAACCCCCTGGCCACCTTCTTCGGCGAGGCGGCCGAGAAGGCCCTGCGCCTCGGGATTCAGGAGATCAACGCCGCCGGCGGCATCCGGGTGGGCGACACGAGCGTCCAGCTGGAGCTGATCACCTCCGACAGCGCCGGGCGCGCCGACCAGGCCCCCATCGCCCTCCAGGACCTCGTGGGCCGGGGGGCCGACGTGCTGACCGGCTTCTTCTTCAGTGAGGAGCTGGTCGGGTCCCTGCCCGCCATCCCCGTGCTGCGCAAGCTCTTCCTGGGGACGGGGGCCTCGACCCCGGCGGCCACCATCCAAGTCGCCTCCGACTACGACAACTACAAGTTCTTCTTCCGCGTCGGTCCGATCAACTCCTTCCTCATCCTGGAGGCGGCGCTCACCTTCGCCGTCGGCTTCCTGGAGCGCGGCTTGGGTTGGGACAGCATCGTCCTCCTCGCCGAGGACGCCGTTTGGACGAAGCCCATCACCGACGGGTTCCCCGTGCTGCTGCAGGCCGTCGGCTCGAAGCTCCAGGTGGCCGACGCGATCCGCTACGCCGAGGACACCACGGACTTCACCGCGCTCTTCAACCGGGCCGTAAGCGCCATGGAGGGGCGCACCGGCGGGATCTACACGATCATGGCCCACACCGGGACCCGCCCCACGGCCCAGTGGGCGGCCCAGCAGGTCCCGCTCCCGATGGTGGGGATCAACGTCCAGGCCCAGGACGGCCGCTTCGATCAGCTCACCCAGGGCGCGGCGGAGTCCGTGGTCACCTTCACCTCGGGTGCCCGCGCCCCCATCACGGAGAAGACGATCCCCTTCGTGGACGCCTTCGCCGCGTTTACGGACTTCAAGCCCGAGGTGACCATCCCCAGCTACAACGCCTTCGCCAGCTACGACGCGCTCTACCTGCTGAAGGCAGCCATCGAGAGCGCCGGGGTGCTCCCCAAGGACGAGGCGAGCACCACCGCCGTCATCCAGGCCCTGGAGGAGTTCGGCAAGCGGGACGCGGAGGGCAACCCGACGAACCTCTTCGTGGGCACCTCGGGGAACCTCGGCTTCTACGAGCGGGGCGAGACGGGCGTCACGCTGCTGCGCCCCGACCAGGACTTCCCCCACGACGTCCGCTACGGCCCCGGCCTGGCCGAGGGGATCTGGATCCAGTGGCAGGGCGGCCAGCAGGAAGTGATCTTCCCGCCGCACCTGGCCACCGCGTCGTTCGTCCTGCCGCCGTGGCTCCGCTAACGATCCGCTAGGAGAAGAGCGGAAAGCGAGGAGGGCCCTGCCCTGCCTTGTCCTGTCCTGCCCCGCCCGGACGAGGGAGATGGGAGGCGGAGGCGGGTGGCCCTCCTCGCGCTCCTTTGTTATCATGCGACGAGGTCCCATCCCCCGCGGCGGAGGGGCCGGCAGGGACCTACAACCAAAAGCCACACGATAAAGCGACCAGGCAAAGGGGATCAAGGCTTTGGGCGGCATCATCGAAGTCCTCCTACTCGGGTTCTTGATCAGCTCGCTGTACGCCCTGATCGCGCTGGGTTTTACCATGATCTTCGGCGTGGCCGGGGTGCTCAACCTCGCGCACGGGGCGTTTGCCATGGTGGGGGCGTATCTGGCGATCTGGGCCCTGGGGTGGGGCTGGAGCCTCCCGGCGGCCGCCCTCTTCGCCGTGGGGGGGATGGCCGTCCTGGCCCCCCTGGTCTACCTCCTGCTGATCCGGCCCGTGGAGGACCGCCCCGTGATCGTCTTCCTGGGGACGCTCCTCTTTGCCGTCGTGCTCGAGCAGATCATCGGGCTGCTCTTTAGCTTCAACTCCCGCATCCTGCCCCCGCTGGTCGACGGCATCCTCGTGGTGGGCGGGACGCGCATCCCGTATAACCGCCTGGCGGCCAGCGCGATCGCGCTGCTGATCATCGGGGCGCTGTGGCTCTTCGTGAACCGCACCCGGGCGGGGAAGGCCATCTTGGCCCTCTCCATGGAGCGGCGCGGCGCGGCGCTGGTGGGCATCCCCACCCGGAACATCATCCTGTGGGTTTGGGCCCTCTCCGGGGCGCTGGCGGCGATCGCCGGGCTGTTCGTGGGCTCGTTCTTCGGGATCAGCCCGCTGGAGGAGCGCCTGCTGCTCACGATCGCCTTCTCCACGGTCGTCTTGGGCGGCCTGGGGAGCATCCCCGGCTCGCTGTGGGCGGCCCTCATCATCGGGTTCTCCGAGACGATCGTCCAGCAGTTCGCGCCGGAGGCCCGCGGGCTCGCCTCCCTCGTTTTGCTGATGTTCGTGCTCACCTTCCGGCCCCAGGGGCTGTTGGGGAGGGCTGCCGCATGAGCGCGCACACGCCCCAGCGCTCCCGAACCCGAAAGCCCGGGCTCCTCGGGCTGCTGGTGGTCTTCTTCGCGCTCCTGGCCGCGCTCCCCTACCTGCTGCCCCTGCTGTTCCCCTCCCTCCAGCAGAACCCCTTTCTGCTCTCCAAGTGGCTGGGGGTGCTCATCACGGCGAACCTGCTGGCGATCCTGGCCATGAGCTGGGATCTGCTGGGGGGCTACGCGGGGCAGATCAGCTTCGGCCACTCCCTCTTCTTCGGGCTGGGGGCCTTCACGGCGGCGATCCTCTCGCTCAGCGTGGGCTGGAACCCCTGGGTGATCATCGGGCTCGGCGCCCTGGTGGCCGCCGTGGGGGGGCTGCTCGTCGCCGCCCCCGCCTTGAGGCTGCATGGGCCGTATCTCTCGCTGATGACCCTGGTGGCGGCCCTGGCCTTCGACCGCTTCGTGCGCTGGCTCAAGCCCGCCGACCGCTTCGATCTGGGCATCCCCGGCGCCGAGGGGACGATCCTCTGCAGCCTGAAGTGCTTCTTGAGCTTTAGCGCCGTGACGAAGTACTACTATGCTCTCGCGCTCATGGTCGGGAGCTTCCTGGTGCTGTGGGCGATCGCCCGCTCCCGCATTGGGCTTGCGCTCGAGGCGATCCGCGACGACGAGGAGGCCGCCCAGGCCGCCGGGATCAACACCGCCAAGTTCAAGGCGCTGGCGTTCGCGATCAGCGGCTTCTTCGCCGGCCTGAGCGGGGCGTTTTACGTCTATCACATCGGCTCGGCGGGGCCCTCCGACGTGCTCAACCTGCAGCGCTCCGTGGAGGCGATCGCCACCGCGGTGCTGGGTGGGATGGGAACGATCATCGGCCCGATCTTCGGGGCCTACTTCTTCAAGCTCTTCGAGGAGATCTTCCGGCCCCTGGGGGAGCTGCGCTTCGGCGTGCTCTTTACGCTCGCCCTGCTCACCCTGCTGTTGGTCCAGGGCGGACTCCTCGCCCGGCTGCGCGCCCGCCTGGGCCCCGGCCGGACCGCGCCGAGCCCGACGGCCTCCTCCGCTCCCACAGCGGCGCAGCAGCGCCCGCCGGGGGGGCCAACTGCAACGTCGGCGTCGACGCCGACGCAGACGCAGACGCCGAGACAGGAGCCCACGGAGGCGGCGAAACGATAGACGCTGCAATAAAATCAAAGCAAGAGCGATGAGCCGGACGAGGGACGGGGGGATCGCGATGCTCGAGGTGGCACACCTCTCGAAGGCGTTTGGGGGCCTGCAGGCGGTAAGCAACCTGAGCTTCACCGTCCGGGAGGGGGAGATCCTGGGGCTGATCGGCCCCAACGGCGCGGGGAAGACGACCCTGTTTAACCTCATCACGGGGATGCACAAGCCCGACCGGGGTCGGATCGTCTTCCGCGGGCGGGAGATCACGGGCTGGCCGCCCTACCGGGTGGTGCAGGCCGGGATCGCGCGCACCTTCCAGATCCCCCGCCCCTTCCGCCACAAGACGGTGGCCCAGAACGTCGAGATCGCGCTCCTTCCCAACGCGATCTTCGCGCGAACGGGGGGGCGCCGGGAGCGGATCGCGCAGGTGGCGGCCTGCTGCGCACGCGCCGGGCTGTGCGAAGCCATCGGCCACGAGCCCCGACCCCACGACGGCCTCTGCGACTGCTGGCACACCTACCCCAACGCCCTCCCCCAGGCGGGGCTGCGCAAGCTGGAGATCGCCAAGGCCCTGGCCAACGACCCCAAGCTCCTGCTGCTCGACGAGCCCTTCGCCGGGCTCACCCACCAAGAGGTCGAGGAGCTGAGCGACCTCGTCCGGGAGCTGCGCGCGGAGGGGCGCACCCTCGTGATCGTGGACCACAACATGCGCGGGCTGATGAAGCTCGTCGAGCGCGTTGTCGTTATCCACTTCGGCCAGAAGCTCGCCGAGGGCACCCCCGAGGAGGTCGCCCACAACCCCGCCGTCCAGGAGGCGTACCTGGCGGGGACGCTCCACGAGCACGAGGGCGAGGGCGAGGGCGAAGACGAAGGCGAAGGCGAGGGGGTTCGACGATGAGCGCCCAAGCCCGAGCCCGTGGCGTCTCGACCGCGACGGAGCGGAAGGTGGCGCTCCGGGTCGAGGGGCTGAGCGTCTTCTACGGGAAGGCCCAGGCCCTCTACGGGCTCTCCTTCGCGGTCCACGAGGGGGAGTTCGTCTCGGTGATCGGCCCCAACGGGGCGGGCAAGACGACGCTGCTGAACGCGATCTCGGGGCTTGTGCCCTACCGGGGACGGATCCTCTTCGCGGGCGAGCCCCTCCCCGCGCAGCCCCACGAGATCGTCCACCGCGGGGTGATCCACTGCCCCGAGGGGCGCAGCCTGTTCCCGTACTTGAGCGTCTACGACAACCTGATGCTCGGGGCCTACCGCCGCCGGGACGACGGGATCTTGAGGGACTTAGAGGACGTCTACCAGCTCTTCCCCCGGCTGCGGGAGCGGGCGCGGCAGCTGGCGGGGACCCTCTCCGGGGGCGAGCAGCAGATGGTCGCCATCGGCCGGGCCCTGATGGCCCGTCCCAAGCTCCTGATGCTCGACGAGCCCACCCTGGGCCTGGCCCCCATCGTCCGGGCGCACATCTCCCAAGCGCTGGAGGAGATCCGCAGGCGCTACCGCATGACGATCCTGCTGGCCGAGCAGAACGCCGAGTTCGCTTTCCGCCACTCCGACCGCATCTATCTCCTGGAGACGGGCCGAATCGTCCGCGAGGGCACCGTCGCCGACATGAAGGAAGACCCCTACATCCGCCAGGCGTATCTGGGGGGATAGGGGACCAGCGGGGCGAAACGGGCCGCGCACGCCACCCCTTCTGCCCCCCTTCCAGGGACGCCGGTCCCTTATGAGACGGACAGAGTCGGTCCCACCCCCCGCCCCTCGGTCCTTCCTCCTCGGGCGAACAACCCGTACAGTACGGCGTATTCAACGCTTAGAGGAGGAGAGACGCGATGTCCACGAGCCGTACGAAACACGCCGTAGCGCTCACGTTGGCGATCCTCGGGCTGGTCGTAGGCGGGCTTGCGCTCCCGGGGCGGGGGGAGCCCGCCGTGGAGGACCTCTCCCAGGGGCACGGGATCGGGTTCGGGCTGGGGCTCACCGCCCCGTTCACCCCGCCGAACACCTTCCCCGCCTCGGGGCTGTCCGGGCGCCTGTGGGTCGCCAACCTCTTCGGGATCGAGGCTTCGCTCTTCGTGGTGGACCAGGCCCCCAGCCTCTCGATGCGCGGGTTCCTCAAGTACGTGAACACCTCCGTGGCGGATCTCTACTTGGGCACGGGGGCGGCCGTGTTCGGAAGCGGCGGCACGCTGGTCGTCCCGCTGCAGGCCGTCTCCGGGCTGGAGATCCGCCTCACCCCCCACATCGCCCTGGCGGCCGAGGTGGGGCTCCTCTTCCGCGGGGTGAGCGAGGTCACCGCAGGGCTGGCGATCCACTTCTACCTCTAGCTCTAGTAATTAGTCTAGTTAGTCCAGTCCGGCCCGGAGTCCGCTCAAGAGCGGGCGCAAGCAGCGCGAGGAATCGTCGCCTTCGGCGGTTTGTCTGGCCCGGGGGGGATCGGCTACCATGAGGGCGCCATGGGGAAGCGGGAAGTGCTCGACTCGGTGCTCGACCAGATCAAGAAGCGCTACGGGGAAGGGTCGATCATGTGGCTGGGGCAGTCGCCCCACCTCAGCGTGGAGACGATCCCCAGCGGGTCGCTGGCGCTGGACATCGCCCTGGGGATCGGGGGGATGCCCCGGGGGCGCATCGCCGAGATCTTCGGCCCCGAAGCCTCGGGGAAGACGACCCTGGGGCTCCACCTGATCGCCGAGGTCCAGAAGCGGGGGGGGATCGCCGCCTTCATCGACGCGGAGCACGCGCTCGACCCCCAGTACGCGAAGGCCATCGGCGTCGACCTCGACCACTTGCTGCTCAGCCAGCCCAACTCCGGGGAGCAGGCGCTCGAGATCACGGAACATCTCGTAAGGAGCGGCGCCGTGGACGTAATCGTCATCGACTCCGTGGCCGCGCTGGTGCCCGAGGCGGAGATCGCGGGCGCCATGGGCGATACCCAAGTCGGCCTCCAAGCCCGCCTCATGAGCCAGGCGATGCGCAAGCTCTCCGGGGCGATTCACCAGTCGAACTGCCTCGTGGTGTTCATCAACCAGATACGATCGCTCATCCAGTCGGGGCCCTGGGGGCCCTCCACGACGACCACCGGGGGCCTGGCGCTCAAGTTCTACACCTCCGTGCGCCTGGAGGTGAAGCGCCTAGGCGCCATCGAGGACGGCGGCCGGAAGGTCGGGAACGAAACGCTCGTGCGAGTGGTGAAGAACAAGCTCGCCCCGCCCTTTAAGGAAGCCCGCTTCGACATCCTCTACGGGGTGGGGATCGCCCGGGAGCGCGAGCTCCTAAAGCTGGGCGAGCAGCTCGGCGTCGTCAAGAAGAGCGGCGCTTGGTACTCCTACGGGGAGACCCAGCTGGGCCAGGGGATCGCCAACGCCGCCTCGTTCCTCGCCGAAAACCCCTCTCTTGCCCAAGAGATCGAGCGGGAGATCCGGGTACGGGCGGGCCTCCTCCCGGAGGAGCCCGGCAAGGAAAGCACACCGACCCCGACGGCCCCCCCAGACGGCGGACAGCCCGAGGGCGGAAGGCCCGTCAAGGCGCGCGGTCGCCGTGGCTGATTCCCCACCCGACCTCCCTCCTGACCCCCGGAGAAGCGCGGAGCGGGCCCGGGCCCGCGAGCGGCTCCTTCGGCTCTTGAAGCACCGTCCGCGCAGCGTCGCGGAGGCCCGCCGACGCCTCCGGCAGGCGGGTTTTTCGCCCGAAATCGTGGAGGAGGTCCTGAGCGAAGCCCAAGCCCAAGGCGGGCTCGACGACGAGGCGTTCGCCCGCCTGTGGATTCGCGATCGGCTGCAGCGCAAGCCCAGGAGCCGGGCGCTGCTCGCGCAGGAGCTGCGGGCCTACGGCCTCTCCGACGAGCTTATCGAGCAGGCCCTCACCCAAGAGATGCGCGACGAGGACGAAACGGAAGCCCTCCACCGGCTCCTCGAGGAGGCCCTAGCCCGCTATCGGGGCCGGGGCCTGGATCCGGCAACCCTCGAACGGCGGCTCTACGCCTTCCTGCGCCGCAGGGGCTTCTCCCCGGAGGCGATCCGCCGGGAGCTTCGCTCCTTGCATCGGCCCTAGGGGAGACCTAGAATGGCCCCTAGAGGGGGAGAGGAAGGAGGCCCGCTAAGAGCCCCGATGGACTCCTGGGAAGCCGCCCGCCATCGCTTGGTCGAAGAGCTGCGCGCCCTCGGCATCCGGGACGAACGCGTCCTCGAGGCGATCCGAACGATCCCCCGCCACGAGTTCGTCCCCGAGCCCTATCGCGAACACGCCTACGAAAACCGTCCCCTTCCCATCGACGAGGGGCAGACGATCTCCCAGCCCTACATCGTCGCGCTCATGACGGAGGCCCTGCGCCTCGCCCCCGAAGACCGCGTTCTGGAGATCGGCACCGGCTCCGGGTACCAGACGGCGATTCTGGCCTCCCTCGCCGCGGAGGTCTACACGATCGAACGCTTCCCCTCGCTGTTGGAGAAGGCCCGCGCCCGGCTCGAGGCCCTCGGCTTCCATAACGTTCGCTACAAGTGCGGCGACGGGACGGTGGGCTGGCCGGAGTTCGCCCCTTATGCGGGGATCATCGCCACCGGGTCGGTGCCCCGGGTGCCCCCGTCGCTCAAGGAGCAGCTGGCCGACGGCGGGCGCCTCGTGATCCCCGTCGGCGGTCGGCACTTCCAGACCCTGAAGCTCGTCGAGCGCCGTGGGGACGCGTTCGTAGAGCGGGATCTGTGTGAGTGCAGCTTCCTGCCCTTGATCGGGGCGGAGGGCTGGCCCCCGGAGTACGCCGAGGACCCCTGCGAGCCGAAGTCGAAACCCGAGGACGACGGCGCCCTACGATGAGCGTGGCTTCCCCCGTGTTTCGGGTCGAAGTTTCAAGGTGGTTGTGGCTCCTCCTGCTGTTGGCCTTGGGAGTGGGCCTGGTCGGCTGCGGGGCGCGCAACGCGCCGCCGTCGGTGCGCTTTGAGAGCCCCCCGCCCGCGAACCCCGAAGCACCCAGCAAGGTCGTGCGCTTCGTGGCGGTGGGCGAGGACCCTGACCTCCCCCCGGGGGAGGCGCTCCGGTTTCGCTGGGACTTCGGCGACGGGAACACCCGGGAGACGCCCACGGGGACGGTGGAGCACCGCTACGCCCGTCCGGGCCGCTACACCGTCACCGTGACCGCCGTCGACCCCCAGGGCGCGGAGAGCCCGCCGGCCTCGCTCACGATCACGGTCCGAAACGCGCCGCCCCGGGCGGCGATCCGGGCCGAGCCCCGCGAGGGGACCGCGCCCCTCCGGGTGGTTTTCGACGCCTCGGGCTCCCGCGACCCCGACGGGTCACTGGTGCGCTACGAGTGGGCCTTCGGCGACGGGACGACCGCGCAGGGGGAGCGCGTCGAACACGTCTACGAGGCCGCGGGCGTCTTCACGGCCACGCTCACCGTCACGGACGAGGACGGCGCTACGGCGGCCGCATCCGTCGAAATTGACGTTAAGGAGCCGGAGCCCCGGATGAGCCGCCTCTGGGAGGTGCGCCTCGTCGTCACCCCCGAGGGGCGATATCTCCTCGATCCCGAGCTGCTGCTCGTCCGCCCCGGGGACCGGGTGCGCTGGGTCTGCGCCCGCGGCTGCCCCCACACCGCGACGGCCTATGCCCTCGAGGGGGCCCCCCTGTGGGACTCCGGCTCCCTCGAGGAGGGGGAGCGCTACGAGTGGACCGTCCCGCCAGACCTCCCGGAGGGGAGCTATCCCTACCGCTGCCGGTTTCACGAGGCGCTGGGGATGGTGGGGCTCCTCGTGGTGGGCCGCCCCGGTCCGCTTGATTCGGAGTGGCTGAATGCGCTACCGTCGAACGCGCGGCTTAAGCTGCTCCGGCTCTTGGAGGAAGCCGCTCAAGAAATCCCAAAGGACGAAGCCTCAAAGCAGGAGGGACGCTAGGAGGGATGCGGATGGACGCGACGATTTATCCGAGCACGTTTTCCATCGTGGCCTGCGATCGAGAGGCGGGCGAGTGGGGGGTGGCCGTGGAGTCGAAGTTCTTGGCCGTGGGCCCCGTGGTGCCCTGGGCGGCGGCGAACGTCGGGGCCATTGCCACGCAAGCCTATGCCAACACGAGCTACGGCCCCCGGGGGCTCGAGCTCCTGCGCGCGGGGCTGAGTGCCGAGGAGGTCGTAAAGAAGCTCACCGAGGAGGACGAGGAGCGGGAGCACCGCCAGCTCGGCGTGGTGGATGCCCAAGGGCGGGCTGCGGCGTTCACGGGGAAGGCGTGCTACGAGTGGGCCGGCCACCTCGTGGGGGAGGGGTACGCCTGCCAGGGGAACATCCTCGCCTCCCAACGGGTGGTCGAGGCGATGGCCGAGGCGTTCGAGACGACAAAGGGGCCGCTCGCGGATCGGCTCATCGAGGCCCTGAGGGCGGGCCAGGCCGCCGGGGGAGACCGCCGCGGCCAGCAGTCGGCGGCCCTCTTGGTCGTCAAGGAGAAGGGCGGCTACGGGGGCTTTACGGACCGCCTCGTGGACCTGCGGGTGGACGACCACCCGCAGCCCATCGAGGAGCTGGCGCGGCTCCTCCGGCTCCAGCGGCTTTACTTCGGCAAACCCACCGAGATCTGGGAGCTTACCCCCGAACGGGTTCGGCAGATTCAAACCATGCTCCAGGCCCTCGGGTACTATTCGGGCGGGATCACGGGCGAGCTGGACGAGACCACCCAAAAAGCCCTGGAGGACTTCCACAACGTGGAGAACCTCGAGATGCGCCGCCTGGAGGACCCGAGCGCCATCGACGCCGAGGTCTACCGCTTCCTGGAGGAGAAGTATCGGGCCTCTCAGCGCTAGCCAAAAAAGCCAGCCCCTGCGGGGAGCAGGGGCTGCGTCCTCCACTTGCGGTGGTGAGAGGAAGTTAGAGTAGAGGGACAAGGTCATTATAATCGCCCCTTGCGGCGTACGTCTGTGATCGCGATTACATACTGCTTGCCTAAGGGGGGAATCGCCGTTGGTGCACGAACAAAAGCGTGATCCGAGCGCAGGAGCGCGCAGGTGTCGGCATCCCGGGTTCGTAGGGCTGGGGCTGGGAATTCTAGCCCTGGGGCTGGGGGGGCTCGTCGCCGCGCAGGCGCCCAACTACTTTCAGCAGTACCCGGGCGGCTACACGCGGGCGGTCTACGAGATCGTCACCGAGGGGCTGGAGGACCCGATTCGCCTCGGCTGGACGGTGGAGCCCGCCTCCGCCTCCGACTCCGACGACCGTCTCCGGGTGGTCACCACGAACGAGGTGATCGCCCGGCGGGACCAACTGGAGACGGGGGTGGCCAACGGCGTCGCCCAGGCCCAGCTCCTCCTCCAGGACGAGGCGATCCAGGCGCTGCTGGCAAACCGCGAGAGCCTGGAGCCCCACACCGTCTTCCTCCTCTCGGGGGGAGCCCGCTTCGTGACGGGCGCGCGGGAGACGATCGGGGGCGTCCCGGCGATCTGCGGGCTGCTGACGGACCCGGAGAAGCCCGACCGCCGGACGTTTCTGGCCATTGCGGAAGACCCCACGGTCCCGTTCCCGCCGTGGATGCAGCTCGAGGAGGAGAAACCCTCGGGCGGGAGGCCCCACACGCTGAGCGTGTGCACCTCGCTGGCGCTTACGGCCCTCGCCCCGGGGCGGCGCTTTGTGGAGGTCTTCCGGCTGCAGCTCGTCGAGTTCGAGCGCCGTGAATAGCCCTGCGTTGCGGCAGCTCTGGGAGCTGGGGCGCTTGGCGCTGCGCAACGCGCTGCGCCGGCCGCTGCGCTCGGGGCTTACGGCCCTCGGGGTGGCGGTCGGGATGGCGGCCGTCGTCGCCCTGGGGAGCCTCAGCTTGGGGGCACAGCGGGCCCTCACCCAGCAGTTGGAGCGTCTGGGATACGACGTCGTGCTCGTCTTGCCGTCCGCCGCGGGACCCGGCCCCGCCCCCGGCAGCCGGGGGCGGCTCCCGCTGAACCCCGCCCTCCTCGAGCGGGTGGAGGGCGCGGAGCGGGTGGGCGCCTGGCTGCGCGAGGCCCTGCCCGTGGCCGCCGCGGACGCCCAGGGCTTCCTGCCGGTCGTCGGCGTCTACCCCGATCCCGATCCCTCCGGGGGGGAAGGCCCCCTGTGGGGCGGGGTCTCGCGGGTGGAGGGGCGGGCCCCCGGCCCCGCCGAGGTGCTGCTCAGCGCCGAGGCGGCGCGCGACCTCGGGGTGGGCGTGGGCGATGCCGTCCGCATCCGCGGGCGGACGTTCCGCGTCTCCGGGATCGTGAGCTGGGGGGGCGGGGGCGCCCCCGAGCGGGGGGCGCTCTTCCTCCCCCTCGAGGCGCTGTGGGCCCTGGTGGGCGAGCGGGAGGGGATCACGCTCGCCTGGGTGAAGGCCCGTCCCGGCTACGACGTGGTTCGGCTGGAGCAAGACGTCCAACAAGCCCTTCGGGAGGCGGGCGCGGGGGCCGGGGCCCTCGTGCAGAGCTCCCGGCGGATCTTCGAGGTCGTACACACGGCGCTTCGCATCTTGAACGCGACGCTTACGGCGATTGCCGCCGTGGCGCTGCTCGTGGGGGGCCTGGGGCTCCTCAACACGATGTACACGGCGGTGGTGGAGCGAACGCGCGAGATCGGGGTCCTAAGCGCCTTGGGGGCGCGGCCGGGGCAGATCCTCCTCCTGTTCGTGCTGGAGGCGGGCGGGCTCGGGCTCCTGGGCGGGATCGCCGGGGTGGTGCTCGGATACGGCATCGCGCTCAGCCTCTCCGCGGTGGTGAGCCGGTTCGTGGAGGGGGCCGCGCTCGCCCCCGGCGCGAGCGCGGGGCTCATCGCGGCCGCGCTGCTGGGGGCCGTCGGGCTGAGCGCGCTCGCGGGGCTCCCGCCCGCCCGGCGCGCGGCGCTGCGGCCCCCCGTGGAGGCGCTGCGCTACGAGTGAGGCGGCCGCGTTTGACGAGCCGCGGCGGCGTCGAGTATCGTAGGGCTCCGGGGGACGTCCCCGGAGCGTTCCCGATTCCACACCGAACCCAAAGGGGGCAGAGGAGGGCCGATGACCGGGGATCTGAAGCTGATCGCGGGGAATTCCAATCCCGAGCTCGCCCAAGAGATCAGCGGGTGTTTGGGCGTCCCGCTCTGCGACGCCGAGGTGAGCCGCTTTCCGGACGGCGAAATTCACGTCCACATCAAGGAGACCGTGCGGGGGACGGACGTCTTCGTGATTCAATCGACCTCGCCGCCCGTCAACGAGAACTACATGGAATTGTTTCTGATCATCGACGCGCTGCGGCGGGCCTCGGCCCGGCGGATCACGGCGGTGATGCCCTACTACGGCTACGCCCGTCAAGACCGAAAGTTCATCGGGCGGGTGCCCATAAGCGCCAAGCTCATGGCCAACTTCCTCGAGACGGCCGGGGCCGACCGCGTGCTCACCCTGGACCTCCCCGCGGGCCAGATCCAGGGCTTTTTCAACATCCCCGTGGACAACCTCCGCATCGACCCCATCGTGGCCGAGGTCATCGAGAAGGAGGGCCTGCTCGACGACACGGTGATCGTGGCGCCCGACGTGGGGGCGGCCAAGCGGGCCAGCGCGGTGGCCGAGCGGCTCCACCTCCCGTACGCCATCGTGGAGAAGGCCCGCGTAAGCGAGCGGACCGGCGAGGTGGAGGCCCGCCACGTCATCGGGGATGTGGAGGGCAAGCGGGCGATCATCGTCGACGACATCATCGCCACGGGGGGCACGGTCGTCGCCGCGGTGGAGCTGCTCTTGGAGTCGGGCGCGCGCGAGGTCTACGCCGCCTTCTCCCACGGGGTCTTCGCCGATCGGTGCTTGGAGCGCCTGGAGAACTCGGCCATCGAGCGGGTCTTCGTCACCAACTCCATCCGGCCCCCCCAAAGCCCGAAGATCACCCCCATCTCCGTGGGCAAGCTCTTCGCCGAGATCATCGAGCGGATCCACACGGAGAAGTCCGTAAGCGAGCTCTTCCCGCACTACTAGCGCTGGCAAACTGCGCAAGAATGCGCTATCATCGGGCATCCCCACGGACCACGGACACGGACGCGAACCCCTTAGGAAGAAGGAGCTAGGATAGGGTATGGCCTACGAACTGCAGGCACAGAAGCGCGAGAGGACGAACCCGAGGGCCCTTCGCCGGAGCGGGCGGGTCCCGGCGGTGGTCTACGGCCCGGGGGTTCACGAGCTGCTCAGCCTCGACCGCAAGGAGCTCGAGAGGCTGTTCGCCAAGATCACGCACAGCTCGCGGATCACCTTGAAGCTCGACTCGGGCGAGGAGTACCACACCTTCATCAAGGAGATCCAGTTCCACCCGCTGACGGACGAGATCCTGCACGTGGACTTCTACCAGCCGCCCGCGGACCGGCCCGTGACCATGGAGGTCCCGATCCACATCCACGGCGAGGCGAAGGGCCGCAAGGCCGGGGGCGTGGTGGAGCAGATCCTCGAGACCGTGGAGGTGCGGGGCCCCATCGAGGCGATCCCCGAGCTCATCGAGGTGGACCTCACGGACCTGGACGTGGGGCAGTCCATCCACACCGGGGATCTGCAGCTGCCCGAGGGCGTGGAGCTGCACACCTCCCCCGACTTGGTGGTGGTGACGGTGCTGGCGCCGCGCAAGGTGGAGGAGGTCGCCGCCGTCGAGGAGGAGGCCGCGCCCGCGGCCGCGGAGGGGGGAGCGGAGGGCGAATCCGAGTCCGCCCCCGCAGCGGGCTCCGAATGATCCCGACCTGCGGCGATGCGGGTCCGCAAAGCGGTCGTGGGCTTGGGAAACCCCGGCCCCCGCTATGAGCGCACCCGCCACAACCTCGGGTTCCTCGCCGTCGACCGCTATCTCGCGCGAAGCCGGAGGCGCGGCCGTCCGGAGGCGTTGCCCTCCCGGACGGCTCAGATTTACCGCGTCGGGGACTTCTTGGTGGCCAAGCCGCAGACGTACATGAACCGCAGCGGCCTGGCCGTCTTGGAGATCGCCCGGACCCATCGCCTTTCGCCCGAGGAGATTCTAATTGTCTACGACGACGTGATGCTCCCGTTTGGGAAGCTGCGGGCGCGGGCCCAGGGCGGCGACGGGGGCCACCACGGGATGGCCTCCGTGATCGAGGCGCTGGGCACCCGGCAGATCCCGAGGCTGCGCCTGGGGATCGGGCGTCCCGACCTGCCTAAGGACCTCACGGACTACGTGCTGGGGGCGTTCACTCAAGAAGAGGAGCGCGAGCTGGACGCCTTTTTGGACAGGGCCGCCCAAGCCATCGAGGTCTTTCTGGAGCAGGACATCGAGGCGGTGATGAACGAGTTCAACGCGTAGTCCGTTATATTCAATCTTGACCGGGGCTCTTCCTCGTGGTATAAGCAGGGACGATGAGCGATCGTCCCTACGGACCAGCAGCGCACACCCCCAATCGCGAGGGCCGGTGGCACGATCTCGCCGCACACCTCCAAGCTGTCGCCCAAAAAGCCGCCGAGCGGGCTCGGCCCTTCGGGGCGGAGGCTTTAGCCGCTTGGCTCGGCTGGCTCCACGATTTGGGGAAGTGCAACCCCGAGTTCCAAGCGTATCTGGAAGCTGAGCACGAGGGACGCCCCCATAGGCGGGTCCCTCACGCCCTGTGGGGCGCTGCGTTCATTTACAATCTTATCGTCCACGGTGCCCGAAAGCCCGAGGACTGGAAAGAACTCGCGCTGCCCATCTATGGGCACCACGTCGGGCTTCCCGACGTCGGCGAGCTTCTTAACGCTTTAAAGGATTTCCTTGACCAAGAGCGGGAATCCCTCTTGCTCATGCAACAATTCCTCAAGAAGAAACAGGCAGCCCTGCCCCCGTTTCGAGTGGAGCGACATCCCGCAAGAGAGCAGATCACCCGCCGCGAGCTGTTCATCCGAATGCTCTTCTCGGCGCTCGTGGACGCCGACCATCTCGATACGGAAGCGCACTTCGAGCCCGACAAGAGTCGACTAAGGGGCCGCTGGCCCTCCCTCAAGGAACTCTGGGAGCGCTTCGAGGCCGGACGGGCCGCTTTCCTGAAAAAACGAACTCATGGAAGCACGAAGAGGACAGACCCTCACGTGCTTCGGGTGCGGGAGGAAGTCTACGACGCTTGTCTTAAAGCGGCAGAAAAGCCTCCGGGAATCTTTCGACTGACCGTCCCCACGGGCGGGGGCAAGACCCTCAGCGGGCTGGCTTTCGCCCTCAAGCACGCCCATGCGCACGGCCTGCGGCGGGTGATCGTGGCCCTTCCCTACACGAGCATCATCGACCAGACCGCTCAAGTCTATCGCGAGGTGTTGGGGAAGGACGCCGTGCTGGAGCATCACAGCGCCTTCGAGTTCCCCGAAAGAGAAGACGAGTGTCAGGACGAGGAAACCCTCCGTTTGCGCCTGGCCAGCGAGAACTGGGAGGCCCCTCTCATCGTGACGACGACCGTCCAGCTCTTCGAGAGCCTCTTCCACCACAAGCCCTCGAAGTGTCGCAAGCTGCACAACATCGCGAGGAGCGTGCTCATCTTGGACGAGGTGCAGACGCTGCCGCCCCACGTGCTCGAGCCCACCCTCGACGTGCTCAACGCCCTCGTAGAGGATTACGGCGTCACGGTCGTGCTCTCGACCGCCACCCAGCCCGCCTTCGAGGGGGAGCGCTTCGCGCGGGTCTTCAACACCCAAAAGCTCCGCGGCGAGATCGTGCCGCAATATCCCGAGCACTTCCGCTTGTTGCGGCGGGTGAGGTACGAGTATCGCCGGGAGCCGCTCTCCTGGGCCGAGCTGGCCGAGGAGCTTCGGCAACATCCCCAGGCAATGGTGGTGCTCAACACGCGCAAGGACGCGCTGGCCCTGCTCAACGAGCTGGGCGAGGACGAGAGCGCCTTTCACCTCTCGACGCTCCTCTGCGCGGCCCACCGGCGGGAGATCCTGAAGGAGATCCACCAAAGGCTAAACGACGGGAAGCCCGTACGTCTCATCAGCACTCAAGTCGTGGAGGCGGGCGTCGATCTGGACTTCCCCGTGGTCTATCGGGCCATTGGGCCTCTGGAGCGCATCGTACAAGTGGCGGGGCGGTGCAACCGGGAAGGTGCACTGGGACCTAAGGGGGGTCGAGT
>Ga0256830_1000548_pt1 | contig 29479 bp, 27 predicted proteins | sample 128326metaG_FD_190537 | JGI IMG/M metagenome (GOLD analysis project Ga0256830, IMG submission 190537) | Hydrothermal vent microbial communities from Lau Basin, Pacific Ocean - 128-326 | ecosystem: Environmental > Aquatic > Marine > Hydrothermal vents | place: Pacific Ocean: Lau Basin | collected... | reverse complement strand
TGGCGATCGGCGCCCGCCATCCTCGACTGCGTCAACCGCATCTTCACGCAAAGCGAACTGGCCGGGCTGCTGGCGGACTTCCAGCCGCACGATACCCACCGCGATACACTCTGGGGCCGGGTCGAACTCTGGCCGCTGTTCGACGACCCCGAAGGCTTCGACCCACACGAACCGGCGACAGAAGGCCTGCGCAACCCGCTGCACACACCGCGCCTGGTGCATACGGGCCGTCGGCACTTCCGGGAAGGCCGGGCTATCGCCGAACGGATACAGACTATGATCGAGGAGCGCACGCCGGTTGGCACAGCGGGCGAAGCGCGCACGGTGGACTACAACGATTTCATCATCCTGCTGCGCTCGCGCACCCATCTGGCCGACTACGAGGCGGCGCTGCGCGAGCGCGGCATCCCCTACCTCAGCATGGATCGCGGCACTCTGCTGCAGAGTCTGGAAGTGCGCGACCTGGAAGCCCTGCTGCGACTGCTGATGGCGCCGCAGGACAACCTGGCGCTGGCCCAGGTGCTGCGCTCGCCGATCTTTTCCGCCACCAATGAACACTTGCAAATGCTGGCCAGGGGTCCGCGCGGACCCTGGATCGACAGGCTGACCGCCCTCGCCGACAGCCTGTCCGACGACCATCCGCTGGCCCAGGCCCAGCGCCTGCTGGCGGGCTGGCGCGAACTGGCCGGCCGCATTCCCATCCACGACTTGCTCGACCGCATCTTTCACGAAGCCAACCTGCTCGAACGCTACCAGGCCGACGCCGCACCCGGCCAGGTACCGCGCATCCGCGCCAACCTGGTGCGTTTCATCGAACTGGCGCTGGAAGTGGATGCCGGCCGCTACCCCAGCCTGCCGCATTTCCTGGCACGCCTGCGCCAGCTTCGCGGGCTGGATCAGGACGCGCCCGACCAGGCGCCGCCGGAGAACGACGGCGGGCAGCGGGTACGCATCATGACCATCCACGCTGCCAAGGGGCTGGAGGCGCCGGTCGTGTTCCTGGCCGACAGCGCCAGCGGGCCCAACAACAAACGCGCCTTCCAGGCCCTGGTGCGCTGGCCGGCCGAGGCCGACCGGCCCAGCCACATGCTGCTGACCGGCCGCAGCGCCGAACTGGACGGCACCAGCCGCGCCCTGCTGGAACGCGAGCAGCAGGACGAGGCGCGTGAATCCGCCAACCTGCTGTACGTCGCCCTGACCCGCGCCCGGCAGATGCTGTTCATCAGCGGCTGCGCGCCATCCAGAGGTAATCAGACGGGCTGGTACGGCCAGATCGAACAGGCCCTGCGAGCCGGAGAAGATACGACAGGTATCTGGCAGCATGAACGCAACCGGCCCCCGCAGATCGCCGCGCGGCCGCAGCCCGACAGGACGACGACGCCCGACCCGCGCCTGTCACGGACTCTGAGCCTGAAGCCACAGTGGCTGGAGATCGCACCCAGCCACGCGGCCGATGAAGACGACGCCCCGCTCGGTGGAGGCGGCGGAACGCTGCGTGGACGGGCTATCCATCGCATGCTGCAGCTGGCCAGCGAAGCCAATGGCAGCCGGGAAGGGATCGCACGGCGCGTGGCGCGGGAACTGGCGCTGCCGGAAGATGCCCCCGAACTGGCGGCATGGTGGATGGAAACCGAGGCCGTCCTCGCGGACGCCGCACTTCGGTGGCTGTTCGACGGCGCCGCGCAGGCGTTCAACGAAATACCGGTCGAATACCTCGACGGACGTGTTACCGTGTACGGCATCGTGGACCGCCTGGTGGTCGGCGACAGCGAGGTGCGGCTGGTGGATTACAAGACCCACCGGGTAACGGACGAAGCCGGCCTGCAGCGCCTGGCCGAACACTACCGGCGGCAGATCGCCCTGTACCGCGAAGCCGTGACGCGCCTGTGGCCACGGCACCGCGTGCGCGCCTTCGTGCTGTTCACACATGCCCGGCGCCTGCTTGAGATCGAAGCGCGCAGCCCATAGATAGACGAGTGGTCTGCGGTGGGGTTCGCTGCGCTCACCGCCACCCTACCCGTGACCGGCCGCAGGGTGGCGGTGAGCGCAGCGAACCCCACCGTGCACCGTCCAGCAGCACCCTCAACACGAACCCGAGGCAGCGAACAGAATGGATCAGGCAGTCAACGTATTCGAAGTCAACGCATCGACTTTCGATCAGGTGGTCATCGAGAACTCGCACCGGGTACCGGTGCTGGTGGATTTCTGGGCCGACTGGTGTGCGCCCTGCAAGATGCAGCTGCCGGTGCTGCTGAAACTGGCCGACGAGTACGGCGGGAAGTTCGTTCTCGCCAAGGTCAACACCGACGCGGAAGGCGATCTGGCCGCACAGCACGGCATCCGCAGCCTGCCGACCATGCGTCTCTACCGGCACGGCGAAGTGGTGGAAGAAGTCCTGGGCGCGCAGCCCGAGGCCACGCTGCGGGCGCTGATCGACCCCTATATCGAACGGGAATCCGACCGCACGCTGACCGAGGCGCTGGCGCTGGCCGACCGGGGCCGCCCGCAGGAAGCGCTGGCACTGCTGAAATCGGCCTCTGAATCCGATCCCGACAATCTGCGCCTGCGCATGGCCTATGTACAGCTGAGTATCGAAAGCGGCGACCTCGATACGGCCGGGACGCTGCTGGCCGAACTGCCTGCCGACATACGTGAATCCAGCGAAGGCAAGGCACTGGCCACACGGCTGGAATTCGCCCGCGTGACGGCGGGGGCACCCGACCGGGCAACCCTGGAACAGCGCGTCCGGGACAACCCGGACGATGCCGAGGCGCGCCACCAGCTGGCGGCCCGGCAAGTAACCGAAGGCCGTTATGACGAGGCTCTGGACACACTGATGGAACTGCTGAAACGTTCTCCCCGCTATGGCGACGCCGCCGCCCGCCGCGGCCTGCTGGGCCTGTTCGGGCTGCTGGGCGACGATGACGAGCGGGTGGCGCGCTACCGGCGGCAGATGTTCGCCTTATTACATTGATTCAGCAGTATTTGCGTAGGGCGGGGTGAACGAAGTGAACCCCGCCGTGACGTCCCGTGGGGAAACGGCGGGGGTGTGGTCTTTCTTAACAGGCTGTTGAAATTCGCTCAGGCGAGTGCGAGACAAGGCGGAAATGGGCGGAAAAGCGCAGTCTGCAAGCAATAAATGAGCATTTTGAGCCCATTTCCAACGCCGTATCGCGCCGCATGAGTAGAATTTCAACAGCCTGCTAATGACACGTAGGGTGGGGTGAACGAAGTGAACCCCACCATAACCGTTCGGCGGCCACCTCTTAACAGAACCGCCAAATCCTGGTACGTCCCTGTCAAAAAGAACCACACCCCACCATAACCGTTCGGCGGCCACCCCTTAACAGAACCACAATATCCTGGTACATCCCGGTCAAAAAGAACCACACCCACCATAACGATTCGGCGGCCACCCCTTAACAGTCTTTCCGGTGGGGTGCGCTTCGCTTACCCCACCCTACATGTTATTCACGGCGCTTCTTTGCGTAGGGTGGCGGTGAGCGCAGCGAACCCCGCCGTCCGGCGCTACTGTGCCTGGTCGAGCAGCCGCGCCAGCGCCTTCGGCGGCACATAACCCGGCTGGATGGAACCGTCCTCCAGCACGATCATGGGCGTACCGCGCAGGCCCAGCCTGCTGGCGATCTTCATGTGCCTGTCGACCGGATTGTCGCAGGTCTTCATGGGAATGGCCTTGTTGGCCTTGGCGTCGGTAAGCGCCTGCTTGCGGTCCCTGGCGCACCACACGGCGACTGCCTTCTTGTAGGACGGCGAACCCACGCCTGCCCGCGGATACATCATGTAGCGCACCTCGATACCCCTGGCCAGATAACCGTCGATCTGGTTGTGCAGCTTGCGGCAGTATGCGCAGTCGATATCGGTGAACACCGTGACATGGTGCCTGGGCTTGTCGGGCGAAAAGACAATCATCTCATCCTTGCTTATGCCCGCCAGCATTCCGCGCACGGCCTCGCGCCGGCGTGGCGCTGTCAGGTTATTGCGCGCCTGTATATCGATCAGCTCGCCCTGGAACATGTAGCGCCCGTCGGCGCTGACATAGACCACGTGCGGACCGATAAGCACTTCGTAGATGCCTGCCACCGGCGTGGGCGCGATGGAATCGGCCCGATTGCCACCCAACGCCTGGCGGATGGCGGCCTCGTCGGCCTTGCGGTCGGCGAACACCGCGCCCGGCAGCAGAATGACGGCCAGGAATGCCAGGATCTTGCCTGCTCTCGATTTCACATTCGTCTCGCTTCTTTTCCTGTTTTCAATCCAGGTGCCGGGTGCAGGCCCCGCACCGTCCGTTTCGTTCAGCCACCGCAGCGCCCCTCAACCGCGCGGGTGATGCGCGTTGTGCAGCTGCTTGAGCCGCTCACGGGCCACATGGGTGTAGATCTGGGTGGTCGACAGGTCGCTGTGTCCCAGCAGCATCTGCACCACACGCAGGTCCGCGCCGTGGTTCACCAGGTGAGTGGCAAACGCATGCCGCAGGGTATGCGGTGACAACGTGCCGCGAATCCCGGCCTTCACCGCGTACTGCCTGAGCCGGTACCAGAATGCCTGGCGGGTGATCGCCGGCGCCTTGCGCGACACGAACAGGCGCTCGCTGGCACGCCCGTTCAGCAGCCGCGGGCGCGCATCCTTCAGGTAACGCTGCAACCAATCGAGCGCCTCCTCGCCGACCGGCACCAGTCGCTCCTTGCCGCCCTTGCCCAGCACCCGCACCACGCCCTGCATCGGGTTCAGGCGCTCGCCGGTCAAGGCGACCAGTTCCGACACCCGCAAGCCGGAGGCATACAGCAGTTCCAGCATGGCGCGATCGCGCAGGCCCACCGGATCAGCGGTATCGGGCGCCGCCAGCAACGCTTCCACCTCGGCCTCGCTGAGGGTCGCCGGCAGCGATCGTTCCAGCCTGGGTGACTCGATACGGGCGGTGGGATCTGCCTGTATCATCCCTTCCCGTACCTGGTAGCGATAGAAGCGTCGCAGACTGGACAGCAGCCGCGCGCTGCTGCGCACCTTGGCACCCTGCCGGTGACGCGCCGCCAGGTAGCCCAGCAGGTCTGCCTGCGTCGCGGCCAGCAGATCGCCGCCGCGGCCGTTCAGCCACCGTGCCAGACCTTCCAGATCACGCCGATAGGCGTCCAGCGTATTGGCGCTGAGACCGTTTTCCATCCACAGGGCGTCGACAAAGCGATCGATGGCGGCCTGGTCCGGCCCGCTGACGGGCATGGACGGGCTGTCCCCTGCTGCTGTTCGGTTGCTGGCGCCCACGGGGCCGCACGTTAGCACATTCAGTGGCGTACTAACCAGAACCCTGACAAAGCCTCATTCAGAGTCCCTCGGCGGCTGTGGTAAACTGCGCGCGCCCATGGCTTCGCCGGACTCCACCACCATCGCCCGCACCTGCGCCGTCATCCTGGCCGGCGGACGGGGTTCGCGTATGGGTGGCGAGGACAAGTGTCTGATCTGCATAGGTGGCAAACCGCTGGTCGGCCATCTGATCGATGCCCTGCGGCCGCAGGTGGACGACATTCTCATCAGCGCCAACCGCAACTTGGACAGTTACGCCCGTTTCGGCTTTCCGGTCATCGAGGATCGCCTGGGCGGCTTCCAGGGGCCGCTGGCGGGTATGGCGGCGGCCCTGGAACGGTGTGACGCCGAGCGCCTGCTGACCGTGCCCGGCGACGCGCCACTCCTGGCTGCAGACTACGCGGCACGCATGCAGGCCGCTCTCGCCGACAGCGGCGCGGCGGCCTGCGTGGCGGAGTTCGAAGGAAGGCGGCAACCCGTTTACTGCCTGCTGTCAAGCGGACTGCGGGACAGCCTGGACACCTGGCTGCAGCAGGGCGGCCGCGCCACCCACAGCTGGCTGGACGCCATCGGCGCCGTCGGCGTCGATTTCTCCGACCAGCCGCGGCAGTTCATCAATCTCAACAGCGCCGACGACCGGGCGCGCCTGGAAGCGATCCTGACAGCATGAATGATCCGTATACCCGGCCGCCGGTCATCGGCTTCGCCGCGCGCAGCGGCACCGGCAAGACCACCCTGCTGACCCAGCTGCTGCCACTGCTCAAACAGCGCGGCGTGCGCACGGGCGTCATCAAGCACTCGCATCACGATTTCGAGATCGACGTGCCCGGCAAGGACAGCTACCGCTTGCGCAAGGCCGGCGCCGCGCAGATGCTCATCGCCTCGCCCTGGCGGCAGGCGCTGATAAAAGAAGGGTCGGGCAGCGGGGAACCGCGGCTGGAAGAACTGCTCGAAACACTGGACCGTCCGGCGCTCGACCTGGTGCTGGTGGAAGGCTTCCGGCATGTGCACTTCCCCAAGATCGAACTGGTACGCCGTGCCGTCGCCGGGCCCTTCCTGCATAGCGAAGACGAATCGATCGTCGCCGTCGCCACCGACCACCCCTTGGATACACCGCTGCCGCAGCTCGACCTCAACGACCCGGCAGCCATAGTAGACTTCATACTCGACATCATTGCATCGCAACCAGAAGGAACAGCATCATGAGCAAGTCATCACCGGTCGATTGCTGCAGCGGACACACGAGCGGACTGCTGGGCGTGCAGGAAGCGCGCACGCGCATGCTGGCGGCCGTCAGTCCGGTCGGCGGCGTCGAACAGCTCACGCTCCGTGACGCCCTGGACCGCATCCTCGCCGAGGACGTGGTATCCGGCCTGGACGTGCCGCCGTTCGCCAACTCGGCCATGGACGGCTACGCCGTGCGCAGCGCTGACTGTGCGGATACTGCCGGGGTCGAACTGACGGTGGTCGGCAGTTCCTTCGCCGGCAGCCCCTATGGCGGCGAAGTCGGCACGGGCCAGGCAGTACGCATCATGACCGGCGCCGTCATGCCGGACGGCGCCGACGCGGTGGTCATGCAGGAACGCGTCGAACGCGACGGCGACCGCGTCCGCTTCGACGGTGGGTCGGTGAAACAGGGCCTTAATGTGCGCTATGCCGGCGAGGACCTCAAAACCGGCGACACCGTGCTGGAGGCGGGCAAGCGCCTGGCCGCCGCCGATCTCGGCCTGCTGGCCTCGCTGGGCATCGGCGAGGTGCGGGTGAAGCGTCGCCTGCGGGTAGCCTTCTTTTCCACCGGCGATGAACTGCGCGGCGTCGGCGAAGCGCTGGAAAAGGGCCAGATCTACGACAGCAACCGCTACATCCTGCACGGCCTGCTGAACCAGGCCGGCATCGACCTGATCGATATGGGCGTGATCCCGGATGACCGCCAGGCAGTGCGCGACGCCTTTCAGCAGGCATCCGCCATGGCCGATGCCCTGGTCACTTCCGGCGGCGTATCGGTCGGCGAGGCGGACTTCGTGAAAGAGACGCTGGACGAACTGGGCCAGGTGGACTTCTGGAAGATCGCCATCAAACCCGGCAAGCCGCTGGCATTCGGCACCATCAACGACGCCGTGTTCTTCGGCCTGCCGGGCAACCCTGTGTCGGTCATGGCCACCTTCTACCAGTTCGCCAGACCCGCCCTGCGGAAGATGATGGGCGAGACACCAGGCGAGCCGCTGGTCATGCGCGTGCCCTGCACCGAGACCCTGCGCAAGGCGCCGGGGCGCATGGAGTTCCAGCGCGGCCGCCTGGCGCGCGACGAACGGGGACAGTGGGTGGTGCACAGCACCGGCCTGCAGGGATCGCACGTGCTCAGCTCCATGAGCAGGGCCAACTGCTTTATCCTGCTGGCGGCGGAATCCAGCGGCGTGGAAGCGGGCGGGCTGGTGGAAGTGCAGCCGTTCTGCGGGTTGTGAGGTTCCGCTGTATTCAGCCCCCCTGCTGCTGGGCGGCGATATCGGCCCGCACCTTGTCCATATCCAGCGCCCTGGCCTGCTCGACCAATTGATCGAGCGCCGACGCCGGCAACGCGCCCGGCTGGGAAAAAATCAGGATCTGTTCGCGGAAGATGGCCAGCGTGGGGATGGAACGCACCTGGAACTGCGCCGCCAGTTCGTTCTGTTCTTCCGTGTCGACCTTGGCGAAGGCGATGTCTTCGTATTTCTCCGACGCCTGCTCGAAGACGGGGGCGAAACTCTGGCACGGGCCGCACCAGGACGCCCAGAAATCGATCAGTACGATATCGTTGTTGTCGATAACTTCGCGGAAGTTATCCAGAGTCATGTCAATAGTGGCCATCTCTTACCTGACTGGTTACGGGAGAAGGATGTCGAGAGCGCGAATCCGGACGGAAACGGAGGAAACCGTGGGGAAAGCTGAACCGACCCGCGCGTTATAGTAACAACTTGGTGCGCACACGCAAAGCGGGTACTTCGCCAACAGCTGCTAGGATTCGCGGCGGCGCCTGGCCGCGTCCTTTTCCGCACGGGCGGCCGCATCCGATTCGCTTTCCTTGGTCTGCTGGTAGGTGGCGTCGATCTCGATGCGGTTGCGACCCAGTCGCTTGGCGCGATACAGGGCCTTGTCGGCACGCTCTATGAAGGCGCTGGCGGTCTCACCCGGCTTGTACATGGACACGCCGGCCGAAAACGTCGGCACCGGGATCATGTCGCCATTGGCCTGCCAGCGGGTCTCGGCGGCACGGTTCCTGACCTTGGTCAGGGCGCGCAGTGAACCTTCCGCATCGGTGTTGGGCAGCAGCACGGCGAACTCCTCGCCGCCGTAGCGCGCCACCAGGTCGTGGTGGCGGAAGATGGACAGTATGTTCTTTGAATACATCTGCAGCACTTCGTCACCGCCGGCGTGACCGTACTTGTCGTTGACCTGCTTGAAATGGTCCAGGTCGATGAGCGCCAGGCACAGCGGGAAACCGTAACGCTGCACGCGCGCAACCTCGTCCTCCAGGCGGCGCAGGAAGGCGCGCCGGTTGGGCAGGCCGGTGAGTTCGTCGGTCAGGCTCAGCAGGCGCACCCGCGTCAGTTCGTCGCTGAGCTGCCGGCTGTCGGATTCGATCAGCTGCAGGTAGTGGTGGGTGCTGTCCAGTTTCTCCGCCAGTTCGTGGTGGCCCTTGGTGAGCTTCTCGATCTCACGGATCAGGGTCCAGCGCAGGTCCTCCAGTTCGCGGCCGTCGACCGCCTGGCGCAGCTCGCCCAGCACCACTTCCAGCAGGACGCCGAACTCCTCGTTCTGGGCAATGGTCTCCAGCACCTGCTTGGCCAGGGTGGACTGCAGTTTCTGGATGTCCTTGTGGCGTGAATCCAGGTGGGTGCGGTAAGCGGCGTCCGCCTTGCGTCGACCCGTTTCGTTGCCGGTTTCGTCGATCTCCTCCACCGGGGTGCCGGTAACGCGACGCTGCACGCTGGAAGACGGCTCCCTGGTGCCGGTGGTCTCGGTAAAAGGCCACTCGCGGTCGGCGGCGGATTTCGCCGCGGGCGGTTCTGCCGTCGCAGGCGCCGCCCGAGGCGGCTGCGCCGGGGATTCGGGCCGGGGCTCGGGCTTCTGTTCTTCGGCCGGCGCTGCCGGTGGCTGTGGCTCTTCCTCCGCCGCCGGCGCCACCTCCGTCGGCGCGGTCTCGATGATACCGAACGCCTGCAGCAGAGGATCGACAGCCTCCTGGAACAGGCTGGAATCCAGCGTCTGCAGGGCCTCTATCTGACTGGCGTACAGGTCCACATAATCGCGCAGCGTTTCCAGGTCTGCGGAACTGAGCGGCGGCTGCAGACGGGCCTGCAGCAGGCGCACCTGGACCTGCAGAGGCGAACCCTCGCGCAGGTGGCGCAGAAAAGCGTCGAGAAGCTGGTTGACCAATGTGATATAGGCACGCTCGACGACCTGATGACTGCTGGCGACATCGTCCAGCAGGCGCTCGACCTGGCGGTAGATCACGTTGCCGGTCTGGGAATGGCGCAAGGCGTCGAGCAGGCGCAGCACCTTGTGCATGCTCACCGCTTCCACTCCGTCGTGGTTATGTGCGCCCATGATCCACTGTTCTCCAACGACACTGACCTTTTTGCCACCGGCCTCGGCCAGGGCTTGTTATTTATCTGTATCGATCCGGTCCGGCCGGATTTTGTTCAAGCCCGGGCGTGGTGCATCCGTCATCCCCGAAGCCTATTTTTCCTGCCTATTTTTCCTGTTAGACAAGAAAGTTACTCCGGTTCATCCAAAAGAACAAACAGCCGGGAATGGCCGTTCCCGGCGCCCTGCGGGCACAGCTGTCAGCCGGCTCTGCAAAGCAGATATCCGCGCTGTACCGCCCCCTGTACATGCGGCATTTTTTTGACAGTCAATTCAGTGACGTAGCGCGCCGCATGCGGAATGACAGGTACCCGGGGCAGACCTGGCCGGATATCCATGGCTTTTTTCTTACAAATGATCGGCCGATTTCCTCATTCTGAAACCGCCATTATCGACGGGGTATCAGCGCCTGTCGCAAGGCCGGAGTGACGCTTTTCTGGCGAATCGGCAGCCTCCGCGCCACTGGCAGCAGGAAAGCGGCTCCCGGCTGTATGCCCCCCTCAGGCCAGGCCGTCCAGCGCTGCGAAGATGGCATCGCGGATCTCTTCCACCTTGCCGACGCCGGCAACCCGGATATAGCGCGGCGCCATGTCACCGCCCTGTTCAGCCCATTTCGAGTAGTACTCGATAAGCGGCTCGGTCTGCTCGTGGTAGACCTTGAGGCGCTGGCGCACCGTTTCTTCCTTGTCGTCGTCGCGCTGCACCAGCGCCTCACCGGTCACGTCATCCTTGCCTTCCTCCCTGGGTGGGTTGAACACCACGTGATAGGTGCGACCGGAGGCCGGGTGTACGCGGCGTCCGCTCATGCGGCGGATGATCTCGTCGTCGTCCACGTCGATTTCGACCACGGCGTCAATCTTGATGCCCTGCTCCTTGAGGGCCCCGGCTTGTGGCAGGGTGCGGGGAAAGCCGTCGAAGAGGAAGCCGTTGGCGCAATCGGGTTGCCGGATACGTTCCTTGACCAGCCCCAGGATGATGTCATCCGACACCAGTCCGCCGGCATCCATGATCTTCTTGGCCTCCAGGCCCAGCGGCGTGCCCTCCTTGACCGCGGCCCGCAGCATGTCGCCAGTGGAAATCTGCGGAATGCCGTATTTCTCCTTGATGAAGTTGGCCTGTGTACCCTTGCCGGCGCCGGGGCCGCCCAACAGAATGATACGCATAGTGTCCTCCTCACTGCGTGGTTGACAGCGGACACCGGCACAGCGCCCGCGATGTGCCGCCATTATCCTCCTCCGGCACACAACGGCCCACACAACAGAATATATGGGGGGATAAGGCCATCAATAACACGGCGGGCACCCGATTCGGCGGCTGCGGACCCGGTTACGAAACGGCGGTAAACGCAGCGAACCCCACCGGACCGGCACTGCCAGCGGCTAATTCAGCTGAATACGCTGCCCCCAGGGCACCTTGCCGCGCCCTTTGACCAGCCACAGTACGGGGTAACCGGGCTCTGCCTTGGGGAATTCGCCCTCGGCGTCGGTGAAGTACACCAGCAGGTCGGGCTGACGCCCCTCCTGCTCCAGCCATTCGAACACCGGCACGAAACGGGTGCCGCCGCGGCCCCGGATGCCGGCAGGCAGGCTGAACGCCTCCCAGGGTTCGTACACCCAGGGGCCGTCCGGACTCAGTTCGGCATCGCAGGCGTGCAGGGTCAGGCGCGCGCGCATCTGGCCCTTGATGGCGTCGACCTCGGATACGAACTCCTGCATCTCGGTATCCGTCACCGAACCGCTGGTATCCAGCACCACCACCACATCGACCTGGGCGCTTTTGAGGCTGGGGAAGATGGCCTCGCCCTCGCGCCGGGATGGCCGCTGGTAGCTGTAGTCGTCGCGCGCCACCGCCGTCATGTAGCGCGCCAGCAGCATGCGCCAGGGCAGCTGCGGCTGCAGCAGGTGTTCGACCAGGCGCGCCATGTTGGCGCCCAGCCTGCCAGCCTGCATGGCCTGCTGGGCGGCGCCTGCCAGACGCTGACGCCACTGCACCGCCAGCTGCTCGCGCTCGGTTTCGCTGAGCGGCTGCGGACCGCTGTCACGCCCGGTCTGACCGGATTCCTCACTGTGGGGGGCACTGCCCGGGGCTTCGTCCTGCTCCGGAGTGGAGGCACCCGAACCGCCGCCGCTCCGGTTCTCTTCGTTGTAGAAGTGCTCGTCGTGGGTCTCGTCCTCCATATCGTCCGTGATATAGGGGTAGATCTCCTCGGCCATCATGCCCTCGAAACCGCTGTTCAGCAGCACGCCGGGCGGCGGCTTGAGGCCATCCTTCATCAGCAGCGGGTTGATGGCCAGGTCGCAGGCGATGTCCCAGCGCTGGCGCACCCGGTGCTGGCGGCGCGCGAAATGCGACAGCGCGCAGTGCAGGGCTTCGTGGGCCAGCACGAACTGGGTCTGTTCCAGCGTCAGCTGGCTGATGTATTCGGGGTTGTAGTAGAGGGCGCGGATATCGGTGCCGATGGTCTTGCAGCGCTCCGGTTTGGCCGCCTTCATGGGCAGGCGCAGCACCAGCGCACCCAGGAAGGGCCGGTCGAGGATCAGCCGGGTGCGCGCGGCGCTGAGCTTGGTTTCGATGTCGTCGGTCATGGCGGGCGGCTACCGTGGCATTTCCAGGGGGGTTGTCTGACCACCAGGGCGCATAAAGGAAAAAACATTCTTTATGTTCCTTATGCGCCTTTGTGCGCCCTGGTGGTCAAATCCCCATTTCAGTTCATATCGAACAACATGACGTCGGCCACCGCCTTGGCCCACTGCGAGAACTGCGGCACCTGGAACAGCTCCTGGCCGATGGCACGGTGCATGTCGGAAATCAGCATGACTCCCATCTCGCGCTGCGGGAAAGCGCCGGCGTAGTCGACGATGTGGCCATAGGTGGTATGCGCATCGCTCTCGTCGCGCGCACGGATGGCGCGCGCCACCAGCGCCGAGGCCACGGCGTACTGCAGATCGGTTTCTTTCGGCACGGGCACGGATTCACCGCGCACGATGGCGTCGATGTCGGGCAGCTTGTCCAGGTTGTCGACGAACGCGCTCAGCTCGATGCCGGCCGCCGGACCCACGCAGGCCTGCAGGGCCTCGACCAGGATGTCCGGGTTGCCGCCGAACTTCTGCAGGGCGCGGTGCGCGAACTCCCAGGAGCGTGGCGAGGGGAAGGCCACCGGGTTGTGGGCAGGATCGAATTCGAACAGCAGTTCCGGGCGGAAACGCAGGAAGGCGATCAGACGCTCGTCGATAGTGTTGGCGTAAGCCCAGGCCACCCAGTCGTCGAGGTTGACGTCGAGTTCGTAATGGGAGAAGCGGTTGGCCAGCGGCGCCGGCATGCTGTAGGTCACGCCGCGGTCCCCCTGACGGTTGCCGGCAGCGAAAATGACCCAGCCATCCGGCACCTCGTAGGCACCCAGGCGCCGGTCCAGGATCAGCTGGTAGGCGGCCGCCGACACGCTGGGCGGCACCGAAGTGATTTCGTCCAGGAACAGAATCCCCTGCGGGCCGTGACGTTCGGCGTCCGGCAGCATGGAGGGCACTGCCCATTCGACGGCATCGCCGACCCGGAAAGGGATGCCGCGCAGGTCGCTGGGTTCCATCTGTGACAGCCGGATGTCGATCACCGGCGCCTGATGACGCTCCGCCACCTGGGCAATGATCTGCGACTTGCCGACGCCGGGTGGACCCCACAGCATGACCGGCGTGTGGTGACCGTGCTGGGCGCTGCGGAACTCGGTATCGAGAACCGTCGATAACTGCGATGGGCGCATGCCTCCTCCGAAAACAGCTCTGTGAAAACCCGTCCTGCGAAGCCCGACATGGTACGGAAAGCCGCCGGAAAATGCATGGCATGACCGCTAAAACCCGGAAAGCCGGGCGGATTTTTTCTGCCGCGGCGATAGTGCGGGATGGCCCACCCGCAGCCTGCCGGCACACTCAATCTTTCGCGCGCGCCGCCGTTATCAGATCAACGTATTGTGCGATATACCGGATAGACCCCCGACATGCAGTCCAACACCCGAATCCTGCTGTGTTCTTCGGATCTGACCAAACTCGAACCCCTGCGGAACCGCCTGCTCGAAGCCGGCCCGCTGGTGGATTGCGTGACCCAGGCCGACGAGGCACGCCGGCGCCTGTGGGAAGAGCATTACGCGGGCGTGGCCATCGACTTGCTGCTGGCCGATCGTGACGGCATCTCCTTTGCACTCGAACTGCGCAGCGAACAGCCCTGGCTGCCCATCGTGGTGCTGACCACCGAGAAACCCGAAGCCCGTCCGGCCCGCGACGGCGCGTGCCCTGACTGGCTGAGCCGCTCCGCCAGCCACGCACGCCTGCTCTTTGCGCTCAAACAGGCCAGCCAGCGCACCGCCGGCCGGCCGCCGCGCATCCTGCACGTAGAACATGATGACGATCTGGCAAGCCTGGTGCGTGACACCATCGGTGCCCAGGCGCAGTTGTTCCGTGCACGCTCCACCCAGGAGGCGCAGATCGCCATGTCGCTGCGCGATTACGACCTGGCGCTGGTCAGTTCACAGCGCGCCGACACAACCATGAAGGCACCGGCATCGCTCAGCGGTCCGCTGCTGGTTCCCACCGATCCCGCATCCGATCCGCTGCTGACCATCCTCGGCAGCCTGCGGCGCTCGCCGCATATTCATCAGCCGGCGTATTGCTAGCCCGCAAAGACGCCGAGAACGCAAGGGAACGCTTTTTCAATATTGTCCCGTTGCGTTCTCTGCGTCTTTGCGGTGGATATGAAATACCACAGGGCGTCACGGTGGGGTTCGCTTCGCTCACCGCCACCCTACGGTAACGCAGCGGTCCTGCGGCATGGTGGGGTTCGCTTCGCTCACCGCCGCCCTACGGTAACGCAGCGGTCCTGCGGTAGGGTGGCGGTGAACGAAGTGAACCCCACCCTTCCCTATTCCAGGCGCAGCGGCGCGCGTTGACCGGTGGCGCGGTAATTCAGGTAGTCGTCGACGATCAGCGCATGGTCGAAGGCCAGCGGCGGGCAGGCGGCCGGATCGAACAACGCCAGGCCGGCCGCATCGTCGGCTGCCCGTGGTTCACCGCTGGCTGTTGCCACATACACTGCACTCACCGTATGACCACGCGAATCGCGCGCCGGGTCCGAATAGCACCCCAGCAAATCGGTCAGCACCACATCCAGCGAGGTTTCTTCCCGCGCCTCCCGCAGCGCAGCCCGTTCCAGCCGTTCACCGACATCGACGAAGCCACCGGGCAGCGCCCAGCCAAAAGGTGGATTGCGGCGCTCGATCAACACGATGGGACGCCCGGGACGGTCCATCATCTCGATGATGATATCCACGGTCAGCAGCGGCGTAACAGGACGGCTCATCAGCCCTTCAGCCCGCGCAGCTGGCGGCGCGCCTTCTTGTCGGGACGCCGCCCGGGCCGCGGTGCGCTGACGGCCATCAGCCTGCGCTGCTCGCGCAGCGTTTCGCGGGCGCGGATGCTCTCCTCGGATTCTTCGTACAGGGTCTGCGCCTCCCTCGCCGGACCTCGGCGCTGCGACAGCAGCCGCACGGTGATGTCGTATTCGTAGCCGGCCTTGGTGATATGCAGACGGTCGCCTGCCTGCAGCGCACGCGCCGGCTTGGTGCGCGCGCCGTTGAGCTGTACGTGACCGCCGTTGACCGCCTGCGCGGCCAGGCTGCGCGTCTTGTAGAAGCGCGCGGCCCACAGCCACTTGTCGATGCGCACGGTGTCGGACACGGCGGCCTCAGGCCAGCGCTGCGCGGGCGGCATCGGTCAGGCGTTGGACCGGCACTGCACCGTTCAGCCGCTGTCGGCCAATAAAGAAAGTGGGTGTCGCCCTCACCTGAAGTTCGTGCGCAGCCAGTGCATAGGCACGCAACCGTTTTTCCATGCCGCCGCCCTGCCAGGCGGCGTCGATGGCATCACTGTCCATGCCGGCTGCCAGTGCCAGTTCCCTCAACAGTGCGCGGTCGCCGATGTTCTCACCGCGCACGAAGAAGGCCTCGAAAATGGCCGCGTGCAGGCGGTAAAACACGGCGGCGCCCGCCGGCTTGGCCGCCTCCGCCAGCAGCAGGGCGGAGCGCGAGTTGGTGGTGAATTCGTGGTCTCCCAGCGGCAGGCCCTCTTCTGTGGCCATGACGGCCAGCGTGTCCATCATGCGGCGCCACTGTTCACTGCTGTAGTCCAGCGAGGTCACGGGCTCGCCCTCCGCCGGGGTTTCGGGGTGGATTTCAAGGAAGCACCAGTTGACCTTGAGGTCATAGTCGTCGCGCAGGCGGTTGAGCCGGGCGTCGCCGATGTAGCAGAAGGGGCAGATGTAGTCCGAAAATACAGTAACCTTGAGTTCGGGTTTCGGTGCCATGGGTTCGCCTCTGGGGGGAGGTGATATGCAGTTTAACGCAAAGGCACGGAGGACGCAGAGGATCGCATCCGATCGGGTCGGGGTGAACGCAGCGAACCCCGCCGTTCAACGGCGCTGTTTTCAACGCAAGGGCCACAATGGCACAGGGGCCGCAAAGGGGAGCATATTGAAAAAGCCTCCCTTTGCGTCTTCACGGTGAATACGGAACACCACAGGGCGTCATGGTGGAGTTCGCTGCACTCACCACCACCCTACGGTTGTCCACCCTGTGGTTTCAGGCACCTTCACCCGACAACTCGACCAGCATGCTGTTGAGGCGCTTGACGAACGCCACCGGGTCCTCGAGCTGGCCGCCCTCGGCCAGCATGGCCTGCTCGAACAGCAGTCTGGCCCAGTCGGCGAAGCGGTCCGCCTCCGCCTCGTTTTCCAGCCGCGCCACCAGCGGGTGGTCCGGGTTGACCTCGAGGATGGGCTTGCTGTCCGGTATGTCGTGACCGGCCTGCTTGAGCACCTTCTGCAGGTGCACGGCCATTTCGTGGGTTTCCAGCACCAGACAGGACGGTGAATCGGTCAGGCGGTGGCTGACCCGCACTTCCTTGACCTGATCGCCCAGCACCTCCTTGATGCGTTCCAGAAGCTTCTTGTGCTCGCTGGCGGCCTCCTTGGCGGCCTTGGCCTCTTCCTCGTTCTGCAGCTCGCCCAGGTCCAGCTCGCCCTTGGCGACCGATACCAGCGGCTTGCCATCGAACTCGGTGAGATGTGACACCAGCCATTCGTCGACGCGGTCGAACAACAGCAGCACCTCGATGTCCTTCTTGCGGAACACCTCCAGGTGCGGGCTGTTCTTTGCCGCCGCGAAACTGTCGGCGGTGATGTAGTAGATCTTGTCCTGCCCCTCTTTCATGCGGCCGATGTAGTCCGCCAGCGAAACGGTCTGTTCCTCGCTGTCGGTATGGGTCGACGCGAAGCGCAGCAGCCCCGCGATGCGCTCCTTGTTGGCAAAGTCCTCGGCCGGACCTTCCTTCAGCACGCGCCCGAACTGCTTCCAGAACTCGGCGTATTTGTCCGGCTCCTCCTGGGCCATGTTCCCGAGCAGACCAAGAATCTTCTTCACCGAGGCGCTGCGGATGGCGTCGATGAACTTGTTCTTCTGCAGGATCTCGCGCGACACGTTGAGCGGCAGATCATCGGAATCGACCAGGCCGCGCACGAAGCGCAGGTAGTGCGGCATCAGGTGCTCGGCGTCGTCCATGATGAAGACGCGTTTGACGTACAGCTTGATGCCGTGCTGGTGGTCGCGGTCCCACAGGTCAAAGGGCGCACGCTTGGGAATGTACAGCAACGAGGTGTAGGCCTGCGTGCCCTCCACCTGGTTGTGGGTCCAGGCCAGCGGTTCCTCGAAGTCGTGGGCGACGTGCTTGTAGAACTCCTTGTACTCATCGTCGCTGATGTCGCGCCGCGGGCGCCGCCACAGCGCCGAGGCCTTGTTGACGGTCTCGAACTCGTCCTTCTTGTCGGGCACCGGCAGTTCGATGGGCAGGGAGATATGGTCAGAGTACTTGGTGATGATGGCGCGCAGGCGGTAGGGCTCCAGGAACTCGTCCTCGCCCTCGCGCAGGTGCAGGGTCACCTCGGTGCCGTGCTTCTCCTTGTCGACCGTCTCCAGCGTGTAGCTGCCCTCGCCGTTCGAGTTCCAGCGCACGCCCTCGCTGACCGGTGCGCCGGCGCGGCGCGTGGTGAGGGTAACCTCGTCGGCGACGATAAAGGCCGAGTAGAAGCCCACGCCGAACTGGCCGATCAGTTCCAGGTCTTTGCCCTGGTCGCCGGTCAGCGAATCGAAGAACTGACGGGTGCCGGACTTGGCGATGGTGCCTATGTTGTCCATCACCTCGTCGCGGCTCATGCCGATGCCGTTGTCGCTGACCGTCAGGGTGCGCTTGTCCTTGTCCCAGGTGACGCGGATGCGCAGGTCGCTGTCGCCTTCGTAGAGGGAGTCGTCCGACAACGCCTCGAAGCGAAGCTTGTCACAGGCATCCGACGCATTGGAGATCAGCTCGCGGAGGAAGATTTCCTTGTTGGAATACAGCGAGTGGATCATTAGGTTGAGGAGCTGCCGCACCTCGGTCTGGAACTCCAGCGTTTCTTTCTTGGTGTCTGTCGTCATTGGCCGTTCACCGTGTTTCGTTCGAGCAATCAGTTAGTGGGCGGGCAGGCGCGCGTCTGCCGCGCCGGACCCGTGTCCCGATGGATAGGGTCAGCCCCCACCGGTTTCAACCCCTTCGTGGCACAGCAGCCAGCGCTTGATGTCGGTGTGCCAGCCCCGGGTCCGTCCGGAGAAGCCGCCCAGGCCGGTGTGTGCCACCACGCGGTGGCAGGGTACCAGCAGCGGTACCGGGTTGTGGCGACAGGCGCCGCCCACGGCGCGCGGGCTGGTGCCCAGACGGGCGGCGAGTTCCCCATAGGTCAGCACCTGCCCCGGCCGGATGGCGCGCAACGCGCGCCACACGCGCAGGCGGAAATCCGTGTCCCGCAGGGCAACCGGCACGCCGGCCAGCGATTCGCCCCGCTCCAGATAGGCGTCCAGCGCTGCGACCACCCTGGCGGCCGCCGGCGAAACGGCCGGTTTCTCCGCTACCGAGGCTTTCAGGAACGCGATGCCGCTGACGGCCTCACCGTGCAGGCGGACGCCCAGCCGGCCCATCGGCCAGGCCAGGATGGCATCGTAAGCTTCGCCCTCAGCGCGCCTCACTGCCCTTGGTGGCCTTTGTTGCCAGCAGTCTCAGACGTTGCAGCTCACCCTGCAGTACCGTGCGGCGGCCCTTGTCGCGGGTGGCGCGCAGCAGGCTGCGATAGATCTGTCGGGCGTCTTCCAGGTAGCCGGCGCTGGCCAGCGATCTGGCAGCACGGTAGCGCGCCGTCTGTGCCCAGGGGTCCATGGCGCGCGGATCACCGAGAGTGGCCGACTTGAGATAGAACCAGGCTGCATCGCCGTGTTTGTTCAGCGCCTGGTAGGAATCGGCCTTCCAGAACAGCAGTTCGCGGCGCTGCTGCAGATCGAGCTCGTGCGCCAGCAGGCGGTCGAACAATGCCAGCGCCTGCTCGTGCTGCTGCAGGGTCTGCAGGTCGAAGATCACCTGCAGCAAGCGGTCGATACGCTTGCCATCGCCCAGGCCGTCGCCGTCCAGCAGCTGGTCGAGCAGCTGCACGCCGTCGTTCAGATCGCCGGTGAAGACAGCCACCCGCGCGCGCCGCAGGTCCCACTCGAAACGGTCGGTGCCGCGCGGCGGCGCCTTGAGCCCGGCCATCAGCCGCGACGCCGTGCCCAGGTCGCCTTTCTCCAGCGCCTGGTCGATCAGGCGGTAGCGGATGACGCGCGGCAGTTTCGAAAGATCCCGGTAGCGGGCGGATTCCAGGTACAGGCGCTGCACCAGGCGCTCGCCGCCAGGCCGGTCTTCCAGCAGCGATACCAGGTATTCGTGGGCCAGGGAACGCCGTTGCGGCTCGCTGCCGTATTCCGCCAGCACGGCAAAGAGTGTACGTGCGTGCAGCGGCTCCTTTTCCATCGCCTCGGTGGCGGGGAAATACCAGTCCTCGTCACGGCCCAGCAGGCGCTGTTCACGGTTGCCCCAGGCCTGGCCCAGGGCCAGATAGGCGTCCCACAGGCGGTCGGCATCGAGGTGCAGCAAATGCCTGCCGATCTCCTCATCGAAAGGCTGCGCCAGCGCCTGCTCGAGGTAGCGCACCTCGTCCATCGGCCGTCCGCCAGCAGCGGCAGCCCGCGCCGCGACCCCGAGCAGCAGTCCCTTCACGCGCGCCTCCACTGCCTCGGCGCCGGCCAGTTTCACGGCTTCATCCATGATCTGCGCGGGGTCGGCGGACGCCGCACCCAGGCGCGCAATCAGCTGCAGGACCTTGCCGACCCCCTGTTTCTCTTCGGCCAGCAGCATCAGCGCCGTATCGGGGTGACCGGTACGCAGTTCGACACGCGCCGTCAGCCAGCGCCACTCGGGGTTGCCGTCGCCGAAATCGTACCGGTAGCGCACCAGCGCGGTACGCGCGTCATCGAGCAGACCGTCGCTCAGATAGGTGCGCACCACCATGCGGCGCCAGGGCCCCGTGTCCTCCAGGCGCAGGCCGTCGACTGCGCGCCACAGCAGGCCGCGCAACGTGGCACGTGCGCGTGTCGTGTCACCGGTATCGATCTCGGCCGCCGCACGCCGGGTCAGCGCCCAGCGTTCGAAATCATCAGGTACATCTTGCGGGAGTTCTGCCAGCCTTGCGCGGATCAGCGTGTTCGCGCCCATGGCCTGCAGTATGTATATGCGTTCGCGCTCCCAGCTCATCCACCCGGTGAGATCCTCGACGGGCGCCGGCTGCAGCTTGTCCATCCGCGCCAGCGCCAGCTGCGGCGCGCCACTGCGCGCCAGCTCCACGAGTTCGTTGAGCAGAGCCAGGTCGACCTGGGCACGCAGCGGCGCCGCAATCAGCAGGCCAAGCAACAAAAAAACGGGCAGCCCGCTGACGGGCTGCCCGCTGTTCGACGAATACGCGGAAGCCGGTGGCTGCCGCATGAACTCAGAGCTTTTCTTTGATACGCGCCGACTTGCCGGAACGCTCTCGCAGGTAATACAGCTTGGCACGACGCACATCGCCGCGACGCTTGACCTTGATGCTGGCCACGCTGGGGCTGTAGGTCTGGAACACACGCTCCACGCCTTCGCCGTGCGAAATCTTGCGCACCGTGAAGGAAGAATTCAGGCCGCGGTTGCGGCGCGCGATGACCACGCCTTCGAAGGCCTGCAGACGTTCGCGGTTGCCTTCCTTGACCTTCACCTGCACGACCACGGTGTCGCCGGGACCAAAGGCCGGCACCTCCTTGGTCATCTGCTCTTTTTCAATCTGTTCGATAATGTTGCTCATCTTGCATTCCCCGCAGCGGGTTCATTCCACAGTCAAATGGCTAGTTACGTTTCTGCTCGCGGATATATTCCTCGAGCAGCGCCTGTTGTTCGGTGTTCAGCCCGTACTTCTCCAGCAGATCCGGGCGTCGCTCCCAGGTCCTGCCCAGCGACTGCTTGAGCCGCCAGCGTTCGATCTCGGCGTGGTTGCCGCCCAGCAGCACCTCCGGCACCCGCTGATCACCCACCGTCTCGGGGCGTGTGTAATGCGGGTAGTCCAGCAACCCGTCCATGAACGAGTCGCGTTCGGCGGATTGCGCGTCACCCAGCGCACCCGGCAGCAGCCGCACCACGGCGTCGATCAGCACCAGCGCGGCCGGCTCACCGCCGCTCAGTACATAGTCGCCGATCGACCATTCCTCGTCGACCTGCTGCTCGATGAGGCGTTCGTCGATACCTTCGTAACGCCCCGCCAGCAGCATGAAACCCGGCATGTCGGCGAACCGGCGCACCGCGTCCTGGTCCAGCCGTCGGCCCTGCGGGCTCAGGTACACCAGCGGGCCGGTGGCGCCCTGTTGGCGCGCCGCCGTGATGGCATCGGCGACCGGCTGCACCTGCATCACCATGCCGGGACCGCCGCCGTACGGCCTGTCGTCCACCGTGCGGTGCCGGTCGACGGCATGGTCGCGCGGGTTCCAGGTGTGCAGTTCGAACACACCCTGTTCTTGTGCGCGCCGCGGTATACCGTACCGGCACAGTTCCCGGACCATGTCCGGGAACAACGTCACCACATCGATTCTCATGCGGTCCCCGACCCTGCGGGTCGCGTGCCGGCGCGGGGCCGGCGCTAAAAATCCCTGTCCCAATCGACCCGGATCTCGCCCCTGTCCAGGTCGACCTCCAGGATGACCTGCTCCAGAACGAAGGGGATCAGTCTTTCCCGATCACCCTTGACCACCAGCACGTCGTTGGCGCCGGTCTCGATCAGGTAGTCCACCACGCCGAGCGGCTCGCCCGCCCGGTCGCAGACCCGCATGCCCTGCAGGTCGCTCCAGTAATACTGTCCCGGCCCGGCGTCCGGCAGCTGCTCGCGGCGGATGGCGATCTCGGTACCGACCAGCGCCAGCGCCTGGTCACGGTCATCGCAATCCTCGAGTCGCGCCACGACGCCCTTGCCGTGCCTGCGGCCTTCGGCCAGCATCATCGCCCGCCAGCCACCGCCCTGTTTCAGGTGCCAGGGCTGGTAAGTGAGTATATTTTCGCGCGGCTGTGTGAACGAGTAGATGCGAACCCAGCCGCGCACCCCGTAGACGCCGGAAATCCGGCCGACCGGGATGTAGTCCGACTTCGACCCGGCGTCGCTTACTGCTGCTGCTCCTTCAGCAGTTTGGTGACACGATCGGATGCCTTGGCACCCTTGCCCAGCCAGTACTGCGCGCGCTCCACATCGATATTCAGGCGCACTTCGTCACCGGTCGCTATCGGATTGAAGTAGCCAATCCGCTCGATATAGCGTCCATCGCGACGGTTGCGGCTGTCGGTCACCACCACGTGGTAGAAAGGGCGCTTCTTGGCGCCGCCACGGGACAAGCGAATTGTCACCATCAGGTCTTACCCTCTAGATTGAAACTGTTCGACGGACCACCCGTACGGCGGCCGCGGGAAACCGCGCATTGTACGGGATTTGCGGAAAAAGTGAAGCCTGACCGGCGCTCGCCGGGGATTGCAGGACGATGCCCGGACAAAGGGCAGCTTGTCGGATAATTTTACGTCTTCGCCGCGCGTTGGGAAGATCCGGAAAACATCCCTATCTTATTGTTTTCCCGCATTATAGCCTGAGCATGTTGGTTAGCGGCGACACCCCTCTTTGACGGAAATATTTACACTTCATTGACCCTGTATCCCGACCGCATCAGCAACTTACTGAAAAATATTGTTTTTTGAAATTGGCACAGGCATTGCTCAATTCAACCTGCGTACTGCTACAGCAAGTGGGGTTTGGTTGCCCGCCAGTCGACCCAGAAACGGCCCGCGGCAACCAGTGACAATCTGCGCCGGAAATAACCAAGAACCAGTACTGGCGCACAAGGGGGAAAAACCAGAGACCCTGATTTCAGGCGATACCTTCGGGTTCGCCTTTTTATTTGCCTGTGGGAAAGGGGGTTCGAAAACAGCCGCCGCCGTAGGAAGTTGGTGAGAAATGCGGGCTGATGTCTAGAACGGAAACCCCTGCGGCATGCGCCCCTTCAGGCCGCGCATCATGTTTTTCATGCCACCCTTGGACATTTTCTTCATCATTTTCTGCATCTGGGTGAACTGCTTGAGCAGGCGGTTGACATCCTGCACCTGGGTGCCGGAACCGGCCGCAATGCGGCGCCGCCGCGAGCCCTTGATGACATCCGGGAAACGGCGTTCCTGGGGGGTCATGGAGCGGATGATGGCCAGCATACGGTGCAGCTCGCGGTCGTTGACCTGATCCTTGACGCCAGCCGGCAGCTGGCCCATGCCCGGCAGCTTGTCCATCAGGCTGGCCAGGCCACCCATGCCAAGCATCTGTTCCAGCTGGTCGTGGAAATCCTCCAGGTCGAAACGCTTGCCCTTGTGGAGCTTTTTGGCCAGTTTGGCCGCCTTCTGCTTGTCGATCTTGCGCTCGGCCTCCTCGACCAGGCTCAGCACGTCGCCCATGCCGAGGATGCGCGAGGCCATGCGGTCGGGGTGGAAGGGCTCCAGGGCGTCGGTCTTCTCGCCGACGCCGATGAACTTGATGGGCTTGCCGGTGATGGCACGGATCGACAATGCAGCGCCACCGCGCGCATCGCCGTCGGCCTTGGTCAGCACCACGCCGGTCAGCGGCAACGCGCCGTCGAAGGCGCGCGCGGTGTTGGCGGCATCCTGGCCGGTCATGCTGTCGACCACGAACAGGGTCTCAACCGGATTCACGGCGGCGTGGATACGCTGGATCTCGGCCATCATCTCGTCATCGATATGCAGACGGCCGGCGGTGTCCACAATCAGTACGTCCAGGTGGTGCTTGCGGGCGTACTCCAGCGCGTCGCGTGCGATGGTCTCCGGATCCTCGTCCTTGCCGCCGGGATGGAATCCGGCGCCGACCTGTTCCGCCAGCGTCTTCAGCTGCTCGATGGCTGCCGGGCGGTAGACGTCGCAACTGGTGACCAGCACGGACTTGCGGTAACGCTCCTTCAGCAGGCGCGCCAGCTTGGCGGTGCTGGTGGTCTTGCCGGAGCCCTGCAGACCGGCCATGAGGATGACCGCCGGTGGCCGGGTGGCCAGGTTCAGCTCGTCGCAGGCCTCGCCCATCAGGGCCACCAGTTCGTCGTTGACGACCTTGACCAGCGCCTGGCCCGGTGTCAGGCTCTGCAGCACTTCCCGGCCGACTGCGCGTTCGCGCACCCGCTCGATGAAGTCCTTCACCACCGGCAGGGCCACGTCGGCCTCCAGCAGCGCCATGCGCACTTCGCGCAGGGTTTCCTTGATATTGTCTTCGCTGAGTCGCCCCTGCCCGCGCAGGCTCTTCAGGGTCCGCGACAGGCGCTCGGTCAGGTTTTCGAACATGGACAGTAATCTCCGCTGATGAGGCAGAGATTATAGCCGGAAGGTGTCACCGCCGCGAAGTTGGCTGATGTCGAAATCCTTGATGCGGTGCCGGCACTGGCGCAGGATCTCCTGCTCCGAGCCGGGTTTCAGGTGGGTGATATAGAGCTGCGGCCGGTGCTGCAGCTTGTCGAGGTCGGCCGCCAGCAACTGCGGGCAGTAGTGGCAAGCCTTGCGGCTCAGTTCCAGTTCTTCGTCGGTGAAGGCGCTCTCCACGATCAGGAGGTCCAGATCGGCATGGCGGTTGAGCGCCTGCCAGAAGCTGTCGTTGCTGGTGGTGTCACCGCTGAAGGCGAAGCTGCCGGAGCCGTTCTGGAAGCGGTAGCCGGCACCGGGCACGGCGTGGTTGACGGCGATCATCTCCACCCGTCGCTGCCCCACCTCAACGACCTCGCCCGGCCGCATGATCTCCAGGCGCAATACCGGCAGATCCTCGCTGGGCAGACGGGTGAAATCCGGCCATACCTGCCAGTTGAAGATGTTCTCCTTCAGCGTACGGAGCGTCTCTTCGCGGGCATGCAGCACGACGGGCCGGTCGATGCGTTCGAACACCGAGTCAAGCAGCATCGGGATGCCGGCGATGTGGTCCAGGTGCGAGTGGGTGATAAAGATATGCCGGATGCCCGCCATCTCGTCGAGGCTGAGTTCGCCAATACCGGTACCGCCGTCCACCAGTATGTCGTCGTCGACCAGCAGCGAGGTGGTGTTCAGCAGGCCCCCGATGCCGCCACTGCATCCCAATACACGTAGGTTCATGTCTGAATTGCTCCGGGTTTTCCACCACAATGCGAACTTCGTGCCAGCTTTGAACTCCTTGAAAATGCAGCAGACGTCACATTTCTCCGACCACCTGCGTCACGGATCGGCGTCACGCCGGCCGGCGTGACGCGGCATACTGCCGCCAGACGGCAACCGGTGTGACGCTGGCCGTCACACTGCTTGCCGCCCAAGGCTTCAAGCGGCCGGACGGTTATGCCATCATCAGCACTGGTTCAACGGCTCAGGAGCGCCCACTGGCGGGCACCCATGGAATCCATCCTGTTCGGCAGTCTGGCTATCATTCTCTACCTGCTCACCAGTGCGGCGCTGACGCTGCGGCTGACGCGGGGAGAGGCCGGCGCCCATATCAAGCGCACCTCGGTGCTGTTGCTCGGCTTCGGCGCAATGGCGCTGCATGCAGCCGTGCTGTACCCGCACCTGGTCACCGTGAAAGGGCTCGACCTGGGCTTCTTCAACGCCGCCTCGCTGACCGCCCTGCTGATGGTGCTGGTGCTGCTGCTGGCGGCGGTCAGACAGCCGGTCGAGAATCTCGGCATCCTGCTGCTGCCCATCGCCGCGGCCACCGTCGCGCTGGCCATCATCAACCCCGGCAACGGCCTGGTGGTGGCATCCGGCTCCTGGCAGCTCGACCTGCACATCCTGTTCTCGGTGCTGGCCTACAGTGTGCTGGCGCTGGCGGCCCTGCAGGCCGTGCTGCTGGCCGTCCAGGACCGGCAGCTTCGCAACCGCCACCCGGGCGGCTTCATCCGCGCTCTGCCGCCGCTGGAAGCCATGGAGCGCCTGCTGTTCCAGATGATCGCCAGCGGCTTCGTCCTGCTCAGCGCCGCGCTGCTGACCGGCATCCTGTTTCTGGAGGACATCTTCGCCCAGCACCTGGTCCACAAGACCATCCTCTCCATCATTGCCTGGTTCGTGTTCGGCATCCTGTTGTGGGGGCGCTGGCGCTTCGGCTGGCGCGGGCGCACCGCCATCCGCTGGACGATGGCCGGTGTCACCTTCCTGGTACTGGCCTATTTCGGCACCAAGCTGGTGCTGGAGCTGATTCTGCACCGCGCCGCCTGACAAATGCGCCGCCAGACCATACAATCGCTCTGACCAAGCAACAGGGGGCAACCCTCTTTGGACGACATTCCGCTAGGCGTGCTGTTTGGCGCGCTTCTGTTCCTGATCCTGTTATCCGCCTTCTTTTCCGGCTCCGAAACAGGTCTGATGACACTCAACCGCTACCGGCTGCGGCATCTGGCCCGCATCCGGCACGCCGGCGCCGTACGCGCCCAGCGGCTGCTGGAAAAACCCGACCGCCTGATCGGCCTGATCCTGCTGGGCAACAACTTCGTCAATATTCTCGCCTCCTCGCTGACCACCATCATCGCCTTGCGGCTGGGCGGCGAGACAGCCATCGCCATCGGCGCCGGCCTGCTCACGCTGGTCATCCTCATTTTCGCCGAGGTCGCGCCCAAGACGCTGGCGGCGCAGCACCCGGAAAGGGTCGCGTTTCCGGCGGCCTTCGTGTACGGCCCGCTGCTGTGGGTATGCTACCCGCTGGTGTGGATCATCAACGCCATGGCCAACAACCTGCTGCGGCTGCTGGGTGTGTCGGCAAAGGACGCAACCTCCAACGCCCTCAGCCAGGAGGAGCTGCGCACCGTGGTCATGGAGGCCGGCGCCATGATTCCCAAGCGGCACCAGGACATGCTGCTCAACGTGCTGGATCTGGAGAAAGTCACGGTCGAAGATATCATGGTGCCGCGCAACGAGATCACCGGCATCGACCTGGAGGACGACTGGGACAGCGTGGTGCGGCAACTCATGGCCAGCCAGTACACGCGGCTGCCGGTATACCGCGACAGCATCGACAACGTGGTCGGCTTTATTCATCTGCGCAAGGTGCTGCCGCTGCTGCTGCGTGGCGAACTGGACAGCGACGCCCTGATGTCGCTGATCAAGGAGCCGCTGTTCATCCCGGAAAACACGCCGCTCAGCCGCCAGCTGCTGAACTTCCAGCGCGAGCACCGCCGCGTGGGCCTGGTGGTCAACGAGTATGGCGACATACAGGGGCTGGCCACGCTCGAAGATATCCTCGAGGAGGTGGTCGGGGAGTTCACCACCGATCCGTCAGCCAGCTCGCGCAGCTACACCCGCCAGGACGACGGCAGCTACCTGGTCGACGGCAGCACCAGCGTGCGCGAGCTGAACCGGGCGCTGAACATGGAACTGCCCACCGACGGCCCCAAGACCCTGAATGGCCTGGTGCTGGAATACCTGGAGGACATCCCCGAGCCGGGCACCAGCCTGCTGCTGGCCGGCTACCCCGTAGACATCGTGCAAACCAAGGACAACCTGGTGAAGACGCTGCGCGTTCATCCCGACCAGCGGCGCCCGGCGCCGGAAACGGAACACTGAGCCATGACCGGGAGGGTTCGCAAACGCAACGCCGCCCCGGGCGACGCCGCGGAATGGTCAAGCCACCGGCAGACCGGCCGTTATAAAGCAGAGGCTTCTGATTGACAGGCCCGTTGATTACGGGGACACAGATGGCGAAACTGACGCTCTCCTTCAGGACGCGCAAGCTCAAGGTATTCACGCTGGGCGATGGGGAAACCCTCATTGGCCGCGATCCCGACTGCGATATCGCTATCGACAGCCTGGCCGTCGAACCCCGTCACGCACGTCTGCTGCCCGTCGGGGAAAGTTTTACTGTCGATGCCTGCAGCGATGAGGCCGCGGTACGGGTGAACGGTGAAAAAATTGGCGAACCGGTGCTGCTGAAGGAAGGCGACGAGATCGGCATCGGCAAGCACACGCTGAGCTTCTCACTGGACGCCGATACAGCGGCAGCCAGCAGCCGTGTTACACGTTTCCCCACGGTCGGCTGGCTGCAGATCCAGAACGGCAGCCACCTGGGCCGCACCATCCGCCTGGACAGGGCCTTCACCCGCATCGGCAAGCCCGACGCCGAACTGGCAGTAATCGCGCGCCGCGGCGACGGTTATTTCCTTACCCATCTGAAGGGTGAAAACAACCCCGTTGTAAACGGCAAGAGCATCGGTGACCAGGTCTGTCGGCTGGTCAACGGCGACCGGCTCAGCGTGGGCGTGCTGGAACTGCAGTTCTTCACCGACACCTGTTCCGCGCAACAGTCCGACATCCCTCCCGTGGAACAAGGCGACAGCCACCAGCGCCGCTTCAGCCGCATTCCCTTCGACGTGGCGGTCACCCTGCGAGAAGGCGAACGAAGCTGGCAAAGCACGCTGATCGACCTGTCGCTGCACGGAGCGCTGATCCAGAGCCCCGAAGGTTTTGAAAGCGGTGACAGCGACGGCAGTTATCGACTGTCCATTCACCTGGAAGGCGGCCCCGACATCGACATGGATGTGCATATCGCCCACCACGAGGACGGCCAGCTGGGGCTGGTATGCGACGACATCGACGTGGACAGCATCACCCACCTGCGGCGGCTGGTGGAGCTGAATCTGGGCGACCCGCAACTGCTGGAGCGGGAGTTGTCGGCACTGGGGTGAGGCTGGCAGTGGCGGAATTCATTCACCGCGAAAGAAGACTCTAATATTCCTCCTCCGCCACGTCTTCGCATCTTCGCGCCTTGGCGTTGAACGACAGTTCCGCTGAACGGTGGGCTTCACTGCGTTCAGCCCACCCTACGCGGCCACCCGTAGGGTGGCGGTGAGCGCAGCGAACCCCACCGTGACGCCCTGTGGAATTCCTGTTCACCGCAAAGACGCAAAGAAAGGCTTTTCCAATATTCTTCCCTTTGCGTTAACAGGCTGTTGAAATGCTACTCATGCGGCGCGATACGGCGTTGGAAATGGGCTCAAAATGCTCATTTACTGCGTGTAAACTGCGCTTTTTCGCCCATTTCCGCCTTGTCTCGCACTCGCCTGAGCGAA
>Ga0256830_1000547_pt1 | contig 29577 bp, 20 predicted proteins | sample 128326metaG_FD_190537 | JGI IMG/M metagenome (GOLD analysis project Ga0256830, IMG submission 190537) | Hydrothermal vent microbial communities from Lau Basin, Pacific Ocean - 128-326 | ecosystem: Environmental > Aquatic > Marine > Hydrothermal vents | place: Pacific Ocean: Lau Basin | collected... | reverse complement strand
CGCCGGCCAGCAGGGCCAGCTCAACGGCGGATGTGCCGTGACCGCCGACTCGGGGATCGACTCGACGAGCGTCACAGACACGAGCCGCTCGAACCCCTTCGATGTGGATCCGGACGGCGGCATCACCTGGCAGGCGAGCTCACCGGCGCCGATCAAGAACCACATGTGGGAGATCTGGGTGGACGTCGGTGGGTTCCAGGTGGTCGTCGCCAACGGCGGCGACCCGAACGAAGGGGAGTCCACGTCGAACGCGGGGAGCGAAGACGTGGGGACCTACAAGGAGTTCCTGGAGGAGCGGACCGGAGTCGAGATCGTCGGGATCTATCAGGTGGGCGGCTTCATCCGCGGCGACGGCGGAGCCTGCGACGGCTTCGGCTTCGTCCGGGTGCAGGGAGGGTTCCTCCAAGGCCCGATCGCCCTCGCCGCGGCGATCATCTTCGTCGTCCTCGTCGTGATCATCATCGTCATCACGATGAAGGGGCGCCGGGAACGGACCGAGGTTCGACGGATCGAAGTCTGACGGCGACCCGACGGGGACGCCCACCCCAGGGGCCGTGCCAGAAAGGAAGGAGCCGGCGGGCCATCGTGGTGCGGGCCGCGACCCGGCTCCGGGCCGTGGTCCCCGCCCGGGCACGCCCGTGGGGCGCCCCGGCCGCTGCCGGTCCCCGGGGCGCACCACCGACTGCGACCGCACCGACGGGACCGGGACCCGAGTCGGCTCGGGTCCGGGACGGGCCGCCTCACCGGGCGGGCGAGGTGACCTCGGCGTCTCCGGTTCGGTCAGTGGACCAGATGCTTGTCGATCTTGTCCTGCGCCGCCTCCATGAGCCGGTTGTGGAGCTCCGAGAGCGCCCGGGCGATGGCGAGCTCTTCTCCGATCACCGGGTACGGCGGGTCGATCGGGTTCCGACGCGCCCGACCTTCGCCTTCGAAGTGCTCACCCCGCAGGTCGAGGCGGGTGACGGCCACCGTCTCGGTGTCGTCTTCGGTCAGGTGGATCGACAGGGTCACGTCCTTTTCCACCATCAGGGCCTCCTCAGGCCTCGTGTCATCTCCCAACCTACGCGTCTGGACGGCGAAGGACAGGGGCTTGTGGCCATGATGGTCGGTGACGCCCCGAAGGCGGGGCTCCGCGACCGAACCGGAGTGGACGATGACCCACCAACTGATCAACCCCGACGGCCTGATCCCACCTGTCGGCTTCTCCCACGTCGTCGTGGCGGAGGGCAGGAAGACGGTCTGGCTGGGAGGCCAGACCGGCCATCGGGCCGACGAGTCGATCGACGCCGACCTGGTCGCCCAGTTCGCCCAGGCCTGCCGCAACGTGGCGGTGGCGCTGAAGGCGGCCGGCGCCGAGCCCGAACATCTCGTCTCGATGGTGATCTACACGACCGACCCGGCGGCATACCGGACCAACCTGAAGGCCCTCGGTGAGGAGTACCGGCGGGTCTTCGGACGGCACTTCCCGGCGATGGCCCTGTTCGGTGTCACCGAGCTGTTCGACCCGAGGTCGCTGGTCGAGCTGGTCTGCGTGGCCGTGGTCCCCTAGCGGCGACGGCGGCGCCGCCCGCCGTCTACTCGTCGAGGACGAACACCGGTTCCGTGTAGTGACGGATACGCCCGTTCCGGGCCCGGTCTTCGACGAGACGGTCGAGTTCGGCCTGTTTCTCGTCGAGGGGGACGTCGTCGGCGAGGAGCCGAAGCGGCACCCCGAGTCGGAGGACCCGTCCGGGGATGACGAACCGGGTGATCCCTGCAGGCAGGCGGTCTCCGCCTTCGGCGGCGGCGGTGACCTCGTCGAGGCTCAGATGGCTGAACGACACCAGCGCCGCCATGTCCGGGTAGATGGCGGCGGAGGCGGCAGGGTCGGGCCTCGTCGCCCGTGACACCCGTCCCACCCGCAGGTAGCAGGCGACGAAGGCGGAGAGGGCGGCGTGGGGGGACACCCCGGGGGCGGGATGCACCGATGCGGGCTCGCCGGTCACGAAGTAGACCCGAGCGACCCCCCGTTCCACGAGGGGACGCAGCTCCACCCCATCGACGGCCTTCAGCTCGCGCCGCAGATCGTCGACGTCGACCCCCCGGATCACGTGCCGCCAGGTGCGGAGCTCGAGGTCCCCTGCCGCCACCACCTGGACCACCGTGTCACGAAAGCCTCTCCGCCGAAGGGCTTCGGTCCGGGTGGCGCCGTCCAACAGCACGTAGTGGTCCGAAGCCGGGGTCACCACCGGCGGATTGAGCAGCACCCCCGCCTCGTCGAGACGGGAGACGAGCCGGTCCACCCGCGCCGGGTCCACCTCTTCGTGGGGTGCGACTCGGTCGAGGGGTACGACCTTCAACGTGAATCCGTTCTTCATCGGCGGAGAGGGTAGGGGACCGCGACGACACACCGCCGCCGAGTTCCCGACCTCGACCCCGATCCCGGCGGCATCGCCGCCTCTCGGCGTGTAGGTTCGGTCCCGACGGGACCTCCGCTCGACCCGGTGCCTCCCCGACTTCGGGATGGCGCCCAAGCTGTGGGGGGAGCCCGATCCGACCCCCCGGGCACACAACCCCCACCCGGGGGGTCGGGTCAGCCTGCCCCGGCGCAGCGGCGGTCGCCTCCGCCACAGCGGGTAGGGTCGGACGCCATGCGTGACCGGACCGCCCGCCGTCTCTCCGCCCTCCACCGGGTCGTCTACCGGGCCACCGGCGGTGCGATCGGACGGCGTCTGGTGAACAACGACATGCTGCTCCTCACCACCCGGGGACGCCGCACCGGACGGCCCCACACCGTCCCCCTCCTCTACCTCCTCGACGGCCCGCACCCGGTCGTCGTCGCCTCCTGGGGCGGCCGGCCCCACCATCCCGAATGGTATGAGAACCTGCTCCGCCACCCGACCGTCGAAGTGCAGCTCCGCCGCCGCCGGTTCACCGCCGAAGCCGAGACCCTCGCCGAACCCGAACGGAGCGTCTGGTTCCAACGTGCCGTCGCCGCCTACCCCGGCTACGCCGAGTACCAGGCCCGTACGGATCGGGTGATCCCGGTGGTGCGTCTCGTCCGCTCCGACCGGACGGCCTCCCCTCCTGCATCGTCCCGCGATCCCGCGTAGGGTGGGCCTCCACGGGAACGAGGAGCCAGAGATGGGCGAGGTCGGATCCGGGCAGGTCACCACGGAGCGTCTCGACACCTTCTACCTCGAGGCCGGTCCGGCCGACGGCGTCCCGGTGCTGATGATCCACGGCAACCTCGCCACCTGCCGCTTCTTCGACCACGTCCTCGCCGACGCCCCCGACCGCTACCGGGTGATCGCACCCGACATGCGGGGGTTCGGACGGTCCGCCAAAGTGGGGATCGACGCCACCCGCGGCCTGCGGGACTGGGCCGACGACGCCCGTGCCCTCGTCGCCGCCCTCGGGATCGAACGTCCCGTCCATCTGGTGGGCTGGTCGACGGGGGGTGGGGCGATCGGGACCTGGGCGATGGAACACCCCCAAGAGGTGGCGTCTTTGACGTTGATCGACCCGGTCTCCCCCTACGGGTTCGGTGGGACCCGCGACGCCGACGGCACCCCCACCACCGACGACTACGCCGGTTCGGGAGGTGGCACCGCCGCACCCGAGTTCGTCGAGCGCCTGCGCACGGGAGACCGTTCGGCCGACAGCGACTTCTCCCCCATCAACCTGATGCGTGCCTTCTACTGGTCGCCGAGCCACCGTGAGCCCGACGAACGCGAAGCGATGCTGGTCGACGAGATCCTCATGAGCCTCGTCGGAGACGACGGCTACCCCGGCGACTCGACACCGTCGGAGCACTGGCCGGGTGTCGCCCCCGGGACCCGCGGGATCCTCAACGCCCTCAGCGGGAAGTACTGCAACTGGTCGGGCATCGTCGATGCCGAGCCGAAACCTCCGATCCTCTGGACCCACGGAACCGAGGACCTGGTCGTGTCGGACACGTCGATGTTCGAGATGGGGAACCTCGGCCAGATGGGGGCGGTGCCGGGCTGGCCCGGTCCCGACGCCTACCCGCCGCAGCCGATGGTCACCCAGATCCGGACGGTGCTCGGACGCTACGCCGACGCCGGCGGCAGGGTGGAGACGGTGATATTCGAAGGCTCCGGTCACGGCCCCCACGTCGACGCCGCCGACCGCTGGCAGCACACCTTCTGGGAGTTCCTCGACTCGGTCGAACCGCTCGTCTGACTCGTCGCCGGCCCCCGGAACGCCCCCCGAAGCCGGCCGGCGCCCCGTCGAAGAATGAGCCGGAAGTCTCGATTGAAGGCTGCCCTATCCGCCGTATAGTGCTCGTAGGGAGGGAGTAGGGCAGCGTATGGGAGGCACGCTTTTCGATCTGGTGGCGAACGCTTCGTCGCGCCACCCGGACCGACCGTTGCTCCTCGCCCCGGACCGAATCCCCCTCACCGGCGGCGCCTTGGAGACCGCCGTGGGGGACCTCGCCGGCGACCTGCGACGCCTCGGCGTCCGGGCCGGCGACGTCGTCGCCTCGGTCCTCCCCAACGGGCCCGAAGCCGTCACCGTCTTCCTGGCCTCGGCGATCGCCGGGACCGCCGCCCCCCTCAACCCCGGCTACCGCACGGCGGAGATGGACTTCTACCTGGCCGACCTGACGCCTCGGCTCGTCGTCCTGCCGGCCACGGGGGCGTCCGAAGCCGAGGAGGCGTGCCGACGTCGGGGCGTGCCCGTCGCCCGGCTGCGCCTTCACCCGGAGGCAGGCAGGGCGACACTGACCGGGCACGAGGACCCGGTCGACCATCCCCTCGCCCCCGACCCTGAGGACGTCGCCCTCATCCTCCACACCTCCGGCACCACCTCCCGCCCGAAGATGGTGCCGCTCCGCCACCGGAACCTGGCGGCGTCCGCCGCCCACGTCGCCGGCACGCTCCGCCTCACCGCCGACGACCGCTGCCTCAACGTCATGCCCCTCTTTCACATCCACGGACTCGTCGCTGCGGTCCTCGCCAGCCTCTGCGCCGGCGGCTCGGTGGTGGCCACCCCCGGCTTCGTCGGGACCGAGTTCTTCGGGTGGTTCGAAGAGTTCCACCCCACCTGGTACACCGCCGTTCCCACGATCCACCAAGGGATCCTCGACCGCAGCGAATCCGCGCACCAGGTCATCGCCGCCAACCCCCTGCGATTCATCAGGTCCTCGTCGGCGTCCCTCGCCCCACGGGTCATGTCCCGGCTGGAGGAGATGTTCCGAGCTCCCGTCGTCGAAGCCTACGGAATGACCGAAGCCGCCCACCAGATCGCCTGCAACCCGCTTCCGCCGGGGATCCGGAAACCAGGCACCGTCGGTCCGCCGGCGGGTCCCGAAGTTGCGATCCTCACCACAGACGGGATCGACACCCGACCAGGAGTCGAAGGGGAAGTGGTGATCCGAGGCGTCAACGTCACCTCCGGGTACCTGGCCGCCCCGGACGTGAACGCCGACGCCTTCGTAGACGGCTGGTTCCGGACGGGCGACCTCGGGTCCTTCGACACCGACGGCTACCTGAAGCTCTTGGGTCGTTCGAAGGAGATGATCAACCGGGGCGGTGAGACGATCGCCCCCCGGGAGATCGACGACGTCCTCCTCGAACATCCCGGGGTTCGTCAGGCGCTCGCCTTCGGCGTCCCCGACCGCCGCCTGGGTGAGCAGGTGGCCGCCGTCGTCGTCCCCGAACCCGACGCCGAGCTGGACGAGATGGAGCTGCGGTGCTGGACCGAGGCGAGGCTGTCGGCGGCGAAGGTACCCCGACGAATCCTGTTCATGGACTCCATCCCCCGCGGCCCGACCGGGAAACTGCAACGCATCGGCCTGGCGGAGAGGCTCGGTCTCGCCGACCTCGACGGGACCGAAGCCAGACACGACCCGCCCATGCCTCCCCGAACCGCGCTCGAGCGCCTCCTCGCCGACCTGTGGGCCGAGGTGCTCCACGTCGAGGAGGTCGACGTCGAAGCCCCCTTCCTCGAGCTGGGAGGCGACTCGATGCTGGCCACCAGACTCCTCGCCCGGGTACAGGAGACCCTCGACCTGGAGTTGTCGATGGTCGGGTTCTTCGACCGTCCCACCGTGGCGGCCCAAGCCACCTTCATCGAGGAGATGCTCATCGACGATGGATGACCGCACCCACCGCATCGAACGGGTCCTCGCCGAGCGCCTTCGCCGGGCCCGGTCGGGCATCGTCCACGTGGACGAGCCGACCGCTCCCCTCTCCCACGTGCAGCAGAGCCTGTGGATCCTCTCCCAGCTCGCCGGGAACCGGCCGATTGCCCACCGTCCCCTCTCCCTGTCGGTCGGCGGTGAGCTCGACGTCGACGCGCTCGCAGCGGCCCTCGGCGCCGTCGTGCGACGCCATGCGGTGCTGCGGACCACCTTCCCCATCGACGGACCGGAACCGATCCAACGGGTGGAGGCGCCGGGGCCGGTGGACCTGCCGGTGGTCGACGTGTCCGGTGATCCCGATCCGGCGACGGCGGCCCGCCGCGAAGCCGAACGTCACTTCCGCCGACCCTTCGACCTCGCCCGGGAGGTGCCGTTCCGGCCGCTGCTGATCCGTCGGGGACCCTCCGACCATCTCCTGGCGGTGTCCCTCCACCACATCGTCTTCGACGGGTGGTCGGAGCGGATCTTCGTGAACGAACTCGTCGCCCACTACGACGCCGCCGTCGAAGGCCGGACATCCGCCGACCTCCCGACCCCGAAAATCGACTTCGCCGATTTCGCTCGGTGGGAACGGCGCCAGATCGACGAGGAACGGATCGCCGCCGACCTCGCGTACTGGCGCAGACGCCTGGCCGACCTTCCCCCCGACCTGGACCTGCCGCCGGATCGGAGGCCTGCCGGCGACGTCGAACCGGTCTCGGCGAGGGTCCCGGTCGAACTGACCCGCCGGCTGGAGGCGTTGGCGACCTCGACCCGGGCAACGTTGTTCATGACGCTGCTCGCCGCCCTCCAGGTGCTCGTCGCCCGCCACAGCGGACAAGACGACGTCCTGGTCGGCGTCCCGACCGCCGGGAGGCCGCTGCCCGAAACCGAGCCGCTGATCGGATGTTTCATCAACACGGTCGTCATCCGCGCCGACCTGGCGGGGAACCCTCCGTTCACCGCGGTGCTCGACCAGGCCCGGACCGCCACCCTCGAGGCCCTGGACCACGCCCGAGCACCCTTCGGCCGGGTGTTCGGAGAGATCCGTCCCTGGACACCGGATCGGGTACCGCTGTACCGGGTGAGTTTCCAGCTTCGGAACTTCCCCGAACCGTTCCGACGCTCCGTCCATCTCGACGTGACGGTCACCGACGAGACGCCTTCACCCGGTGACCACCTCACGCTCAGGGCCGCGCGAGACGACGACGGTGTCGAACTGACCTTCGGCTACGACCCCACCCGTTTCCGGCGGGACACGATCGAACGCTGGGCGGGCCACTACCTGACCCTGCTCGAAGCCGTGGTGGAGGATCCCACCTCCGGCATCCGTGACCACGTCCTCCTCACCGCCACCGAGCATCGCCGGGTGGTGGTGGACTTCAACAACGGTGCCACCCGTCCCGAAGGTCCCCGGACCCTCGCCGCCGATCGGGTCCGGCAGGTCGCTGCCCGCCTCCCCGACGCGACCGCCGTCGAAGAGGGGGAGAAGCGGGTGAGTTTCAGAGACCTCGACCTGATGGTCGATCGGGTGGCGGCCGCCCTCGTCGAACGGAACCTCGACCGCGAAGACCGGGTCGTCGTGTACGCCGACCGCAGCATCCCCACGATCGCCGGGATCCTCGGGGCGTTACGGGCCGGAGTGACCTACATCCCCATGGACGCCGACCTCGCCACCGCATGGTTGGGCACCGTCGTCGCCCAGGCTCGCCCGGGCCTGATCCTCACCCGCCCCTGGCTGGTCCCTACGGCAGCGTCCCTGGGGGTCGAGGTGGCCGTGCTCGACGACCTCGTCGACGGCCCCGCCCGCGCCCCCGTCGAAGGACGGGCCCGACCCGAGGACGTGGCGTACATCCTCTACACGTCGGGGTCGACCGGCCCACCCAAGGGGGTCCTCGTCGAGCAGCGAAACCTCGCCTCGTTCCTCGATTCGATGGCCGTGGTCCGACCCCTCGGACCCGACGACCGGGTGATGCTGTTCCATTCGATCTCCTTCGACGCCGTCGCCAGCAACCTCCACGCCCCACTCGCCTTCGGGGCCTGCGTCGTCGTTCGGGACGAAGACGCGGTGACGTCGATCCCCCGGCTGCTCCGGTGGGTGGACCGTCGGCGGATCACCGTCATGAGTCTGCCCACCGGGATGTTCCACGCCCTGGCCGAGGAGATGGTGGAGACCGACGCCGAGTTTCCGCCCCGTCTCCGTCTCATCTTCTTCGGCGGCGAGCAGGCGCGAGCCGACATCGTCAAACGGTGGCTCCGGCGTTTCGGAGACCGGGTGGTGCTCCACAACTCGTACGGCCCGACGGAGACCACCGTCTTCGTGGCCTGGCACGAGTTCGGTGCCGACGACCTGGCCCTCGACTGGGTACCGATCGGCCGCCCGGTGCCGGGCACCGCCATCTACGTCCTCGATGACCGGGGACGTCCCACACCGATCGGTGTACGCGGCGAGATCCACATCTCCGGGCCGTTGGTGGCCCGCGGATACCTGGAGGCGCCGGAGCTGACCAGCGCCCGGTTCCTGACCGATCCTTTCCGGCCGGGGCAGCGGATGTACCGGACGGGCGACGTCGGACGCTGGCTCCCGGACGGCACCCTGGAGACGCTGGGCAGGGTGGACCGCCAGGTGAAGGTCCGGGGCTTTCGGGTGGAACCGGGGGAGATCGAGGCCACCCTCCGCAGCTTCGACGACGTCGAAGACGCAGCCGTCGTACCCCGCGAGACGGCCGACGGGACCCGGGCGCTGCATGCGTACATCGTGGGCACCGCCGATCCCCTGGAGGTCCACGCCCGTCTCCGCAGGCAGCTTCCCTCGTTCTTGGTTCCCGCCACCGTCACCCCGGTCGAGACGCTCCCCGTCAACGTGGCGGGGAAACTCGACGTCCACAGCCTCCCCGATCCTCTCCGCCCGGAGCCGGTGAAGCATCGCCCGTCTGGTCTCGGGCCGGCCGAGGAGGTGGCGGCGACGTGGCGGGAGGTGCTCGGCCTCGACGCCGTCGATCCCGACTCGTCCTTCTTCTCCCTCGGGGGGCATTCGCTGTTGGCGCTCCGTCTGCTGTCACGCCTCCGGAACCGACTCGGATGCGAGGTGCCCCTCACGGTCCTCTTCGAACATCCGACCCTCCGCCAGTTCACCGCCGCGGTGGAGGCCCTCGTCGCCGGGCAGGGATCCGACGGTTCCGTCGGATCGGCCGAGCCCGCCCCGTCGACGAGCCCTCCGCCCGTGTCCTCCGGCCCGGCATCGGCGGACGTGGCGACGCTCCTCGAGGAGATCGAACAGCTCACCGACGAGGAGGCGGAAGCCCTCCTCGCCCGCCTCGACGAGGAGCCGACATGACCGCCACCCCGCTCCCGGACCCCACCGTGCCCCTGGTCGCCGCCGGGTTCCCCCCGGTCGTCGACACCTTCCGCCGGTGGGCCGAGACCTCTCCCGACGTCGTCGCCGTCGAAGCCGACGGGATGTCGCTCACCTATGGCCAGCTCGGCGAATGGGCGGACGCCATCGCCGCCGACCTCGTCTCCCACGGCGTCGAACGAGGACACCGGGTGGCGATCATCACCCGCCGAAACCCGGGGGCGATCGCGACGATGATCGCGACGCTCCAGGTGGGTGCGGTGATGGTGCCGGTCGACGCCTCCCTGCCTCCCCTTCGGGTCGAGACCCTCCTCGCCGCCTCGGATCCCCGGGTGTGCGCCGTCGTCGGCTCGGCCCTGGCCGACACGGCGGACCGCCCGACCGTCTCCGTGCCCGAATGGCCGCCGGCCCACCTCGACAGCTGCGGCGTGACGCACCGTGACGTGGGGCCCACCGATCCCGCCTACGTCTTCTTCACCTCCGGCACCACCGGCACCCCCAAGGGAGTCCTCGGCGCCCACGGCCCCCTCGCCCAGTTCATGGACTGGATGGCGTCCGAGTTCGGGATCGGCCGGGACGACCGGGTCGCCATGACCCGGAGTCTCGGCTTCGACGCCGTACTCCGTGAGGTCTTCGTCCCCCTCACGGTCGGCGCCCGCATCGTCGTCGCTCCCGATCCCTGGGATCCGGACCGGATCCTCGACTGGGTGGCCCGACGCCGGATCACCGTCCTCAACGCCACCCCGTCCCACGCCGACCTGTGGCTCGACGTGCCGACCGACCTGCCCACCGCTCTGCGCTGGGTGTTCTTCTCAGGTGAACGTCTCGACCGGCCCCTCGTCGAACGGTGGCGGAAGCTCGTCGCTCCCCCCGGATCCCTCGTCAACCTGTACGGACCCACCGAGACCACCTTCGTCCGGAGTTTCCACCGCGTCGAAGAGCACCCCGACGACGGACCCATCCCGGTGGGACGTCCCCTCCCGGCATCCCAGCTCCTCGTGGTCGACCCGACCGGACGGCTCTGCGGACCCGACGAACCAGGTGAGGTGCTGATCAGGACGGCCTACGGAACCCTCGGCTACCTCGACGGTGACAGCGGCGGACGTTTCGTCCCCAACCCCTTCACCGGCGACGCCGACGACGTCGTCTACCGGACCGGTGACGTCGGCTGGTATCGACCAGACGGGACGGTGGTCGTCTCGGGTCGGGTCGACGATCAAGTGAAGATCCTCGGTCTCCGGGTCGAACCTGCAGAGGTCGCTGCCGTCCTCGAGTCACATCCCGCTGTCCGTCGGGCGGTGGTGGTGGGGGTCGGGGAGAGTCCGGTCCGTCTCGTCGGCTTCGTCGTCCCCGAAGGGTCCACACCCGACCCCGGCGACCTCCGGCGCCACGCCCAGGAGCGGCTTCCCAGCCCTGCCGTCCCCGCCAAGATCCTGGTCATCGACCGGATCCCGGTCACCTCCAACGGCAAGACGGACCGGAAGGCGTTGCGGGCCCAGGCCGAAGCCGAGATCCTGGACCGTCGCCCCGGCCCGACGCAGACGCCCCGCCGTGACGACCTCGAAGACCGTCTCGCTCGGCTCTCCCCGGCGAAACGGGCCCTGTTGGAGGCCCGCCTGCGGCAGCGTTCCGCCCCGCCGGTCCGGGAAGCTCCGTTGTCGCCGGCCCAGGAGAGGCTCTGGTTCCTCGACCGGCTCTACCCGGGACGGGCCTTCTACAACATCCCCCGGGTCCACCGGCTGCACGGACGGCTCGACGTCGAAGCGCTCCAGCGAGCATGCGACCTCGTGGCCGCTCGCCACGAGATCCTGCGAACCCGGTATGTGGACCGCGACGGTGAGCCGGTCCAGGTGGTCGACCCGCCCGGTCCGGCACCGTTCTCGTTCATCGACCTGTCGGGCCAGGCCGATGCCGAAGCCGAACTGAAGAAGATCGACGAAGCCGAGGCCGACCGGGGTTTCGACCTCGCCGCCGGGCCGATCTGGCGTGTCACCCTGATCCGGCTCGGACCGACCGAACATCTGCTGCGGGTCGTGATCCATCACATCGCCGCCGACGGCTGGTCGCTCCCCATCCTCTACCGGGAGATGTCGGAGGCCTACCGGGCCTATGTGCACGGCGACGCACCTCGCCTCGACCCCCTACCGATCCAATACGCCGACTACGCCGAACGTCAGCGGCGCCGGATCGCCGAAGGTGCCTACGCCGACGCTCTGCGCTTCTGGGCCGATCACCTCCGCGGCGCCCCCGAACTGTTGTCCCTTCCTGCCGACCGGCCCCGGCCACCGGTGACGTCGTCTCGGGGACGCAGACTTCAGTTCCGTTGCCCGTCGGCCCGGACCGACGCCTTCACCAGGATCGTCCGTGAAGAGGCGGCCACCCCGTTCATGGTCGGCCTGGCACTCTACGTGGCGTTGCTGCACCGCCTCGCCCGAACCGACGACCTGGTGGTGGGCGTCCCCAGCGCTGACCGGTCCGACACCGACACCCATTCCCTGATCGGGTTCCTGGTCAACACCCTGGCTCTGCGCTCGACGATCACCCCCGGGATGACGTTCCGGGACCTGGTCCGGGACGTCCGCCGCCGGGTGATCGAAGCGTTCGACCACCGGGAAGTGCCCTTCGAGCACGTGGTCCGGGAGTTGTCTCCACCACGTCACGCCGACCGAACCCCCCTCTTCCAGGTGCTCTTCCAGTTCGGGGTCGATGCGTTCCGCGCCCAGCCGGAGTTCCCCGGCGTCGACGCCGAGCCTGCCGGGCAGGAGACGACGACCTCCAAGTTCGACCTCACCATGTACCTGTCGGCGCACCAGGAGTGCCTCGGAGGCACCGTCGTCTTCGCCACCGACCTGTTCGACGAACCGACGATCGACGGTTTCATGCGGGAGTTCGACCTTCTCGCCGGAAGGCTCCTCGACAGCCCCGACACCCCCATCGGAACGGGCGAACCCTCCCTGCCGTCGGCCGCCCCGGCGTCCCCGACGCCGAAGGTCGCCCAGACGCACCCGGACCGGTGGAAACCCGACCCGCAGACCGTCGAGACCATGTGCCGCATCTGGGCGGACCTCCTCGGCGTGGACGTCGGTCCCGACGACGACTTCTTCGTCCTGGGAGGACATTCCCTCCTCGCCATCAGGGTCTTCTCCCGGATCGAGACGGAATGGGGAGTTCAGCTCCCGATCAGCGCGATCTTCGAGGCGACCACCCCCCGCACCTTGGCCGCCCGCCTCACCGACGACCATCTGCCCGAAGTTGCGGAGCCCGAGGCTCCGGCCACGCAGCGGTATCCCCTCTCGTTCTCCCAACGACGACTCTGGTTCCTCGATCGTCTCGACCCGGGCGCGGGGAACTACCACACCCCGTGGCAGGTGAGGCTCCGGGGACGGCTCGACCTGGAAGCACTGCAGGCAGCCGTCACCGACCTCGTCGAACGCCATGCGGTGTTCCGCACCCGGATCGTCACCGAACGGGGCGAGCCGATGGGCGAGGTCGATCCCCCCGGACCGGTCGAGGTGACGGTGGTCGACGTCGCCGAGGGAGACCTCTCCGACGTGCTCTCCGAGGAAGCTCGACGACCCTTCGACCTCGGCACCGACTGGACCCTCCGCGCGACGGTCTTCCGGTTGGGTCCCGACGACCAGGTCCTCTCCTTCGTCGCCCACCACATCGCCACCGACGCCGACTCGATGACGATCTTCCGACGAGAGCTCGCCGAGCTCTACACAGCCCACCTGGAGGGACGGCCGCCCCGTCTCGAGCCGCTCCCGACGAGCTACGCCGAGTTCGCCCGCGCCCAGATCGAACGGTTCTCGTCCCGGGGGGAGCCCCATCTCCGCTGGTGGCTCGACACCCTCGCCGGGGAGCTGCCGATCCTGGACCTGCCCACCGACAAGGCCAGGCCCCTCACCGCCGCCCGGGAGGGCGACACCGCCTACACCAGGCTCGGTTCCGACGTCGTCGACGCGCTCCTCGGGTTGGCCGGGGAGGTGCGGGCCACCCCCTTCATGGTCACCCTCGCCGCCTTCGCCACCCTCCTCGCCCGCTACACCCGCCAGGACGAGGTCGTCATCGGCATCCCCGCGACGGAGCGGTCCTCCCTCGAGACGGAGGGCCTCATCGGCTTCTTCGTCAACTCTCTGCCGATCCGCCTGACCGTCGACCCGAACGACCGGTTCCGGGACCTGGTGAGCCGGGTGAGACAGGCCGTCCTCGACGCCCTGGACCACCGTGACGTCCCCTTCGAAGCGATCGTCGAGCATCTCGACCCGCCCCGCGACCCGTCCCGCACCCCCATCTTCCAGACGATGTTCGACATGGGCCATCCCTCTCCCGAAGCGTTCAGCCTCCCCGGTCTGGAACGGATCCCCCTCGGTGTCGGCCGCCGGCGACGACCCGCCAAGTTCGACCTCCGGGCCCACGCCTCCTTCGGTGATGGACGGTTCGTCACGTTCTTCGAGTACCGGACCGACCTGTTCGACCCGGGCACCATCGAGGACATGGCGGAGCAGTTCGGACGACTCCTCACCTCCGCCGTCACCTCCCCCGACACCGAGATCGGCGACCTGGCCATGGCCGCACCCACCGACCGGTCCCACCTCCCGGCGCTACAGGCGCCGACGGGTACCGTCCACGAGGCGTTCGAGCGGATCGTCCGGGAACGTCCCGGCTCCGTCGCCGTGACCCACGACGAGGTGGACGTCACCTTCGCCGAGCTGGACCGGGCCGCCGACGAACTCGCCGCCGCCCTGGCCGATGCCGGGGTGAGACCGGGAGACACCGTCGGAGTCCGGATACCGCGTTCGGTCGGCATCGTGGCGACCCTGCTCGCGATCCTCCGCCGGGGGGCGGTCTACGTGCCCCTCGACGAGTCGTACCCGCCGGAACGGATCAGAACCATCGTCGAAGACGCGCAGCTGGCGGCGATCGTCGAGCCCGGACCGAAGATCGAACGGTTGGACCGTCCCGCCGAACCACGCCTGGACGCGACGCAGCTCCCCGCCTACGTCATGTACACGTCGGGGTCCACCGGCCGCCCGAAGGGGGTGGTGGTGCCCCACCGGGCGATCCTGCGTCTGGTGACCGACCCCGACTATGTGGATCTCGGTCCCGACCGGGTCGTCGCCTTCGCCTCGAACACCGGGTTCGACGCCGCCACCTTCGAGATCTGGGGGAGTCTCCTCAACGGTGGGCGTCTGGTGGTCCTCGACCGCGACGTCGTCCTCTCCCCCGACGCCCTCGCCGACGCACTGCGACGGTTCGGTGTGACGACCATGTTCGTCACCACCGCCCTGTTCAACACCGTGGTCGCCCGCCGTGGGGACGCCTTCGCCTCCCTCGACACGCTGCTGTTCGGCGGGGAAGCGGTGGACACCGAAGCCGTGAGGCGCTGTCTCCGCTCCGGTCCGCCCCGCCGGCTCGTCCATGTGTACGGGCCCACCGAGACGACCACCTTCGCGACCTGGCATCTCGTCGATGCCCTCGCCGACGACGCCCGCACGGTACCGATCGGACGTCCGATCACCGCAACCACGGTCCGTGTCGTCGACGCCTCCGGCCGGGACCTCCCCCGGGGTGTGCCCGGGGAGTTGGTGATCGGCGGCCCCGGGGTCGCCTTGGGATACCTGGGCGACCCCGAGCTCACCGAGCGACGGTTCCGGCCGTCCCCGAACGGTCCCGAATACTGGACCGGCGACCTGGTGCGGAGACGTCACGACGGCGACATCGAGTTCTTGGGGAGGTTGGACCGGCAGGTGAAACTGCGGGGATTCCGGGTGGAGCCCGGCGAGATCGAGACGCACCTCACCTCCCATCCCCGGATCGACGCCGCCGTGGTGGTTCCCCGGCCGGGGCCCTCCGGGATGCAGCTGGTCGCCTACGTGGTGGGCGACGTCACCCCCGGCGAAGCCACCGACCACCTGCGGGGACGGATACCGTCGTTCATGGTGCCGGCGGCGATCGTGCCGATACCGGAGCTGCCCCTCACCCCCAACGGGAAGATCGACCTGTCCGCCCTTCCCGAACCGACCCGGGCTCCGAGCCCCTACGTGGCGCCGTCCGGCGAAGCGGAGGAACGAATGGCTCGACTCTGGGAGGAGATCCTCGAGGTGGAACGGGTCGGCGCCACCGACGACTTCTTCGCCCTGGGAGGCCATTCCCTGCTGGCGATCAAGCTGTTCGCCGCCATCGCCGACGAGTTCGGGGTGTCCGCTCCGCTCTCCATCCTCTTCGAGGCACCCACCGTCGAGGCCCTCACCGCCCGAATCGTCGCCGCTGCCGACACCGACGAGGCACCATCTCCCCCGCCGGTGGTCACCATCCGTCCCGGCGGCGACCGGCCACCGCTGTTCTGTTTCCCCCCGGCCGGAGGCAACGTCATGGTGTACGAGCCGATGGCCCGGGCCTTCGACGGTGAACGGCCGATCCTCGGAATCCATGCACCGGGAGCGGACGGCACCGTCGAGCCGCTCCGCACCATCGACGCCTTGGCCCGCTACTGCGAGGAGGTGATCCTCGCCGTCCAGCCGGAGGGTCCCTACCTGTTCGCCGGGTACTCGTTCGGTGGGATGGTCGCCTACGAGACCGCCCGACGGATGAGAGCCGCCCAACGCCACGTCGCCCTCGTCGTCCTCATCGACACCCGGACCATTCCCCCTCTCGATCTCGGCTCGGAGATCCGCCGGGACCTGGACCTCGTCCGCCGGTACGGCCGACAGGGGGTGAAGGCCGTGGGACGCCGGTTCCGGGCCCGCCTCCGCCGTGTGGCCGGCCGGGTCCGCCACGAACCCAAGGTCCTCTGGTACCGGATCACCGGCCGACCCCTCTCCCCCCTCCTCGCCGGGCGACGCCTCACCGCCGCCAGCATCGAAGCCGCCGCCGGCTACCAGCCGCCCCCCTACGACGGTCGGGTCCTGTATCTGGTCGCCGGGGGTCTGCCGGCCCGGTGGCGGCGACGGGCCATCGAACCGTGGCGTCGGGCGACGACGGGACCCTTCGACGTCGCCGAAGTGCCCGGGACCCACAAGGGATCCCGTTCGGTCATGGACGAACCCAACGCCCGGCTCCTGGCCGAGCGGATCCGCCAGGAACTCGCCCGAGAGGAGACGTCACCATGACCGCCACCGCCGTCCAGGTCACCGTGGACCTGTGGTTCGGTGAGCCTCGCCCGGGACCGATCGAGCTGCTGTCCGCCGACGAACGCCTCCGGGCCGACCGTTTCGTGTCCGACGCCGCCCGTGCCGAGTTCGTGGCGACCCGCACCTGGCTGCGGTCCATCCTCGCCGGATACGTGGGGGTGCCTGCGGCGTCGCTGCGGTTCCGGCTCGGACGGTGGGGAAAGCCCAGCCTGGTCGGATACGACCTGGAGTTCTCGGTGAGCCATGCCCGAGGCCCGGTGCTGGTGGCGGTGTGCCCCGGCCATCCGGTGGGCGTGGACCTCGAGACCCTGCGGCCGGGAGTGTGGGATCCCGCCGCCGCCTCCCTCGTGCTGACACCGCAGGAGATGGAGACCGTCCGATGCGCCACCGACCCCGACGCCGCCTTCCTTCGCCTGTGGACCCGGAAGGAGGCGTATTCGAAAGTCTTCGGTCGGGGCCTCACCGACCGGCTCGCCGCCGTCGATCTGCATGCCGACCCCACCCTGGTGGACGGCATCGAGGTACGGTCCCTCGACTTGGGCCCGAACTTCGTCGCCTCCCTCGCCTGCCCCCAGGGGGCGGTGGGCACGTGGAGGACCCGATGACCCGCCGGGCCATCCGCCGCTACGCCCGGTACTACCGCTCGTCCCGAAACAGGCTCGCCCTCGGACTGTTCCTGTCCCTCCTCCAGGCCCTGGCACTGGTCCCGGTGCCGATCCTGGTCCGGGTCGCGATCGACGAGGCCATCCCTTCCAAGGACGTCGGCCGGCTGGTGGGCCTCGGGTTCGTCATCCTCGCCTTGGCGACCGCCGGGGCGGCCATCTCCCTGGCGGCCGGATACATGACCGCCACCGCCGTACGTGCGGCCGTCCGCCGTCTCCGCGCCGACGCGGTGACCAAGCTGTTCGCGGTGAGCCGCCGTTTCATCACGGCGGCGGAGCCGTCGGTGCTCCACGACCAGATCGTCCAGGAGACGGCACGGGTGAGCGCGGGAACGTCGGCGGTGCTGGGGAACTTCCTCCCGGGCGTGGTGCTGGTCGCCGGGATCGGTGCCGTCCTGGTCGCCATGAACCCGACGCTCGCCCTGGTCACGTTGGCGTTCGGGCCGCTCATCTTCTTCGCCGGCCGCCTCCTCGGACGGGAGGTGCAGGCCCGGGTGGAACGTCAACATCACGCATTCGAGCGTTTCAGCCGGGAAGTCCTGCGGGTGTTGCGGACGATGGACCTGATCCGCACCCACGGCGCCGAAGACCTCGAGATGCGCCGCATCGACCGCACCGCCGGCGACCTGGAGTCGGCCGGGGTGTCACGCACCCTGTGGAGCAACGCCTACTCGGTGACCCAGTCGACCCTGCTCGCCCTCGCCGGAGCCGGGGTCCTCATCATCGGCGGCGTCTTCGTCGTCCGCGGCCAGATGAGTCTCGGCGATCTGATCTCGTTCTACGCCGGATTCGCCCTCCTCCGCGGGCCCCTCGCCGGCATCGCCATCCGAGTCCCGGCGGTGATCGAAGGCGTCACGTCGCTCCGCCACCTCATGGAGCTCCTCGACGAACCGGACACCCGCCCCTATCGGGGACGACGGCGGGTAACGGCCACCGGGTGGCTGAAACTGGTCGACGTCACCTTCGCCTACGACACCGAGCCGGTCCTCCACGACGTGTCCCTGGAGCTGGAACGGGGCAAGGTGACGGCGGTGGCCGGACCCAACGGTTCGGGGAAATCGACGATCGTCAACCTCATCCTCGGGTTCTACCGTCCCCAGCGGGGTGAGTTGTTCGCCGACGGACACCCCTATCCGGAGGTGGACCTGATCGAGCTGCGGCGGCAGATGGGAGTGGTGCCCCAGCAGACGATCATCCTCAACGCCTCGATCCTCGACAACATCACCTACGGGCGGCCCGACGTCGACGAGGCGGCCGTCCGGGCCGCCCTCGAAGTGGCCGAAGCCGACTTCGTCGAACGCCTCCCCGACGGCCTCCACACCCTGGTCGGCGAAGAGGGCGTCTTCCTCTCGGGTGGACAGCGCCAGCGTCTCACCATCGCCCGCGCCGTCCTCCACCGACCTGCCCTGTTGATCCTCGACGAACCCACCAACCACCTGGACCGGGCTTCGATGGAGTCGGTGATGCGGAACATCGCCGCTCTCCGTCCCCGCCCGGCGGTGCTGCTGATCAGCCACCGGACGGAGGTGCTGGACACCGTCGACGAGCTGGTCGAGCTGAAGGAGGGTCGGGTCATCTCGGTGAACCCCAGCTGACCCGGTCGGCCGTCCGCTGCCGCCGACGGCCGCGGTCGCCGACGGTCAGCGGTAACGCCAGACGATCCGGCCTTTGGTCGGGTCGTAGGTGGAGACTTCGACTTCGACTTCGTCGCCCGGCAGGATCCGGATCATCCGACCGCGCCGCATCCGACCGGCAGGGCGGGCGGTGACGACCAGCCCGCCTTCCAGCTCGACCTTGAAGGTGGCGTCCCGGAGGACCTGCACCACCTTGCCCCGCATGCGGACGTACTCATCCTGTTTCATGTCGAGGAACCTCGGACCGAGGTCACAGGATAGAACGCGCGCTCGGGGGCTCCCGACGGACCGACGTCAGATGTGGAGGTGGTCGGCGGCCCGCCCGGCAGGGGGGAGCGGACGGAAGCGGGCCGGGGGAACCGGAGCTCCCACCCGCGTCAACGCCAGCTGCCACGACGGGGAGAACCCCAACGCCCAACGCAGCCCGACGACGGCGGCCCGTCCGGCCGGGATCGCCCCTCTGCGTCGGCGCACCCCCAGCACCGTCCGGATCCGGTCGGGGACGATGGCGACGGCCGCTTCGAGGAGGATCCGGTACCCGTGACGTTGCAGACGACCCAGCGGCGGGTCGCAGAGGAACCCGACTGCTTCGACCATGCCCGGAGAGGGACCGATGTCGGGGTGGTCGGCGACCCAGGAGGAGAGGGAGGTGGCGTCCCGTGGCAGAGGGTCGGCGTCGAGCAGGGCGCCGAGGCGTGCCTGCTCGGCGACGAACCGGTCGGCCTGTTCGGCGGTGAGGGGTTCGGCACCGAACACCTGGTGGGCGGCGAGGAACGAATCCACCAGCGTGTTGTGCACCCACGCCGCCAAGGCGGGGTCGTCGGCTGCGTAGGGTCGCCCCCGGTGGGACCGCCCCACCACCCGACGGTGGGCCCGTCGGACCGCCGCCAGCGCCTCCTCCACTTCCGGCATCGCCCCGTAGGCGGTGGCGGTCACGTAGGCGGAGGTGCGGGAGAGGCGACCCATGGGGTCGCTCCGGTAGGCGGAATGGTCGGCCACACCGGCGACGACTTCGGGATGGGCGGCCTGGATGAGCAGGGCCCGGATCCCCCCGACGAAGGTGGCGACGTCGGCCATCACCTTCCACGTGACCGACGCAGGTCCGAACAGTCCGGGGTCCCCCGAATACTCCAGGCTGCGGGCGAGCGGGTAGGGGGCGTGGGTGAAGGGTCCGGTGGCCGAGGCCACCACCCGGCGACGGATCCGCTCGGTGAACATGGCCCAAGTCTCCCACCCTCCGACCGCAAGCCGTAGATCGGAGAGGGAGATACGGTGCGGGGTGTGATCCATCCCGACCCCGACAGCCTCGCCCCCGCCGCCGCCGCCCTCGCCTACGCCGGGCTGGGATGGTCGGTGGTACCCGTCCACGTCGCCCACGACGGACGGTGCAGCTGTGGGCGGGCCGACTGCAACGCTCCGGGGAAGCATCCCCGTCTCCGCTGGGAGGAGGCGCAGCACCATCCGGCCGACCCCACGCAGGTGGCCCGATGGTGGCGGCGATGGCCGGACGCCAACGTGGGGGTGGTCACCGGTCGGGTGTCGGCGCTGGCGGTGATCGACATCGACCCCCGCCACGGCGGCGACGCCGCCTTCGAGGACCTCCAGGCCGGGTGGGGAGGCCCGGTGGAGACCGTGACGTCGGCGACGGGAGGGGGTGGCCGACACCTCTGGTTCGGGACGTCGGACCCGCCGGCGTCGACGGTCCTCGCCGAAGGAGTCGAGTTGAAGGCCGAAGGAGGGATGGTCGTCGCGCCTCCGAGCCTCCACCTGTCGGGACGCCGTTACCGATGGGAGCCGGGACGTTCTCCGTCTGTCCGTCCGCCCGCCCCCCTGCCAGGCTGGCTGCGGGCCGTCGCCGGGGACGGGTTCCGGCCCGGGCGACGGCCGAAGGATGCGCCGGTCCGCACCCGAGCGGAACAGGAGGCGTTCGTCGCCGCGTGGCGCCGGGCCGGAGTCGAGCTCGACCCCGGCGACAACTACTACCTCTGCCCCTTCCACGACGACCACCACCCGTCCCTCCACGTCGACGCCGAAGGGTGCCGGTGGTACTGCTTCGCCTGTCGCGACGGCGGTGGGATCGGGCGGCTGCGGGAGAAGCTGGGCGAGACCCGCCCGGTTCGGCTGCGGCGTCGCATCCGGGGGTTCGCCGGACCGCGCCGTCCCGTGACGCTTCCCGGGGACCGCCCCGTCTCCGTGGTCGGTGAATCGGCTCATCAGGACGAGCTGTTGGAGCTCACCGGCGGCCGACGTTCCTACGCCGGCGTGGAGATGGAGGCGGTCGCCGAGCTGGTCCCCACCGACGACGGAACCATCGAGGTGCGGATCGGAGGGCGGACCGTCGGCGTCCTCGCCCGGGACGACGCGGCGGCGCTCCGGCCGCTGGTCGAGGAGGCGATCGACAGCGTCGGTGCCGCGACCTGCCGGGCCGAGATCCGCGGCGGCTGGGACCGAGGTGGCGGGGACGTCGGGCTGTTCGGGGTCGAGCTGCTCTGCCCTTGAGCGTCTCGGTCGCCATCGACGGGCCCGGCCCGTATGCTGCCGCCGACCGATGAGCCGCTCCCCCTCCCCCTCGCCCCGGCGGCCAGCACCTCGGCCCGAGAAGCTCGGGACCTTCCTCGGTGTGTTCACCCCGTCGATCCTCACCATCCTCGGCGTCATCCTGTATCTGCGGACCGGCTGGGTGGTGGGCAACCTGGGCCTGGGCGGGGCGATCCTGGTGGTGGTGATCGCCAACGCGGTGACGTTGGCCACCGCGCTGTCGGTGGCGGCGGTGGCGACCAACATGCGGGTCGGTGCCGGAGGCGCCTACTACATCATCTCCCGCAGCCTCGGGGTGGAGGTGGGGGCCGCCATCGGCATCCCCCTGTTCCTGGCGCAGGCGTTCAGCGTCACCCTCTACGCCTTCGGTCTGGCCGAGAGCCTCCGCCTCATCTGGCCGGAGGTGCCGCTCCGTCCGGTGGCGGCGGCCACCGTGTTGGCGGTGGCACTGCTCGCCGCCCGCGGCGCCGACGTCGCGCTCCGGCTGCAGCTCCCCATAATGGCCGGCATCGCCGTGTCGCTGGTCGTCCTCGTCTTCGGGGTCCTCGAGACGAATCCCACGACGGTCCGAGCCGCGGTCGGCGTCGCCGACTCTCCCGGCTTCTGGCCGGTGTTCGCGGTGTTCTTCCCGGCGGTGACCGGCATCATGGCGGGTGTGTCGCTCTCGGGGGACCTGCGACGCCCCGAACGGGCGATCCCGTGGGGAACGATCGGTGCGGTGCTGGTCGGGTTCGTGATCTACCTGGGGGCCGTCGTCGCCCTGGGATGGGCGGTGGATCCCGCCACCCTGGTCGAAGACCACCTGATCTGGTTCACCCTGGCGGGAGGGCTGTCGTTCTTGATCTTCCCGGGCCTGTGGGGGGCGATCTTCTCGTCGGCGGTCGGCAGCGTCCTCGGCGCACCCCGCACCTTGGAGGCGATGGTGGACGACCGGGTGCTTCCCCGCTTCCTCGGCCGACGGATCGGCGGGATCCGCGGGCCGGGGATCCCCCTCGTCGTGTCCCTGGCGGTCGCCCTCGGCGCAGTGGCCCTCGGGGACCTGAACGCCGTCGCCCCTGCGCTCACCATGTTCTTCTTGACCACCTACGGCATGGTGAACCTGGTGGCCGGGGTGGAGCGGCTCACCGGCGACCCGTCGTTCCGGCCGACCCTGCGGGTCCCCTGGTGGGTCTCTCTGGCGGGTGCCTTCGCATGTTTCTGGGTGATGTTCCTCATCAGTCCCGTCGCCCTGTTCGTCGCCGTCGTGGTCGAAGTGGGTGTCTACCTGGTGATGCGCCGGCGGGCATTGGCCGCCCCCTGGGGCGACCTCCGTCGGGGGGCCCTGATGGCGCTGGTCCGCTCCACCGTCCTCCAGCTCCGCCGTCTCCCCCACGACCCGCGCAACTGGCGACCCAACATCCTGCTGTTCGCCGGGGACGTCCGCCGCCGGGCGCCGCTGGTGCGCCTCGCCTCCTGGCTAGTCCACGACCGGGGGATCCTGACCGTCGTCGACCTCCGGGTCGGCGACCTGCAGACCCTGGCACCGAAGGTCCACGCCATCGAACGGGAGCTCGACCAGGCGTTGGAGGAGATGGGGGTCGTCGCCTTCGGGGAGGTCGACGTGGTGGAGGATTTCGTCCGTGGCGCCGTCGCCGTCGCCCAGGCCAACGGCATCGCCGGGATCGAGTCGAACACCGTCATGTTCGGATGGAGCGACAAGGAGGAGCGGCGGGCGAAGGTCCTCCGGGTCATCGAGCAGCTCGCCGCGTTGGGGATCTCGTCGGTGATCTGTCATCCCCAGCCCCTGGAGGTGGCCCGCCGCCGACGCCTGCGGATCGACGTCTGGTGGGGCGGCCTTCAGAACAACGGGGACATGCTGGTCCTGTTCGCCCACCTGATCTCCCTGAACCCCGAATGGCGGGACGCCCGCATCGACATCAAGAGCGTCGCGACGTCCCCGATGATGCTGGAACGCAACCGGCTCCTCCTCGACCGGCTGATCCGGTCGGCCCGCATCCGCGCCGGGACCGACGTCATGGCCCGTCCCGACGACGTGCCGATCGCCTCGCTGATCTGCTCCGAGTCGGCCGGCGCCGACATCGTCCTCATGGGGCTGCGGGCCGTCGCCCCCGGCGAGGAGGCGGCGTACGCCCGCCGTCTCGCCGAGTTCGTCGAGGACCTCCCCACGGTGCTGTTCGTCCGGTCTGCCGGCGAGTTTCGGGGCCGGCTCCTCGGGAACGGGCCGGACGACGCAGACGGCGTCGCCCGGATCGGCGAGCAGACCGGGTGAGGGTCAGCCGACCTCGATCGGTCGGCGGTCTTTCGTCGGGAGACGAAGCAGGAAGGTGGAGACCGACACGGCGATCGTCACCAGCAGCAGCCGGAGCCACAGGCCGGAGACGGCGAAGACGATCGTGATCGTGAAGGTGATGGCGATGGCGATGAGGGAGACGGTCTTCGCCCGCCGCGACAGGCCCCGGCCTGCCCGCCAGTCGCGCACGAGGCTGCCGAACCAGCGGTGGTCGAGGAGCCAGGCGTCGAACCGGGGGGACGACCGGGCGAAGAAGAAGGCGGCGAGGAGAACGAACGGCGTGGTGGGCAGCACCGGCAGGACGACCCCGGCGGTGCCCAATCCGACACTGAGGAACCCGAGGCCGATGAAGACCCCACGGACGACGCGGCTCCGATGCGGCTGAGCCATGGCGGCGAGCATATCCGCTAGGAGTCTTGACGTGATGTCGAGTCTCGGGGAACCGGCCACCAGGTCGTCGTTCCCGGGCTCGCCACCGGACTGGGTGTCGTGTTCCTCGCAGCCCGACGCCTCCCCGACGACGAGTCGGACGGCGGCGACTGATCAGCTTCGGACGTCGAGGAGCTGGGCCTGGTTGATGCGTCCGAGCGGGCCCGTCTCGTCGAACACCCGGGTGTCGGCGAGCCCGATCCCCGACCGGTGTTGATGGGCCGCCGAACGCATCCCCACCCATTCGCCCACCGGGAGACGATGGGCGTAGAGGGTGATGTCGGGGTTGACGTACAGGTAGCGTCGGGGGTGAAGCGCCTGGCTGTTGCCGTTGGACATGTCGGCCAGCGTCGCCAACCGCAGAAACGGAGTCGTCTCCTCACCCTCCACCACCGGGAAACGGAGACGGAACCACGACAACCCCGGACCCAACCGGAGGAAGCTCCCTCCGATGCTCCGAATCTCCACCGCATGGGAATGGAACCGGACCGTCTCCGGATCCTCGACGAAGAAGGTCCCCCAGTCCACCGGTTCACCGGCCTCGGGACCCGGCGGCTGTTCCCACGGTTCGGTCTCGCCGGGAGGCAGCTCCAAGTCGTCGAGGACCCTGATCTTGAGGGCCGACGCCCGGCCCACCTCCACGTCGCCGGCGCAGAGGTAGGCGTCGACCACCTGGATGCGTCGACCGTCCCGGCGCACCGTCGTCGAGACCCGCAGCGGGGTGAGGGGGACCGGGCGGAACAGGTCGATCGTGTAGCGAACCACCTGCATCGGCGCGGCGGTCGACACCCGTTCCACCGCCCGGGCCAAGAGACCGGCCGGCGGGGCGCCATGCTGGGCGTCGTCCGACCATCCGCCACGGCACAGCTCGGTCGGAACGAAATGGTCACCGTCGACGAGGAACAGGGCTTCGGCCATGGCCGGCGATCCTAGAGGGCTGCGATCCCTGGCCTAGCACGCCGCCGCGGCTAGGCTGAGGCCACCGCCCCAACCTCTTCGGGGAGGCGAGCGCGTGACAGCGCCCCCGAACCGGCGGAGGTCCGTTCCCGAGGAGTCGGCGGAGGTCCGTCCCGAGCATCCCACCCCGACGCCGCTGCGGACCGGCCCCACACCGGCGGGAGGGCCGCACCGTCGCCGGCCCGGTGACGGACGCCGACACAGGAGACACAACAGACCAGATGACATCCACGACCACCACCACCTTCGCCGACCTCGGCGCCCCACCCGAGATCGTCGAAGCCCTCGCCGCCCGCGGCATCCACCATCCGTTCCCGATCCAGACCGCCACCATTCCCGACGGCCTCGCCGGACGTGACGTCTGCGGGAAGGCCCCCACCGGCTCCGGCAAGACCCTCGCCTTCGGGATCCCGATGCTGGCGCGCATCCACCGGGCGGAGCCCCACCATCCCCGCGCCCTGGTCCTCGCCCCCACCCGTGAGCTGGCCGAACAGATCTACAACGAGCTCACCCCCCTGGCGTCCGCCGTCGACGTCCGCATCGCACCGATCTACGGCGGTGTCTCCTACCAGCCCCAGAAGAAGGCTCTGCGGCGGGGAGTCGAAGTGCTGGTGGCCACACCGGGACGTCTCGCCGACCTGATCGAGCAGGGCGAAGCCAAACTGAACCGGGTGGAGATGGTGGTCGTCGACGAAGCCGACCGCATGGCCGACATGGGTTTCCTGCCGGAAGTGAAGTGGATCCTGAACCGCACCGCCCCCGGCCGCCAAACCCTCCTCTTCTCCGCCACCCTGGACGGCGACGTCGCCGCCCTCACCTACTACTACCAGAACGACCCCGTCCGCCACGAGGTCGGCGAGACCGACCCCGAAGGATCCGACGCCCGCCATTTCTTCTGGAGGGTCGGTCACACCGACCGGCTGACATTGACGGCGGAGGTGATCCGACGGGCCCATCCCACGATCGTCTTCTGCGACACCAGAGCCGGGGTCGACCGGGTCGCCACCCAACTCCGGCGACTCGGGATCGAAGCCGCCGCCATCCACGGGGGACGGGCCCAAGAACACCGCAACCGGGCCCTGGAACGATTCGTCGGCGGCAAGGTGGACGCCCTGGTCGCCACCGACGTCGCCGCCCGCGGCATCCACGTCGACGGTGTCGCCGCCGTCGTCCACTTCGACCCCCCGAAGGACACCAAAGCCTATCTCCACCGTTCGGGACGCACCGCCCGGGCGGGTGCCAGCGGTGTCGTCGTCAGCCTGGTCCGAGACGACCAGAGCCTCCCCATCCACGCCCTGCAGCGCCAGATCGGCCTCCCCGTCACCCTCGACGAGCCCGACGTCGCCGGTCTCGAACATGGGGGGTACCGGATCCCGGCCGAACGACCCACCCAGGCACGGTCCGGTTCGCGGGCACGGTCCCGGCGGCGACGGCGCCTCCTCTGACGTCGAGGCGATGACACCGCCCACCGTCGGACTCCCCGTCGAGGCGGTCATCGGGGACCTCCGCGGTGCCCTCTCCGATGTCGGTGCGGCGGTGTTGGTGGCTCCGCCCGGATCCGGCAAGACCACGCTCGTCCCCCTCCACCTCGTCTCCGAGCCGTGGACCCACGGTCGCAAGGTCGTGGTCCTCGAACCTCGCCGTCTCGCCACCCGGGCCGCGGCCCGGAGGATGGCCCAACTCACCGGAACCGACCTCGGCGATGCCGTCGGCTACGTCACCCGAGACGACCGACGAACCGGCCCCGACGTGACGGTCGAAGTCGTCACCGAAGGGGTCCTCACCCGACGCATCCAACGGGACCCGGAGCTGGCCGACACCGCCTGCGTCGTCTTCGACGAGCTCCACGAACGCAACCTCCAGACCGACCTCGGGTTGGCGTTCACGCTCGACGTCCGCCGATCCATCCGACCCGACCTGCGGGTTCTCGTGATGTCCGCCACCCTCGACGCCGAACGGGTGGGCAGGCTCCTCGGACCCGACACCCCCGTCATCGTCGCCGAGGCGCCGACCTATCCGGTGGACCTCCGCTGGACTCCCCCTCCCCCACGGGCACGCCTCGAAGACCACGTCGCCGCGATCGTCCACCGTGCCGTCGACACGGAACCGGGGGACGTCCTCGTGTTCCTCCCGGGGATGGCGGAGATCAGGCGAGTCGCCGACCGCCTCGCCGAGACCGGTCTCCCCGCCGAAGTGCGGATGCTCCACGGCAGCCTCCCCCCGGAGGAACAGGACGCCGCCGTCACGCCCGGGCCGCTGCGCCGGGTGGTGCTCTCCACCGACATCGCCGAATCGTCGCTCACGGTGGAGGGCGTCGGGATCGTCGTCGACTCCGGGCTGGCCCGGGCGCCCCGGTTCGACCCCCGCACGGGGATGACCCGTCTCCGAACGGTGCCGATCTCGAAGGCATCCGCCGACCAGCGGGCCGGTCGGGCCGGGCGGACCGGCCCGGGAGTCGCCTACCGTCTCTGGTCGAAGGCCGAACATGCGGCCCGGCGTCCCCACATCGACCCGGAGATCACCCAGGTGGACCTGACCGGCCTCGCATTGGAGCTGGCCGGATGGGGAACCACCGACCCGGCGGACCTGCCGTTCCTCGACCCTCCGCCTCCTCGCGGTCTCGCCGAGGCCCGCCGACTGTTGGAGACCCTCGGCGCCCTCGACTCCGACGGACGCCTCACCGAACACGGCCGTGCCCTCCTGGCCCTGCCCCTCCACCCCCGGCTCGCCCACATGGTCGCCGCCGCCGACGGCGACCGGTACCTCGCCTGCCTGCTGGCCGCCCTCGTCGACGAACGCGACGTCCTCCGGGGTGGCGACGTCCCCGTCGACGTGGCCATTCGCCTCGACCTCGTCCTCGACCCGGACCGACGCCATCCGATGGCGGCGACCGGTACGGTGCGGCGGGTCCGCCGGGTCGCCGAAGACCTGGCCCGCCGGGCGAAGGTCGAGAGCCGGGCTGCCGACCCGGACCGAGCCGGACCGGTCCTCGCCTTGGCGTTCCCCGACCGCCTGGCGATCCGTCGAGGCGGGCCGGGACGTTTCCAGCTCCGCACCGGTACGACGGCGTGGATCCCCGAATCCGACCCGCTCGCCACCGAACGCTTCGTGGTGGCGGTCGACCTGGACGGGCGACGCCGAGACGCCCGGATCCGTCTCGCCGCCGCCATCGACCCCGACGACGTCGCCGAACGCTACGCCCACGAGGTGGCCACCCACACCGAACTCGTCTGGGAAGGTGACCGTCTCCTCGAACGGACCCACCGACGTCTCGGTGGTCTCACCCTCGACCGCCGGGACCGCCGACCCGAACCGGGGCCGGCCACCACCGCCGCCGTCCTGGACCGTCTCCGGCGGGGCGACCTGTCGGAGCTCCCCTGGAACGACGCCGCCCGCTCGCTGGTCGACCGGGTGCGATTCCTGCACGCCCGGCTCGGCGACCCCTGGCCCGACTGGTCGACGCAAGCCCTCGTCCGGGACCTGGACCGGTGGCTCGGCCCGTCCCTCACCGGTGCCCGCGGTCTCGACGACCTCCGCCGGGTCGACCTCGTCTCCGTCCTCCGGCGGTTCCTCGGACATCCCCTCGTTACCGAGCTCGACCGGGTCGCTCCTCGGCGTCTCACCGTCCCCAGCGGCCGTCGGGTCCCGGTCGACTATTCGACGACGCCGCCTCGGATCGCCGTGAAGGTGCAGGAGATGTTCGGCACCGCCGCCACGCCCGAGATCGCCGGAGAGCCCGTGGTGCTCGAGCTCCTGTCGCCTGCCGGCCGTCCGCTGCAGATCACCTCCGACCTCGGCGGGTTCTGGGCCGGATCCTGGCAGGAGGTACGCCGAGAGATGGCAGGCCGTTACCCGAAGCACCGCTGGCCGAAAGACCCGGCGGCGGCCACCCCGGGCGGTGGCCGATGACCGAACGTCTCCGGGTGCGGTGCCGGACCTGCCGGGAGGTATTCGACGCCCGCCTCCAGGTGGACCGCGCCACCTTCGCCGCCCTGATGGTGCACGAGCGGTACCGATGTCCCCGTTGCGGCACCTGGGCCTGGTACGAGGCCGCCGACCACCGGTTCGAGCTGTGCGTCGACGACCCGTCGACCTGAACGCGGCGGCGACCTCCTCAACCGGCGATCCGACGGGCCGACGGGACAGAGACCATGAACGTGCTCTTCGTCGACGACCGCCCCGACCGGCTCGCCGCCACCCGCAACTTCGTCCAAGACCGCGTCATCCCCATCGCCGCCGCCTTCGCCCTCCCCGAAGACGTCGACGCCCAGCTCCGGAGGGTGTCCTTCGACCTGGTGGTGGCGGCGGTGGACGCACCGGACACCGACACCGCCGAAGCGGTCCGGTCCTTGGCCCGGGACCACCCCGAACTCGGCAGGCTCGTCCTGTCGAAATACCCCGACATCGCCGGGCATGTCCCCTCCCACCTCGTCGTCCCCCACCAGTTCGACG
>Ga0256830_1000546_pt1 | contig 29675 bp, 27 predicted proteins | sample 128326metaG_FD_190537 | JGI IMG/M metagenome (GOLD analysis project Ga0256830, IMG submission 190537) | Hydrothermal vent microbial communities from Lau Basin, Pacific Ocean - 128-326 | ecosystem: Environmental > Aquatic > Marine > Hydrothermal vents | place: Pacific Ocean: Lau Basin | collected... | reverse complement strand
GTCCTGGTCGAGCTGCAGAGCGGCGACCGCCTTGCCGTCGTGGTCCACCAGCAGGATGTGCTCGTTGAGGGGGCGGATCACCACCTCGCTCACGTCCACGCTGGCCTTGGCCTCGGGTTCGGGGCGCTCGTCCGGCATGTCCCCGTCGGGGAGGAGGGCGCCGATCTCGAGCAGGTCCTTGGCCTTGTACGACGGCATCCACACCGCGACCCACTCTCCGGCGGGGAGGCCGGGTTCGGCCAGCGGCACGGAGGAGGCGAGCACGCCGAGCGGCAGGAACTGGTGCTCGCGCTTGACCTCGCGCGCGACCTTGTCCACCAGGGTGTGGTTGTGGTCCTCCAGCGGGTCGCGCCGCGGCACGAAGGAGACCACGTCGCAGGCCCCGAAGACGCGGTAGGTCGGCGGCAGCTGCGGCTTGGGCATCGGCTTCGGCGGGTCCTCGCGCGCCGCTTCGATGGCCGCCATGTCGGGCCAGCTCCGTTTCTCGATGCCGAGCACCCGCTGCGGCTCGAGCTCGCGCTCGGGCGTGCCGCCGAGGACCGAGCTGCGGACCCGGACCGCCCGCAGGAAGGCGCCGTCGCGGGCGGGCACGCCCGAGGAGGCCACGCGGAAGCCGATGATGGGCAGTGCGGCCGCGGGGTCCACCCCGAGGCGGACGTCGATGCGTTGGAACAGGGGTTCGAGCAGGCAGCAGCCGCCCTTGAGCACGCGACGCGACGGATCCCAGTTCGGCAGGATGCGCTCCTTGCCGACCTTGAACGATTCGAACCCGGGCAGGGGTTCGTAGCGCGAGCTGGTCCACTCCCAGACCTCGCCGACCATGTCGAGGATGCCGTAGGGCGAGGCGTTGTCCGGGAACACCGCGACCGGCGTTCGCTTGAAGGCCAGCGAGGTCGGCTGGGTGTAGGCGCAGGCGACCCGGCCGCGCTCGAACTCGGGGCCGAAGGGGAAGTCCCAGTCGTGGTCGTTGCGGGCCGCGCGCACCCATTCGAACTCGGTGGGGAGCCGCAGGCCGGCCCAGGTGCAGTAGGCCACGGCGTCGTCCCAGCTCACGAACACCACCGGCTCCAGGGCGCGCTCGGGCGGCATCTTCCACTCCCGACCCTCGTCCTGCCAGTGCTCCGCCCACCACTGGTACTGGGCGGTCTCGTCGAACTTCCAGGCCGGGCCGTGCCGTTCCTTGCCCTCCTGGATGATCTGCAGCCGCAGGTCGTTGGGGATGACCGCCCAGGTCGCCGGCGGCCGCACGCCCGACGCGAGGACGTACTGCAGGTACATCTCGTTGGTCACCGGCGTCGGCGCCATCAGGAAGCGCTCCACCCGGACCTCGCTGCGCGGCACCTCACCGCCGAGGATGAGCCGGTCGGGGTGCCCTTCCGGTCGCTCGGCGATCAACTCCTTGGCGCGCTTGGGGTCGGTGCCGATCACGGTGCGTCCCGCGGGGATCTCGACCATGCCGGAGAGGTCCCAGGAGGAGGACTGCTGGGCCGGGGTCGGGGCGCCGAGGACGACGGAGGCGAGGAGGGCGACCCAGGCGGTCGCGGGGACGGTTCGGTTCGGGCTCATCTGCACAGGGGGTCCGGGAGCAGCGGGAGCCGGACAGTCTAGCGGGCGATCCGTCGGCCCCAAGTGGAGTCCGAACGCCGCTTCCGGCCTCGTCTATGCTCTGCCCTGCCTACGGTCACACCGGCCCCCCGATGGTGGATTCCCAGCGCACGGCCCGCGTCCCCCACGCGTTCCACGGCAAGCGGCTCGACCGCGTCGCGGTGGCGTTGTTGGGGCCGGACTACTCGCGGACCCGTTTGCAACGCTGGATCCGCGAGGGCCGCCTCCTGGTCGAGGGCGAGGTGGTGGTCGACCCCGGCCGCCCGGTGGAACAGGGATGGCGGCTGGAGTTGCGGCCGCCGCGCCCCGAGGTGCCGGCCGACGGCTCCCCTCTGGCTCCGCGCGTCCTCCACGAGGACGCGGCGCTGGCGGTGCTCGACAAGCCGAGCGGACTGCCGATGCACGGCAATTCGCCCGGCGACCCCCAGGCCAGCGTCGCCCACTGGCTGACGGCGCGGTGGGGCCCGGGCCTGCCCATCGCGCAGGGCGCCGAGCGCCCCGGCATCGTCCATCGTCTCGATCGCGACACCAGCGGCGTCTGCGTGGTCGCCCGCGACAAGGCCGCCTTCGAGGACCTGATGGCCCAGTTCGCCGAGCGCTCCGTGGAGAAGGAGTACCTCGCCCTGTGCTACGGGCGCCCGCGCTTCCGCAGTGACTGGGTGGACCTGCGGCTGGCGCCCGACCCACGCCGGCCCAATCGGCAGCGCACCACCCGTTCCGGCGAGGCCGGCAGCCGTGATGCCCTGACCTACTGGGAGGTCGCCGAGGAGTTCGACGGTTTCAGCCTGCTGCGGGTGCTGCCGCAGACGGGGCGCCGCCACCAGATCCGCGCCCACCTCGCGGCGGTGGACCTGCCGCTGGTCGGCGACCCCCTGTACCGGGCGCGCAACTTCGGCCCCGGCATGCTGCCGGCCGCCGCCGCGGCGCCGGCGCGCACCTTCCTCCACGCCGCCGCGCTCACCTTCGAGCACCCGGTGGAGGGCGGGCGCCGCCGCTTCGTCGCCGACCCGCCCGAAGACTTCCGCACCCTGCTCGAGGTCTTGCGCCGCGAACGTCCCCTTCCCGACTGACGACCGACCGTTCCGCTTCGTGCTCTCCCTCGCCCTGGCACTCCTCCTCCCGCCGCAGCTCGGCGGCGAGATCACCGGCGTCTCGCCGGAGACCGCAGGCCTGGCCGGCGCCGGCGTTCCGGCTTCCACCGACCCGCTGGACGCGTCGCGCAACCCCGCCGTCCTGCCGTGGATGTTCTCCGGTCCCGACGACGCCTTCACCCGTCGCCGCGCCGCGCGCGGGCGGGACCGCCTCTCCCTGGCGCTTCGCGAGCTCGCCAACGACCTCACCATCGCCACGCACGGCGGCGCCGAGCTCGACCCCGACACCCCGGCGGCGTTGGCGCCCTTCCTCGGCTACGCCCACGACCTCGGCGACGGAGTGGTGGTCGGACTCGCGGTGTGGCCGAGCGCCGGCGGCGAGAGCGACGTGATCCGGCGCACCTATCTCGACATCGTGACCGTGAATCCGGACGGCACCGGCGGCCCCGCGCCCTACGACGTCCGTGACCGTTGGCGGCTCCTCCAGTTCTCCGTCGAACCCTCGGTGGCGTGGCGCGCGGGCTCGCAGTGGACCTTCGGCGCCGGGCTCGCGCTGCGCCAGACCACGGTGGACATGCAGTCGGCCACCGAACTCCAGCTCGACGTGTTGCAGGGGGTCATCGACGAGGGCCTGCAGCCCATCTTCGGCGCCATCGGCTGGGGCGAGTTGATCCAGCAGCTCGGTTCGGAACGCGGCGTGGACTCCTTCCAGGTGGACTTCTCGGGCGACCTCGACCACGGCAGCGACCCGATGGCGCTGCTCCGCTTTGGCGTCGGTTGGCGGCCCGACCCGCGGACCCGGGTCGGCTTCTGGTACCGGCCGCCGTCGTCGGCCGCGGACCTGACCGGCCGCGTCGCGGTGGACATGGGCGCCGACCTCGGCGCCTTCGTGGACGGCATCGAGGACATCGTCGGCTCGGAACTGCTCGCCGATCCGACCAGCGGCTACGACATGCGCATCTCCGGCGTGCGCATGCCGCAGCAGCTCGGCCTCGGGGTCTCCCACCTCCTGGACGGCGGACGCCGCCTCCACTTCGGCGCCTTCTGGAGCGACTGGTCGTCCAGCTTCTCGGGGTGGGTCGCCGAGCTCACCAACCCGTCCAACCCCGAGTTCGTCACCTTCCTGGGCGGCGACGGTTCCACCACCGTGGACCTCGGCCTCGACTGGCGTGACTCGTGGGCCCTGTCCACGGGCCTGGAGCAGGACTTCGGCGACCTGTGGACGCTGCGCGGCGGCATCGGATGGCAGCGCCAGCCGGTCCGCGGCACCCCGCTCGGTGCGGCGATGCCCTTCAACTCGTGGCACCTCGCCCTCGGCGCCAGCCTGTGGGGCGTGCCGGCGGGCCGCGCCGACTGGCACTTCGCCCTCGTGGTGTCGCCGCCGGACCGCTTCCAGGCCGGGGCCAACGACCTGATCTCGGACTTCTCCTACGACCGCTACCGGCAGTGGCTGTGGTCGGTGGCCGTCGGCTGCACCATCGCGTGGTGAAGCCGACGGCCCCGAGGGGCGCTCACTGCGTGTAGCTGATCGAGGTCGCCACGGCGGTGCCGAGGTCGGACTCGCCGCCGGCCACGAGGACGGTGCCGTCCTCGAGCAGCTCCACCACGCCGCCAGCGTGGGTCTCGGGCATGCTCGCGAGCGAGCTCACGCCGACGCCCGGCTCGAAACGCCACACGTTGGCGACCGGGATCGGATCGTTCAGGTCGCCCTTGGCGCCGCCGACCACCAGGACGGAGCCGTCCGGCATCGTGACGTTGGCGGGGAAGGCGACGGCCACGGTGAGGTTCTGCTCGGCGACGCTGACGTTGGTCACCGGGTTGTAGCGCTCGGTCTTGGCGATGGGGCCGACGTTGAAGATGTCGCCCCCGGCGCCGCCGGCGATGTACACGGACCCGCCTGGCAGCACGGTGATGCCGCCGAGGGCGCGCTTGGCCTTGAGCTTGGCTCCGCCGTTGAACCAGGTCATCGTGGTCGGGTCGAGGATGGAGACGTTGTCCGAGAAGTCCGGGATGGGGATGCCGAACAGCAGGGTGTGGGTGATGCCGCCGGCGACCAGCCAGCGCCCGTCGTTCAGGGTCGCCGCCATCGCGCCGGCCTTGAACTCGGGCATGGTCGGCCCGAACACCCAGGTGTCGGTGGCGGGGTCGTAGATCTCGGTGCTCTTGAGCGCAGTCCCGAGGAGGTCGTCCACAGCGCGGATCTCGTTGGCCGAGTTGCCTTCGGTTCCGCCGGCGACGATGACCCGTCCGTCGGGCAACAGCGTGGCGTTGGCCCCGGCGCGGTACTTGAGCATCGGAGCCACCGTGGTCCAGGCGTCGGCGACCGGATCGTAGATCTCGACGCTGCGCAGCACCTTGGTGAAGTAACCGTTCTGGGCGTTGCCGTAGGGCCCCTGGACGCCGCCGGCGACCAGGATGCGTCCGTCGGCGAGCTCGACCTGGACGTGGAAGGCGCGCGAGTCGTTCATCGTCGCGGCCACGGCGACCTGGCTCTCGTCGTGGGCGTCGATCCACCACGCCCCCGAGCTGGTCGGATATGGGGTGAGTTCGTCGGTCAGGAGCGCCGGCCCGCCGCCGCTGGCGAAGATCAGCATGGCGCCGCCGTTGTCGCCGCCGCGCTCGACCACGCTCCAGGCCAGGTTGGCCTCGGGGAACGGCGCGTCCGACCCGGCGGCCTGCCACCGGTCGTGGTCGTTCAGGCTCATCCGACGCACCCGGGTGAAGGCGTCGTACTGGGCGGCGCCGCCGCCGCCGACGTTGGAGAACGCCTGCCACCAGGCTTCGCGGTCGAGGTAGCTCGCGCCGGCGGGCAGGGTGACGGGCTGTCGGTACTCGCCGGCGGCGTCGGCCACGCCGCTGAACCAGATGCCGGTGAAGGCGAGGTCCAGCCCGACCGAGAGCAGGTCGTCGGGGTCGCCGGTCTGGTTGACCAGGTACGGGTTCGGCCCCGGCTGCAGCGACACCAGCAGGATCACCGGCGCATTGGGGACCATCCCGGTGGCGACCAGCTCGCTCTGCTGCCCCACGACGTCGCCGTAGGACATGAGGTCGGCGGTGGCATTGGTCTGCGCCGCCAGGGGGGAGGCGAGCAGGACCAGGAGGGAAAGGACGCGGAGGGGATTCGGCATGGCTCCAGCCTACCGGAGGACGGTTGCTTCCGCCACGCCGCCGCGGGGTCAGGCCGACCCGGCGTCCTCGACCCCGGGCTCGTGCTCGCGCACCGCGGCGCGGAAGCGCTCGGGCAGCGGCGTCTTGGCCCGCGCGGCGAGGTCCCAGGTCACCAGCACCGCGTCGGCCTCGACCCAGGTCTCGCCGCTCGCGGCGTCGCGGATGCGGTAGGCCTGCTGGAAGGACGAGCCGCCGAGGCGCAGGGTGGCGAGCTCGACCTCGACCTCCGCCGGCCCGCGGCCGGGCCGCACGAAGCGCTGCCGCGCCAGCGCCAGGACGAAGCCGAAGGAGTGGCGCTCCGCGAGCAGCCCGAGGCGTTCGCACCAGCGCCAGCGCGCCTCCTCCATGAGCGAGAGGTACACCGCGTTGTTGAGCACGCCCATCGCGTCCTCGTCCGACCAGCGGGTCCAGAGCCGGAAGCGGAAGGGCATGGCCTCGGAGGGGGGGACCTGTGGCGTCTCCATGGCGAAGGTACCCTAGGCGCGCCGATGACCTTCCGCCTCCTCGGTCTCGACCACGTCGCGGTCGCCGTGCGCGACCTCGACGAAGCCATGCGCCCCTGGCTCGCCCTCGGCCTGCGCCGCGGTGACCGCGAGGTCGTCGCCGAGCAGGGCGTCGAGGTGCAGATGCTGCACGCCGGCGACGTCCGCATCGAGCTCGTCGCGCCGCTGGGGCCCGACACGCCGGTGGGCCGCTACCTCGAGAAGCACGGCCCCGGCATCCACCACCTCGCCCTCGCCGTGGACGACTGCGCCGAGGCCGTGGCGGCGGCCGAGGCCGCCGGGCTGCGGATGGTGGACCGCGCCCCGCGCGCCGGCGCCCACGGCACCCGCATCGCCTTCGTCCATCCGGCGGCGACGGGCGGGGTCCTGACCGAGCTGGTCGCTCCCGGCGACGCCCCGCGGGGCGGGGGGGAGGCGTCGTGAGCGGGTCGCCGCTCGAGCGTCTGGAGGAGTTGCGGGCCGAAGCCGCCCGCGGCGGCGGCGAGGCCCGCATCGAGGCCCAGCATGCCAAGGGCAAGCTGACCGCGCGCGAGCGGCTCGAACTCCTGCTCGACCAGGGCAGCTTCGAGGAGTGGGACGCCTTCGTCCGCAGTCGCCCCGACCCCGCGGCGCCCGATGCGCCGCGCCCGCTCGGCGACGGCGTCGTCGTCGGCACCGGGACCGTGGACGGACGCACCGTCGCCGTCTACGCCCAGGACTTCACCGTCTTCGGCGGCAGCTTGAGCGAGGCCCACGCCCAGAAGATCTGCAAGGTCATGGACTACGCCATGCAGAACGGGGTGCCGGTGGTCGGGCTGGCCGACTCGGGCGGCGCCCGCATCCAGGAGGGCGTGGTCTCGCTGTCGGGCTATTCCAGCCTGTTCCTGCGCAACACCCTCGCCTCGGGGGTGGTGCCGCAGCTGTCGGCCATCATGGGGCCGTGCGCCGGCGGCGCGGTCTACTCGCCGGCGCTGACCGACTTCGTGCTCATGGTCGAGGGCACCAGCGTCATGCACATCACCGGCCCCGACGTGGTCAAGGCAGTGACCCACGAGGAGGTCACGGGCGAGGAACTCGGCGGGGCGCGGGTCCACGCCGAGAAGAGCGGGGTGGCGCACCTGACCTGCGCCGACGACGCCCACTGCCTGGCGACGCTGCGGCGGCTGCTGTCGTTCCTGCCCGCCAACAACGCCGAGGACCCGCCGCGGCGGTCCTGCAGCGACCCCGCCGACCGGCGCGAGGAGCGGTTGGACGCCATCGTCCCCGAGTCGCCGAACCAGCCCTACGACATGAAGGAGGTCGTCGGGATGGTGGTGGACGACGGTGACTTCCTCGAGATCCAGCCGCGGTTCGCGCCGAACGTGGTCGTCGGTTTCGCGCGGCTCGGCGGTCGCCCGGTCGGCATCGTGGCCAACCAGCCGATGGTGCTCGCCGGCGTCCTCGACATCGACGCCAGCGAGAAGGCGGCGCGCTTCGTGCGCTTCTGCGACTGCTTCAACCTGCCCATCGTGACCTTCGAGGACGTGCCCGGCTTCCTGCCCGGGACGGCGCAGGAACACGGCGGCATCATCCGGCGCGGGGCCAAGCTGCTCTACGCCTACTGCGAGGCCACCGTGCCCAAGCTGACGGTGGTCACGCGCAAGGCCTACGGCGGGGCCTACTGCGTGCTCTCGTCCAAGGCGACGCGGGGCGACTGGAACGTGGCCTGGCCGCAGGCCGAGATCGCGGTGATGGGGGCCGAGGGGGCGGCGCGGATCGTGCATCGGCGCGAGATCGCCGCCGCCGCGGACCCGGCGGCCAAGGAGGCCGAGTGCATCGAGGCCTACCGCGAGCGCTACGCCAACCCGTGGCTGGCCGCCGAGCGCGGCCTGATCGACGACGTCGTCCGGCCCCGCGACACCCGGCCGCGGCTGATCCAGGCGCTCGAGCGTTTCGCCAACAAGCGCCAGTCCAACCCGCCGAAGAAGCACGGCAACGTCCCGCTCTGACCTCCCGCCCATTCCTTCCGCTGCGTCCCCCGAGAGCGTCGTGAGCCAGCCCCCCTTCGGCAAGGTCCTCATCGCCAACCGCGGCGAGATCGCGCTGCGGGTGCTGCGCACCTGCCGCGACCTCGGCATCCGCACCGTGGCGGTGTTCTCGCCGGCCGACCGCGGCTCGCTCCACGTGCGCTACGCCGACGAGGCGTGGCCGCTGCCGGGTGATGCGCCGAGCGACTCCTACCTGCGCCAGGACCTGCTGCTCGAGGCGGCGCGCGAGAGCGGCGCCGAGGCGGTGCACCCCGGCTACGGTTTCCTCGCCGAGAACCCCGACTTCGCCCGCGCGGTGCGCGACGCCGGTCTGGTCTTCGTCGGCCCGCCGCCCGAGGCGATGGAGGTGATGGGCGACAAGCTGCGCTCGCGCCGCGCCATGCTGGAGGCCGGGGTGCCGGTGGTGCCCGGGACCACCGAACCGGTGGCGACGGCCGAGGAGGCGCTGGCCACCGCCGAGGAGATCGGCTGGCCGGTGCTGCTCAAGGCCTCGGCCGGCGGCGGGGGCAAGGGCATCCGCCTGGTCGCCGGGCCCGACGAGATGGAGGGGGCCTTCCGCACCGCCAGCGGCGAGGCCGAGAGCGCCTTCGGCGACGGCCGCATGTACCTGGAGCGTTTCCTGGTCCGGCCGCGGCACGTCGAGGTGCAGGTCATGGCCGACCGCCACGGCGAGGTGGTCCACCTCGGCGAGCGCGAGTGCTCGCTGCAGCGGCGCCACCAGAAGGTGGTGGAGGAGTGCCCGTCGCCGGTGGTGGACGCCGAGACCCGCGCCCGCATGGGCGAGGCCGCGGTCGCCGCGGCCCGCGCCGTCGGCTACGAGTCGGCGGGCACGGTCGAGTTCCTGTGGTCCGAGGGCGAGTTCTACTTCCTCGAGATGAACACCCGCATCCAGGTCGAGCACCCCATCACCGAGGAGGTGTGGGGGGTGGACCTGGTCGAGTGGATGTTCCGGGTCGCGGCCGGCGAGTCGGTGGCCCCGCTGGTCGAGCTCCTGCCGCGCGGCCACGCCATCGAGGTCCGGCTCAACGCCGAGGACCCGGACCAGGGCTTCCTGCCGAGCCTGGGGCGCATCACCGACCTGCGGCTGCCGGGCGGGCCGGGGGTGCGGGTGGACTCGGCGCTGTATCGGGGGCTCGAGGTGACCCCGTACTACGACTCGATGCTGGCCAAGCTGGTGGTCCACGGCCGCGACCGTGAACAGGCGCGGCGGCGCATGATGCGGGTGCTCCAGGAGCTCCACGTCGGCGGCGTCGAGACCACCGCGGGCATGGCCCTGCGCCTGCTGCGCTGCGACGCGTTCCGCAGCGGCGACTACGACACCGGCACCCTCGAGCGGCTGCTCGCCGAGGGGTTGGACTGCCCGCGCGAGGACGGCGCCGACCTCGAGCTCGCTGCCGCGGTCGCCGCCGCGCTGTGGCGCCACGTCCGCGGCACGCCGCGACGCTCCGACGAGGAGGGCGCGGCGGGGCCCGACCCGTGGGTGCTGGTCCACCGTTGCCGCGAGCTCGGGAGGTGGCCGCGATGAGGTACTTCCTGACCACCGAGGACGGGCGCGAGCTCGAGGTCGTGGTGGAGGACCGCCCCGACGGGCGCCATCGGGTCGTCCTCGGCGACCGCGAGTTCGTCGCCGACTTCCGGGACGTGGACGGGCTCGGCCAGTACGCCCTGCTGCTCGGCCGCGCCTCGTTCGCGGTCTCGGTCGCGGCCGACGAGCCCCAGGCGCCGCGGGTCCACGTCGCCGGCGAGAGCTTCGTCTTCCGGGCCCTGGACGAGCGCGAACGCCTCGCCGGCGAGGTCGCCGGCCGCGGCCCGGCCCGCGGCGAGGAGATCCAGGCGGCCATGCCCGGCGCCGTGGTCGCGGTCCACGCGGCCGTCGGCGACGTCCTCGAAGCGAACGCCCCGGTGGTGGTCCTCGAGGCGATGAAGATGCAGAACGAGGTCCGCTGCGAGCACGGCGGCGTCGTCGCCGAGGTCGCGGTCGCCGCCGGCGACACCGTCGAGTCCGGCCAGCTCCTGGTCCGCCTGGACCCACCGCCCGAGGACGCTTGACCGCCTGGGGGGGCTCGTAGCCTGAAGGCATGATGCGAACCCCTCATCCCGTCGTCCGGGCTGCGACCGTCCTGGGCCACGGCGACGTCGGCCCGCGCTGCAACGATGCCGATGGAGTCCTCGTCGTCCTCGAGTCGGTGGACGAGGAGGGAGTGACCTTGGACCAGGAGCGGGAGCGCCTGCGCTGCACGCCGTGCCCGTCCGAGGAATGAGTCGGAGCGTCTCGGCCCCGTGGCGATGGGGGGCGTGGTTGGGTCTGCCCCTGCTCGGGGCCCTCGTGCTCCTCGCCGTCCTCGGGAGGCCTTCCGAGGACGGCGAACCGACCGTCGCAACGGAGGCGACGGCGAGGCACGTCGGGGCCTCGGGGCCCATCGCGACCCCTGCCGAACTCCAACGCGAGCGGGCGGCGCCAGGGGAAGGACTCGCTGGAGCCGAGGGAGACGAGTCGGCTCGGGAGGCGTCCCCGGAACTCGCATGGGCGCGCGACCTCTTCGCGGAACGCCATGCCCTCTGGAGGGCGACGCATGCAGAGCTGGTCCAGCGAGACCGGTTGGGCACCGAAGTGCTTCGTGTCGCACTCGCCCGATCGGAACCCGAGGACCCCCGGTTCGCCTTGCGCGAGGAGGACTTCGCCGAACTCGACGAGAGCGAGCGCTTCGCCCTCGGCAACGTGCTGGTGGACCGCTACGCCGTGACCGACGAGGCCCGTCGCCGCCTGGTCCAGGAGGGCCCCGCGGACCGGCTGCTGGGGCTCGACCCCGAGGAGCTCCTCGCCGCCCTCGACCCGACGGGCGACACGACCTTCTCGGACGCAGTCCTCCTTCGGCTGCGGGACGAGCGGGTGCGCCTCCTCCGCGAGGCCGCTCCCCACTTCCTGGCGCGACGCGAGATGCGGCGGTGGGCGCTGGAGGCGGCGATGCTGGTCGGCCTCGAGCCCGGGGAGTTCGACCTCGACGCGGACGCGGCCTACGTCGCGCCCGGCATCGTCGAGCACCGCCGGGCGCTCGAGGAGCTCGGGCGTGAATACCAGCGCCTCGCCCTGTTCCTGGGCTTCCCGCCGCGCTGAAGGAGCCTCTCGTCGTGGCCGTGGTCCGTGGGGGCAGGTGCCGTGGCCCCCGGAGGAGGCGGACGGGTCAGTCGTCCGACGCCGAGGGCGGAGCGTCGTCGCGTCCGGTCGCGGCCGCGTCGGCGCGGACCACCTGGGCACGGCGTTCGGGCGGGACCAGGGCCAGGGCGCCGCGCTCCAGGACGACGACGTGGGCTTCGTCCACGCGGGCGGCGATCCAGGCGCGCACGTCCTCGCCGGCGCGTTCCAGGGCGACCAGTTCCGGGTACATGGCGAGGACGTGGCGGACCTCGACCTCGTCCTCGGCGGGGGAGTCGCCGGGGAAGCGGGCGGTCACCTGGAGCAGGTGGACGCCGTACTTGGTCAGGAACGGCGGCGAGAGGCGGCCGACCGGCTCGGTGAACGCGAAGCGGTCGAAGGGCTGCACCGCGCGCAGGCGCGGGAAGCGGTAGCGGCCGTCGGGGGTCGGCGCCTCGGTGTCGTCGGAGTGGCGGGCGACCACCGCGGCGAAGTCCGCACCGGCGGCGAGCTCGGCCGCGGCGGCGGCGACGCGGGCGTGGAGCTCGGGCAGACGATGGGCGAAGCGGGCCCGCATCACGACCCGCGGCAGCCACGCCGCGAAGGCGTCCCGCCACAGCGCGCCGTCGGGCGCGTCGCGGAAGGTGCGGAAGTAGGCGACCAGTACGGCGAGTTCGCCGGCGCGGACCGGGACGCCGTCCACCAGGAAGAGGACCCGCTCGGGCGGCCATTCCTGGGGCGGCGGCGCCGGAGCGGCGGCGGCCTGCAGGAGCAGGGCGGCCAGCACGGTCATCGGCGGCGCAGCTCGAAGAACTCCTCGAGGGTGCCGTGGAAGCTCTCGAGCTCCACGATGAGCTCGTCCACCTCGGGGTCGCCGACGAAGGCGTCGCCGCGGCGGCGGCGGCGGCGGAAGGCGCGTCGCCAGACCTCGGCGGGCGGCAGGGTGGGCGGGCCGTGGAGGAGGAAGCTCCGCACCCCCTCGGTCCAGGAGTGCCAGCCGAGGATGGCGGCGAACACCAGACCGAGCAGGAAGGCGCCGCCGAAGGCGCCGGCGACGAGCACGCCGAGCGCGACCCAACGCGTCAGCAGGCGCACCGCGTTGGTGGCGTCGGGCCAGGGACTGGTCTCGGCCAGCCAGGCGCGCAGCATGCGCCCGCCGTCGAGCGGCAGGGCGGGCAGCAGGTTGGCGAGACCGAGGAGGAGGTTGATCGCCGAGACCGCGGCGGCGAAGGCGCCGGGAATCGGCAGGAACAGGAGACCGACCGCGACGTTGGCCAGCGGGCCGGCGGCGGCGACCGGGAGCTCGAGCGAGGGGCGCAGCCCGAGGCCGCGGACCTGGGCCTCGCCGCCCCAGGGTTGTAGCACGATGGCCTCGACGTGCAGGCCGAGGCGGCGCGCGGCGAAGGCGTGGCCGAGTTCGTGGAGGAACAGCGCCGCGACCAGGACCAGGAGGAGCACCAGGACCGCGCCGGCGCCGGCGCTGCTCGAGGCCGAGGCGAGCACCAGGACCAGGAGCACCGGCAGCGCCGGCGCCACCAGGACCGGGATGCCGAGGACGCGCCCGAGGGGGACCGGGCGGAACAGGTTCCTGACGAGATCCATGCCGCGGCGGGGAGGGGCCCCCGGCCCTCCAGTCTAGCCGTCGTTCCCGAGCGGCGCGCCGCGGTCTATCATGGGGACGTGCGACTGCGCGCTCTCGTTCCCGTCCTGGCCGCCGCCGGCCTCGGCCTGGCGTTCGCCGCCCCCGCTCCCGCCCAGATCTACGCGCTCCACTTCCGTCAGGAGAAGGACGCGAAGTCGTACAAGAAGTTCCTCCACGACGTCGGCGGCGAGAAGGTCCTGCTGGTGATGATCAAGTCGGGGGTCCGGCGGTCCGCCGGCAACCTCACCTGGGACCCGAAGGAGCGGCTCGAGTTCTTCGTCGCCGACCCCGCCGACCCCGCCAAGGTGCCGTACCGGGTCCGTGACGGCGAGCTCGAGGTGGCCCAGAAGAAGCTGGTGGTGGGGGTCTCCGGCGACCGGGTGGACCACCTCCGCTCGTTCATGCCCGACGAGAGCTTCCTGACCCTGGCGCGCGAGTACGAGCGGCGCCTGGCGGCGCTCGAGGAGCTCGAGGCGCGGCGCAAGGACGAGAAGAAGGGTTCCAAGGCCTGGTTCGCCCTCGGCAAGACCCGGGTCCAGGCGCTGGAGCAGCTCCAGGTCTGGCTGCGGCAGACGGGGTACGAGAAGGCGGCCAACAAGCTGGAGCGCGACCTGGCGCGGGCCCGGAAGGACCTGGAGAGCGGGGCCGCAGCCCGGCAGGAGGCGGCGTTGGCCTCCATCCGCCCGGTGGACCCGCCGGAGAAGCTGGTCGCCGCCGTGGCCGAGGTGGCCTCCGGGGTCACGTTCCACGGCATGGAGAGCCAGCACATCCGTGTCTGGTACCACGACGGCATCGAGGAGGCGCGCATCGCCCGTGTCCTGGAGCTCGGCGAGCGCGGCATCGAACTGTTCCAGGTCCGCTTCGCCGACCCCTATCTCGACGAGACCTTCCCCAACACCATCCCCGAGGGCCAGTTCGTCGAGTTCTTCTTCTGCGACGACGACCCCTATCACTACGAGAAGCTGATGGAGACCTACTACGGCTTCGGGTGGGGCAGCGGCGAGGAGAAGGAGCGCCGGCTGCAGGCGGCCGGATCGCGTCGCGGCTTGAGGGACGCCACCCTGGCCTACTGGAAGATCGGCGAGGGCGAGGACCTCGAGGGCATCGTCCTCCACGAGCTCGGCCACGACCTGGCGCGGCTCCACTACGGCATCCAGCGCGACCAGGACTGGCTCGAGGAGGGGGCCGGCTACTACCTGTCCTTCGAGCTCCTCAACCGCAACAACGTCAATTGCTTCGCCTTCGAGCCCCCGCGCCGCAGCGAAGGCACCGTGGCCCGAGGGCCCGGCGGCGAGAAGGCGAAGAAGGAGGACCAGACCGTCGCCGTGATGAAGGGGTTGCGCGAGGTCATGGCCGAAATGGCCATCCACGCCGGCACCCCCTTCGACCAGCTGGCGAAGAAGGAGCTGTGGCAGTTCGGCAACGAGGACATGGCGAAGTCCTGGTCGTTCTACGACTGGCTCGCCAACCAGGCCGGACGCGACGGTCAGGTCTGGTTGCGCCAGGTGTGCAAGCTCGCGAACGGCGACCGTTCGGCCTTCGCTGCGAAGCTGCGGTCCTCGGCGGCCGAGACCTTCGGGTTGACCGGAAGCGGCGACCCGATCCGTCAGCTCGAGGAGCGTTGGACGGAGTGGGTCGTCGCCCACTACGGCGTGGCGCCGCCACGCCGCTGACCCTGCGGACGGTTCCGGCGCGGTCGGTCTCGGCGCGGTCCCGGCTCGGCGCCGGTCAGAACGAGCCGAACAGCATCCCGGCGAAGCTGGTCACCGGCTGCGCCTCGCGGGCGTCCTCGAGCTGGCGGTTCAGCGATTGGAGGGCGCGGAGCAGCTCCTGGTAGGCGTCGTCGTCGGCCAGCAGGCGGCCCATCGAACCCTCGCCCTCGCGCAGGCGCCGCGCCGTCTCGGCGAGGTCGTCCAGCAGGCGTTGGGCCTGGTCAGCGAGCTCCCGGTCCCTCACCAACCGGCCGAGCAGGCCCTCGCCGCTGGCGGCGTCGTCGGCGAAGTCCACCAGGCTGGCGCTCGCCTGGTCCAGGTTGTCGAGCAACGAGGCGAAGTCCTCGCGCATCGCGGGGTCGCTGATCAGGGCGCCGAAGATGCCCTCTCCCTCGCGGATGTCGCGGGCCAGCGCGTCGAAGTCCTGGAGCGTGGTCGCAGTCGCATCGAGGATGGACAGCAGCTGGTCGCGGGTCTCCGGGTCGCTGACCAGGGCGCCGAGCGCGCCCTTGCCCTCGCGCAGGTCCTGGGCCACGCCGCCGATGCGCTCCAGCGCCGTCGCGACGTCGTCGCGCATCTTGGTGTCGGAGACCAGCGCGCCGAGCAGGCCCTTGCCGGAGGCGAGATCGTCGCTGACCGCGCGCAGGTTGCCGATCAGTTCACGGAAGTCGTCGCGGTTCTCCTCGACCAGGTCGCGCAGCGACTCCAGCGCCGGCGGGTCGCTCTGGCCGAGCAGTTCGGCGTCCGGCGGCAGGGGCGGCGCCGTCGGCGGCCCCGGGTCGATGAGGACGACGCGACCGCCGAGCGCCGAGTACTCGGCGATGCGCATCACGTAGCCGCGGCGCAGCTGGATCTCGCCGCGGAACTCCATCCGCACCCCGATGCGGCGGTCCACCGGTTTGTCCAGGCGCAGCTCCACCTCGCGCACGGTCCCCGAATCCCGGCCGGCGACGAACACCGGGTCGCCGTCCTTGAGGCCGCGGGCGTCCGGGAACCAGCCGACCAGCTCGGTCTTCGGTTGCAACGAGAAGCCGGTCAGCACGATGGTGTAGTAGAGCAGGAGGGCCAGCGTTCCGAAGAAGACCAGGCCGAGGAGGAAGTCGCGGCGGGCGTTGGGTTCCATGCTTCAGGCGATCTGAGGGCCGAAGAAGGCGCGGACCCGGGGGTGGTCGGAGGCCAGGACCTCGGCCGGAGGGCCGTGGGCCACGAAGTTCCCGTGTTCGAACAGGGCGAGCTCGTCGCCGACGGTCAGCGCGCAGTGCAGGCTGTGGGTCACGGTGATGGAGGTCATCCCGAGCTCTTCCTTGAGACGACGCATGGTCTGGCTGATGCTCGCCGACATCTCGGGGTCGAGTCCGGCCTCGGGCTCGTCGTAGAGGATGATACGGGGATGGGTGACCAGGGCGCGGGCCAGTCCGACCCGCTTCTGCATCCCGCCGGACAGTTCGGAGGGATACTTGCGCAGCGCATCCTCGAGCTGGACCAGGCGCAGGACCTCGACGACGCGTTCGCGGATGCGCTCCTCGTCCCAGTCGGTGGTCTCGCGCAGCGGCAGGGCGACGTTGTCGAAGACGTCGAGCCAGTTGATCAGGGCCGAGTACTGGAACAGGTAACCCATCTCGCGGCGCAGGGCGCGGAGCCCTTCGTCGTCGATCTTCGTGAGGTCCTCGCCGAGCACTTCGACCCGTCCGCGGTCGGGGCGCAACAGACCGATCGCGTGCCGCAGGATGACGCTCTTGCCGGCTCCGGACGGGCCCATGATCACCAAGGATCGGTGTTCCTCGACCGAGAACGACAGCCCGTCCAGCACCACCTGCCTGCCGAAGCTCTTGTGGACGTCGTCGAAGACGATGGCCGGGCCTTCCATCAGGTGTAGATCAGCTTGCCGAGGAAGAAGTTGAGGACGATGATCAGGATCACCGAGTTGCGGACCGCGGCGCGGGTGCTCTCGCCGACGCCGCGCGCGCCCTGGGTGGCGCGGAGGCCGGCGGAGCAGCCCACCACCGAGATCGTGAAGCCGAACACGGTGGCCTTGATCAGTGCGGCGTAGACCGACTTCGGCAGCGGCAGGACCCCCCAGTGCTCGCGCAGCGCGTCCACCGCGTTGTTGAGGTAGGAGGCGAAGTCGAGCTGCAGCTGGGTCACGGCGATGATGCCGCCGCCGAGGATGCCGATGACGCTGGCCAGGATGGTCAGGATCGGCGCCGCCAGGGTCAGGGCGAGGACGCGCGGCAGGATCAGGAACGAGACCACGTCCACCGACATCACCTCCAGTGCGGTGACCTCCTCCTGGACCTTCATCGTGCCCAGCTCGGCGGCCATCGCGCTGGCGACGCTGGCGGCGAGGACCACCGCGGTCATCACCGGCGCCATCTCCCGCACCATCGCCAGGGAGACGGCGAAGCCGACCGCACTCTGCTGGCCGTAGCGCGCCAGTTCGTAGCCCAGCTGCAAGGCCAGGATCATGCCGATGAAGAAGCAGACGAACAGGACCACGGGCAGGCTGCGAATCCCGCCGAGGTGGAGTTGGTCGAGGAGGAAGCGTCGGCGCCGCGGGACGTGGCCGAGCCGCTTGAGCACGCCGAGGCCGATGCGGACCCCGAAGCCGGCTGCATCCACCATCGGGGCGACGTAGCCCCCTCCGACCCGGCGGACGAGGTTCAGGCGGACGGGGTTCAAGGACGCACCTCCCCGCCGTCGGGAGCGGTCGCCGAGGGGGCGGCGCCGTGGGTGAGCGAGGGCCACCCCGGACCGGGGAAGGCGGGGGACTCGAGGCCGCCGTCCTCGCCGGTGCGCCAGCGGAGCAGCCCGAACAGGAGCGAGGTGTGGGTGGTCCCGTCCGGCTCGTGCCAGCGTCCGACCAGGCCGGGCACCGACCAGCGGCGATGACCGCCGGCCTCGACCTCGTGGTAGAGCCCGAGCCAGCCGCGACGCTCGCGCCACGGCGTCGGCGCGGCCGGGCGCTCGCGGTCGGACCAGAACTCCCAGATCCAGCCGAAGTTGCGGCTCACCACCTCGGGATGGAGGACCGGGGCCAGGCCCGGGTCGAGGAGGCGACGGACCCGCGAGCCGTCGCGCTCCGAGACGTCGGAGGCCAGCGGCCAGAGACGGTCGGCATGGGCGCGGCCGCCGTCGGGCCAGCGGCTGCGCGACAGCTGGACGAACGGGAGGGCCCACGCGGCCCGGCGTTGGCCGCCGTCCTCGAGCCGGTCGCGGCGCCACCAGAACAGCGGCCACAGCACGCTCTCGAATTCGGTGTCGGGTGCCACGTAGTGGATCCAGAGGGGCCAGACGCGGGTGGTCTCGGTGCCTTCGCCGCCGCCGCGGACGAACTTGAGGAAGGGGTAGACCTGCCAGGCACGATAACCGGTGCTGGGCTTGCGGGACCAGCCGACGATGGGGAACAGCAGCGAGTTCGCCTCGGAGTCGCCCTGCTCGCGATGGCCACCGACGAGGAGGACCAGCCAGCCGCGCAGGGGCTGGCCGGTGTCGAGGTCTTCCTCGACGACGTGGACGAAGGGCCAGAGGAAGGAGCGGCGCCGGTACACGCCGGGGCGCTCCTGGACGCCGTAGAAGGGGTAGAAGCGCCAGCCTCGGGCCCGTCCGCGGGTGCGCCCGAGGAGCGGCCACAGCACGTGGTCGGTGACGACCCCGTCCTTCTCGGTGCGCATCCACAGCGGGAACAGGGCGAAGCGGATCTCGTCGTAGGTCAGGAAGTCGCGGGCGACGCCGCCGAAGGGGAACACCCAGAAGGAGTCCTCGCCGCCGTCCTCGGCCGCTCCGCCCCCGGCCAGGCCGAACAGGAGCTGCCAGTCGGTGTCCCGCACGCCGTCCACTCGGGTCTCGCCGCGCCACCATCCGAGGGGGAACAGACGGACCCGGGTCATCGGTCGGTCGGGGTCGTGCCGCAGCCGGCCCAGGGCGAACAGGAAGTCGGCTTCGAGGGCTGCGTCGGCGCCCCGTCGGTACCACCACAACGGCGACAGGGCCCAGATGGAGTCGTCACCGTGCACCTCGTGGCGGACCGCGCCGCCGAGGACCTCGGTGCGGGCGAACCCCGGCGCGGTGTGGCGCGCGTAGAGCGGAGCCAGCTGGACCTCGGCGTCGGGCGCGGCGCAGGCCGCGGCCAGCGCCAGGCATGCGACCACCGTTCCGACGCTCGACCCCCGCGGCATGCGGGGATTGTAGGCTCGTCGCGACCGCGCCCACCATGGCCCCGCTCCGCTCCACCCGGCCCCGCGTCGCCTGCTTGGTGCTGCTCGCGAGCCCGTTCGGGCTCGTCTCCTGCGGTCTGCTCCAGCGGGGGCCGGACCTGCCCGACCCTGCTGCGGTCGCGGCCGCGCGCGCCGCCGACGCCGCGGCGTGGCGGCGGCTGGAGGAGGTCGCCGAACTGGCGATGCGTGACCCGCGCGCCGCTTTCGACCGACTGCGCGAGTCGAGGCGCGAGGACCCCGACGACCTGCGGCTCCTCGCCCTCGAGCAGGACCTCCAGGTGCGGCGGCTCGGCGCCGAAGCGGTGCTCGAGGCCGCCGAGGCGCGCTATGCGGAGGCGCCGACGCCGCGAAGCGCCTGGCTGCTGGCCCGGGTCGAGCCCGATCCCGACCGCCGCGCCGAGCTCGTGCGTCGCGCCCTCGACGGCGACCCGGACCTCCTGCCGGCGCGGTTGCTCGACCTGTCGTTGCGCGCCCGCGGCGGCGGCGACGCGGTGGTGGACGAGCTGGTCCGGTTCCTCGGCGAGCACCCCGGTTCGGCCGAGGGCTGGCGTCTGCTCGGCCGGTTCGGCCACGCCTTCGCACGCCCCGACCTCGTGGTGCGGGCCGCCGAGCTGGAGCCCTGGTCGTCGTTGCAGGACGAGCGCGAGGTGCGGCTCGTCCAGGCCCGCGCACTGCTCGACGCCGATCGGCCCGAGGAGGCGCTGGACCGCCTGGCCGCCCTGCCGGCGGACGACCACGACGCGCAGCTCCTCCGCGCCGCCGCCCACGTCGCGGCGGGACGTCCCCGGGCCGGTCGCGCCGCCCTGGAGCGGGTGCTGGAGCGCGATCCCGACGACGCCGTGGCGCTGTACGACCTCGGTGTGCTGTTGCGCGACCACCTCGACGACCCGGAAGGCGCCGCCGCGGCCTTCCGGGCCTTCCTCGAGCGGGGGCGGGTGCCTCCCGAGCACGAGGAGGCGATGGTCTACCGACGGGTCCAGGTCGGCTACTGGCTGGAGGTCCTCGACGGGAAGGTGGTCCCTCCGGGAGGGCGATGAGGGCTCTGCTGCAGCGCGTCGCCGAGGCCTCGGTCGCCGCCGAGGGGCGGGTCCAAGGCGCCATCGGCCCTGGCCTGGTCGTCTACCTCGGTTGCCGGCGCGGCGACACCGAAGCCGACGCCGAGGCGCTGGCGCGTCGGGTCGCCCGCTACCGCGTCTTTCCCGACGAGGCCGGGCGCAGCAACCTCGACCTGCGCGACGTCGGGGGCGCCGTCCTCCTGCTGCCGCAGTTCACCCTCGTCGCCGACACCCGCAAGGGCAACCGTCCTTCCTTCACCGAGGCCTTGGAGCCGGAGGCGGCGCGTCGTCTCGTCGCCCGCTTCGCCGCGGTCCTGGAGGCGGAAGGGGTGCCGGTGGCGCAGGGCCTGTTCGGCGCCGTCATGACGGTGCGCCAGGTCGGCGTCGGCCCGGCGTCCTTCCTCTTGGAGCGGAGGTCGTCGAGGACTTGACCGAACCGCGCAAGCCCCGATACTGGAAGGACCTGGGTTCGCCTTCGCCCTGCCTCCCACGACCGCTTCCATGACCGCCCCCCGACGCACGATCACCAAGCGCGACCTCGTCCAGCGCATCGCCGAACGAACCGGTCAGACCAAGGTGCTCGTGCGTGAGGTCCTGCAGCACTTCCTCGACGAGGTGGCGCACGAACTCGAGAACGGCAACCGTCTCGAGTTCCGCAACTTCGGCATCTTCGAGGTCAAGGACCGCTCGGCGCGCAAGGCGCTCAACCCGAAGACCAAGACGCCGGTGGTGGTGCCGCCGCGGCGCGTGGTCCGCTTCAAGGCCGGCAACTCGCTCAAGGCCAGGGTCGAGGACGGACACGTCGCGAACGCGTCCGCCGACGGCGCGCCGGCCGCCGAGGTCCGGACCTCGGCTCCGCTCGGCGAGGCCGCCGGCGGCGAGGCCATGGCCTGACCGCCGCAGGTTCGCGTCAGGCCGTCCGCAGTGCCCGGGCCAGGTCGGCCTCGAGGTCGGCGCCGTCCTCGATGCCCACCGAGAGTCGGACCAGGCCGTCGCCGATGCCGAGTTCGCGGCGCCGCTCGGGCGGCACCGAAGCGTGGGTCATGGGCCCCGGGAGCTCGACCAGCGATTCCACTCCGCCGAGCGACTCGGCGAGTTGGAACACCCGGAGCGCGGCGACGACGCGGCGCGCCGCGGCCTCGCCGCCGACCACCTCGAAACACAGCATGCCGCCGAAGTCGCGCATCTGGGCGGCGGCGACCTCGTGCTGGGGATGGCTGGCGAGCCCGGGGTAGATCACGCTCTCCACCTTGGGGTGCGCTTCGAGGAACCGCGCCAGGCGGCGCGCGTTCTCGCAGTGGCGCTGCATCCTCACCTCGAGGGTGCGCAGGCCGCGCAGCGTGAGGAAGGAATCGAAGGGGGCGGCCACCGCCCCCGCCGAGTTCTGGTGGAAGGCCACCGCCTCGGCGCGCTCGGCGTCGGCCACGACCAGGGCGCCGCCGACCACGTCGCTGTGCCCGGCGACGTACTTGGTGGTGGAGTGGACGACCACGTCGGCGCCCAGCGCGATGGGGTTCTGCAGCGCCGGCGAGGCGAAGGTGTTGTCCACCGCGACCTCGGCGCCGACGCGGCGGGCGCCCTCGATCGCCGCGGCGAGGGGGGTGACCTTCAGCAGCGGGTTGGTCGGCGTCTCGAGGTAGAGGAGGCGGGTGTCGGCGGGCAGGTCGGCGAGGACCGCGGGGTCGGTGGTGTCCACGTAGTGGAAGCGCAACCCGAGCCGGGCCTCGATGCGGCCGAACAGGCGGTGGGTGCCGCCGTAGAGGTCGTCGCCGGCGACCACCAGGTCGTCGCGTTCCAGCGTCAGCAGCAGGGTGTGGATGGCGGCCATGCCGCTGGCGAAGGCGAAGCCGCGGGCGCCGCCTTCCAGCTCGGCCAGCGCGCGCTCCAGCGCGAAGCGCGTCGGGTTCTGGGTGCGGGAGTACTCGTAGCCGTTGCGCGGCTCGGCTGGCGCGTCCTGCACGTAGGTGCTGGTCAGGTACACCGGCGGCATCACCGCACCGGTCAGCGGGTCGGGCTCCCAGCCGGCGTGGACGGTGCGGGTGCCGAAGCCGAGGGAGTCGTCGTCGGAATGCGTCGTCGTCATCGCGCTTGGTGGTCGAGGCGGCCGAGCGAGCGCAGCAGGTCGCGACGGTCGAAGGGGACGTAGCCGTCGTCGAGGGCGACCAGGACGGCGGGGTGTTCGGCGAGGGCCTCGCGCAGGCGGAGCCAGGGGCGGGAGGGCTCGAGCACGGGCGGCGCCGGCGCCACGAAGTCGGCGACGCGCAGCGCCTCGAGGTCGCGTCCGTCGGCGAGGGCGTCGAGGGCGGCGGCCTCGTCGAGCACGCCGAGCAGCGCGCCTGCGGTGTCCACCACGGGCAGAGGGCGCACGCCGCGTTCCCCGGCCTGGCGCACCGCCCAGGCCAGCGTTTCGTCGGGTTGCACCTGGGCGCGCTCGCGCCGCCGCAGCAGGTCCCCGACGGTGGCGGCGGCGGCGGAGACGCGGGGCAGGTAGCCCTGGTCGCGCATCCAGTCCTCGGAGTAGACCTTCGACAGGTAGGCGCGCCCCGAGTCCGGCAGGAGGGTGACGACGCGGGCGTCCTCGGGCAGGCCGCGGGCCACCCGCAGCGCGGCGGCCAGGTTCATGCCGCTCGAGCCGCCGGCGAAGACGCCGCACTCGGCGGCGAGGCGGCGCGCGGTGCGAAACGACTCGCCGTCCGGCACCTGCAGGTAGTCGTCGGCGACGTCGGGGTCCCAGGCGGCGGGGATCTCCTCCTCGCCGACGCCCTCGACCGCGTAGGGGTGGGGTTCGACCAGCTCCCGGCGGTGGTACCAGTCGTGGAGCACCGAACCGGGAGGGTCCACCCCGACCACCTGCACCGACGGGTCCTTCTCCTTGAGGAAGCGTCCGATCCCGGTCAGGGTGCCGCCGGTGCCGGCGCCGGCGACGAAGACGTCGAGCCGTCCGCCGCACTGTTCCCAGATCTCGGGTCCGGTCGAGAGGTAGTGCGCCTCGGCGTTGTCGGGGTTGTGGTACTGGTTCGGCCACCAGCCACCGCACTCGGCGGCGAGGCGCTCGGCGACCTTGGTGTAGTGGCGCGGGTCCTCGATGGGGACGTTGGCCGGGGTGACCACGACTTCGGCGCCGAGCGCCTCGAGGGTCGCGATCTTCTCGGTCGACATCTTGTCGGGGATGACCACGGTGATGGGGTGGCCGAGCGCCGCCGCGACCAGGGCCAGGCCGGCGCCGGTGTTGCCGGAGCTGCACTCGACGATGCGTCCGCCCGGGGCGAGCAGCCCCTTGCGGCGAGCCTCGCGCACCATGTGCAGGGCGATGCGGTCCTTGACGGAACCGCCGGGCTCGACGTACTCGAGCTTGAGCAGCACTTCGCAGCGGACCTCGGGGTCGAAGCCGCGGGGCAGGCGCAGGAGGGGGGTGTTGCCGACGGCGTCGAGGATGGAGGCCCGGATGCCGGCTTCGTCTTGGCGCAGGTCCGTTTCCACGTCCGGCATTCTAGGCTGGCCCGGACCCGCGACCATGACCCCCCCGACGACGCTCGCACCCGGCGCCCTCGAGGCCCTCGATTGGGAGGACCTGCGCGCCGACCTGGCTCCGTTCCTGGAGTCGGTCGGGGGGCGTGCGCTGCTCGCGGCGACCGCGCCCGACGCGGTGCCGCCGGAGCTCGCCCGCGACCGCGCCGCCCGCGGCGTCGAGGCGGCGGCCGCGGTCGGGGCGCCGGCGCTCGGCGGCCTCGCCGACCTCGCGGAGTTGCGGGAGCGCGCGCGCCGCGGCGCCCTCGGCGGCGAGGAGCTGGTCGCGGTCGCGGCCGGGCTGGAGCGTTTCGCCGCCCTGCGGGCCTGGGCCCGCGACGTCGGGCTCGAGGCGTGGTCGGCGCGGCTCGCTACGCCGGAGTGGCCGGCCGAGCTGGTGCGGACGCTCCGCGAGGCGCTCGAGCCGCGGGGGAGGGTCCGCGACGAGGCCTCGCCGGAGCTGGCGCGGGCGCGGGCCGACCTCGCCGTCGCCGTGGCCGAGCATCGCGCCCGGCTGGAGGAGGTCCTGGAGGCGTGGGGCCGGCGCGGCGCCCTGCGCCAGCGCCAGCCGGTGCGGCGCGGCGGGCGGCTCCTGCTCGCGGTGCGTCCCGGTGAGGTGGCGCGGCGCGAAGCGGTGGTCCACGAGAGTTCGCGCAGCGGCGACACCCTGTTCGTCGAGCCGGTCGCGGTGTTGCGGCCGGCCAACCGCGTCGAGGAACTGCGCCACCTGGTGGAGCGGCGCGAGCGCGAGGTGTTGCTCCGGCTGACCACCGCCGTGGTCGCCGAGGGCGATCGGATCGCGGCCTGCGCGGCGGAACTCGCCGAGGCCGACCTGGTCCTCGGCGCGGTGCGCTGGGCGGCCGCCCGTGGCGCCGCCTGGCCGCGGCTGGTCGGCCCGGACGAGCCGCTGCGGTTGCTCGGCGCGCGTCACCCGCTGCTCGTCGCCGAGCTCGGCGCCGAGGCGGTGGTGCCCCTGGACCTGGAGCTCGGCGTGGACCACGACCTGCTGGTCGTGACCGGGCCCAACACCGGCGGCAAGACCGTGGTCTTGAAGACGGTGGGGCTGGCCTCGGCGCTCGCCGCCTGTGGGCTGCCGTCGCCGCTGGAGCCGCGCAGCGAGGTCCCGCTGTGGCGTGGCCTGGGCGCCGACGTCGGGGACCCGCAGTCGCTGGCGCTCGACCTGTCCACCTTCTCGGGGCACCTGCGGCGCGCGCTCGCGATCCTGGAGCGGGCCGGCCCGGGCTGGTTGGTGCTGCTCGACGAGCTCGGCACCGGCACCGACCCCGAGGAGGGGGCGGCGCTGGGGCGGGCCCTGCTCGAGGCCTTCCTCGAGGCCGGGGCGCGGGTGGTCGCGAACACCCACCTCGGCGTGCTGAAGACCTTTTCGCTGGGCCGGGAGCGCGCCGAGAACGCATCCATGGAGTTCGACCCGGCGACCCTGTCGCCGCGCCACCGGCTGCTGGTCGGCGTGCCGGGGGCCAGCCACGCGCTCGACGTGGCGGAAGGGCTCGGCGCGCCGGCGCCGCTGCTCGAGCGGGCCCGTGCGTTGGTCCGCGACGGCGGTGGCGAGGAGCTCCTGGCCGAGGCCGGCTCGGTGCGGCGGCGCGCGGAGCTCCTGCGGCGCGAGGCCGAGGAGCGGGCGAGCGAGGCCGAGGACCTGTTGCGTTCCGCCGCCGACGAGCGGGCTCGGGCGCGGGAGCGGGCGCGGTTGCGCGAGCAGGAGGCCGAGCGCCTGGTCCTGGAGCTCCAGGCGCGTCTGGAGGAGATCCTGGAGGAGGGTCGCCGGCGGGTCGGTGGGGGACTGCCGGCCGCGTCGCGGGCCGCCTTCGAGGACCTCCTCGACCGCCTCGCGGCCGCGGTGCGGGGCCATGGAGCGGCTGCGCGGTTCCGCGAGTTCGTGGCCGGGCTGCGCAAGGGCGACGCGGTGTGGGTGCCGCGCCTCGGGGAACACGCCCGGGTCTTGAAAGTGGACCGCGAAAGGGAGAGAGTGAGGCTGCGCCACGGGAACCTCGAGCTCGAGCTCCCCTGGCGCGAGCTGACCTGGGCGGCGCCGCCGCCCCCGGCCGAGGAGGCCCCGTGAACCGCGTCCTGGTCCTCGACAACGACCGCACCCTGCGCACCCTGATGACGCACGCCCTGTCCCGGGTCGGCCTGGAGGCGGTGCCGGCGGCGACCGCCGAGGAGGGGGAGGCGGCGCTGGACGGGGTCGCGGCCGTGCTGATGGACTTCCACCTCGGCGCCGGACGGGACGGAGCCGAGGTGCTGCTGGCGTGGGCCTCGCGCCCGGGCGGCCTGCCGCCGTGCTGGGTGGTCACCGGGATGCCGGACCATCCGGGGCTGGAGGCGCTCGAGGGCTTCGCCCCGCTGCAGCGGGTGGTGGGGAAGCCGTTCTCGGTGATCGAGCTGGCGGAGGAGGTCGCCGACGCCGTGCGGAAACTGGCCCAGTCCATTCCGTCCGCCGCCGAGGAGGCCCTCGCGGCGGGGGAGGCGCCCGGCGCGGCGGCCCCAGGAGGCGTTTCCGGGCCGGTCCGCTCCGGGGACGGACCGAAGCGGGCCAGTTTCCGAGCGGACGGAGCGAAGCGGGCCAGTTTCGGCGTCGACCCCGTCGCGCTCGGCTGGGTGCGCGCCCTCCTCGAACCCCTCGAGGTCCTCGAGGCCCGTCGCCGTCGGGCCGTGGCGGGGGCGGTGGAGCGCGAGCGGGAGGCCGGGGCGTGAGCGTGCCGTCGCCGGGGACGCAGGGGCTGCGCTGGACCACCGCCGGTGAGAGCCACGGGCCGGCCCTGGTCGCCGTGCTCGAGGGCCTGCCGGCGGGGCTGCGGGTGGACCTGGACGCGGTGCGGGCCGGCCTGGCGCGACGCTGGCAGGGCGCCGGTCGCGGGCCGCGGGCGAAGTTCGAGCGCGACGAGCTCGAACTCCTGGCCGGCCTCAAGAAGGGGGTCACCCTCGGCACGCCGCTGGCGTTGCGCCTCGGCAACGCCGACACCCGCATCGACGAGCTGCCCAACCTGAAGGCGCCGCGGCCCGGGCACGCCGACCTGCCGGGGGCGATGCGGCTGCGCGGCCGCGACCTCCGCGCCGTCCTCGAGCGCGCCTCGGCCCGCGAGACCGCCGCCCGGACCGCCCTCGGCGAGGTCGCCCGCCAGCTGCTCGCCGAGTTCGGCATCGAAGTGGCCTCGCGGGTCCTCGAGGTCGGAGGCCGGGACGCCGCCGACGAGGCCGCCTGCGAGGCCGCCATCGCCGCCGCCCGCGACGCCGGCGACAGCCTGGGCGGCGTCTTCGAGGTGACGGCCACGGGCTGCCCGCCCGGCCTCGGCGGCTACGCCCAGGCGGTGGACCGCCTCGACGCCCGGCTGATGGCGGCGCTGGCCTCCATCCCGGCGGTCAAGGGGGTCGAGATCGGGCTCGGTTTCACCGCGGCGCGGCGCCCCGGAACCCAGGTCCACGACCCCATCGTCCCGGACCCGGAGGGCTGGGCCGGGCTCGGCCGTGCCTCCAACCGCTCCGGCGGGGTGGAGGGCGGGCTGACCACCGGCCAGACGGTGGTCCTCCGCGCCGCCATCAAACCCATCCCGACGCTGCGCCACGGCGTCCCTTCGGTGGAGTTGAGCACGATGGTGCCCTCGCGGGCCACCTATGAGCGCTCCGACGTCTGCGTCGTCCACCCCGCGGCCGTGGTCGGCGAAGCGCTGGTCGCCCTGGAGCTGGCCTCCGCCCTGGTCGCCCGCCTCGGCGGCGTCACCCTCGCCGAGATGCGCCGCCGCCACGGCGACCTCGGCCGCGAGGACGACCCCGGGGCTTGGAAGGAGGACGTCGCCGACCTAGGATGACCGGTCGGACGGCAGCGTCCCCCCGGTGACCGGCGGCTCGGGCTTGACTTGTCCGGCTCCGGCACTATCATGCTCTGCCCTTTCCGCCGCTCCACGGCTAGCGTAGCTCAGTTGGTAGAGCACCCGCCTTGTAAGCGGACGGTCAAGGGTTCGAGTCCCTTCGCTAGCTCCAGCGCGCGAGGGGCCGCGTTCCTTCACGTCACGAGCCGGAGGGCCCACCCTTGGGCACTTGGGCACGCCAGGGGAGATACCGAAGTGGCCAAACGGGACGGACTGTAAATCCGTTGGCTCTGCCTTCAGAGGTTCGAATCCTCTTCTCCCCACCAAAGACGACGTCCGCTGCGGAACCGCGCGGGTGTAGCTCAATGGTAGAGCCCCAGCCTTCCAAGCTGGTTGCGTGGGTTCGATTCCCATCACCCGCTCCGCTCCGCGTCCTCCCTGCGTCTCCCTCCGTCGGCGCCGCCGGCGCGAAGCAGACCTCGCTGCTGTAGCTCAGGGGTAGAGCACTTCCTTGGTAAGGAAGAGGCCACGGGTTCAAATCCCGTCAGCAGCTCCAGACTCGACCGTTCCTTCCGCTTCCGGGCACTGCGCCCGGACCGCCGTTCCCTCCGGGGGCGGCGACCCTGACCCCAACACCACCACCGACCATCCCACCGAAACCCGCGCCACAGCGCGGACCCAAGTTCATGGCCAAGGAAGTCTTCACCCGCACCAAGCCCCACGTCAACGTCGGCACCATCGGCCACGTCGACCACGGCAAGACCACGCTGACCGCCGCCATCACCGGCTACCTGTCCCAGGTGACCGGTTCGCAGGCCAAGGCCTTCGACGAGATCGACAAGGCCCCCGAGGAGAAGGCGCGCGGCATCACCATCAACGCCTCGCACGTCGAGTACGAGACGGACAACCGCCACTACGCCCACGTCGACTGCCCGGGCCACGCCGACTACGTCAAGAACATGATCACCGGCGCCGCGCAGATGGACGGCGCGATCCTGGTGGTCTCCGCCAACGACGGCCCCATGCCGCAGACGCGTGAGCACATCCTCCTGGCGCGGCAGGTCAACGTGCCCGCCCTGGTGGTGTTCATGAACAAGGTGGACATGGTGGACGACCCCGAGCTGCTCGACCTGGTCGAGATGGAGGTCCGCGACCTGCTCTCCGAGTACGAGTTCCCCGGCGACGACGTGCCCATCATCCGCGGCTCCGCGCTGCAGGCCCTCGAGGCCGTGCAGGCCGGCGCCCCCGCGGAGGACGAGCGCTACCAGCCCATCCGTGAGCTCATGGAGGCGGTGGACTCCTACATCCCCGAGCCGGTCCGCGCCCTGGACAAGCCGTTCCTGATGCCGGTCGAGGACGTGTTCTCGATCGAGGGCCGGGGCACGGTCGTCACCGGCCGTGTCGAGCAGGGCGTCGTCAAGGTCGGCGACGAGATCGAGATCGTCGGGATCAACGAGACCCAGAAGACCACCGTCACCGGGGTCGAGATGTTCCAGAAGACCCTCGACGAGGGTCAGGCCGGCGACAACGTCGGCTGCCTCCTGCGCGGCATCAAGAAGGACGAGGTCGAGCGCGGCCAGGTCCTGGCGGCGCCGGGCTCGATCACCCCGCACACCAAGTTCGAGGCCGAGGTCTACGTGCTGACCAAGGACGAGGGCGGTCGTCACAAGCCCTTCTTCTCGGGCTACCGGCCGCAGTTCTTCTTCCGCACCACGGACGTCACCGGCACCATCGAGCTGCCCGAGGGCACCGAGATGGTGATGCCCGGAGACAACGTCAAGATGACGGTCACGCTGCTGACCCCGATCGCGATGGACGAGCAACTGCGCTTCGCCATCCGCGAGGGCGGCCGCACCGTCGGCGCCGGCGTCGTCTCCAAGATCCTCGAGTAATCCCCAGCGTCCGCGCCGTCCCGCCGCCGTCCGCGGTGGGGCGGCCGGACCTTTCGCCCGCCCCCGACGGCCATGAAGAACAAGGAGCGCCACGTCTTCCTCGAGTGCACCGAGTGCCGGAACCGCAACTACACCACGTACAAGCGGTTGCGGGCCGACTACAAGCTGGAGAAGTCCAAGTTCTGCCCGTTCTGCCGCAAGCACACGGCGCACAAGGAGAAGAAGCTCTAGTCCGCTCACCCGGTCGGCCGCGCGTCGGTCGTCCGCTCCCTCGTCCTCGTCCCCCAGGCCCGTCCGGGCCAGTCCCTGTTCACGATGCT
>Ga0256830_1000545_pt1 | contig 29676 bp, 29 predicted proteins | sample 128326metaG_FD_190537 | JGI IMG/M metagenome (GOLD analysis project Ga0256830, IMG submission 190537) | Hydrothermal vent microbial communities from Lau Basin, Pacific Ocean - 128-326 | ecosystem: Environmental > Aquatic > Marine > Hydrothermal vents | place: Pacific Ocean: Lau Basin | collected... | reverse complement strand
CGCCATCTCGGGGCGTGCTCGCGCCTCGGGGCTCGACGTACCGTCCCGTACGCCTGCGCCCCTCGTGCGCTCGTGCTTGCCCCGATCTGACGCACACTCGACGGTTTCGCGACGAACGCTCATGAATCATGCGGGCTAGCTTTTCTCCAGGATCTCCAGGAACGCCCGCGCGGCCGGGGAGAGCACGTCCGGCTCCGGGCACACGATGAACACGTCCAGCCATAGGCGCTCGTCCCGGAGCGGGATCTCCACCACCTTCCCCGCCCTCAGCTCCTCCTCCACCGCGCACCGAACCAAGAACGAGATCCCCTCCCCCCGGGCCACCACGTCTTTGATGAACTCCAGGTTGCTGGTCTCCACCAGCACCTTGGGCGAGACACCGTGCCGCCGACAGGCATCGCGCACCAGGGTGCGGGTGGTCGAGCCCTCCTCCTTGAGGACCATCAGCTCCCCCGCCAGCTCCGAAAACCCCACCCCGCCCCGGCCCGCCAGGGGGTGGCCCGGGGCGGCGAACAGCACCACCTCCTCCCGCCGGAACGGAACGCACCGCAGCCCCCGGACCGGTTCCGCCAGGCCCACCACGGCCATCTCGCTGCCGCCTTCGAGGACCGACCGGACCACCGCCGCGGACGCCCCCTCGTCCAGCACGATCCGGATCCCGGGGTATGCGGCGTGGAATCGGCCCAGGATGTCGGGCATCACGTACCGGGCGTACGTCTTGGTGGTGCCCACCTTGAGCAGCCCCTGGCGTACGTTCCGGAGCTCCTCCACCAGCCCCTCGATCTCCCTCTCCAGGGCGAACACCCGCTCGGCCTGCCGGAACACCAGCGTCCCCGCCTCGGTCAGCACCATGCTCCGCCCCCGACGCCGGAACAGCCGAAGCCCCAGGGCCTCTTCCAGGGCCCGAATCTGCCCCGACACGGCCGGCTGGGTGACGCACAGGGTCTCTGCCGCCCGGGTAAAGCTTCCGCTCCGTGCGACCTCGTAGAACGTTCGTAGCTGGTTGAAGTTGAGCATGGCAGTAACGGGTGGCGGGTGACGACCTGCGACCAAGAGCATAACCCCACCTTATACATCAACGCAAAACATATGATTGGACCCCGCCTCCACCGGGCGCTAGAGTCGCAACTCATCAAACGATTTTTTGCGAAGGAGGGAGACATGGACCTCAGGGACTTCATCGCCCGCTGCGAGGAAGAGGGGCAGCTCAAGCGGATCGGCGCCGAGGTGGACTGGGACCTGGAGCTCAGCCACGTGGCCAAGCTCGTGGAGGAACAGGAGGGGCCGGCCCTCCTGTTCGAGAACGTCAAGGATTACGACAGCCCCGTGTTCACGGGTGCGTTCGCCACCACCCAGCGGCTGGCCCTGGCCCTGGGCAAACCCACCCATCTGAGCCTGTGCGAGCTCACCCGCGAGTGGATGAAGCTCGCGGTGGACAAGATCATCCCGGCTCAGGAGGTGGAGTCGGGACCGGTGTTTGAAAACGAGTACAGCGACGACCACGTGGACATCTTCCGGTTCCCCTCCCCCCGGTTCTTCGAGAAGGACGGCGGCCGCTACATCGGCACGGCCGTGTTCCTGGTGACCCGCGACCCCGAGACCGGTGAGATCAACCTGGGCACCTACCGGATGCAGGCCCAGGAGAAGAACCGCATCGGGGTCCAGATCCTCAAGGGCAAGCGGGGCGACCGCATCCTGAAGAAGTACAAGAAGGCCGGGCAGAAGATGCCCGCCTGCGTGGTGATCGGGTGCGATCCCCTCCTCATGCTCGCGGGAAGCGCCATGGTGGCCAAGGCCAGCGAGTACGACGTGGTGGGGTCGCTCCGGGGCGAGCCGGTCACGGTCACCCAGGGCAAGGTCACCGGCCTTCCGATCCCGGCCGACGCGGAGATCGTGCTCGAGGGCTGGATCGACCCCGACGATCTGCGGCCCGAGGGACCGTTCGGCGAGTACACCGGGTACTACACCGACGAGCTGTTCCACCCCATTCCCAAACCCTCCATGGTGGTCGAACGCGTGTACCACCGGAACAAGCCGATCCTGTGGGCCACGTCCGTGGGCCGCCCGGTCACCGACAACCACTGGATGCTCGCGTTCGTGCGCGGGGCCACGCTGTGGACCGAGCTGGAGAAGATGCGGATCCCCGGCATCGAGTCGGTGTACCTGCCGCCGGAGGCCTGCGGCCGGTTCTGGGCCATCGTGAGCGTGCGCCAGATGTACCCCGGCCACGCCAACCAGGTGGCGGCCGCGGTGGTGGCCAGCAACACCTGCACCTACGGCACCAAGGGGGTGATCGTGGTGGACCACGACGTGCGCGCCGACGACCTGCCCCGGGTCTGGTGGGCCTTGGCCACCCGGTTCGATCCGGCCCGGGACACCCAGATCATCCAGCGCGGCCGCTCCACGCCCCTGGACCCCGCCCTGGACCCCGACTCCAACAAGCTCATCACCTCCCGCATCCTGCTGGACGCCACCGTTCCGTTCGAGTGGGAGCAGAAGCCGGTGGAGGTGGCCCTGGTGCCCGAGGTGGTGGAGCGGATCAAGAAACGCTGGAAGGAGCTGGGGCTGGACGGCTGAGAGAGCTTACTGAAAAGCCCCTCCAGTCCCCCTGCGAGGCCCGGTACGAGGAAAGGTAACGCTTGGTGGTCCTGGGGCCATCGGCGGCGGGGCATGGGTTTCAGGGGACAGGAGCCAGAAGAGGGGCAAAGACACTGGGGCCAAAGCGGCGTCGTGGGACCACGCCCTGTCCACTGACGTCTGTCCTCTGACTCCTGATCCCCATGCCCCCGGACTGTGAGGTGGAGGCGAGGAGGCATGGTGATGCCTAGAAGGCGCGGGAATCCGGGAGGTTTTCAAACCTCCTAACGTCCCAGCCTCCCAGCGTCCTAGCGGAAGTTACATGAAAGGAGGCATTCCATGGCCTACGACATGATGGATGCGATCGAGCGGGCCAAGCGCGTGAAGTTGGTGGTCCTGGACGTCCACGGCGTGCTCACGAACGGCATGGTCCTGTTCAACGAGGACGGCGTGAAGTTCCAGGTGTTCCACCACGACGACGGGTTCGGGGCCAACGTGCTGATGATGTCGGGCATCGAGGTGGCGCTGCTCACCCGCAAGTCCAAAATCGTGTTCGCCCGGGCCCAGGAGGTGGGCATCAAGCGGGTGTACGCGGCCAAGGAGAAGTGGGCCAAGATGGAGGAGATCATGGCCGAGATCGGCATCGGCCCCGACGAGGTGTGCTACGTGGGCGACGAGATCATCGACCTGGGCGCCATGCGCCGGGTGGGATTCGCGGTGTGCCCGGCCAACGGGGTCCCCGAGGTCCGGGACGCGGCCCATCTCATCACCCGCAGGGCCGGCGGCGAGGGCATGCTGCGGGAGCTGGCCGAGTTCATCCTCAGGGCCCAGGGCCGATGGGGCGCCCTGGTGGAGAAGATCGCGAACATGGGCTGGGGCTGAGGCCACAGAGCCCGGCTCCACGACGAAAGCTCCATCAGGCCCCTGCGGGGCCGTCTAGAGACTAGAAACTAGACCATGCTTTCCGGACCGTGAGGTGGAGACAAAGAGGCGTGGTGATTCCTAGAACGCATGGGAATCCGGCAGGATTCCAAGCCTTCTAGCCTCCTGGCATTCCAGCCTTCTAGCGGAAGTTACATGAAAGGGAGATCCCCATGGCGTACCGCTACTACAAGGACAACCGCGAGTTCATCGAGGCCCTGCGGGCCACCGGAGACCTGGTCACGGTCGAGCCCGAGGTGGACTGGGACCTGGAGCTCGGGGCCATCGTCCGGCGGGTGTGCGAGCTCCAGGGCCCGTCGCCCCACTTCAAGAAGATCAAGGACTACCCCGGCTTCGAGGCCCTGGGCGCGCCCCTGGCCACCTACCGGAAGCTGGCGGTGTCCCTGGGGCTTCCGGCCGCCACCCCGATCCCGGAGATCGGCAGGGCCTATGTGGAGCGCACCGAGCGGGGCGAGCCCCTCAAGCCCAGGGTGGTGGACCGCAGCCGGGCCCCGTGCAAGCAGAACGTGTGGACGGGCGACGACGCCAACCTGTTCAACCTGCCCGCGCCCATGGTCCACGACGGCGACGGCGGCCGGTACCTGGCCACCTGGCACATGGTGGTGGCCAAGGACCCGGACACCGGAGAGGTGAACTGGGGCATGTACCGCCAGATGGTGTTCGACGAGAAGACCATGGTGGGCCCGGTGCTGCCGTTCTCCGACATGGGCAAGATGTTCTTCAACAAGTACGTGCCCCGGAACCAGCCCATGCCGTTCGCCACGGTGATCGGCATGGACCCGCTGTCCGGCGTGGCCGCCTGCGCGCCCTCCCCGATCCCGGAGGACGAGTTCGCGAGCCTCCTCATGGGCGAGGCGGTGGAGGTGGTGAAGTGCGAGACCTCCGACCTGCTGGTGCCGGCCCACGCCGAGATCATCATCGAGGGCGAGGTGCTGCCGGGCGTCTGGCTCGAGGAGGCCCCCTTCGGGGAGTACACCGGCTACCGCACCTCGCCCCGGGAACGGCGCACCGTGTACCGGATCCGGGCGATCACCTTCCGGGACAACCCGATCCTCACCGTGTCGAACATGGGCGTGCCCACGGACGAGGGCCAGCTCCTGCGGTCGTTCTCCCTGAGCCTCGAGATGGAGAAGCTCCTGCGGAGCCAGGGCATCCCGATCACCGGCGTGTACATGTGGCCCGAGTCCACCCACCACCTGGTGGTGATCGGCACCCGTCACGCGTACACCGGCATCGCCCGCCAGATCGCCAACCTGGTGTTCGGCAGCAAGCTGGGCCCCTGGTTCCACATGGTGGTGGTGGTGGACGAGAACACCGACATCTACAACAAGAACCAGGTGATCCACGCCCTGAGCACCCGATGCCATCCGGTCAACGGCATCCACGTGTACGAAGGGGACGTGGGCACTCCTTTGAACCCGTTTGCCACCCCGGCCGAGCGCCGCATGGGCAAGGGCGCCAAGGTGCTGTTCGACTGCCTGTTCCCGCGGGACTGGCAGCCCTCCGACATCCCGATCCTCGTGGCGTTCGACACGGTCTACCCCCAGGAGATCCGGGACAAGGTGCTGGCCAACTGGAAGGCATACGGGTTTTCCGAATAAGCCCCGTGAGGCCCCTGCGGAGCCCTACAACGGGGAAGGGTAACGTTTGTTGGTCCGAAGCCTTCACGCCGGAGGCATGGGGCCGACGGTTCAGGAGACAGATTTCAGCGGACAGAAGACAGGAAATCCCGAAAAGCAGTTCGGTTTCCCGGGGGGATCCTCTCGACGCACCGAAGATCCTTCTCCCTGTCTACTGACTTCTGAATTCTGGCCCCTGATATGGCCGAAGGCCCAGACTGACGACCGACGACCGAAGTTACCGGCAAGGAGTCCGAACCATGGCTGAGTACGACGCGTTCTTCGAGAACCTGCAGGAGGTCCCCCAGGACGAGGAGATCCGCCTGGTGATCCGGGACCTCACCCCGGGCCGGGCCAAGTACCGGTGCCAGGTGGTCCGGGCCAAGGTGTCGAGTGAGCCCTCCAAGTACCCGGAAAGGCTGTGGCCCCGCCTGGGCCGCGGGCAATGGGTGGGCGAGCCCTGGTCGATCCGGGTGGTGGAGGAGGTGGACCCCATCCCGGAAGCGTGGCGGTAGGGGAGCACGGATCGTGGCGTTCCGCGACCTGACCGATGTGGTGGCGTTCCTCCAGGCCTGTGGTCGCCTGGCGGAGGTGGGGGGCCCCGTGTCGGTGCGGCACGAGGTGGCGGCCCTGCTCCACGTGGCGTCCCGGCAGCATCGAGCCGTGCACGTGGGCCGGACCGACCGGGGCCCGCTGCCGGTGGTGGGGAACGTGCTGTGCCACGACGAGGTCCTGGCCCATGGCCTGGGCGTGCCCCCGGAGCGGGCCGGCCGCGCGTTCGTGGAGCGGTGCACCGCCGAGGTCCCGCCGCGGACCGGGGCCGACGGCCCCGTGCTCGAACGGTCGATCGAGCCGGCAGAGATCGGGGAGCTTCTGCCCGTGCTCACCCACTACGAGGGCGACTCCGGGGCGTTCCTGACTACGGCCGTGGTCTCGGCCGTGGATCCCCGCACCGGCACCGTGGCCCGGGGCGTCCACCGCATGGAGCAGCGCGGGCCGGACCGGTTCGGCGTGGCCCTGCTGAACCCGCCCCTGTCCGAGGTGTATGCCGAGGCCAAGGCGACGGGCCGGCCCCTGCCGGCCGCTGTGACCCTGGGGCACGAGCCGCTCACCTTTCTCGCCGCAGCCCTCAAGGGGCGCGCCGGCGAGGACAAGATGGCCGCGGCCGGCGCCCTGCGGGGGGAGCCCGTGGACCTGGTGAGCGCCCCCCACACCGGTATCCCGGTGCCGGCCGAGGCCGAGATCCTGCTGGAGGGCGAGATCGACCCCTCGGACGAGCGCCCGGACGGCCCGTTCGGGGAGATCAGCGGGTACCACGTATCGTTTTCCGCCACCCCCACCTTCGTGGTGAGATCGGTCCGGTGCCGGCAGAGCCCCCTGTACCACGCCCTCCTCCCCACCGGGTGGGAGGCCGACCGGCTCCTAGGCATGGTGGCCGAGGCCTCCGTGCAGGCCCTGCTCGGGTCTGTGCCGGTCGAGGTCACGGCGGTCCGGGCCGTCCCGTTCTCGTACGGCGCCTCGGTGGTGGTCCGGCTCGCTCCGACAACGCCGGACCGGATCCGGGCATTCCTGAAGATCCTGCTGCGCGAGACCCGGGTGAAGCAGGTGGTGGCCGTGGCCGAGGACGTGGACGTGGAAGACCCCTGGGACGTGGAGTGGTCCGTGGTGAGCCGGACCCAGCCCGACCGGGACTGGGTGATCCTGCCGGGTCTCCAGGGCCAGCCCATCGACCCTTCGGCCCACGAGCACGCGGTCACGGCCAAGGCAGGGGTGGACGCCACCGGGTACCATCGGGTACCCGGACGGCGGGCCCGAGTCCCTGGGCCGGCATTGGAACGGGCCCTTGGGTTCCTCACGAGGAGAGAGCGATGAACGTACCCCGTAGATTGGTGGTTGGCATCTCCGGGGCCACCGGCCCCCAGTACGGCATCCGGCTCTTGCAGGTGCTCCGGGAGCTCGGGGTGGAGACCCATCTGATCCTCTCCAAGGCCGCCCGGCGCAACATCCGGCTCGAGAGCGACTGGACCCCGGAGCGGGTGGAGGCCCTGGCCTCCAAGGTCTACGACCCCGAGGACGTGGGAGCGGCCATTGCCAGCGGATCGTTCCTGACCGAGGGCATGGTGGTGGCCCCCTGCTCGGTGAAGACCGCCTCGGCCATCTCCAACTCGTACAATGACAACCTGCTGGTGCGGGCGGCCGACGTGACCCTGAAGGAGCGCCGGCCCCTGGTCCTGCTGTTCCGGGAGACCCCGTTGCACAAGGGGCACCTGGACATCCTCCGCCGGTGCGCAGACATCGGGGCGGTGATCCTGCCCCCTATGGTGGCCTTCTACCACCGCCCCCGCACGGTGGAGGAGATCGTGGATCAGACCGTGGGCAAAGTGCTCGACCAGCTCCGCATCGAGCACAACCTGTTCCGCCGCTGGAAGGGCAGCGACGTGAAGGTGCTGTCGGCGGGAGGATGAGCCCTTCGGGCCTTCGGCCCGCCGGGAACTCCCCAGCCGCGCCAAAGCTTACTAAGGCCTACGAAGGTATTGCCGGACGCGGGTGGGGGACTGGTTCCGGCCGGGCGCGAGTGCGGCATCCCCTTCGCCGCGCCTTCGCATGCCGTTGTCAGCCCGGTAGGCCGGGGCGCTGGTGGCGGAAGTTCCTGAACTTACAGAGCGATCCAGGCCGGGTGAGGGCGCGGCGACGTAAGGGGCCGCGCCCGGCTCTCCACCAGCCCCCCACCCGCTGGTTCCCTTGTGAACGCCGGGGATCTGACAATAGTTCCGTTGGTAGTTAGTATTAACCTGGCGGCAAAATAAGCGCGGCACCTCGGAGGGCGGGGCAAGGGACCTGCCTAAAGGCCGGGCGCGAAGCCGGGCATGGGATTCGCCGCGCAGGCACGGGACCGAAGAGCTGGTTTCATGACAACTCGGTGGAATCCGAACCATTTCGCGATCCGAGCGTCGGAGGCGCTGCGCGGCGAGTTAAGGGGCCGCGCCCGGCTCTCCGGCAGGTCCGAGCAGTGAGCGATAGCGCCTGTTTGTCCGCCGGGTCAATAGGGATGCCTGGGGCCTGGTTTCGGCCGTGCGTGAGTGCCGAATGCAGCGACTGTAGGAGCCACGCCCGGCGCTCCACCAGGCCCCAGGCATCCCCGACTTGTGGTGACGGCGCAGCGCTTAAAGATCGCGGAGGTCTTTGGCTTTCCAGCTTCCTAGCCTTCTAGCCTTTTAGCCTTCCAGCTTCCTAGCCTCGGAGAGAAACCATGCCGTACCCGGAGACCGAGTACTGGAACCCGATCACCGAGACCCTGGACCCGGACCGGCTCCGGGAGATCCAGCTGGCCAAGTTCCGGCGGGTGCTCGCCTGGGTGTACGAGCGAAGCCCCATGTACCGCCGCAAGTACGACGAGGCCGGCCTTCGTCCGGAGGACGTGCGGACCTGGGACGACCTGGCCAAGGTGCCCCTGGTGACCAAGGACGACTACCGGTGCCAGGGCACGGACCCGTTTCCCTACGGCGACACCCTGTGCGTGCCCCTGGAGGAGGTGACCGAGTACCATCAGACCTCGGGCACCACCGGCACCCCCGTGTACCAGCCCGACACCTGGGCCGACTGGGAGTGGTTCTCGGAGCTCTGGGCCACGATCCTGTGGGCCCAGGGGTACCGCCCCACCGACCGGGTGTTCTTCCCCTTCGGCTACCACGTGTTCATCGCCTTCTGGACCGCCCACTACGGGGCCGAGCGGCTCGGGTGCGAGGTGGTCCCCGGGGGCGTTCTGGGCACCCGGGAGCGGCTGCTCAAGATGCGCGAGCTCAAGACCAACGCTTTCATGGCCACCCCCACCTACGTGCTGGGCATGGCCGAGACCGCGCGCAAGGACCTGGGCGCCGACCCCCGGGAGTGGGGCATCCGGCGGATCACCTGTGCCGGGGAGCCCGGGGCCTCGGTTCCGACGACAAAGAAGCGCATGCAGGACGCCTGGGGATGCCCCGTCTACGACCACGTGGGCGCCACCGAGGTCGGCGCATGGGGGTTCGAGTGCCGGCACCAGCCCGGGGGCCAGCACGTGATCGAGTCCATGTTCCTGGTGGAGCTCCTGGAGCTTGACTCCGACCGCCCGGTGACCCGGCCCGGCGTGCCGGGACGGATCGTGATCACCGCCTTCGACCGGAGGGCCCAGCCGTGCGTGCGGTTCGACACCAAGGACGTGTCCATGTGGGCCGCGGACGGATGCGAATGCGGCCGCACCTGGCGCATCCTCGAAGGGGGGGTCCACGGCCGGGTGGACCACATCACCAAGGTGAAGGGGGTGCTGTTCTCCCCGGTCACCGTGGAGGAGGTGGTCCGATCGTTCGAGGAGCTGGACGGCGAGTTCGAGATCTTCGTGGAGAAGCGCGGCGACCTGGATCACATCACCCTCAAGGTGGAGCTGCCCGACGGGCTGGCCCCGCCGGACCGGGACGGCCTGCTCAAGGAGCTGGCCAGCCGGCTCCGGTGGAAGACCCAGCTCAACTTCGACATCCAGCCCCAGCCCTACGGCAGCCTGCCGCGCTACCAGGTGAAGGCCCGGAGGTTCCACGATCTTCGCAAGGAGGGAGGCGCGTGATGGCTCCGGACGATCGGATCCGTGAGGTGGCCGAGGCGTTGGACCGGGTGGCCTCGGCGTTGAGGGAGCTGGAGCGGGCCGGGGACGGCATCCCGGCGGTGGAGCGGAACGTGCGCCGGATGGAGGGGACCCTGTGGGTGCTCCGGGCCCATTTCGAGCCGCCTGCTGGGACGAAAACGCCGTAGCCCGGTCCGACGGGCCCGTTCCCATGGAGGTCCATTTCGGGCACCGGGTGTCCCGGGAGGGGTGGTGGAGCTTCGAGACCCACCCCCGAATGGAACGCACGAAGCGCCGAATCCACGAGCGGTGCCTGCCGTGCCTCGCCGGGCTGCTGGACCAACTGAAGACGGACCGGACGGAGATCGACCTGCCCCATGCCTGGGACTGCTGGAAGGTGGTGGCCGCGGCCCCGGACGAGACAACCTGCATGGAGATCCTCGGCCAGCTGGCCGAGGACCACCCGGACCTCTACCTCCACGGCAAGCTGGGGGGTCGGCGGGATCGGTACGGGACCTCGGCCCTGGTCCTCCATGCAGAGGGAGAGACCGAGCGGGACCGGCTGGTGGCGTGCCTGCGACAGACCCTAGAGCGGCATTTCCCGCAGGTGCCCCTCCGGCTCTCCCGGGCCTGCGCAGATCCCTATGCCGAGCTCCTGGGCCCCTGGCAGGACTGGACCCTGCCGTGCCCCATCCGGCACCTGGAGGCGGTGCCCCGGGTGGTTCGGCGGCTGCGAGAGCTCCTTTACGGCGGGGGCTGATACCAAGTTGCGTTCAAGGCCATCAGACCCCTGAACCGGCGGGGCAAGGGGCCTGGTGGAGCGCCGGGCGTGGCTCCGACAGTCGCGGCCCCCGGCACTCAGCCGATACCCGCTCTGCCGGTGACCCGAAATGCATTGCCAACGTTCGCTTTTCTACCGTTCATGGGACACTCGGGCTGAGTGTCGGGGGCCGCGTGAGGCGGATGCTGCACTCCCGCACGGCCGGAACCAGGCCCCCTGCCCTGGCCCCCGGACGGATCTTGGTTTGAACGCAACTTGGTATGAGGAGGGGTTACCCGGCGTGTGCGGGAAGCTCCACCACGGCCCAGGCTCCTCCCCCCTCGCGCTCTTCGAGCCGGATGGTCCCCCCCCACGCCTCCACGATGCGGCGGCACACGGTGAGCCCCAATCCCCCGCCCTTCTCCTTGGTGGTCACGAACGGTCCGAAGAACCGTTCCGGGTCCTGGCCGCGGAGCCCGGGGCCCCGGTCTCCCACCCGCAACCTCACCCGCGTCTGGCGCTCCAGGCGCAGCACCGGGTCAAGAAGGGAGTCCCCCCCTCTCTCCTCCTGCCGCTCCACCACGTCGCCCACAACCTCGATCATCCCTCCGCGGGGCGTCACGTCCGCCGCATTCAGCAAAAGGTTCAGCACGACCTGCTTCAGCTCCGACGCATCCCCCCACACGGAGGGCAGGTCGGAGGGCAAACGGCTGTCCACCGACACCTGGGCTCGCTGCAGGCGGTGCCGCACCAGGGGCAGGGTCTCGCCCACCACCACGGCCAGCCGCACCGGCGCGGGCGCGCTTCCCCTCGTTGCGGAGCGGGCGTAGCCCAGCAGCTGGTCGATCAGGGTGCGGCATCGGTGTGCCTCTTCGTAGATGCGGCGACGGATCGATCCGTCGGGGTCGGTCTCGGTCTCGCTCTGGAGGAGCGCCGCGAACCCCAGGATCACCGACACGGGGTTGCCCACCTCGTGCACCACGGACGCGGCCAGCTCCCCCAAGGTGGCCAGCCGCTCGTACTGAACCAGCTTCCGGTCCACCGCGTCCCGCAGGGAGTGGTCGGTGGCCAGCCACAGCCGGCCAGCGGGCCGGCCCGCCGGGTCCCGTACGGGCCGGGACCGGAGACGGAGACGCATGGGGCGTCCGTCCGCCCGGGTGGCGTCGCACACCGTGTCCACCCAAGCGTTCCCCCGGGAGTCAGCTGCCCCCCCCCCCGGGTCCGGCCGACCAAGGGCCTCCTGCCACGGCCGTCCCTCCACATCCGGCGCCAGACGTCCGGTCAGAATCTCTGCAGCCGGGTTCCACCCCACGACCCGTCCTCGAGTGTCGGTTACGAACGCCGCGCACGGGACCCCTTCCCACAGTGCGTCTCCAATGTCGTATTTCAGGCCTTTTATCGTCATTTCCTACCTATGTTTGATTTCTCATGTTATGATCGACCGCCACGGCCGCCCCTCTGGGTGAGATCCGCTCAAGAGGCAGCCAACAAGCGGGTTCAACGGCAGTTGACGAGGCGCCGAACGGATCGGCTCCGGGCCGCCCGGCCGTCTCCCCCCGAATGCACCTGCGTCCCCCCACGAGATGGCCCGATGTTTGAATACTACAGAACAAAACCATGTATGGTCCAGGAGGCGCCCTGTTGACTGGCCCGTCCCTGGAGGCCCTGGCCTTCTCCCCCGGCGATCCGTCCCGGTTCGTCTGGCCGGTGGCGTGGGGGGGAAATCTGCGGCCGGTGGAGCCCTCACCTGCCGGGACGGTGTGCGAGGCCGAGGTGCCGAGCCGGCTCCACGCCCTGGTGTTGGACATGACCCGGTTTGACCTCGGCCGCCCCGGCGGCGGCGGGGTGGGGTTCGCGGTGGGGCTGTTCTCCCGGGCACGGGTCACGCTGATCGACGCCCCGGGGGTTCGATCCACGGGGAGCCGCCCCCTGCTGGGGCAGCACCTGGCCCACCTCTTCCTCACCCTCACCGGATACCCCGGCGGGGTGGAGATCCAGACCCGGGACCACGGCCGGCGGCACATGGGGCTCGGCTCGTCGGTGGCAACCCTGACCGCGGCCGCCCTGGCCTTAAACGAGGCCTTGGGACGGCCCCTGGATCTGCGGGACCTGCGCAAGCTGGTCGCCCACAACTACTGCGAGGAGCTCTCCTCGGCTCCGCCCCGTCTGGTGCCCGGGTTCGAGACCAACGTGGGCGCCATGGCCGGCCTGCACGGGGGTCTGGTGGTGGGGTCGGACCGATGTGAGCTGTTGGCACGGGTCGCCCTGCCCGAGGACCTGCGGGCCCTGCTCATTCTGCCCCAGATCGCACCCGAGGTCTCGTCGGGCGCGGCAGAGTATCGATCTCTGGTCCAAACCGCCCGCCGTGCGGACGAGCAGGCGGCACGGGAAAAGGTGTACCGGGTGTTCATGGACCTCCTGCCGGCCGCCCTCACCGGCGACCTCCGGGCCGTGGGAGACGTGCTTTGGGACCTGTCCCAGGGAGGTTCCAAGAGGGCGGAGATCGAGCTCCACGGCGACCGGGGCAAGGAGGTCTGGACGACCATGGAGCGGCTCCGAAACGAGGGGGCCGAGATCGTGGGCATGAGCTCGGTGGGGCCGGCCGTGTTCGCCCTGAGCCGGGACCCGGGGGTCTGGGCGAAGTGGAAACGCTGGGAGGGCTCCTCGGCCGTGACCTGCTCCGTCACCGTGCCCGTGGACAGCCGCGGCGCCCGGGTCCGCCTGGACGGAACCCCCATCCCGTACCGGTTCGAGCCCTGGTGGTCCGATCCGGTGTAGGGCTGACACCCCCCCTGCGGGGAGCCCGGAGCTCCCCCTTCGCAAGGAAAGGAGGAAGGCGCATGAGAAGAGGACGCGGCATGACCTGGTGGTGGACCGGATTGGTCCTGGGGCTCACGCTGTGCGCGGGCTCCGCCGTAGCCGGCGGAGGCCAGCACTACCCCAACGGAGCCGAGGACTTCGTGGTGGGCGCCCTGCCCCCGCCCGGGATCTACTTCAAGAACTATCTCGTCTATATCAACAAGGACCGGCTCATGGACAACGAGGGCAAAAAGACCCCCGTGGAGTTCGACGCGAGCGTGTTCGCAGCGATCCCCCGGTTCATCTGGGTCAGCCCCTACAAGATCCTGGGCGCCTCGTGGGGGGCGCACGCCTTCATTCCCTTCTACACCGCGGACGTGGATGTGAAGGCCGGAGGCACGAGCCTGGTGGATGAGTCCAGCGGAGGGCTCGGTGACATCATTTTCAGCCCGTTCATTTTGGGGTGGCACTTCGGCCCGAACTTCCACACCGTGTTCGCCGTGGACATCTGGGCCCCCACCGGGAACTACGACAACGAGGACGCATCCACCCAGCTCCTGTCGCGAAACCACTGGACGTTCGAGCCGGTGCTAGCAGCCACCTACCTGTGGAACGGGTTCGACTTCTCCGTGAAGCTCATGTACGACTTCAACACCACCAACGATGAGTACCTGCCGGCCGGCAGCACAAAAGAGGTGGATCTCGACCCGGGCCAGGAGTTCCACTTCGACTGGGCCGTGGGATGGTCCCCCAAGCCGGGCTGGCGGTTCGGGGTGAACGGGTTCTACTATTGGCAGACCACCGACGACGAGATCGACGGGAAAGAGAACTCCGACCGCAGCCGGCTGGCCGCGATCGGCCCTGGGCTCAAGTGGTGGCCGAACCAGGGACGGTTCAGCGTGGTGGCCAAGCAACTTTGGGAGTTCGATGGCAAGAACATGCCCGAGGGATCGAGCACCTGGCTCAACGTCGTGTGGGTGTTCTGACGATCTCCGCTTCCCCGGGGCCCCGGATCGGGCCCCGGGGTTCATACCGAGGACCCATGGCCCATCCCCGACAGGCTGAGAAGGCCGCGGAACACGTTCCCCGGATCCTGGTGGTGGACGACGAGGCCGGCATGCTCGACCTCCTCCGCCGGGTGCTGGAGCGGGAGGGCTATACCGTGGAGACGGCCAGCTCGGCCGAGCAGGCAGAGCTTCTCCTTTCGGGAGCCCCCTTCGACCTGGTGATCACCGACCTGGTGCTGGGCGGCCGGGGGGGGGAGCACGTGGTCCGGGTGACCAAGTCCACCCAGCCCGAAACCGAGATCCTTGTCATCACAGCCCACGCCTCGGTGGACTCCGCGGTGGAGGTGATGCGGGAGGGGGCCTTCGACTACCTGCGCAAGCCCCTCCTACCGGAGGAGATCCTCCACGTAGTGCGCCGGGCGCTCGAGATGAAGGGCCTGCGCGACGAGGTGCGGGCGCTTCGCCGGGAGAAGGCCGCAGCTTTGCTGCAGGGGGAGCTCCTGGGCCGGAGCCCCGCGATGCTCCGGGTGTTCGAGCGGGTGCGCCGGGCCGCCCGCACGGATGCCACCGTGCTGCTCGAGGGGGAGTCGGGCACCGGCAAGGAGCTGGTCGCCCGGGCCATCCACGCCGAGTCCCGCCGGGCGGGCGGACCGTTCGTGCCGGTGAACTGCGGGGCGATCCCCGGCAACCTCCTGGAGTCCGAGCTGTTCGGCCACGTGCGGGGAGCGTTCACCGGCGCCCATGCGGACCGCCAGGGTTACTTCGAGGCCGCCTCTTGCGGCACCCTGTTCCTGGACGAGATCGGAGAGATGGATCCCCGGCTCCAGGTGAAGCTGCTGCGGGTGCTCCAGGACTCGGCCGTGACCCGGGTGGGCGAGACCCGACCTAGGCCGGTGGACGTGCGAATCGTGGCCGCCACCAACCGGAGGCTCCACGAGGCGGTACAGGCCGGCTCGTTCCGGAACGACCTCTACTATCGGTTGCGGGTCGTACACATCGAGCTGCCGCCCCTGCGGGAGCGGCGGGAGGACATCCTGCTCCTGGCCCACGCGTTCCTCCAGCGGTTCGCCCGGGCCTACGGGAAGGGGTTCGAGGACATCGACCCCCGGGCCGCCCGCACCCTTCAGCGGTACGACTACCCCGGCAACGTGCGCGAGCTCCGGAACATCATCGAGAGCGCCGTGGTGATGGGGCGGGGCAAGATCATCCACGAGTCCCACCTGCGCGAGGCCATGGGAGCGGAGGCCTTTGCCCAGGCCTCCGGGGCTCCGGCCGAGTGGGAGCTGCCGTTCGACGAGGCGCTGGGGCGGGTGGTGGAGGAGTTCGAACGGGCGTACCTGGAGCACAACCTGCGGAGGTTCGGAGGCCGGATCAAGAATCTGATCCAGGCCTCGGGCCTGTCCCGGCGGACCATCGAGCGCAAGATGGCCCGGTACGGTCTGTCACGGCGAGACTTCGTGCCTGGCCGAGGGCCGGGGGGATCGGCCGGCTAGCGCCCCCGCGGCCCCCATCCCGCCTTCGGCTTCTCCAGGAACTTCAGTCGTGGGCCGAACACCCGCAAATCACCCGGGTTTCCGGGCTGTCGCCAACGCCCCGACTGGCATGGGATCTACCTCAGAGAACGCCGCACGGGCCGCGTGCTCCCACACCGCGAACTCCTCGGGGGACAGCAGCGGCGCGCTCCGCAGCCCTGGGTCCAGCACCTCCTCGGCTCGGCACCGCTGGAGGATCCACCGCACCTGCCCGGGCCGCCCCCCAAACCTCCGCCCCAGATCCTTACCCAACCGGCATAGCTCCTCCCGGCTGAGGAGCGCCGGGTGGACCGTGGTACGCAGCTCCAAGGGCACGGACAGGGGCGACAGGAGCTCCAAGGTGGCGGCCACGATCTCTGGGTCCGAACCGGAGCCGGCGTTGCGGCGGTAAGGCACGGGCTCCAGGGGCGCCTTTACGTCCAGGGCCACCTGGTCCACCAACCCCGCCTCCAGCAGCGACGCCAACACCCCGGGCCGGGACCCGTTGGTGTCGAGCTTGATCCGGAACCCCAGGGCGCGGAACCGCTCCAGCAGGGCCGGGAGCCCCGGGTGGAGCGTCGGCTCGCCCCCGGTCACACACACCCCATCCACCCACCCCCGGAGCCGGCTCAGGCGGCTTTTCACCTCCAGCCACGGCCAGGTGGGCACCTCGTGGGGCGAGGTCACGATCCGGTGGTTGTGGCAGTACGGGCACCGGAAGTTGCACCGGGCCAGGAACACCACCGCAGCCACCCGGCCCCTCCAGTCCGTGAAGGAGGTTTCCAGGAATCCTTTGATCTCCGGGAGTGACGCCACCTCGGCCTCCGCTCGAACGACGAGGGGCGACGCGCCCGTCGCCCCTTGCACACCGGTCGATCCCGGGCCGCGTCCGCCACCAGGGCGGCACACCCGGCACGGGCCGGCTATGCGGCCTGCCCCCCCAGGCCCTCCAGGTACTTGCGGATCTGCACGGCTCCCGTGAGGTAGCTCGAGTCCTCCAGCACCAGGATCGGCAGATTGCTCTCGGCCACGTTCACCAGCCCATGCCAGGCCAGGTGGGCCAGGGCGTCCGGGTTCTCCGGACCCAGCTCCTCCACCGCCACGCCCAGGGCGGCCAGGTCCACCCGCTCCTTCACGTACTCGCACTTCCCGCACCCGACCTTCGTGAACAGCGTCATGGGATCCTCCAGTATTCAGGGCCTTCGACCCGCTGGAAAGCTAGAACGCTAGAAGGCGAAAAGCTTCTTTTGTCTCCTGAACGTTTCAAACAGCTCTGCTTTACGGCGCCACAGTCCAGGCGGTATGGGGTCTGCCGCAGAGCCGGGATCACGCCTCTGCCGCGCCGGCCCCGGCGGAGGGGGCGCCGGAGAAGTAGCCCGCCGTGCGCTGCCGATCGTGGAGCTCGCCGATCTTGCCCTTGTTCCACGAGCTGATCTTGGTGAAGTAGCCGGTGATCCGGGTGATCCCCTCCACCTCGTCGCTGCCGCAGTGCGGGCAGGTCTCCGACAGCCCCCGGCTCGTGCGGGCGCACGCCACGCAGGTGGTGAACTCGGGGCTGAACGCCACCTGGTCGTTATGGGTGTTGCGGAAGATCTTCATCACGAACCGGGCCAAGCTCTCGGGATGGGGCCTCTCCTCCCCCAACCACAGGTGGGTGATCGCCCCGGCCTCGATGAGCGGGTGGAACAGGCCCTCCAGCCGGACCCGGTCCACCGGGTTGGTGGGGCTGCCCACGTGGAGCTGGGTGGAGTTGGTGTAGTACACCTCGCCCCGGGCCACGTCGCCCCGAACGGCCGAGCCGGCCGCCGGAGAGTAGTACTTGAGGTCCAGCTTGGCGAACCGGTAGGCCGTGGACTCGGCCGGGGTCTGCTCCAGCACGAAGTGCATACCGTGCTTCCGGGCGAGCTTGTCAGCCGTGAGCTTCATGTGGGCGATCACCTTCAGCCCGAACCGAAACGCCTCCTCGCTGCCGTGGAGCTCCTGGCCGGTGTGGATCTTGACCATCTCGTTGAGCCCTACCATGCCGAGCAGGTAGCTCACCCGGTGCATCCTCAGGTAGGGCTGGCCGTCCCGGTTCATGGTCAGAAGCGACAGGGGGCCCCGCTCCCCCTGGCTCAGCAGGCGCTCGATAAAAGCCTTCTTCTGCAGGTGGGCCTGGGCGGCCAGCTCCATCCTCTCTGTCAGCTGCTGGAACAGACGGGTGTCGTCGCCCCCCGCCCGGTACGCGATCCGGGGGAGGTTCAGGGTCACGTTCTGGAGGGCCGAGTACCGCATCCGCCAGGGCTGCTTGGCGTCCTCCAGGTCCGACTTCTCCAGCTTGAACGCCAGCCGGCAGCACTCGGAGATCTTGGCCGTGTCCCCCCGGTCGAACACGAAGTAAGTGTTGCCCTTCTCGGCCGCCACCTCGCAGATCCGGTGGAGGAACCGCTCGTGTCCCTCGGTCTGGAAGAACTTCTCCGTGATGTGGACAAGGGGCTTCGGAAAGAAGAACGGCCGGCCCGATGCGTCGCCCTCGGCGTACACGTCGAACAGCTTCCACAGGAACCGCTGGGCCTCCTTCTCGTAGTCGCCGTAGGTCTTGCCCGTGTACTCGCCGCCGGGACCGATGGCCGGCACGTCCTGGAAGTGCTTGGGAACCTCCCAATACAGATTGATGTCCGAGAAAATCGCCTGCCCTCCCCGGGCCACGGCCTGCTGGGAGTACTCGAAAATCAACATCTGGGCGAGCTGCTCCACGTCCCGGTCCGGAAGCCCCTCCAGGTAGGGAGCAAAGAACAGGTTCACCGCGTCCCAGCCGATGGCGCCTGCGAAGTTGGACTGGAGCGCGGCCGAGAACTTGACCATGTGGGCCAGAAGCACCTCGGGGTGCTTGGCCGGCCGGGCATTGGCCAAGCTGTTGGGCAGGTTCAGACCGAACCTCTTGAGATACTCCAGGCTCTGGCCCGAGCAGTAGGGCCGGTCGATGAACCCGAGGTCGTGCAGGTGGAGGTCGCCGCGCATGTGGGCGTCGGCCACCTCCTGGCTGAACACGGCCAGGAGCGCATACTCCTTCTTGATGTTCTCGGCCAGGGTCAGGTTGGTGGCCTCGGGTCCGTGGGGAACGTTGGCGTTCTCCCTGTTGGGAGCGACCAGCAGCTCCTCCACGTCGTACAGGGGCATGCCGAGCCGGGTGTGCATCCGGCGGGCGCTCTCGAGGCCCATCTCGATCAGCTTCGCGTCCACCAGCTCACGGATCAGGGGCGCAGTGAGCACCTGGATCCGAGATCGGTGGATCATCTGGTCCACCGCCTCGGCCACCCGTTCGGCCGTGTCCCGATCGAGGAACGTCTCCCGAACCAGCGCCTCCACGATACGGCTCCGGTCCCAGTTGACGATCTCCATGTCCGAGGTTCGGACGAACAGCACCCGGTCGGTGGCGTCCGAATCGCGGGGCACCGGGCCTCCTCGGTTGAGCTCCATGACCTCGCCCATGACCGTCGCTCCTTCCGTAGGGAAAACAGGGGGTTAGGAGGGAAGAAAAGCGCCACATCTTGTGGGCGGCCAAATAATACCACGACATATTGTGGTGAGCCACCCCTTTTTTGCCCCCCAAGACCGCAAACGTGCCCTCTCGAAGCCGCCGCGGCATTCCTGGGTTTCTTGCGCAGGACCAGCCCCTCCTTTATGCTTCGGACGCGCCCGTAACCCCGAGGCCCCCACCTGCATCGTAAGGATGTCGCAATGGACGAAACCTGGTTGGTGGAGCGGGCTCGAGCAGGCGACTTCGAGGCCTTCGAGGCGCTGGTTACCCGCACCGAGGGCAGGATCTACAGCCTGCTACTGCGCATGACCGGCAACCCGGAGGACGCGCGGGAGCTGCTGCAGGAGACATATCTCAGCGCCTACAAGAAGCTCGGCTCGTTCCGGGGCAACGCCGCGTTCTCTACGTGGCTGTACCGAATCGCCACGAACCACGCCCTGATGAGATTGCGGCGCAAACAGCCCGAGACCGTCTCGTGGGAGGAGCTCCCATTGCCTTCCCACGAGGAGATCCGGCAGCGGGGGGTGAGTGACTGGGCGGTGGACCCGAAGGAGGCATTGCTCCGGCGGGAGATCCGTGAGCTGCTGGTTCGGGCGATCCAGGAGCTGCCGCCCCTGTATCGAGCAGTGGTGCTGCTGAGGGATGTGGAGGGGCTGAGCACGGCGGACACGGCGAAGATCCTCGGGACCACGGAGGGAGCGGTGAAGACCCGCCTGCACCGGGCCCGGATCCACTTACGGGAAAAGCTGAGCCCTTACTTCGCCGACGGCGAGGAACACGGGGGGCGGGCGGTGACCCCATGACCCGGAAACTGACGTGCAAAGAGATCTTGGAGCAGCTCTCGGCCTACATCGACGAGGAGTTGGACCCGTCGCTCTGTGCCGAGATCGAGGCCCACATGGAGGGGTGCAACCCCTGTGTGGCGTTCCTCAACACCCTCAAGAAGACCGTGGTCCTGTACAAGTACTCGGCCCAGCGTGACGAGGTACCCCGCGAGGTCCACATCGACCTGCACCGGTTCCTCCGGGAGAAATGCGCGCGGGACGAAGGGGAGTAGGATGGACGGGTGGATCTGGTTGCTCTTGATCGTGGTGGTGGGATACTGGACGATTCGAGGAGGCGGCTGAGGCGCGTGCTGACCCGCCGGTCGGCGGGCCGCCCCCACGACGCGAAACGAAACCGGAGCGAAGGAGAGAGGGAGATGGCAGGAGACAAGGTGCTCAACGTGACCGACGCCGACTTCGAGGAGAGGGTCCTCAAGGCCGACAAGCCGGTCCTAGTGGACTTTTGGGCGGCCTGGTGCGGGCCGTGTCGAATGATGGGGCCCGTGATCGACGAGGTGGCCGCCGCCTACGACGGCAAGGTGATCGTGGCCAAGCTGAATGTGGACGACAACCCCCAGACCCCGGCCAAGTACGGCGTGCGCGGCATCCCGAACCTGAAGCTGTTCCAAAACGGCCAGGTGGTGGACGAGGTGGTGGGGGCCGTGCCCCGGCAGAAGCTCGAAGAGATGCTCAACCGGGTCGTGTGAGGGAACGGCCGTGCCGCTCTACGAGTTCCAGTGCGCCCAATGCGGGGAGAAGACCGAGGTGCTGGTTCGCTCCGGCGACCGGGCCGATGCCCCCCGATGCCCGGTGTGCGGGGCACCCATGGAGCGCCAGTGGGCCCCGGTGGTTACCCACACCAAGGGGGCAGGGGGCGGGGCCTGCGCCCCCCGGGGCGGGTTCACCTGAGGGTAGTGCCGACGGGGCCGGGGGCCCCGCGGACGCGGCGCAGGCTAAGGCCTGCGCCTTTGTTTTCCTTGGGGTTTCGTTTGGAGGGATCGGTGATGGGCCTTCGATGGGGGAAAGGATGGGGGGCCTTGGTGGTGGCGTTCCTACTCGTGCTCGGGTCGGCCTGCTCGAAGACCGAGGAGAAGGGTCGGCAGCCCAAGCCGGCCCCGGACTTCGATCTGGTCAGTGTCGACGGCAACCGAGTGCGCCTGTCGGACCTCCGGGGCAAGGTGGTACTCCTGGACTTCTGGGCCACCTGGTGCCCGCCGTGTCGGGTCGCCATTCCCCACCTGGTGGAGCTCCAGCGGAAGTACCGGAAAGAGGGGCTTGTGGTGATCGGCATGAACATGGACCAGGACCCGGACGAGCTGGCCAAGTTCATGGCCCGAACCACCTTCAACTACCCGGTGGTCCGGGTGGACGAGACCACCCGCATGGCCTACGGGGGCATCCCCTCGATCCCTCAGGCCTTCCTGATCGACCGGGCCGGGTACCTGCGGCACTCGTTCATGGGCTTCAGCCCCGATATCGGCCGGGACATGGAGGAGAAGGTCCGGCGACTGCTCGAGGAGAAGCCCGCGCAGTGAACGAAGAGAAGGGGGACCATGGCTGAGGAACTCCGACGGTGGCGGGACCTGACCGACCTGGACCCCGACACCCTTTCGCCCCGCAGGCTCGACTGGTCCCGCAAGCCCGAGGCGTTCAAGAGGTATCCCGACCGTCGCCGGGTTCCGCTGCCCCGGCCCGGCGCTCTCCGGACGCCCCCGGCCGACCTGTGGGACGTGCTGGCCCGGCGGCGGTCCCGCCGGGAGTTCACGGGGAAGCCGATCCCGCTCGAGGCCTTGGCGGCCCTCCTGTGGGCCTGCCAGGGCGTGACCGCCCGGCAGGGGCCGTGTCTGCTTCGTACTGCGCCCTCGGCCGGGGCCCTGTACCCGTTCGAGACCTACGTCTCGGTCCAGGCGGTGGAGGGGCTCGCCCCGTGCCTCGCCCATTTCGACGTAGCCGGGTTCGCGCTGGAGGTTCTGGACGAAGGTCACCACGGCCGGAGGATCGCGTTGGCCGCCTTGGCCCAGGGGTTCCTCGCCCGGGCGGCAGCCGTGTTCGTGTGGACCGCCGTGTACCCCCGGGCCGCGTGGAAGTACGGAGAACGGGCCCTGCGGTACCTGGGCCTGGACCTGGGGCACGTGTGCCAGAACCTGGCGTTGGCGGCCGAGGCGTCGGGCCTGGGCTGCTGCCCCGTGGCCGCGTTCTTCGATGGGGAGATGAACCGGGTGCTCGGGGTGGATGGGGAGGAGGAGTTCGCCTACTACCTGGCCGCCGTGGGCCCGCTGCCTTCGCCGGGGGAGAGAATACAAGGCTAGATCTTTTTCTCCTTGCATCCGCCCCCTAAGGGGCGTAGGGTGTGTTCCACAACAAAGGGGCTGCGACGCGGCCCAAGACGGCAGTTTCGGTGTGCGAACCCAGGCGGGAGAGGCGACCGTGGCCTCTTCCGCTTTTTGTGTTTCCGCTCACCCGCAGACGTTTTCGACGCAATTGGATGGACGTGTTCCGGAGTCTGGGATTGGGTTCCTCGGTCTGGGCTTGGCGCCATCGCGGTTGCACACACACCCGGGATCAGAGGTCCCAGACAAAGGAGAAGGCAACATGGCCAAAGGCACCGTGAAGTGGTTCAACGACCAAAAGGGCTACGGCTTCGTCACCCCCGAGAACGGGGGCGCAGACCTGTTCGTGCACTTCAGCGCGATCCAGGGCGAAGGATTCAAGACCCTGACCGAGGGTCAGACCGTGGAGTTCGACGCGGTCCCCGGCATGAAGGGCCCCCAGGCCTCCAACGTCCGGCCCGTGTAGAACCGTCGGCCCCCGACGGACGAAACGGCGCGGGTTCCCCCAGGGGGACCCGCGTTTTTTCGTTACCGACGCCCCGACCGAGAAAGGAGCCATCCCATGGCGAGACGCACCAAACAGACCTACCAGAAACGGGCCCGGGAGAAGGCCCGGCAGGAGCGGCGCATGGAGAAGCAGGCCCGCCGGGCCGAGGCCCGGGAGCGGAAGGCCCAAGAGCCGCCCCGACCGGACGACGGCGAGGATCCGGACATCGCCGGCATCGTTCCCGGCCCCCAGCCCCTGCCGCCCCAGTTCCGGGACGACGAGTGATCTCGGCGGGGAGGCTGGAAAGCTAGAAGGCTAGGAGGCTGGAAAGCTAGGAACTTCCAAGCCCCGCCGGCGCGGCTCCTGGCCTCTGTTTGCTCTCACGGCCGCATGATGTTGATGTTGCCCCTGGGCCGGGGGCTGTGGCAAAGTGGGCCGCCGTGTCTCCGTTCCGGCCCGCGAAAGGAGCGCCGTTCCCCATGAAGATTCTCCTCGTGGTGGGTGCCCGGCCCAACTTCATGAAGATCGCCCCCATCGTGCGTGCGATCCGCTCCTGGAACGATACCCACCCCGACCGCCCCATCGAGCACCGTCTGGTGCACACGGGTCAGCACTACGACGAGCGCATGTATAAGACGTTCTTCGAAGACCTCCAGATCCCGCCCCCCCACGTGGACCTGGAGGTGGGCTCCGGGACCCACACGTTTCAGACGGCCCACGTGATGCTGCGGTTCGAGGAGGTGTGCGAGGCCGAGCGGCCCGACTGGGTGCTGGTGGTGGGCGACGTGAACTCCACCATGGCCGCGAGCCTGGTGGCGGTGAAGATGGGCATCCAGGTGTGCCACGTGGAGGCAGGGCTCCGGAGCCGCGACCGCACCATGCCCGAGGAGATCAACCGCCTGGTCACCGACGCGGTGGCCGACCTGCTGTTCACCACCAGCCGCGACGCCGACGAGAACCTGAGGGCCGAGGGCGTACCCCCGGAGAAGATCCGGTTCGTGGGCAACGTGATGATCGACACCCTGCTTGCCCAGGTGCGGCGGCTGCCGCACCTGGGGCTTCGGCCCCCGGTGGCCCCGGGCCAGCGATACGGCGTCCTGACCCTTCACCGCCCCAGCAACGTGGACCGCCGCGAGGTCCTCACCCGGCTCCTGGGCGCCATCGAGGAGGTGGCCCGGGACCTGCCCATCGTGTTCCCGATCCACCCCCGCACCCGAAAGATGGCCCGCGAGTTCGGGATCGACAGCGGGTTCCGGCCCCTTCCCGAGCCGGAGGGGCGGCTCAACCCAGGGCTGTACGTGACCGAGCCCCTGGGCTACCTGGACTTCCTGAACCTCTGGAAGGACGCGGCCCTGGTGCTGACCGACTCGGGCGGGCTCCAGGAGGAGACCACGGCCCTGGGCATCCCGTGCCTGACCCTGCGGGAGAACACGGAGCGGCCGGTCACGATCTGGGAGGGGACCAACACCCTGGTGGGCACGAACCCGGAGGCGATCAAAACCGAGGCCCGCAAGGCCCTGGACGGCCGGGGCAAGGCGGGGCGCGTGCCGGAGCTTTGGGACGGGAAGGCCGCCGAGCGGATCGTGGCGGGGTTGATGGAAGAGGGGCCGGAAGGCTAGCCCCTACCCCACCTTGGCCAGCTCCAGCCGACCGGCCCACCGATCCTGCAGGGCCTCGCGGAGGGCCGGGTACCGGCCGGCCCGCAGGCCCGGGTCCTCGGCGAGCACCCGGGCGGCCAGATCCCGAGCCACCTGGAGCAGAGGTCCGTCGCGGAGAATGTTGCCGATGCGGAAGTCCGGCAGCCCGGACTGGCGGGTCCCCAGCAGGTCGCCCGGTCCCCGGATGCGCAGGTCCTCCTCTGCGATCCGAAACCCGTCCGAGGTGCTTGCGAGCACCCGCAGCCGCTCCCAGCCGTCCCGCCCGGCCTCCCGGCCGGCCACCAGCACGCAGTAGGACCGCTCCGCCCCCCGGCCCACCCGGCCCCGCAGCTGGTGCAGCTGGGCCAGGCCGAACCGCTCGGCGTGCTCCACCACCATGACCGTGGCGTTGGGCACGTCGATCCCCACCTCGATCACGGTGGTGGACACCAGCACCTGGACCTCGCCGGCCGCGAACGCGGCCATGACCGCTTCTTTCTCGTCGGCCCGCATGCGTCCGTGCAGGAGCCCGACCCTCAGGTCGGGGAACACCTCGCCCTGGAAGTGCTCGGCCATGGTGGTGGCCGCGCGGAGATCCAGGGCCTCGCTCTCCTCCACCAGGGGGTACACCAGGTAGGCCTGGCGCCCCCGGCCCACCTGCTCGCGAACGAAGGCATACACCTTGGGCAGGTCGCGCTCCCGCACCACCCGGGTCGCGACGGGCTGGCGGCCCGGGGGCAGCTCGTCGATCACCGAGAGATCCAGGTCCCCGTACACGGTGAGCGACAGGCTGCGGGGGATCGGCGTGGCGGTCATCACCAGAAGGTCGGGGTTGCGCCCCTTCCTGAGGAGGCCCGCCCGCTGGAGCACCCCGAACCGGTGCTGCTCGTCCACCACGACGAGCCCCAAGCGGTGGAACTCCACCGGGTCCTGGATGAGGGCGTGGGTCCCCACCACGATGGGCAGGGCGCCGGTGCGCAGGGCCTCGAGGACCTCGTCGCGCTCGGCTCGGGGGGTGGAGCTGGTCAGGCACCCCACCTCCACCCCGATGGGCCGGCACATCCGCTTCAGATTGAGGGCGTGCTGCTCGGCCAGGATCTCGGTGGGCGCCATGATCGCCGTCTGGAAGCCCGACTCCACGGCCATGAGCGCGCTCAGGAGGGCCACCAGGGTCTTGCCGCTGCCCACGTCGCCCTGGAGCAGCCGGTGCATGGGCCGGGGCGCCTCCATGTCGCGCCGGATCTCCCCCAGCACCCGGCGCTGGGCACGGGTGAGGCGAAACGGCAGGGTGTCGAGCAAGGGCTTGATCAGCCGAAAGTCCGGCCGGAAGGCGATCCCCTCCACCGGGCCCTTTCCCTCCCGACGGAGCAGGAGCCCCAGCTGGAGGAAGAAGAACTCCTCCAGCACCAAGGCCTGGCGGTGTCGGGCCACCCACCGGGGCAGGTCCGGCCCCCCTCGGCTGGGGAAGTGGACCTCCTGGAACGCTCGGGCCATGGGGGGAAGGCCGAGCTCGTCGGCCAGGTGGGGAGGGATCAGGTCCACCACGGCGGGGAGCGCCTGGTCCAGGACGGACTCGAGGATTCGGCGGAGGGCCTTGGGGTGGACCCCCTCCACCTCGGAGTACACGGGCACCACCCGCTCGAACCCGGCCGGGTCGCGATCGTTCTCCAGGGGCTCGAGCTCGGGGTGGTGGATCTCGGCCCGGCCCTGGAACATCCGCACGGCGCCGGAGCCCGCCACCACGGTTCCCGGCGGATACCGGCCCTGGAGCCACCCGAAGTTTCCCCGGAACCATTTGAGGGTGACCCAGCCGTTGCCGTCGGTGAGCCGGGCCTCCAGCACCCGGCGGCGGTGGTAGTCGCGGATCCCGATCGACTCGATCCGGCCCCGGAACGCCACGGTGTCGCCCGGGACGAGCCGGTGGAGAGGGGCCGGCCGGGTTCGGTCCTCGTGGCGCAGGGGCAGGAACACCAACGCGTCGCCCAGGGTCCGGAGCCCCTTGCGGGCCAGCTTCTCCGCCACCTTCGGCCCCACCCCCCGCACGCCGGTGAGCGGGGTGGCGAGCACCGAGCGCATGTGGCGGTACGAGGCGAGGTCGGCAGAACGGCGCACCCGGTCAGAACCTCCAGGCCCCGATCTGCTCCTCGGCCGCCCGCACGGCCCGAACGCTCTCGGGCAGGTCGTCCGGAGCCGGCCCCACCCCCACCTCGTGCTCGGGACCGGCCTTCGGGCAGTACCGCAGCAGCACGCCGGCCGCCAGGGGCAGATCATCCGGCCTCCGGAGCCGCACCAGCCCCAGGGGGCCCGGCACCTCCCGGGCCTTCAGGAACCGGTCGCCGGGCCGGGCCAGGCCGGCCACCGCCCGGTTCTCCCCCTGGTTCCGGCCCAGGGTCAGCCAGCTGCCGCCGGGCAGCCGGAACGGCCGGCCGGCCAGCAGGAGCTGCACGTCCTCGCTGGAACGCTCGTCCGCCGGCACCTCCTCGAAGTACCTGCGCACCCGGTTCGCCAGGGTGGGATCGGTGAGATAGCACCCCCCCGCCGGGCTCGGATACTCGGTGATCCCCATTCGCTCGGCCAGCTCCATCTGGGGCTTCCGGGACCGGCCCCGGAACCCGAACAGCCTCTTCCGGTCCACCCACCCGTGACGTTCCGGCGCCGTGATCGGCATCAGCTGGGCCGAAAGCGGCCGCAGGATGATGTCCCGCGCGCCCGACTGCCGGGCCACGGCGTTCATGGCGTCCCGGCGCTGGCTCATGGGACGCTGCCCCAACACCTCGCCCGTGATCAGGAACCGCGCCCCCTCCTGGCGCAGGATCTCCAGGGCCTTGCGCACCAGAAAGATCTTGCAGTCGATGCACGGGTTGAAGTTCTTGCCGTACCCGTACCGGGGGTTGGCCAGGACGTCCATGTACTCGTCCGACACGTCCACCACCCGGGCGTTCAACCCGTACCTCTCCCGGAAGAACGCCTCCACCTCGGCCTCGCGGCCCCGCCCGCGGCCCCCGAAAAAGGGGGTGATGAAGTGGAGAGCCAGCACTTCCACCCCCTGGTCCTGCACCACCCGGGTGGCCAGGATCGAGTCGAGCCCCCCGGATAGGAGGCTCACCGCCTTGATCGGCCCCTCGGGGACCGGGGTCGGTTCGTTTCGCTCGTCGGTCAAGGTCTCGTCTCGCTGATCGGTGTGATGAACCCAGCGGCCAAATCGGAGCTACCACCCATTGCGGAGGGGCAAGCGCACCCGCCTTTCCGCCGCCTCCTCAACAACCTTCCGAGGGCTTCCATGTACTAATACCAACGAAACTATTGTCAGATCCCCGGCGTTCACAAGGGAACCAGCGGGTGGGGGGCTGGTGGAGAGCCGGGCGCGGCCCCTCACGTCGCCGCGCCCCCACCAAGCCGGAATCGCCTTGGAAGTTCAGGAACTTCCGCCACCGGCGCCCCGACCTACCTGGCTGACGACGGCATGCGAAGGCGCGGCGAAAGGGGTGCCGCACTCGCGCCCGGCCGGAGCCAGCCCCCCACCCGCGTCTGGCAATACCTTCGTAGGCCTTAGTAACTCCGGTCGTTGGTCGTCAGTCGTTGGTCGCCGGTCGAAAGATCGTCTCGACACCGGAGTCGGGGGGCATGGGAATCAGGGGTCAGAGGACAGACGTCAGGGGACGGGCCGTGGGTCCCACGACGTCGCTTTGGCCACAGTGCCTTTGCCTTCTTTCTGGCTTCTGTCCCCTGAACTCTGGCTCCTGAACCGCAGGCCCCATGCCCGCCGCCCGCAACGGCCCCGGACCAACGCACGTTACCCTTCTCCGTTGGAGGGCCGCGTAGCGGCCGATGGGGGCTCCCCCTTCCACGCCCGGACCGTGGCCTCGAGCAGCGCCCTCCCCTCGGCCGCGTTCCGGCCGACCTGGGCCAGCACGTCCCCGTGCTTCACCGGCGCCTCCGAGACCCCGGCCGCGGGGTTCGCCACCCGGGCCCAGGCCACCACGTCCAGGCCCAGGAACCGGGCCCACACCGCCTCGGGCACCACCGACATCCCCACCGCCCGGGCCCCCTGGCTCCGGGCCCACCGCACCTCGGCCGGCGTCTCGTAGGTGGGGCCGGCGAACGCGGCGTACACCCCCCGGGCGGTGGGAATCCCCGGGGTCCGGGCCAACGCGGGCCAGAGATCGGTGCGGTACACCCCCGTCAGGTCCACGAACGCGGGGGTCCGGTCCGGAAACCGCACCCCTTCCAGGGGGTTGCGGCCCATATTGTTCACGTGGTCGGTCACGAACATCCAGGTGCCGGGATCGAGCCCCGGGTCCACGGAGCCGGCCGCAGCGAACAGCACCACCAGTCCGGCCCCCAGCCGCCGGGCCAAGCGGATCGGGAACGCGGCCTGGCCCGGGGAGATCCCCTCGTAGAGGTGGCGCCGGCCCTGGAACACCACGACCGGCGTCTGCGCCACCCGGGCGATCCCGACCCTTCCCGCATGGCCCGGCACCCCGCAGGACGACAGTCCGGGCACCCGAGCAAAAGGAACAGATCGCTCCAGGGGCCCCGCCACCTCTCCCAGGCCCGACCCCAGCACCACGGCCACCTCGGCCCGGAACGCGGGCCCCAAGGCCCTGGCCGCGGCCGCGGCCAATGGGTCGCCGGGCCAACCGATCACGGCAGCAGGGCCTCCAGCTCCGCGGGCAGCCGCACCTCCTTCACCTCCCCCGGCCGACCGGGCACCTTGAGGAGGGTGCCGTTCCACACGAACCGTACCCCGCCGGCGTTGCCCAGCTTCACGGAGAACCCGTTGCGGGCCTCGTAGGTGCGCCTCTCCCCGGGCCGGAACACTTGGTCGTCGGGCTCGCCGCCGTCGGCCACCACCCGAACCCAGGCCTTCTCCGTGGCTCGGATCTCCAGGGTGAAAGGGGCGGTTGTCGGCGCTGCGGTCTCCTCCGCCGGATCCTCCCGGGTCTGGGGGGCCTCGGGCGCCTGGGCCGGCGCCTCCGGTTCGGGCGCAGCGGCCCCATCCCCTTCCCCTGCCGGGGTGCTCCCGCCCGGCGCGACCGTCTCCACTGCCGGCCCCTGCGGGGCTGGGGGCA
>Ga0256830_1000544_pt1 | contig 29693 bp, 31 predicted proteins | sample 128326metaG_FD_190537 | JGI IMG/M metagenome (GOLD analysis project Ga0256830, IMG submission 190537) | Hydrothermal vent microbial communities from Lau Basin, Pacific Ocean - 128-326 | ecosystem: Environmental > Aquatic > Marine > Hydrothermal vents | place: Pacific Ocean: Lau Basin | collected... | reverse complement strand
GAAGGGCCCGTGCATGTCCCCGGAGCCGGTCTACGATGACGGGGGCATGACGGATCCTCGTATCGGGTTCGTGAAGCAGCTCACCGACGGCGACCTTCGGGTGCTGAGCGTCGCCACCGGCGGCACCCCGGAGGAGCTCCGCGCTCGGCTGCTCGCCGAACCGGCGGAGGTCGACCGGCTGCTCGCCGACGAACGGGTGGTGGCTGCGCTGTTCGCCGGGGAGTTCGACGCCGCCATCAGCCCCTGGCTCGTGTTCGGCGTCGCCGTCCACCACGCCGCCGCCGACCTCCAGGACGCCTCCTTCGTCACCGAACGGGTCGTCGGCGCCGGACGGCTCCCCGTGTTCGACGTCGGGCCTCTCCGGGAGCTGGTCTCCACCGTCGAACGGCGGATGTACCTCGTCGGTCTGCTCGTCTCCTTCACCCGGATCGCCGGGGGTGTCCGGTGGGTGAGGACCCCTCGGGGCATGCGGCGGCGTCGGTGGAGCGAACTCGACCCCTTCCACCTGGCGGAGCTGGTCGACGAAGTCGCCGCCTGGCAGCGTCCCGCCCTCTTGCGGCGGATGGGGGATGTGGCCCTGTTCCTCGTCGGCGCCTACCCGCAGGCCACGTCGAGCCTGAAGGTGGAGCCTCAGCGTCTCGTCCGGCTCGCCCGTTCGGCGGGACTCGACCCGGGCGGCGCCTACGAGCTCACCCTCGGCTCGGAGGGGATGGTGGGTCTGTTGGAGGTGGCGGGTGCGCGCTGGTACCGGGAGGCCGCCGCGGCGGGCGTCTTCGTCTCGGTGCTGGAGGAGTTCGCCGAACGGTTCCCCACCGCCCGTCGGTTCCTCGGCCAACTCACTGACCGGTACCTGCACCGGATCGACACCGACTGGCTGCCCCGTCCCGCCTGACCGTCGCGGCTCGGGGCGGTCACGGCTGGTCCCGGTCGTGGATCAGCCGGGCCCGCCACGACCCCCGGCGGGCGAGGAGCGGGCTTCCCTGCAGACGTCGGGTCAGCGCCAACGCCGACGCCGCCAGCGCGTACACGGCGGCATTGCCGCCGTCGAGCAGCCAGGCGGATACCGGGTAGATCAGGGCACCGACGAACCAGGCTTCGGCGAGTCGGGTCTTTCCGGCACCGCGGGTCGGCCGCCAGAAGAACCCGACGGCGAGGACACCCAGCACCGTAGCGGTGGCACGGGGTGCGAGGAACGCCCCGCCCACCAGGGTGACCAGCTCGCCGCGCCCGCCGACGAAACGGAGCCACACCGGCCAGTCGTGGCCGACGATCACCCCGAGGGCGGCGGCGACCCGCACCGGCTCGGACGCGTCTGCGGTGGGGCCGAGCACCGCCACGGCTTTGGCGACGTCGAGGACGAACGTCACCACCGCCCAGGGCAACCCGACGAGCCGGGCGACGTTCTCGGTACCGACGTTGCCGGTGCCTTCCCGGCGGAGGTCGACACCGTGGAGGGCACCGACCAGGTAGGCGAAGGGGATCGACCCGACCAGGTAGCCGACGAGGAAGGCGACCGCCGTCATGGAGGGGCAGGCCCCCAGCCGAGACCGACGAGGCCGGGACCCGTGTTGGCGGCGACGAGGGGAGGGAACTCGATGATCTCAGGCGGGTCGGCGCCGGTGCGCCGGGAGACGAGTTCGGCGAGGCGGGCGGCCCCTTCGGGTGCGCCGGCGTGGAGGACCCCGACCGCCCAGCCGGAGGCGTCGTCGGGCAGACGTGCCGCCATCCGGGCGTAGGCCGATTCGGCCGACCGGTTCACCGACGCCAGCTTGATCTCCCCTTCGGCTCGGAGCTCCAACAGGAGCGTGACGTGGAGGCCGGATCCGACCTTGCCCACCAGGTGGGGGATCCGCCCGGTCCGGACCAGATGGTCGAGGTCGGGGAGGGCGGCCATCAGGTGGACGTCGGGTCGTACCCGTTCGAGGACCCGGGCGAGTTCGTCTGGGGACGCCCCCCGGGCGGCGTGGCGGGCGAGATGGACGACGACGAGCCCCTGAGACCAGGCCGCCGCTTTGGTGTCCAGCACCGTCACCGGCACCGGAGCGTCCTGGGCGGCGAGACGGGCGGCCTCGTAGGAGGCGGACAGGCGGGCGCTCACCGGAGCGGCGACCACCGCCGACTTGCCGCGGGCCGCCAACCGGCGGTACGCCTCCAGGTATTCGCCGGGTGACGGCGACGCCGTGTTCACCTCCGCCCCGGCGGCGAGACGCTCGTACAGGTCGTCGGTGTCGACCACCTCGACCCCGTCCAGATACAGGTGGGTGCGGACGACTTCGACGTCCAGCTCGCGGGCCTGGTCGGGGTGGAGGCAGGCCACCGAGTCGGTGACGATCCCCGTGTCGGGCATCCCCCGATGCTATCGACGCCGCGGTCGGGACGGGACGGGCCACAATGGGAGCTTCGACAGGAGGTGGACATGACGGTGGATCTGGTCCGGGTGGCTGCGGTACAGGCGGCCCCGGTCTTTCTGGACAAGGAGGCGACCACCAACAAGGCGTGTGAGCTGATCGCCCGGGCCGCCGGGGAGGGGGCGGGTCTCGTGGTCTTCCCCGAGTCGTTCATCCCCACCTACCCGGACTGGCTGTGGCGCCGGCGGCCCTGGGACGACGGCGAGGCCCGCTGGTTCGTCCGGTTCGCCGAACAGGCGGTGTCGATCCCCGGGCCGTGCGTCGACCGTCTGGCCGAAGCGGCCGGCACCCACGGGGTGTACGTCACGATGGGGGTGACCGAACGGGCGTCGGAGAGCCACACCCTGTACAACAGCATCGTGTTCTTCGGCCCGAACGCCGAAGTGCTGGGTGTGCACCGCAAGCTGATGCCCACCGGCGCCGAACGGCTCGTCTGGGGTCAGGGCGACGGTTCCAGCCTCCGCACCTACGAGACGCCCTTCGGGAAACTGGGAGGGCTCATCTGTTGGGAGAACTACATGCCGTTCGCCCGGGCGGCGCTCTACGCCCAGGGCGTCGACATCCTGGTGGCGCCCACCTGGGACAACGCCGACGAATGGGTACCGACGATGCGCCACGTCGCCAAAGAAGGCAGGACCTTCGTGGTGTCGGTCAGCCCGGTGCTGCGGGGATCCGACGTCCCCGCCGACATCCCGGGTCGCGACGAGATCTACGGAGGCGACGACGACTGGATGTCGAAGGGCAACGGGGTGGTGGTGGACCCCTACGGGCGGGTCCTGGCGGGCCCGCTGGTCGGGGAGGAAGGCATCGTCTACGCCGACCTCGACCCCCGTCTGCTGGCGAAGGCCCGCCAGCAGTTCGACCCGGTCGGCCACTACTCGCGGCCCGACGTGTTCACCCTCACCGTCCATCCGGTGGGGACCAGCCCGGTGGTGGTCGAGGGACCTCACGCCCCATAGCGTCGACGAACGGGGTAGGTTCGTCGCGGAGGAGGTGATGTGCGATGCGTCGGACCCTGACGCTCCTCGGAGCCGCCGCCGGCCTCGGCTATGTGGCTGCCCGCTACGAGGCGGGGCGGATCCGGCGGCTGCCCGACCGATATCCGGAGGAGCGGCTGCGGCGCCAACCCCCCGGCGAAGAGGTGTCGATCCTCCGGCCCGACGGCACCCGGATCCGGGCGATCACCGCCGGCCACGGCCCCACCACCGTCGTTGTGGCCCACGGCTACGGCGCGTCGGTCCGTGAATGGACGATCGTGTGGGGTTCGCTCCTCGAAGCCGGGTACCGGGTGATCGGCTACGACCAGCGTGGCCACGGTCACTCCACCATCGGGACGGCCGGGATCGGCCCGTCGCAGATGGCGGGTGACGCGATGGGGGTGCTCGAACACTTCGACGTGGCCGACGGGATCCTCGTCGGGCATTCGATGGGCGGCTTCCTCGCCCTGCGGTGCCTCCTCGACCATCCCGAATGTCAGCAGCGGCTGCAGGGTCTGGTGCTGGTCGCCTCCTTCGCCGGGCGGGTGACGGAAGGGGCACCCCAGAACCGCCTGCAGATCCCGCTGATCGTCTCCGGGATCCTCCCTGCGTTGGCCGCCACCGAGACCTTCGGGACGATCTTCGGGGCGTCCCTCGCCGGCGAACATCCGTCACCGGCGGAGATCAGGGTGTTCCTCGACGACTTCATCTCGAACAACCACCGCCGTCTGGTCCCGATCCTCCAGGCCCTGGTCTCCGAAGACCTCTACCCGCGGCTCGGCGAGATCATGCTCCGCACCGTCGTGCTGTGCGGAACCGAAGACCGAACCACGCCGCCGTGGCATTCCGAGGAGCTGGCCCGACGGATCCCCGACGCCGAACTGGTGTGGGTGGAAGGTGCGGGTCACATGCTCAACTACGAGGCGCCCGACCGGATCGTCGCAGCCGTCCGTTCCCTCGCCCCCCACCTGGAAGCGGTCCGCTAGGCCGGTCCCCTCGGGCTATCGTCCGGGCGAGCCATGCAGGTCCACACGTCGGTCCGTGCGCCGTACCGTCCGGACGTCGAGTTCGTGGAACGCAAAGGACCCGGACATCCCGACAGTCTCTCCGACCGGTCGGCGGAGACCCTGGCGAACCGCCTCGCCCGCCATTTCCTCGCCGAGACCGGGACGCTGCGGCACTTCAACGTGGACAAGGCGTTGTTCGCTTCCGGGTCGGTGGAGGTGGGTTTCGGCGGCGGACGGGTGATCCGCCCGGCCCGGCTGGTGGTGGCGGGGAAAGTCGACCTGCGGGAAGCCCCACCGGATCCCGCCGAGCTGGAGGCCGGGCTCGAAGCCGAACTGCATCGCCTGCTCCCCGCCGCCCGGGAGGGCGCCTTCGACGTCGAAGTGTGGCTGTCGCCGTCCTCGGTGGACCTGGCGCCGCTCGTGTCGGGCCGTCACGTCCCCCGGGCGAACGACACGTCCCTGGCCGTCGTCTCCTGGCCCCGCTCTCCTCTCGAACAGGCCGTCCACGCCGTCTCCGACGCCCTCGCCGACCCCCGTTTCCGAGCTACGGTGCCGATCGGACCCGACATCAAGGTGATGGGACGCAGGATCGGCGACGACGTCGGGATGACCGTGGCGGCGGCGACCATCGCCGAGGCGATCAGCGACCGGGCGACGTACGACGACACGGTGGAGGCGGTGGCCGCCGAGGCGTCCCGGGTCGCCGCCGACGTCCTGTCACGGCCGGTGAAGGTGGCCGTCAACCAGGCCTCCGACGTCCCCTACCTCACCCTGTCGGGATCGTCGGTGGAGGCGGGCGACGACGGACAGGTGGGCCGGGGAAACCGGTTCGGGGGACTGATCACACCCCATCGGCCGATGAGCCTCGAAGCCTGCGCGGGGAAACACCCGTCGGCGCACGTCGGCAAGGTCTACCACGCCGCCGCCTTCGATCTGGCGCAGGCCCTGTTGGAGGTCGGCGCCGGGGAGGCGACGGTGATGCTGCTGTCTCGGATCGGCGCCTCCATCACCGAACCGGACACGGTCGCTGTCCAGACCGTCCAGTCCCTCTCCGCCCGCCTCGTCGCCGAACTGGCCCGGACCGTCCTCGTCGACTGGGAGGCCCGGACCCGCCGTCTCGTCGAAGGCGCCTACGAGCTCTTCTGACGGACCGCCTCGACCCATTCGGCGCAGACGGCGAAGGTCCGGGCGGTCGCCGGATGGTGGGGGAGCAGGGCCGGCCAGACGTGGAACATGTCGTCTTCGACGCAGAAGGTCACCTCCACCCCGGCCTCTCGGGCCCGTTCCACCAGACGCACCGAGTCGTCGAGGATCATCTCCCGTCCCCCGGCGAAGACGAGCAGCGGGGCCAGGCCCGTCAGGTCGGCGTGGATCGGCGAGGCGAGCGGGTCACGGGGGTCGGCGTCACCGAGGTATTCGACGTTGGGGCGGATCGGCTGCACCAGCGGCAGATAGTCGAACCGGAAGTTGCGTCGGATCGACTCCCCGGTGTGCTCCAGGTCGGTGTAGGGGGAGAACAGGATCGCCCCGGCCGGCTGAGGGAGGTCACGGTCGCGGAGGCGCAGCAGGAGCGCCGTGGCGAGTCCGCCCCCCGCCGAATCGCCGGCCACCACGATCTCGCCAGGGTCGGCCGACCGGTCGAGGAGGTCACGGTAGGCGGCTTCGGCGTCGTCCACTGCGGTCGGGAACCTGTGGGCGGGAGCCAGGCGGTAGGCGGGGACCCAGGCCGACGTGTGGGTCTCCCAGACGAGACGGGCGACGAACCGGCGGTGGGTCGCCGGGCTCCCCGTCACGTAGCCGCCGCCGTGCAGGTACAGGATCACCGCCCGGTCGGCGAGGTCCCCGACGACCCGCACGTGCCGTTCGGCCGGGCGTCCTCCGAGCCGCACGGGCCGGACGGCGACGTTGCCGCGGAGGTCCTTCGGGAGCCGGGGGTCGAACCGTTCCTCCAGCCGTCGGCGGGCGGAACGGTTGGCGGGGAGGGCCGAGGCCAGGCTGAACGCCCTCAGGGCGGCCCGTGTCAGCTCCGTCGTCCAGTCCCATCCCGGCACGGTGGGGCCCCGCAGGACCCGACGGACGGTGGCGGCGACGACGGCGACGACGACGGCGCCGAAGATGCGCAGCATCCCGAGGATCTCGTCCATGGCGACACCCTATCGCCGTCGGTTCCCCCCTCGCCCGCCACATCCGGTATCGTGGAGGATGCTCGACGTCTCAGACTTCGAGCAGGTCCGGTTCCGTGCTTCCTCGGTTGGGATGGTGCGAGCTCGGGTCGCACATGTTGGTAGCCGGGGATCCGTCCCCGGCCGGGAAGGGAGCACATCTGCTCATGAACATCTACGTAGGCAACCTGCCGTTCCGCTACGACTCCGAAGATCTGGCTGCCATGTTCCGGCGTTTCGGCGAGGTCTCGTCCGCCCAGGTCATCATGGACCGCGACACCGGCCGTTCGCGGGGGTTCGGGTTCGTCGAGATGGACGACTCCGAAGCGGCCCGTCGTGCCATCGAAGAACTCGACGGGTTCGACGCCGACGGCCGCCGGCTCACCGTCAACGAAGCTCGGCCCCGTTCGGACCGTGGCCCGCGCCGTGATTGGCGCTGATGGCTGAATCCGACCAGTACGTACGCATGTCCGGCACCGTGAAAGAGGTGCTGCGCAACGCCACCTTCCGGGTGGAGCTGGAAGGCGGCCTCGAAGTCACCGCCCGGGCTGCAGGCCGGATGCGCCGGGGCCGCAAGATCCGGATCCTCCCCGGGGACCGGGTCGACGTGGAGGTCTCCACCTACGACCCCACCAAAGGGCGGATCGTCTGGCGTTACCGCAACTGAGACGTCCGTCCGTCACCCACCGGGCGGCACCCGGGTCGGGTCGACCACCGAACGGTACAGCCGGAACGTCTCCTGGTCGGCTCGGGAGTCGTCCACGAACGACAGGTACTGGCGGGCCAGTTCGGTGAAGGCGCCGCCGGTGTCGGCCGCGGCCTGTCGCAGGTCGGGGGGGCGTTCGGCACCGTAACGCCACATCTGGTGGTAGTCGCCGATGGCTTCGCCCCACAGCGGACGGAAGGTCCCCAGGTACTCGTAGCTCTTCGGGGCCAGCTCGGCCAGTTCCCGTTCGTGCTCCGCCAGCCATTCCCGGAAGGCCTCCTCACGGTCGGGTTTGACGTAGAAACCCCAGTCGTAGATCAGCGCCATCGCGCAACCTCCCGGTCTGTCGGTCGGGGACGTCCCCACCGGCGTCCCCGACCCGATCGTACCGAGTCCGGGCCGGACGTGCCGTCCGACGACCGGCCGCACCTTCCCTACCCTTGCCTCGATGAGGGAACAGTCCGACGTCGTGGTCGTCGGCGCCGGGATCGTCGGGATCGCCGTCGCCTACCACCTGTCGGTCCGCTTCGGCGTCTCCGACGTGTGCCTCGTCGACCCGCGTCCGCCGCTCACCCTCACCTCCGACAAGTCGACCGAGTGCTACCGCAACTGGTGGCCGAACCGTCCGATGGTGGCGCTGATGAACCGCTCGATCGACCTGATGGAGGAGATGGCCGTCGAGTCGGGAGACGCCTTCGCCCTGTCCCGGCGGGGATACCTGTACGTCACCGCCGACCCCGACCGGCTCTCGGCGCTGCACCGGTCGGCGGAACGGACCACCGGGTTCGGAGCCGGCGAACTGCGGATCCACCGGGCCGGCTCCGACCGCTACGTCCCCGCCTCCGCCTCCGGCTGGGCCGACGCCCCCGACGGCGCCGACCTGTTCGTCGGCGGCGACGTGCTGCGACGCCATTTCCCGTTCGTGAGCGGAGACGCCGTGGGCGGGCTGCACGTCCGGCGGGCCGGATGGCTCGACGCCCAACAGTTCGGGATGTGGATGCTCGACCGGGGACGGGACGCCGGCGTCCGGCTGGTGCGTGACCGGGTCGTCGGCTTCGAGGTCGCCGGCGGGCGGATCCGCGGGGTTCGGCTGGAAGGGGGGACGCTGGTCGCCTGCCGGGCGGCCGTCGTCGCCTGCGGTCCGCTGCTCGGCGACGTGGCAGCGAAGGCAGGCGTCCACCTCCCCGTCCTTTCCGAGCTTCACCTGAAGACGGCGTTCCGGGACCGCCTCCGGGTGGTGCCCCGGGACGCGCCGATGATGATCTGGGCCGACCCGCAGCGCCTCCCCTGGACCGACGAGGAGCGGCAGATGCTCGTCGCCGAAGGACGTACCGACCTGGTCGGTGTCATGCCGCCTGCCTGTCACGGTCGCCCCGAAGGCGGCGCCGACTCACCGTGGGTCGTCGCCCTCTGGGAGTTCCGTCGGGAGGTACGTGACCCGACCTTCCCCGTCCCCGTAGACCCCCTCTACGGCGAAGTGGTGCTCCGGGGGATGGCGACGATGATCCCCGGGCTGTCCCGCTACCTGGAGCATCTGCCGACTCCGGTCGTCGACGGCGGCTACTACACGAAGACCCCGGAGAACCGGCCCCTCGCCGGGCCGGCAGGTCCTGACGGTCTGTACGTGGCGGGGGCGGTGTCGGGGTTCGGCATCATGGCGGCCGCCGGGCTCGGTGAGCTCGTCGCGTCGGAGGTGGTGGGAGGCGAGCCGCCGCCGTACGGGGACGCCTTCGCGGCGACACGGTACGAAGATCCCCGGTACCGGCCGGACGTCGACGACACCGGGCAACTGTGAGGGAGGTGTGGATCGTCCATGCCGGCCAACCTGACTCCCGACTACAAGGCGGCGGAGGCGGCGTTCCGGAAGGCCCGGGACCCCGCCGACCGGTTGGAGGCCCTGCGGGAGATGATGCGGCTCATCCCCAAGCACAAGGGCACCGAGCATCTTCGGGCGGACATCAAGACGAGGATCAAGGAGCTGACCGAAGAGTTGGCGGCGCCCCGCAAAGGCGCCGCCCGGACCGGTCCGCCGACGGTGATCCGTCCCGAAGGGGCCGCCCAGGTGGCGTTGGTAGGTCCCCCCAACTCGGGGAAGTCGGCGCTGCATGCCGCCTTGACCGGCTCCCGGGCGGCGTCCGAGCCGTACCCGTTCACCACCCAGTATCCGCAGCCGGGGATGCTGACGGTACGGGACGTGTCGATCCAGCTCGTCGACCTGCCGTCGGTGTCGTCGACCCATCCGATCGGGTGGATCGGCAACGCCCTCCAGCCCGCCGACGCCGTCCTGTTGGTGGTGGATCTGTCGCAGCCGGGATGTGTGGAGCAGGTCCTCGACCTGGTGGAGGTGTTGGCGTCCCGGCGTGTCCATCTCGTCTCCGCCGGCGCCGAACCCGACGACGTCGATCCCTTCGCCCGGTATCTGCCGACGTGGCTGGTCGTCACGAAGATCGACCTGCTGGCGGCCTGGGAGGACGAGTTGGCGGCGTTCCGGGAGCTGGCCGGGTTGGAGTTCCCGGCGTTGGCGGTGTCGGTGGAGTCGGGGGAGGGTCTCGACCAGGTGGGGCCGTGGCTGTACGACCGGCTGGGGATCGTGCGGGTGTACACGAAGGCGCCGGGGCGGCCACCGGACCTGGACCGTCCCTTCACGCTGCGCCGGGGCGGGACCGTCTCCGACCTGGCGGCGCTCATCCACAAGGACATCGCCCGGAACCTGCGGTTCGGGCGGCTCTGGAACGACGAGGTGGAGGGCCGTCAGGTGGGCCGGGACTACGAGCTGGCCGACGGTGACATCGTCGAGCTGCACACCTGAGAACGTTGCGGGGGTCCTGGGGCGGGGTTGGGGGCGCCGCCGGGTGAGTACCGGAGGTGGCCTATGGTTCGGGTATGTCGCTGTTCACGTCGAGACGCTCGGGGAGGTTCCCGGGTGCGGTGCTGATCGTCGCCCTGGACGGGTGGGTGAACGCCGGTCAGGCGGGGACGATCGCCGCCGAGACGATGGTGGCGGGAGGCGAGGTGGTGGCGGAGTTCGACCCCGACTCGCTGTTCGATTTCCGCCAGAACCGTCCGGTCGTGCAGTTCGACGAAGGGGTGATGGCGACGGTCGAATGGCCGTCGATGGTGTTGCGGCATCGACGGCGGGGCGACACGGACCTGTTGGCGTTGACGGGGACGGAGCCGAACTGGCAGTGGCAACGGTTCGCCGCCGAAGTGGCCCGGATGGCCCGTGAGCTGGGGGTGGTCCGCCACATCTCCCTCGGGGGTATCCCGTGGGCGACCCCGCACACCCGTCCGGTCACGATCGTGGCGACGGCGTCGGACCGGTCGTCCCTCCCCGCCGGGCATTCCCATCCCGAGGGGACGTTGCGGGTGCCTGCGTCGGCGGTGTCGGTGGTGGAGAAGGCGGTCGCCGACGAGGGGATCCCCACGGTCGGGTTGTGGGCTCGTGTCCCCCAGTACGTCGGGACCGCCTATTCGGCGGCGGCGTTGGCGTTGGTGGAGGCGGTGGCGGCGGTGCTCGGGGTCGACTTCGACGTGGCGGAGCTGGCCGACGAGGCGGCGGCGCAGCGCACCCACCTGGACGCGATCGTCGCCGCCCGTCCCGACATCCGGACGGTGGTGGAGAAGCTGGAGGTGATGGTGGACGAGATCGGTCTCACCACCGGCGAGGAGCTGGCGGCGGAGATCGAACGGTTCCTGCGTGGCCAGGATGGGGACGATTCGGGACCGGCGCGGTAGTCTGGGCGTCGCCTCGACGTCGGCGGCGTGAAGGACACGCTGCGCCGGGGGTTCCGGTCAGACGGGCGTCCAGGCGGCCACCAACGCGAAGGAGCGCCAATGCCCACCGACGGCGATCATGTCGAAGTCCACTATCGGGGGACGCTCGACGACGGCACCCAGTTCGACACGTCCCACGGCCGTGAACCCCTCGCCTTCGAGATCGGCGCCGGCCAGATCATCCCGGGTTTCGAGGCGGCGGTGCGCGGCCTCGAGGTCGGCCAGTCGACCACGTTCCGGCTGGAACCTGCGGAGGCCTACGGCGACCCCGACCCGTCCCTGGTCATCCAGGTACCGGCGAGTGCCGCCCCCGACGGCTTGGCGGCCGGCGACCACGTCATGCTCGGTGACGGGGTCCCGGCGACGGTGGTGGAGGTGTCGGAGGACACGGTGACCGTCGACGCCAACCATCCTCTGGCCGGTCAGGCGTTGACCTTCGAGGTCGAGTTGGTGTCGGTTCGTCCGTCGGCGTAGCGGCGGCCCCTCCCCGTCGGCGTGACGAGCGGCGGGGTGGCCGCAGGTATTCGGGTCGATGACGGGGGTGTGCGGCCGGTGCTGAGGACGCTGATGTGGGGATCGGCGGCCGTCGTGGTGGCGGTGGCCCTCCTCTGGGCGAATCAGCGGAGGTTCATCTACCTTCCCGACCGGTCCGTTCCGGCGGTGCCGGCGGGGGTGGAGGTGGTGCCGTACCTCACCGAGGATGGTCTGGCTGCGTCGGGTTGGTTCGTCGCCGCCGACGGCGAGCCGAAGGGGACGGTGTTGGTGTTCCCCGGGAACGCCGGGAACCGTGCCCATCGGATGCCGTTGGCGGAGGGTCTGTCCCGACGCGGGTACGCCGTCTTCCTCGTCGACTACCGGGGATACGGCGCCAATCCGGGTCGGCCGTCGGAGCGGGGGCTGGCGGCGGACGCCCGGGCGGCGGTGGCCGCGTTGGAGGGTCGGGCCGATGTCGATCCGGGACGGATCGTGTATTTCGGTGAGTCCCTCGGCGCGGGGGTGGCCGTCGGTCTGGCGGTCGAGAGGGAACCGGCGGCGCTGGTCCTCCGTTCCCCGTTCACGTCGCTGCCCGATGTCGCCTCCGCCCACTACCCGCTGGCGGGGGTCGTTCTATGGGATCGTTTCCCGAACCTCGAGCGTGTGCAGGTCGTGGAGGTGCCGGTGGTGGTGGTCGCCGGGCCGGCCGACCGGATCGTCCCCTTCGAGCAGAGCCTGGCCGTGTTCGAGGCCGTGTCCGGTCCGAAGCGTCTGGTGGTGGTGGACGGGGCAGGCCACAACGACGCTGCCCTGGTCGCCGGGTCACGCATGCTGGACGAGGTGGTGGCGTTCCTCGACGAGGTGGTGGGGTCGTAGGGTCCCGGGGGTGCGACAGGGCCCGGCGTTCGCGCCGGGCCCGGCCCGGAGCCCCTTAGCGGAGTCTCCGTATCGCTTCTCGGCCCCTCGGGAGGCCTCGGTCTTCCTGTCGGCCGTCGAGGGGTTCCACTTGAGGGCCGAAAGGCCTGTTCCGCCGCCGTTGTCGGTATCGGGACGTTCGGCGGGAGGGGTGCCCGAAGGGCCCTGGTGGGGGGTGCGGGGAAGAGCGACGATATATGTGAAAGGTTTCACAAGCTTCAACCGAAAGGAGGGTCTCATGGCCACCACGTTGGAGCGAGGTTCCCAGAAGGTCACAGGGTTGCCCGGTCTGGCGACGGGGACGCGTCGCAACCGGATCCTGGCGGTGGCGGCGGTGCTGTCCCTGATCGTCGGGCTCGGCTCGGTGGCGGGCGGGATCTTCGGCGCCGTCTACACCTGGAATCAGGCCGTCGCCGAGAACATCGTCACGCCTCCCGACGCCGCCATCCCGGAGACGCCGGTGCGGGGTCCGTTCACGATGAAGGCCCAAGCGGACATCATCGTCGAGCACACCCTCGACAACACCGACGGGCTCCGGTACGCCGAGATGCCTCGGTTCGTCCCCCAGCTCGACGACGCCGGCAACCCGGTGCTCGACGAGAACGGTGAGCCGGTGATGGTGCCGAACCAGGCCCGCAACATCTGGATCACCGCCACCACCCTCACCACCGCCCTCAACCTGGGGATCATGGCCTACGCCCTGTCGGCACTGGCGTTCTTCTCCGGTGTCGTCTTGATCCTCATCGGGTTGGCCCTGTGGTCGCTGCGTTCCCCGCCGGAGAGGATCACCGCCTGATCCCCTCCTCCTGAACGACGGGCACCCGGGATTCGCCCGGGTGCCCGTCGCGTCACGGGTCCGAACCGGTCGCCGCTCAGGACGAGCCAGGGGAGGTGATCGCCGGTCCGTCGGGACGGGGCGTGAAGGTGGTCGTGGCCTCCACGGCGGCACCGTCGGCTTCGAAGGAGTACGACAGCTCCGTGAGTACCCCGTCCACCACCGTCAACGTCACGTCGATCGGGTCACCGGTCCGGCCGAGTCGCTCGGCCGGATAGCGGGCCGCGATTCGAGCCGTCGACCCATCCCACGACACCAGCTCCGCGGAGAGCGGGTCGGCGACCGGTGCGACCGGGTCACCGACGGGAGCCGCCTCTTCGACCTGTGACCACTCACCCGACGTGGTGCGGGCCCACTGCCCTTCGGGGGTGATCAGGTATTCGACGGCGGCCGCTCCCGACTCCACGGTGAGGATCGACGACCCCCGCTGCCAGCGCCCGGTGGTGGTGGCGGCGGTCTGGCCGTCGACGACGAGCGTCGCCGAGAACTCGTACCCCTGCTGGAGGGCCTCGACGGCCCTCCGGAGCAGGTCGCCCGGCTCCGGGGCGGGTGCGGGGACGGTGGTGACGTCTTCCGACGGCCGGGTGGTGACCGAGAGCGACGTGGACGGTGTCGTCGTGGCCGGCGCGGAGGAGCAGGCGGCCACCACCACGAGGAAGAGGGCGACGCCGAGTCCTCGGCGTCGCCCTCCCGAAGACGAGCGATCAGTCGTCATCGTCGTCGTCGTCGTCCTTCTTGCGGTCGTCGTCGTCGTCGCTGTCCTTCTTCTTCCGATACTCGTCGTCGTCGTCCTTGTTGCGGTAGTTGTCGTCGTCGTCGTCGTCGTCCTTCTTCTTCCGATACTCGTCGTCGTCATCGTCGTCGTCGTCCCGGCACTTCTCGGTGGTCTTCGAGTCCACCTTCAGATCCCACGTGCCGTCGCTGTTCTGACGGAGCGACACTTCGAGTTTCGCCTTGCTGTTCGGGAACCGGACCTCGAACCGGTGGTCGTGGACCTCGACGTTGGAGACCGGGACACCGTCGACGGTGGCGGAGTCGACGGTGAGGGAGCCGTCGGCCGAACCGATCGTGTAGGTGACCTCGTAGGCCTCGCCGTTGCATCCCCGACCCTGCCAGGTCCGCTGGCCGGCGATGTCGGCGAGGAGCTGGTTCCGGAGGCGCTGGCGATCCTTGCCCTTCAGCTCGACCTTCAGCTTCGCCTTGGAGAGGTGGTCGTCGTCCTGTTCGACTTCGACCTCGATCTTCAGCTTCATGACGTATCCGTTCCAGCGGAACAGGACGGCCGCCTTCGCCTCCGCCTCGTCGTGTTCGACCTCGGTGTAGGGCCCCTGCACCTCGTAGGTGGCGTCCGCCGGTGAGATCGCGCCGACGGCGACGTCGGTGATCCCCGGGACACCTCCGTCGTCGGTGACCGTGAAGGTGACGGTGGTGGGAACGTCGGAGCCGAACAGGTTGCCGCTCCAGCTCTGGGGACCGACGAGATCGGCGAGGGTGGCGGTACGGACCTGGGTCTTGAGCTTGTCCTTCTTGGCTTTCACCTCGACCACGGCGCTGGTGGCCGGGTCGTCGCCCAGCATCACGCGCACCTTCGAGGTTCCGTCGGAGGTCACCGTCTCACCGCCGACCGTCACCTCGGTGATCTGTCCGAGCTGGTCGAGGACCACTCCGAGCTGCACGGGGGTGCCGAACAGGGTCAGGTCCAGGGTGGCGCCGCCGGTGTCGGCGACGATCTCGGTGGTCTGGGCGGCGGCAGAGCCGGGGACGACGAGCAGGCTCGTCATCACCAACCCCGACACCAGGGTGCGCAGTCTTCGCATCATGGGCTTGCTCTCCCGGCACGGGCTGTCGACACGTTCTCCCTGGTGAGGATACGGAACGACACGCGCGCCTCAACCCAAGAAAACCTCAAGAAAACCCAAAGACCGGGTCAGAACTGGAGGGCGGCGGCCGCCCAGTGGAACCCGGCTCCGAAGGCGGTCAGCACCACCAGGTCGCCTTCGGCGATCTTGCCTTCCTCCTTCGCCTCCCACAGGGCCAGGGGCACCGAGGCGGAGCCCGTGTTGCCGTACTCCTCGATGTTGACGTACACCCGGTCTTCGTCGACTTCGAGGCGGCGGCGGACCGCGTCGATGATCCTCTTGTTGGCCTGGTGGGGGATGACGAGGGCGACGTCGGCGGCGGTTCGCCCTACCCGTTCGAGCACGTCCCGGACGGCCTGGGTCATCCGACGCACCGCCTCTTTGAACACCTCCTGGCCGTGCATGATGAGGTGCTGATGCTCTTCGGTCTCCGCCACCGTCGGACCGAACGGGTACCGGGTCCCCCCGACCAGCAGTGTCAGGATCTCGGTCTTCGAACCGTCGGTCCCGCTGACCACGTCGAGCACCTTCGCCTTCCCGTCGTCGGGTCCCATCACGACCGCTCCGGCGGCGTCGCCGAACAGCACCGCGGTGGCCCGGTCCTTCCAGGAGACGAGCCGGGTGATGAGCTCGACACCGACGACGAGGACCCGCTTGGGATGGAGGTGGATGCGGGCCCGGGCGACGTCGATCGCCTGGACGAACCCGGCGCAGCCCGAACCACCCAGGTCGTAGGCGGGGACCTCAGGGGTACCCAGGCGGTCCTGGAGGAACGAGGCGGTGTCGGGGGTGTACACCTCGGGGGTGTCGGTGGCGACGATGATCTCGTCGATGTCGGAGGGCGAAAGGCCGGCGTCCTCGAGGGCGCGCTCGGCGGCGACGGCCGCCAGGTCGAGGGTGGTCTCGTCCGACGCGGCGATGTGCCGGCGCTTGATCCCCGTTCGGGTCGTGATCCACTCGTCGGTGGTGTCCACCAACTGGGCCCAGTCGTCGTTCGTCATCACCTGGGCTGGGGCGTAGCCACCGAAGCCGAGGATGCCTGCCACGTCGTCACCTCTTCGTTGTCGGCGGCCGACAGGGTAACGGCTTGCGCCGGTACCGACCGGGTCAGAGGGCGATCGGGGCTGCGAGCACCTCGTCGGGGATGGCGAAGGCGTCGGTGATGTGTCGGGCGTCGAGGCGGAGCTCCGCCGAGAGGGCGGTGACCTGGCGGCGGACCTCGGCGGCGCCGGGCGGGGAGAGGACCCCGTGCTCGAGGAACCATCCCAGATCCCCTTCGATCCACCAGAGGGCGGTGAGCGACCGGACCCGTCCCAGCAGGGCTCGGAGGTCGGCGTCGTCGACGGTCCGTTCCCGGCGCAGGACCGATTCGAGGGCGATCCGTTCGACGTGGGCTCGGGCGGCGGCGAGGACGTGGGGCTGGACGTCGAGGAAGGCGACGGCGGGATCCATGCCACCGTCGGTCCGTTTGCGGATGCGCCGGGCGAGGGTGTCGAGGACGTGGGCTTCGCGACGTCGCAGCAGCTCGAGTTGGGATTCGGGTTCGTCGACGTCTCCGACGGCGCCGAGGCGGGGGATCGCCTCGGCCATGGCCCCGCCGAGGCGGGCCGTCAGATGGCGGAGCAGCCGGCCCGGTGTGAGATCTTCGAACTGGGACCGGTACTCGGTGAGGAGCCCTTTGGTGACGAGCTGGGCGAGGACCGTGTTGTCCCCTTCGAAGGTCGTGAAGACGTCGGCGTCGGCCCGCATCGGTCCGAGCCGGTTCACCGCCAGATAGCCCTGCCCGCCGCACGCCTCCCGACACGCCTGGATGGTGTCGACGGCGTGCCAGGTGGCGTACGCCTTCAACCCGGCGGCCCGGGCTTCGAGCCGTCGGCGGTTCGGGGTGTCCTCGTCGAGGCCGTGGAGGGCGACGTAGTCGTCGGCGAGGTCGGCCAGGGCGAAATGGTAGGTGACGGTGGCGGCGAGCCGTGGCATGAGGCGCCGCTGATGGGTCCGGTAGTCGGCGAGGACCCAGGCCCGGCGGCCGGTGCCGAACTGGCGTCGTCGGGTGGCGTAGCGGACGGCGATGGCGAGGGCGGTCTCGGCGACGGCGACGGCGGCGGCGCCGACGCTCACCCGTCCGCCCACCAGGGTGCCGAGGGTGGTGAAGAAACGGCGGGTGGGGCTGGCGATGGGGCTGTGGTAGGTGCCGTCGGGGTGCACCCGCCCGAAGCGGTCGAGGAGGTTGCCGCGGGGCACCCGGACGTGGTCGAACCAGATCCGTCCGTTGTCCACGCCTTGGAGCCCCGCCTTGTCTCCGACGTCTTCGATCTTCACGCCGGGGAGGGGCCGCCCGTGTTCGTCACGGAGCGGCACGAGGAGGGCATGCACACCGTGGTCGGCGTCGTCGACGATCAGCCGGGCGAAGACGACGGCGAGCCGGCCGTGGGAGGCGGCGTTGCCGATGTAGTCCTTGCGGGCGAGGTCATGGGGGGTGTGGACGTCGAAGGCGTCGGCTTCGGGCAGGTAGGTGGCGGTCGTCTCCAGGCCGGCGACGTCGGAGCCGTGGGCGGTCTCGGTCATGGCGAAACAGCCCGGGAGCTCGAGGCGGGCGGCCGCCGGAAGGTATCGGCGGTGATGCTCTTCGGTGCCGAGCTGCATGATCGCCCCGGCGAACAGTCCGAACTGGACACCGAACTTGGTGAGGAGCGACAGGTCGTGGTGGGCGAGGACGGTGAAGGCGGCGATGAACCCGCCGGGGTCTCCCCGTCCCCCGTAGTCGGTGGGGATTCCCCATCCGCCGATCCCTTCGGCGGCCAGGAGACGAGCCCACCGGAGGACGACCTCCCGGTACTCGGAGGCCGAGATCCCCCAGCGGTAGGCGAACTCGGGTCGCCGGAGGATGTCTCGGACCTTGGCTTTCACCGCGGCGTGGGGACCGTCGAGGAGGGCGGTGAGGGCGGCCGGGTCGAAGCGGGCCGGTTCCGGTTCGGGCAGGGGGGCGAGCCGGGCGGTCGGCGGTCCGAGCAGCCGCTCCCCGGTCGCCGCCGACAGGGGGCCGAGGGTGCGGTCGGCCCGGCGGAGCACGTCGACGACGTCGGGGTCGACGGCGCCGGCCAGTTCGAGCCCGAGGTCGGCGGGCGCCATGGGGATCGACCGGACGGTGTCGCCGAGACTGCGCCGGATGTGACGGGCGAGTCGGGCGAGGTCTTCGGCGGAGGGGGGACGGGCGGGGTCGAGCCAGGCGTGGAGGGCCTGGCGTGCTTCGTCGGTGATGCCGGGTGCCTGTTCGATCGTCTCGTACAGCTCGGCGAGCTCGTCGGCGGTGAGATCTCCGTCCTCCCAGGCGGCGTGGAGGAGGGGGAGGAAGGGAGCCAGCGCCGGGTGACGGAGGACGGCGGCCAGTTCGTCACGCATCGGTGTTCCCCGGGTCGCGGGTCACCAGCCTACGTGGTTCGGCGTCAGAAGAGGACGACCGGGACGAGGCCGATCAGCATGATCCCGACCCCGACGAGGATGAGGGTCATCGGTTCGGGTGATCCGGGGAGCCGGGCGGTGAGGAGGGGGTCGTCGGTGGCGAAGATCCCCGTGATCAGGAGGACCCCGCCGACGAGCATGGTGATGCCGGCGACGGTGAGGGGGGCGAAGAACCCGAGGACGATGACCAACACGCTTCCGACCAGCCCGAGTTTCCAGCTTCGGGGGGTGTTGGCGACGGCACGGGCCGTGAGCTTCCAGATCGACGGTTCGTCGGCCGGCGGGGTGGCGGGGGGCGCCGGTTCCGGAGGGGCGGGGGCCGCCGGCGGGGGCGGTTCGGGCAGGCTCGAGGTGCGGATCGGGGAGTCGAGGGCGGCTCTCAGGGCGGAGGGGTCGTCGAGGGTGATGATCACGTCTTCGCCTTCGACCCGCAGGTGCAGCCCGTCGTCGCGGATCTGGAGACCGGTGCGTTTGACGTCCCAGTCTCCGATGAGGTGGCGGCCGGCCATCACGGTGAGTCGATACCCGTCGATCCGGACGACGGCGCGCACGCTCTCGGTGGGATGGTTGGCAAGCCTCAGTGTCCCCTCGAAGGCTTCCATCGCCTCGATATCGACACGAACCGGCGGGACCTTGAAGGGTTTCTCGCGGTTTTTTCCGCTCCGTCGCCGGACACGGAATTGTCCTGACAAACGGCCCCGCGGGAGGGCGAGCGGCCGTGGTTTGGGGGCTCACCGAGGGTGCTCGTCGGTTCCTCCGCGTCGGCGCGACACGAGCTTGCGCCTTTTTTCGCATAGCAGAATCACTTGACGGGGCCAAATCGAACATGCATGATTGCGAATGCGGCTATGTCCGGGCAATCGGGCCCCGCCGGGCCCCCCGGAGCGAGGAGGGCGAACATGTCAACGGAACTCCAGGCGGCCAAGGTCCTCGACTGCAAGGGCCTGCTGTGTCCCATCCCGGTGGTGAAGACCGCCAAGGCCATCAAAGAGGTCGACGTCGGCCAGATCCTCATGATGGAGGCCACCGACCCGGGAGCTCCCCCCGACATGGAGGCCTGGTCGCGCCAGACGGGCCACGAGCTCGTCAAACAGGAAAACGCGGACGGAGTGTTCCGCTTCTGGTTCAGGCGGACGAGCTGAGGAGGCTCTCATGACCCTGCACGCCACCGATCCCGGCCACACGGATCCCGCGTCCCAGGAGGTCTCCGCCGCCACCGAAGCCGAACCCAAGCGGAAGCGGCTGGCCCTCGTCGCCTCGAAGGGGAGCCTCGACATGGTCTACCCCGTGCTGATGATGGCCTCCACCGCTGCCGCCCTCGGCTGGGAAGTCGGCATCTTCTGCACCTTCTACGGACTCGACATCGTCAACAAGAAACGGAACAAGCACCTCCAGGTGGCGGCGATCGGCAACCCTGCGTCACCGCCACCCTTCAAAGGCGTCCCCTTCAAGGTGCCGCCGATCCTCGGGGTGCTGCCCGGCGCCCAGGCGGCGGCCACGACGTTCATGAAGAAGTGGATGCGCGACTCCAACATGCCCGAGTTCCAGGACCTGTTGGACACCTGCCGCGAGTTCGGCGTCAACTTCTACGCCTGCGCCACGACGATGGGCGTCATGAGCGTCGACCCCGAAGACATGATCGACGGCGTCTCGTGTCTGGGAGCGACGGCGTTCTTGGACTACGCCGCCGAGGCCGACGTCTGTCTGTTCGTCTGAGAGGGGCCCGAAGGAGGAGGGAGACCCGCCGTGGAAGACACCCGCAAGATCCTGTACGTCCAAACCCACGGTGAGGACGAGCCGTCGAAAGCCGCCACCCCCTTCTACCTGGCGACGGCGGCGGCCGCCATGGACATGGAGGTGGCGATCTACTTCACCATGCACGGCCCGACCCTGCTGCGCAAAGGCACCGCCGAGACCCTGTCGGTGAAAGAAGGCGGAGCGTCGGTGGCGAAGTTCATCACCATGGCCCAGGACATGGGGGTGGAGCTGTTGGTCTGCCAGCCCTCCCTCGACCTGAACGACCTCCAGATGGAGGACCTGATCGACGGGGTGCAGATGATCGGCGGGGCCGCCTTCAACGACCTCGCCATCGAAGCGGACGCGGTGATCTCGTTCTGATGTCCCGCGTCGCCCCCACCACCACCTTCGCCCGCCGGCCCGGCGCCACGCTGGCCCCCAACGTCTACGACGACGTCCCCTACGAGGAGAAGCTGGCCCTCTGGGAGGAGGTGAAGGCCGACCCCCGGTTCCCCGACTACCTGTACGGATGCTACGAATGCGGGATCTGCGTGGCGGCCTGCCCGTCGGCCCGGTTCTACGACTTCTCCCCCCGCAGGATCGCCCAGGCCGCCGCCCGGGAGGACGTCGAGCTCATCTTCGAGCAGATGAACGACGACGTCTGGAACTGTTCGCAGTGTTTCTCCTGCGACCGGTGTCCCCGCCAGAACTCGCCGGGTGGGCTCATCACGATCCTCCGGGAGGTGGCGGTCCGTCACGGCCTCGCCTCCTCCCAGGAGGCGCTCGAAGGGTACGGGCGGGTGGTCTACAAGATCATGACCACCGGCACCCAGGTCTCCCCCGACATGCTGCAACCCGACGCCTTCCCCGACTGGGGACCCGACGTCAAAGAGGTCTCCGACCAGTTGGACCTGTGGCGCCGGGCGCTGCCGCCGGAGACCCTCCACACCACCTCCACCGGATGGGAGGTGTCGGAGAAGACCCTGTTGGAGCTGTACCTGATCTGGCACTACAGCGACGTGATGGACATGATCGAGGAGGTCGACGAGGGCCTCCACATGATCATCCTCGACGTGATGGAAGAGACCCTGGAGGAGGCGGGCTACGAGATCTGAGCCTGCGAGAAGGAGACCCTCATGACCAGCATCATCCCCGTCGAATCCCTGAAGACGAAACCGTTCCGGGTCGACCCGTCGGAGGCACCCACCGAGGACATCCGGGAGGTCCTCTTCGAGTTGGAGGAGGCCGGCGAGATCATCGTCCAGCGGGTGCCCGAACCCTACGTGGAGGTGATGACCAAGTACGGGCGGACCAAGAAGATCCCCCTCGGTCAGACCTGGCATCACAAGTCGTGTGGGCAGTGCGGGCACATCCCCGGCTATTCGACGTCGATCTTCTGGCTGACCCGCAAGCTCGGCTACGACTACATCGACCCCAAAGACCAGACGTCCTGCACGGCGTGGAACTACTACGCCTCGGCCACCTCCAACGTCGCCGCCCAGGGCGGGGTGGCGATGCGGAACTTCGCCGCCGCCTACGAGACCGGGTACTTCCCCCTCATCCACTGCGGCACCTCCTACGGGCACTACAAGGAGGTCCGCCACGAGATCGTCCACCACGACGACGTCCGGGCCACGGTGCGGGACATCATGTCGAAGCTGGGCAAACCCCTGGTGATGCCCGAAGAGATCGTCCACTACTCCGAATGGGTGCACGCCGTCCGTGACCAGATCGCCCAGCATCAGGTCCGGGACTTCTCCGACATCGTCGCCTGCGTCCACCCGGCCTGTCACTACTACAAGCTGATCCAAGAGGACGCCATCTACGACCCCGACATCTACGGCGGCCAGCGGACCGCCACCGTGTCGGGGCTGATCTTGGCCCTCGGGGCGGAGGTGGCCGACTACTCGACCTTCTTCGACTGCTGCGGGTTCGGGTTCCGCCACATCCTCGTCTCCCGGGACTTCAGCCGGTCCTTCGCCACCATGCGCAAGATCGAGGTGATGAAAGAGGAGGCGAACCCGGACGTGGTCATCACCCACGACACCGGATGCGTCACCACGTTGGACAAGAGCCAGTTCGCCCCCCAGGCCCACGGCCGCAACGTCGGGGTGCCGGTGATGTCCGACGCCCAGTTCGCCGCCCTCGCCATGGGCGCCCACCCCTACCGGGTCTGTCAGCTCCACTGGCACTCCACCGACTACCGGCCGCTGCTCGAAAAGATGGGCATCGACTGGGAGGCGGCCTGGATCGAGTTCGAGAAGGACCTGAAACGCCTCGAGGCGAACGAGATCGAATACCTCACGTGGGAGGACGTCGATGGGTAGTGACCGACTGTTGGTGATCGGAGCGGGACCCGCCGGCCTGGAGGCGGCCCGACTGGCGGCCTCCCTGGGCAGCCAGGTGCTGGTGGTGGAGAAACGCGACGTGGCGGGCGGGATGCCGATCCACGAGAACTACGCCGCCCTCACCCACGGGTTCCGCGACGCCGGGGAGGCGATGGCCGAGCTGATCGGCGCGGTGACCTCCCATCCGAACGTGGAGCTTCGCACCTCCACCGAGGTGACGGCGGTCGAGGGTTCGGTGGGCGAGTTCACCGTCACCCTGTCCTCCGGTACCGGCGACGACACGGTGGAGGCGGGAGCGATCATCTTGGCGACCGGGTTCCAGCATTTCGACCCGGGCCGGGAGACCCAGCAGTACGGCTACTACGAGTTCCCCGACGTCATCACCCTGGCCGACGCCGAGGCGATGCTGAAAGCCAACAACTTCGTGCGGCCCTCCAACGGCGAAGTGCCCGAACGGGTCGCCTTCATCCAGTGTGTCGGCTCCCGGGACCGCCAGATCGGCAACGAGTTCTGCTCGAAGGTGTGTTGTGGGATCTCCTCGAAGCAGGCGATCGAAGTCCGCCAGCAGGTCCCCGACGCCCGGGTGTTCATCTTCTACATCGACATGCGGATGTACGGCTACTGGGAGAACGAGATCTACTGGCCCGCCCAGGAGCAGTACCGGGTCAACTACGTCAAAGGGATCGTCACCGAGATCCTCTCGAAGAACGGACGGCTGCTCGTCCGCGGCGAAGACACGACGATGGGGCGTCCCATGGAGGTGCCGATGGACATCGTCGTCCTCGCCGTCGGGATGGAACCGTCCCTCGGCACCCGCAAGATGGCCGAGATGCTGGGTGTGGCGACCAACAAGTACGGCTACATCGAGACCCCCCACGGGGAGCTCGACACCGTCGCCACGTCGGTGCCGGGCGTCTTCGCGGTCGGCGCCGCCACCGGTCCCGCCGACCTCGACGATTCGATCTCCTCGGCCGGCGCCGCCGCCGCCAAGGCGGTGGCTCTGCTCCGGGGCGCGGAGGTGACGGTCTGAGCGCCGAACCGATCTTCCGGGGCCAGGTGGTCGACACCCCGACCGCCGCCGAGTTCACCCGCCTCACCCTGGAACGGGTGGGAGAGGACGAACTGACGGCGGTGGGGGAACTGTTGGCCGCCAAATCGCGGGCCTTCGCCGCGCTCCTCGCCCCCGACCGGATCGGCCACCTCACCGAACGGCAGGCACGGGACCTGCTGCGGTCGGTGTTCTCCGCCCGGAGACGGGTCGACCCGATCCTCGGGGTCCTCACCCTCGACGGATTCCGGGACGAGGTGGCGGACCTGCTGTGGGGGTCCGGCGACCCCGCCGTCCGGCTGGAACGCTTCCACCGGACCCTCTCCAAGGTCGGCCGGGGCGCACCGCCGAGCCTCGGGTTCGACCTGGGGTCGGAGCTGTTGCATTTCACCGACCCGGAACGGCACTGGCTGTGGACCCGGTGGATGTGGGATCCGGCCACCGGCAAGGGGGCGCTGCCGCTGGTGGTGATGGACGAGGTGGACCTCGGTGCCGACGGGGTGGCCGAAAGCTACCGGCGGGTGGGGGTGGCGGTCGCCTTCGTCACCGACGTCGGCGAGGCCGCCGGGTTCACCAGAGGCGGCCACGCCCCCTGGGGCACCGACGTCTTCTTGGCCTCGGTGTACGGCGTCTACATGTACACGACGCTGCGGCTGAGGATGACCCAGGAGTTCTCGAAGATCATGCCCGAGCTGGGCGAGCTGCTGCGGCGCCTGCTGGGTGTGTACAAGTCCCCACTACTGAGCGAGGTGGTCCCATGACCCAGCGCGTCAACCCGAAGGTCGAACCCGAGCGGGTCATCGAACTCGAGGAGGTCGTCCTCGAAGGGATGGACATCTCCGGTCACTGGAACCGGATGTTCGAACAGCGCGTCATCTGGGACTACGACGTCGACGCCATGGACCGGATCGTCGACCTCGACGGAGGCGAATCCTTCGGGTGGTGCTACCAGTGCGCCCAATGTGTCGCCGTCTGCCCGGTCGACCACGTCGGCTCCTACGGTCCCCGCAAGCTGGTCCGCTGGGTCCAGACCGGCATGGACCTGTTCACCAGCCCCGAGCTGTGGCTCTGCACCACCTGCGCCAACTGTCTGCGGGTCTGCCCGAAAGAGGTGAACCTGATGGAGGTGATGCCGGCGGTCCGCAAAGAGGCGGTGATGGCAGGCCACGTCCCGGCCGAACTCCAGGACGTCTTCGAGAAGACCGCCCGGTACGGCAACCCCCTCGGCAAGAACCCGAAACGGCGTCACGCCTGGACGAAAGGCCTGGAGGTGGAGGTGCCTCTCATCTCCGACCTGGGCCGCAAGGTGGAGGTGCTGTGGTGGGTGAGCGACTACCCCGCCTACCACCCCCGAGGCATCGATGCCTCCCGGGCCCTCGCCCGGGTGCTGCACCGCCTCGGCGTCGACTTCGCCATCCTCGGCCCCGAAGAACGACACGACGGCGACTCGATGCTCCGGGCCGGCGAAGAAGGTCTCTTCGAGATGCTCGCCGAACACAACATCGAGGTCCTCAACCGCTACGAGTTCGACGTCCTGCTCACCACCGACCCCCACGCCTACAACGCCTTCCTGCATGAATACCCGAAACGGGGCGGCACCTACAACGTCGTCCACTACAGCCGGTTCCTCGCCGACCGGATCGACGAGCTGGGACTCACCGAGGAGATCTCCCAGAAGATCACCTTCCACGACCCCTGCTATCTGGGTCGCCACAACGGCGAATACGACGCCCCCCGCGAACTCATCTCGGCCCTTCCCGGCGCCGAGCTCGTCGAGATGTGGCGGATCCGGGAGAACGGGTACTGCTGCGGCGGTGGCGGCGGCGGCATGTGGCTCGACGGCCACGCCGCCGACCATCAGCGGATGCGACTGTCGGAGAAGCGGGTGCTGGAGGCGGTGGAGACGGGCGCCGACACCCTGTGCGTGGTCTGTCCCTACGAGGTGTCCCGCTTCGAAGACGCGGTGAAGTCGACCAACAACGACGGGCGGCTCCAGGTGCTCGACATCGCCGAGCTGCTCGCCCAGGCGATGGGCCTGCCCACCGACTGAGCGGACCGAGGCGCCCGTGCGCCGGTGTCGCCCACGACACAGAGGAGGGAACGCGTGAAGATCGCCGTGCTGCTGCGGCCGGTGCCCGACCCGGTGGAGGAACTGGAGCTGTCCGACGACGGGACGGACCTCGACAGGGACTTCCTCGGCTACGTCCTCAACGAATTCGACGACCACGCCCTCGAGGAAGCGCTGCTGCTGAAAGACGAGACCGGCGCCGAAGTCTCGGTGTGGGCCCTCGGCACCGCCGACGAAGTCGACCAGATCCTCTACACCGCCCTCGCCAAAGGCGCCGACCGGGCCTGCAAGCTCGGCGACGACCTCGGCGCCCTCGACTCCCGGGCCCAGGCGACGCTGTTCGCCGACGCCCTCGGAGACGAAGCCCCCGACCTGATCCTCACCGGCGTCCAGGCCGCCGACGAACTCGTCGGCCAGGTGGCGGTGCTGGTCGCCTCCGCCCTCGACCTCCCCCACGTCGAAGTGGTGGTGGGCACCGAACCGGTCGACGGCGGCATCCGGGTGACGAAGGAGTTCTGGGGCGGGATCACCGGGGACTACCAGGTCGCCCTCCCCGCCGTCCTCGGCATCCAGGCCGCACGGGAAGCCCCCCGCTACGTGGCGGTGAGTCGGGTCCGCCAAGCCCAGCAGGAAGGGAACCTGGAGGAACGGGACGTCACCGCACCCGACCCGGCCCCCGGGGTGAAGGTCGTCGAGATGCGGATCCCCGAAGCCGGCGAAGGAGCCGAGATGATCGAAGGGGACGAGGCGGCGGCAGCCGACGCCATCGTCGAGATCCTGCGCCGGGCCGGCGTGGCGTGAGGGGAGGAGGACCATGAGCGACAACGTCTTGGTGATCACCGAACACCTCGAAGGCGAACCCACCGAGATCAGCTTCGAGCTGATCGCCCTCGGCCGCCGCCTCGCCGCCGAGCTCGGCGGGCAGGTGGAGGTCCTCGTCGCCGGCGACGGAGCCGCCGCGATGGCCGACCGGTTCGGCGGCGCCGACACCGTCCTGGTCGTCGACGACGCCCGCCTCGACGGCTTCGACCCGGAAGGCCACCCCCGGGTGGCGGCGGCGGTGGTGGAAGCCCGCACCCCGAAGGTGGTGTTGGTCCCCTACACCTCCGAGGGGATGGACGTCGCCTCCGAGCTGGCGGCCCGGACGAACCTCCCCCTCGTCTCGTACTGCAAGGACGTCCGTGCCACCGACGGCCTCGCCGCCACCTGCCAGCTCTACGCCGGCAAGATCGAAGCCGACGTCGAAGTGGAAGGCGACCGGGCGGTGTTCGCCGTCCTCTCCGGTGCGGCCTCGGCCGCCGACGGCATGGGCGGGGGCGCCGGAACCGTCGAGACCGTCGACGTCGAGGTCGACCTGCCGGGTCGGGTCCAGGCCCTCGGGTTCACCCAGCCGGAAGCCGGCGACGTTGACATCACCGCCCAGGACGTCCTGGTGGTGGTCGGCCGGGGCATCGAATCCGAAGACAACATCGCCGAAGCCGAAGAGCTGGCCGAAGCCCTCGGCGGGGCGGTGGCCGCCTCCCGGCCGGTGGTCGACCAGGGCTGGCTGCCGAAGACCCGCCAGGTCGGCAAGTCGGGGCTGACGGTGAAACCGAAGGTGTACCTCGCCCTCGGGGTGAGCGGCGCCCCCGAACACGTCGAAGGGATGCGTGACGCCGCCACCATCATCGCCGTCAACACCGACCCCCAGGCCCCCATCTTCGGGGTCGCCCACTACGGCTGGGTCGGGGACCTCTTCGACCTGGTCCCCGAACTGCTGGAACGGGTGGAGAGCTGATGGCCTGGGCGGCGGAGGAGGTGGGCCGCGAAGTCTTCTTGGGCTTCTCGGCGGTCTCGATCGGACTCTTCTACGGGTTGGCGGCCCTGGCGATCGCCACGTTCCTCGGCGGCTTCTTCCTCCGGGCCCGGAAGTACGGGCGGGGCCGCAAGGTCGGCCGGGTGACGCTGCGTTCCATCCTCTCCGGTTTGGAGAAGGTGGCGACCCAGCGGACGGTGGCGAAAGGAGACCCGTACGTCGGGGTCGCCCATTTCCTCGTGTTCTGGGGGTTCGTCGTGCTGCTGATCGGCACGACGATCATCGCCATCGACGAAGACGTCATCCGGGTCATCCTGGGCAAGCCCGAATGGCAGTTCTGGAAAGGCACCTTCTACGTCGTCTACGCCCTCGCCATGGACCTCTTCGGGATCGGGTTCGTCGTCGGCGTCCTCATGCTGGCGTTCCGTCGACGTCGGCGGCCGGCCCGCCTCGACTACCGGCGGGTCGACCTTGACGAAGGCGACTACGACCGGTCCGGGTACAGCCTCGACGACAAGGTGTTCCTCGGGTTGCTGCTGTTCCTCGGGGTGAGCGGTTTCCTCCTGGAGGGGTTCCGGATCGCGGCGGTGGACTTCCCGCCCTTCGAGAAGGTGTCGGTGGCCGGGTGGCTGGTCGGCACGATCACCGCCGGATGGGGTCCGGTCGCCAACGACTGGGCACGGCTCGCCACCTGGTGGGTCCACGGTCTCGCCGCCCTCGGCTTCGTCGCCTACATCCCCTATTCGAAGGCGATGCACATCGTCGACGACGTCGTCGCCTTGATGGTCACCGACGAGGATTCGGCGAAGGCCCTGCCCCCCGTCGACGACCCCACCCGACCCGGATACGTCTCGTTGGATTCGTTCGCCTGGGTGGAGCTGTTGGAGATGGACGCCTGCACGAAATGTGGCCGCTGCCACGAGGTCTGTCCGGCCCGGGCGTCGGGGGCGCCGCTGTCACCCCGGGACCTCATCTTGGACCTGCGGGAATACGCCGACGCCACCGCCGACATCCCCCTCTGGTACGGCACCGGCGCCGAACCGGCCCACCGGGACGCCACCGAGGTCGCCGGCGGGGTGATCGGCACCGATACCCTGTGGGCCTGCACCACCTGCATGGCCTGCATGGCGGTGTGCCCGGTCGGGATCGAACACGTCCCCACCATCGTGCAGCTCCGGCGCCGCCTCGTCGACCTCGGCGACGTCGAACCGGGCCTGCAGAAGGCCTTCCAGGCTCTGGGCCGGGGCGGCAACTCGTTCGGCAAGTCGGCGAAGCAGCGTCCCCGCTGGACGAAAGGACTCGACTTCGAGATCACCGACGTCCGTGCCGAACCGGTCGAATACCTCTGGTTCGTCGGCGACTACGCCTCCTTCGACCCCCGGGCGGCCGAGGTCACCCAGACGGTCGCCCGCCTGCTGCACGACGCCGGTGTGTCGTTCGGCATCGGGTACGAGTCGGAACGCAACGCCGGCAACGACGTGCGGCGGGCCGGCGAGGAGGGCCTGTTCGAGCTCCTCCGGGACCACAACCTGGAATGGCTCCGGGAGGCGCAGTTCTCCCGGATCGTCACCACCGACCCCCACAGCCTCAACACCCTCCGCCACGAATACCCCCTCGACACCGACGTGATCCACTACACCCAGCTCCTCGACGCCCTCGTCTCTTCGGGGGCGCTGCGGCTGGGTCGTCTCGAAGGCAAGGCCACCTACCACGACCCCTGCTATCTGGGCCGCTACGTCGAAGAGTTCGAAGCTCCCCGCAGCCTGATCCGTGCCACCGGCCTCGAACTGGTGGAGATGGGCCGCTGCCGGGAGAACTCGTTCTGCTGCGGCGCCGGCGGTGGGCGGATCTGGATGGACGACACCGGCCTCGACGAACGTCCCGCCGAGAACCGTATCCGGGAGGCCGTCGCCCTCGGCGACGACGTACGCTTCTTCGTGGTGGCCTGCCCCAAAGACATGGTGATGTACTCCGACGCCGTCAAGACCACCGGCTACGAGGACCGGCTCGAAGTGGTCGACATCGCCCAGCTCCTCGAGCGGGCCCGGGCGACGGTGGGGGCCGCCGTTGGCTGACGGCGGCGTCCCCGTCTCCATCGGCCGTCGTCCACCGGAGGCGGGC
>Ga0256830_1000543_pt1 | contig 29695 bp, 32 predicted proteins | sample 128326metaG_FD_190537 | JGI IMG/M metagenome (GOLD analysis project Ga0256830, IMG submission 190537) | Hydrothermal vent microbial communities from Lau Basin, Pacific Ocean - 128-326 | ecosystem: Environmental > Aquatic > Marine > Hydrothermal vents | place: Pacific Ocean: Lau Basin | collected... | reverse complement strand
GCGAGAGAGACGAAACTATCCTTATGGACTACGTGGAATACGCAATAAGCTCAATCGCAGAGAAGCCAGTTAATAATTTGGATCAACACGAGTACCTGATCTACCTGGAATCATTCGTGCTGGATTCCGGTTTTTTTGATCATCTGACCTATAGAAGGAAAAATGAGTCTCTGGAGATAATGGCTTACCACAGCATGGGGAAAGAGTACTCAGAATTCTTTGCATGGATACTGGAGGCAATTTTGAAGAGATTGTATGGTTCGGGATTCGATGTGGAGCCGTTCAGAAATTATATTTTCTGCAGGGTTACTTCCTCCACCTCAGATCTGAAAGAATAGCTGCAACCTTTAAATGTGCTGTTGTCATTTACCCGCTTTCTCAGAACACCGGTATTTAAAAAGTAACTGACTGCTACATCTCCAGCACTCTAAAACAATATTGGTACAAAGACTGGAAGAGGTGTAAAGAAAAGCACCGATACGGGTTCAATTATGCGTCCCTTCCACTTTTTTCTTGTCATCCGATTTTTTCGCCGGTTGCCAGCCACTATCTGTCAATCTGTAGCTCAAACCAGAAGGATGGGGTTTGTATCGAGGTAGCCCAATTTTACCAATTTTTTGACTCTACTTTTTTATCATTCCGTGCAGATGCCTTAAAGAATCCACCACAAACGAACTTATGGGGAAATAGGCTCTTTTATATCCGCCATATCGCCTGTATATCGCTACAATGATTACTTTGTCGAATTCTGCAAGTTCTATCCACTGGGATGTTTTCTGTGTTAATTTATATACTATGCGTTGATAAAATTCCTAAAATATTGTGAGTGTAGCCTAAAGCTTGGATAAGCTTAGTTAAACGGCCAAACCTGAATTGACACATTCCCGAGGTGTCTTAAATGCTGGAGTTGCAGAGAATGTACACTGAAGAGCTCATTTATGGATCCGCGACCAAAAATAGCGGTTTAAGCGTGTATGAGCTATCCAAAAGACCCGGGTGGAGTCTTGGAAAAGATAATAATCAGATTACTCGAAAAAATGAGATTGACAAAAACTTCCCTTGAAGTTGAAGAGGAGAGAATTGAAAGGAAAGTTTATCCACTTTCATGGGTTGAGCTTTTACCTGAAGATGTGAAGTCCTGAGTCAGTGCTATAAATATAACCTTTCTCCCAATTTGGCAAGATGCATACGGGTACTTGAATGATCCCCTATTCTCGGGCTTCTTCCAGCGTTAACACACTACTGAATTTTCCTCAGAAAACAATGTTAGAATTGAAGACTCCTGAAAATGGAGATTGAAAAACAATCCTTTGACCCTATAGCCAAGTTTTTCAATAAATGCTTCGATGACAGCCTGCCAAATCTTGGCCCTGGAATGCTAAGATTAATTCATCTGAGCCGGAGCAAAATTTGAATATGATAAAAGTGTTAAAAATCTTTTCTGACTCTGAAGATCATGTTATTCAGACCCGGTAATATACTTCACAGCATCTCCCCAACTCCAGCAATCTGAATTTTTCAACAATAGCATAAAACGAAAATTGATCAGAGCAGAGCTTCAACTACGGTCTGGACCTTTATTTTGATTTCTGGAACCTGAGGTGATGGTGTTGGAAGAATTTGTCAGCCTGAAATAAATTTCTTCAAGCCTCGGAATTTTTGTTTCGATCCTCACAACTTCTCTGCCATCCTGAACGGTTTCCTTTATTATCCTGTTCACTTCCTCAACACTATCTGTTATGAATTCTTTCTCCTTTCCATTGTAATCAACAACAACCACGTATTTCTTCATCATTTCCCTGAGATCATCTATTGTCCCTGAGTAAAGCACCTCACCGCCTTTGATGATGAGAAGGTGATCGCAGGCAGTCTCTATGTAAAACATGTTATGGGCTGAGAACACAACAGCCTTTCCATTCTTTCCCTGTTCCTTTATGAACTCAGATACAGCAAGGGATGTTGCAGGATCAAGACCGCTTGTCGGTTCATCGTAAATCAGATAATCCGGATCATGGACAAGAGTTCTTGCAATTGAAAGCTTCCTTTTCATGCCTTTTGAAAAATTACCTATCTCTCTGTCCGGTGGTAGATTGAGAGAATCAAGAAGATCATGAATTCTTCTTTCAGCCAGATCTACATCAACACCGTAAATCTCAGCAAACATCTTCAGATAGCTCACTGCATCAAGATTGTCGTAGAGAGCATCATACTCAGGTAAATAGCCTATTTTTCTTTTTATTTTCCTGAGGTTCTCAAAGAGGTTCATGGCCTCGTACAGCACCTCACCCCTGTCTGGTTTAAGCAAGCCCGAGATTATTCTGAGGGTTGTTGATTTTCCCGCCCCGTTCTCACCTATCACTCCAAGTACGTATCCCTTTTCAAGGTTGAATGAGATGTTTTTCACCGCAGAAATCTTGCCAAAGCTCTTCTCTATGTTCCTCACTTCCAGCATCAGACAAAGTCCAAAAAAGAAATATATTAAGATTTGGAAAGGCCATTTGTGCTGCCATTGCTGAAGGCTGAGCTTAAAAAATCTGCAAGAAAGATGACGACAGGATTCAGAATTTTTCTTGTTATCCTGAGTATCGGAGCAATTGCTGTTTCTTACATATCCTTCTCTCACGGATTTTCATCAGATTCAGGGATTTACATTTCGGCGAGTGATCAGTACATAATCCAGAGCAGGATCTTCCATCATTTCACAGTTGAAAGCTTTCAAAGTGGCATCGAGCTGCTGAAAAATGGTGAAATTGATGTTTTCATCTCTGAAAGAGAGGTTTTTGTCAGAGATGATTTAAAATCCATGTCTGCCGGAGAAGAGATGAAAAGGTTTCTTGAAAATGAGTTCTCAAAATGGCTTTACGACAACTACGGCGATAGAGCATTTCCCGTTCTGATAAGAGCAGAATACCTGAAAAGAGAGATAAAGCCAGAGTTCACACCAAAACCAGTTTCCATTGAGGAGATCAAAAAAATTCAGGAAAGAATTCCATCTCAGGAAAAAATCGAGCCCGAAATGCGAGAAGATGTGATAAAAAGAGCCATAGAGCAAAAACCGCTTGGTGAAGAGGTTGTTGGAATTAAAAGGGAGGCAGCAGAGTTCTTCACTCCCGACACATTTTCACCACCATCTCTGATTTCAAAGATGGTTCAGGCCTTTCTCTTCCTGATACCATCCTTTTTTGCAATGCAGCTCTTCTCATCATCCGTAGCGGAAGATGTCAGACTCAAAAGAGTTGAAATTTTTCTTGCATCACCTATCGGCAGCACAGATTATCTTTTACAGAAGATGCTTCCCTACTTCATCCTGTCTCTTATTTTTGCACTGATTCCATCCTTAATCTTTGCATCGAAGGGTATTGTTTATGTTCTTCCTGCATTTGTTCTTCTGTTTTCAGCCCAGGCGTTCATTGCAGTAAACTCAAGGTCATACCGGGAGCTTACATTTCTCATTCTCGTTGTAAACCTCTTAGTTCTTGTGTATCTCGTGATACCCTCGATATTTTCGGGGCTCCCGCTCTCGGATATATCCCCAGTTACATTTCTGCTTAGAGACCTTGCAAATGAGGAATTTTCGCCTGGAGATTTTGTTATCAGCGCAATTCCCCTTTTCTTCATGGGTCTCACGCTCATATATCTCACATCGGAGTCCATGACCGTTGAAAACATCCAGAGTTACAGCTCTCCTTTCAAAAAATTTGCAGATGTCTTGTCCTTCTCTGCAAAAAATGATGCCCTCGCATTTGTACTTGCAGCCATGACTGTTTTCTTTGCATTTTTCCTTGAGTTCTTTCTCATATTTTTCAGCCTTTCTGTTCCACTTCTGCCTTCCTTTGCCGTCCTGATGCTTGGAGTTGCGGTCATTGAAGAGTTCTTCAAATCCGTGCTCATTTACCCTGAAAGAACAATCAGAAGAGTCTTTGCTGTTGCAGGCGGATTTTTCCTGGCTGAAAAGTCTCTTCTTTTTGCAAAGGTGTTCAGCGATTACAGCATAGTTTTGCCAGGCCAGTTCCTGCTGTTTCCATTTCTGCTCCATTTCACCGCATCTTTCATCTTTGCAGTTCTGTCCGGAAAAGACTGGAGAATTGGCTACGCTGCTGCTGTTGCCGTACATTTTGCCTACAACTTCATGGCGGTGAGCATGACATGAGGGCAATGATTGTGAAGGATCTGAGAATGATTGCAAGAGAGAGAACAATAATGTCAGCGATGGCAATACTCATATTCATTGCCTCATTTTCATCAATAATCACGTTCGGGCTTCTCGTGCTCTACAAGCCGGATTTTATAGCTCTTTCTGGGGTCAAGGTTGGAGTTGCAGGAGAGTGTCCTGTTCTTAAAATGTCAGGAGCAGATGTCAGATACCAGAGCTTGGAGGATGGATTGAATGATTTTTACAGAGGAGAGATTGACGCCCTTATATATCTCCCCCGGGAAAATACCTCTTCAGTAAATTTTGTAACCGTCTACCTTCCCAAGGATGAGATAACAGGGATAATAGCCTCATCCAAGGTTAAGGAAATACTTAAAGAATACCAGAAAAGACTCAGAGAGAGAAACGGCATCCCTCCAGATCACGGATTCAGGTTTTATGATGATGAGTTCAGAAGGTCAGAGATCAAAGAGGGATCATCCATCACCTTCAGATTTATTTATGCTGTCCTGATACCTCTGCTGATTATAACAACAGCGATAATCTCTGGAGGACTTGCAATTGACCTTATAAGCGAGGAGTATGAGACAAAAACATACGAGATCATTATTTCAACTCCTTTGAGCAGCACTGAGTTCATATCATCAAAGATATCTGTTTCACTGCTCATCTCCTCAGTTCTCTCGGCAATCTGGATCGCTCTTCTTTATCTGAATGTTGGGATCAAAAATCCAGCATTACTCTTCATCTATTCAATCTCACTTTCAATGATATTCTCATCACTCGGATCAATATCATCCCTCATCTTCAGAGACAGAGAAAGAAGTCAGCTGGTATTCTCTCTAATATCCGTTTCCTTTGTTACAGCATCATTCTCATCCAGCTCGATGATGGCTGGAGTTGCGGCAAGAATTTCTGCTGGAAGCTACTACACAGCAACTGAATTTCTTGCATATCCGTTTGCTGGAGCAGTTTTGCTTGTTTCCGCCATTGTTCTCTCAAAAAGGTTGGAGATTATGGATTGAGTCAGAGTTTGTCAAAAATAAAGTCCTCCTCCCTACGCATTTTCATGATTACCTCCATCTGTTTTAGAGCTATCCTCCTCGATTCATCGATGTCGGGCTCCACAATTATTTTTCCGGCTTCCATGTACTTTCTTAGCATGGGATCCATGTTATCTGGAGGTTCATCTTTGAAAAGCCTTACTTCATCCAGAAGCTTTTCCCAGTTCCTGTAAACCTGTTTCATTCCACTCCTCTTCCCTCTTTTAGCACAGAACTCTCCATCCCTCTCCACTATGTCCATGGAAAAGTCTATTGGACCTGCGCCGGCAATGCTTGTTCCAACCCCAAAAACATCAACTATGTCTCTCAGGCTGTAGATGTCCTCTATGTCCACACCACCGCTCAGAACTATTCTAACATCCTCCTTCCCCCTTATCCTGAGCTCCCATCTGATTTCTTCAATTATCTTCCTTATGTCACCTCTTCTGCTGCCTGGCGTATCAAGTCTTACAGCATCAACCCTCTCAATATTTTCAACAGCCTTTATCGCCTCGCTTTTCTCATCACAGTATGTGTCAACAAGCATCGTCCTCGGCACACTTTCATCAATCACCTCATGATACGCTCTCCATGCCCTCACCTGATCACCGAAGGAAATTATCAATGCGTGGGGCATTGTTCCGAGACTCTCAATTCCGAGATACTTTTCAGCTGCAAAGTTACTAACACCATCAACACCTGCAATCCATGCTGCCCTTTCGATCATCGCAGCAATAGCAGGATGCTGTCTTCTTGTACCGAAGGACAGCACTCTTTTGTCTCCAGCAGCAAGCTTTGCCCTGAATGCTTTTGTTGAAACTCCTGATGAGTGGCAGATGAATCCGAGCATTGCAGTCTCAAATCTTGCAAAATCAAGGTACTTTCCAGTGACAATCATGACAGGCTCATGAGGAAAAAACAGACTTCCTTCGGGCATTGCATAAATATCAATATCTCTGCCTTCCATCAGCCTTAAAACGTCGCTCAGGCCTGAGAAAATTCCCCATCTTGATGCCGTGAATTCGGCAACAACATGGGGATTGACTCCCTTTTCCTTCAGAATTTTTTCAGTCCATATAAAGTACTTGTCAGTAGTGATTCCTGCCCTTATGTCCTCATCTCTGACAACGAGAAACATCACATCACCTCTTCACATTTACAGGGATTTGAACTGCATTTAATGCAGAGTCCGGGATATTTAGCTTTCACCTCATTCTCGACATCAACATTGCAAAGATTTGCAAGACTGAGAAGCCATGCAAGAACATCTGCAAATTCCTCGCCTGTATTCTCTCCCGTCTTTATGGCTCTCGCAAGCTCTCCAACTTCCTCAACAAACCAGATGAATGTGTTCTCAATTCCTCTCTTACTGTCTTTTGTGAAATACAGATCCCTTATCAGATTTTGAAATTCCGAGATCTTCACAGCCTGAAATTTGAAAAGCGGTTTAATAATTCTTTGCTCGTATACAACCATCAATTGAGATTCAAACCAGTTAAAAGAGAAGTGAATCAACCAGAACCCCCAAAAAGAGGGCCCCGATGTAAACTCCCGAAAATTTGTAAAGGGTTTTAACATACCCTCCTGTTTTCAGGACACTCAGAGCAAGGTAACCCATAAAAAGACCTGCCAGAATCGAGACAATGAGATAAACAAACCCAAAGCTGAACAGATAAATTGCAAGAGAGAAAGCCAGAAGCAGAAATGCGCTGATAGCTGTGTATTTTCTGGACCCATGCTCATCCATCACTGCAGGAAGCATCGGAATCCCGGCTCTCCTGTAATCTTCTCTGTACATCAACGCAAAGCTCCAGAAGTGGGGTGGCGTCCAGAGAAAAATAAGCAGTGAGAGCAGAATTCCCTGGATGTTCATGTACTCACCGGCAGCTGAAAATCCTGCAAGAACTGAGCAGCTACCTGCAAAACCACCTATCACAATGTTAAGAGCTGTTCTTCTTTTCAGCATGACGGTGTAAACCCAGCTGTATATCAGTGTGCCCGTAAATACAAAGAGTGCCGTAATAAGATTTATCCATGCTGCAAGCAGAAGTCCAGAAATTATCATTAGACTGCCCATTAAAAGAACAGATCTGGGATTTATTTCTCCTGCCGGCAAAGGTCTGGAACTCGTCCTTCTCATGATTCTGTCAATGTCTCTATCCAAGTAATTGTTTAAAGCCGAGGAACCGGAAGCAGAGAGAAATCCGGAGACAACAAGCAGAATTAGGATGTCAATTCTGAATGTATCCCTGCTGGCAATAAGATAAGATGCCCCCGCAACAAAAAGTAAAAGAAATACAATTTTGAGCTTAAAAATTTGAATTAACCCTTTCATGGCAGTCACATGGTCGGCAGAACCGGTGGAGCCCCAGGTGATCCCATTCTGATTATGTTCAGCGTTGGAAGGACGTAGGCAACAAGTATTATCAGGATGGCGATCGCAAAAAACAGTCGCAGATCGTCCACCATTCCGGGATTTCCAGGATCAGTGCTTTCCCATTCCTCCTCATAGCTAACAACTTCTTTTGAAATCAGTGTTCTAATTATTGTGTACAGGAATATCAGGATGCTGAAAAGCATGACTGTGCCACCCAAGGCTGTTGCAAGAAGGTAAGGAGACCACTGGGAAATGAGATCGGGAGAATAGGTTACGTCATAGGTTCTTCTGGGCGAGCCGAGAATTCCGAGGTACATCATTGAAGATGAGAACACTGTTACTCCGATAAACCAGAGATATATCTGAAACAGAGCCAATCTCTCACTGAAAAGCTTCTTACCAAACACCCTGGGAACGAGGAGGTATGAAACCCCCATAAATGTCAGAGCAACTGCTGAACCAACTGTGAGGTGAAAATGCCCGGGAACCCAGGCAGTATTGTGAACAACATAATTCAGATTGTATCCTGCATTGACAGCTCCTGAAGCCCCTCCAAATGCAAAAAGAATCATTGACAGAGCTATAGACGCAAACAACGGGTTTTTCCATGGAAGTTTCATTATCCAGCTGAAGAGTCCATTCCCTCCTCTCAATCTGGCTCCCATCTCCATGGTTGCTGTTACCGTGAAGGCAGTCATGAGACTGGGTATGAACACCGCATAGGTTGTGATTGTGTGAAGATACTTCCATCCAGCCTCTATGCCAGGGTCCATGAACTGGTGATGGAATCCGACTGGAGTTGAGAATAGAATGAACAGGGCGAAGACCACCCTTGCAAGAGTGTCACTGAATATTCTGACATTTAACAGCCTTGGAATGAATGTGTACCAGACAATGTAGGCTGGAAGGAGCCAGAAATAGACCAGAGGGTGACCGAAATACCAGAAGAGATCTCTTGCAAGAAGCGGATCTATTCGCTGAGAAATCCCGAGAGACCATGGGATGAGGAGAAAGAGAGCCTCAGCAGCAACTCCAACTGTGGCGAGAATCCATATGAGCAGTGTGGCTACCAGACCGAAGACGTCAAGAGGTAGTCGCTTACCCTCATTGCCCATTTTCCTCCATTTTCTAACTGTCAGAAGTATGTTGGCGGTATATATCCATGTTCCAACAATTAGAAGGGTTGCACCAAGGTAGAAAGCCGGATGTGCTTTCATTGGAGGATAAAAGGTGTAGAGAACATTTGCCTTGCCGAGAAGAATTGTAAGTGCAGCCATTGCTGTCCCAAGTGTGGCCAATCCAAATCCGAGAAAATTGAGGGTTGATGAGGTGTTCAATCTGAGAGATCTGTTGATAACAAAGATTCCCAGCGGCATTATGAAGAATGTTGTGAAGACAAGAGCCATCAGAACTCCGTGTCCTGTTAGGGCAAGATAATAGGTTTTCGGCTGAATTATCTTGATTCCAGGCACCCTTTCCCAGACCTGAAGGAAACCAAACACGGCTCCAAGACCTATTGACAGCAGCGATATTGAAAGACCAAGCTTCATGTAAAAATCATCGTCCTTCATTCTCACACCTCCTTAACAATCAGTTTTGCCTTCATCATATGATGCCCCTGACCGCAGTATTCGTTGCATATGATCCAGTACTCTCCTGGTTCGCTGAATCTTGCAGAGATTACCGTGATATAACCCGGAATAACCATGGTCTGAACACTCGTTCCAACTATATGAAATCCATGAACCACATCAGGACTTGTGATGTAGAAATTGATCCTGGCATCTTTGGGAACCGTGATCTGGTTTGGGATAAACGTCCACATTCTCGAAACGAGATACACATTGTATTCTTCTCCCGGCACAATCTCCTCGATTCTCGGTTTTGAAAATCTCGGATCGCTGGCGAGCTTTGTTGGATCTATTACCTCAACCTCTTGAGGCGGCTGCAGACCTGCTGAGAATCCAAAGTATCCAACCACAGCCAGAAAAACTGCTGTAATCAAAACTCCAAAAGCAATCCATCCCTTCTCATATGTGTTCATGGAACAACCCCTCCCACCTTACTGTTTGCCAGAAAAACGCCGAAGTACATCCATAGCCACATTCCAGCAATCAGCAGAGCAAGCAATACCATCACTGCAAGCGTCCCTTTCGGTGTGAATTCCTCAGGGGTTATGCCCTCCATACTGATTCACCTCCTTGTTAGATACATATCTAACAAGTTAAACACAAAATTTTCAGTATATAACTTTTACCGAAAGGTCTTCCAATTAAAATTCAATAAAAATATAATTAAATTTAAAGTAAATTATCTCCTCTTCAACAGAAGAATTGAAACCAGTACTGCCAGAAAGGCCAGTATAATCTCAAAACCTGGTTGACTCTTGGTTTCTACTTCTGTACGTGGAGTTTCTTTTATCCTTTCAGATTTCTCACCAGAGGTATCAGAAACTGACGGAAGCTCATTTGAAAATGATTTAAGATACATGACCACCGAATCGATGTCATCTGAATTCAAGGTCCCTTTCCAGGCTGGCATTGTGCCCTTACCATTTTCAATGACTTCCCTCAGCTCCTCATCTGTTCTTTCTGTCCAGAAATCTGGGTCTGAAAAATCCACACCCATGTTTTTCAATCCATCTCCATTTTCACCATGACAGGAGAGGCAGTAATTACTGTAAATCTCTTTTCCTTTCTCAGCATCTGCACCGCTGACTGGAAGAGTTAGTGCCATGGCAATCATCAAACCTACCAGTAATGTAGTTTTGTTCTGAAACATATTACTGGTTTGATTAGAATCTAATTAATAAATTTTTTCTTTCGGGTTATGCTTGATCAAACCGTAAGATTTTTGTTAAACCAGTTTAAAATACTGAAAATGAAACCTGAAAAATTGCTGAGAGACGAGACAAGAAGAAAAATACTGAACATGACTGCAAAAAATGAGATGACTGTTACAGACCTGGCAAGAGAACTTGGAATCACAAAAGCAACTGTTTCCCATCACCTTAAACTTCTGTCTGAGGCAAACATGATCAGGGTGGTTAGAACTGAAATTTCAGGAAATTTCATCAGAAAATATTACAGATCGGTTTTTGGAGACGTTGAGCCAGTTGACAGTATTGAGAAGACCATAATTTCTGGATTAAAACAGAATAAAAAGGATGATGACCTGGTCAAGGCCATGTTGAGAGCACTGGGAGTTCTCAATGTTCAGGCCGGTAATGATCTTTTTCTGAGAAAAATTGGTTTCGACATCGGCTACCACATTCTTGCAGACCTGATCCAGGATGACATTGAAGATGGTATTGCAGGTATCTGGGAAAGATTCAGACTTGGAGATGTTACCGAGTTCTCAAAAAGCAGGTTGGTTGTTGAGAACTGTTACTACTGCAATGGATTGCCTTTTTCCGGATTTACATACTGCAAACAGGATGAAGGGATCATTGAGGGTATTTTCCTGAAAAAGCTCGGTGAAAGATACAGTGTCAGAGAAGTGAATTGCTGGGGAACCGGAAGTGATAAGTGCGTGTTTGAGGTAAGAGGTGGTGACAGAAATTCGGTATAGAAAAGATTCGTTCTCCTGAAAATATTATTGATTTCAGACAACATATGAATGAAATTTGAACAATCCACATGGGAACGATTTTGGAAAGTGTGTGAGATGGGCATGGGATATGAGGTCCAATTCCGTGATCAGAACAGGAGATCAGAGGTGATAATGTGGAGGAAAACATAGTATCCAGTATGTCAATGAAACGACTGAAAAAATACTGAAAAAACTGGAAATTGAAAGAGCGGTCGGTGAAAAGTGCTACAGAGTGTTTCACAGCAGGGACGCACCTTCTGAGAACTGTCATTGCTTTATAATGGTAAAAAATGGTCATGAAGAGCCGCTGAAAACGAGATGGAGATTCTTGGAGGAGCGTATCTTGTTTCAGTGACTCCGATCTACAACGAGGATGAAGAGCACGATGAATCTCATCTCAAACGCAATCAAATTTGTGAGAGAAGGGGGCAAACCGGAGATCAGAATATATTCTGAGGAAAGATTGGGCTGTGTTAGGATATTTCATCAGATTCAGGAGATAAGGGAAGTGTCTTCTGGATAGGGCTGGAAAGATGGCAGTTCTGTGAAGATTATTTAATTGAGATTACGGAAATGTGAAAAATTTCAACTTTTACAAACCTATAAATACCCACATAAAGTATGGAATTGAGATGAATGAAGGAGTGACTGAATGAAAATACTGATCGCAGACGATAACCCTGACGCCAGGGATCTGGCAATACGGGAACTGAAAAAGGAATTTGAGGAGCTTGAGATCAGAGAGGTTCTGTGTGAAAGGAACCTGATAAATGCTCTTGAAAACTTTGATTTTGACGCTGTCATAACAGATTACAGACTGAGATGGGGAACTGGGTTTGACGTTCTCAGAAAGATCAGAGACGCTTGCCCGTATACTCCCGTAATCCTTCTCACATTTACAGGTGATGAGGAGATAGCAGTTTCAGCATTGAAATCAGGATTTGATGACTACGTTCTGAAAAGCAGAGAGCACATTGTCAGACTGCCTTTCGCGGTAAAAAATGCAATTGAAAAGAGAAAGCACGAACGGGAACTGGTGAGATCGTACGAAAGACTCACTGAAAGCGAAAAAAAGTACCGTGAGCTCTGGGAGAATGCCAATGACATGCTCTACATTCACGATCTCGAGGGTAAGTTTCTTGAGGCAAACAGAATGGCACTTGAGATCTTCGGTTACAGTGCAAATGAGATTGCAGAGCGAGGCATTAATGATATTCTTGATCTGAAATATCAGGACGTCGCCATGGAAAAGCTCAAAGAGCTGATAAGCACAAAAAAACCTACAGAGACGTTTGAAGTCCTCTGCAAAACCAGAGATGGGCAGGAGGTCTGGCTTGAGGTGAGAGCGAGGCCCATTCTTAAGAATGGAGAAATCGTTTCAATACAGGGTATTGCAAGAAATGTGACAGAAAGGAAAATGCATGAACAGGAAATTGAGAGACTGAACAGAATTTTAAAGCTGGTAAACGAGATAAATAATCTGATTGTCAGGGAAAGAAAACTTGAAGATCTGCTCTCAGGTACAGCCCAGCTCCTCAACGATCACTACTGCTCTGCCTACATCGGAGTGGTTTCTGAAGGGGGGATGAAGTTTTACCTGTCTGATCTTGAAAATTCAGAGTGTGTGAGAATTGCCATCAGTGAAAAGCGATACATCAATCTACGCCCAGGTAGCCATCCTGAGAACTGTCCGCTGATTGAGCTGCATGGAGAGTTATATGCCCTCACAATTCCAATGGCAATCAACAGTGACATCAGGGGTGTTCTTGCTATTCATTCTGAAAGAGAGTTTATGGAAGACGAGAAAGAGATGCTCGTTGTACTTTCCGGGGATCTTGCCTTTGCTGTTAGAGCTCATGAGATCTTTGAAGAAAGGAAAAAAGCATACGAGCAGATTGAAAAAAATATAGAACAGTTTGCAATGCTTATAGACAAGATAAGAAACCCTCTGACAGCAATAGCCCTCATTTCTGAAAAAAATCCAGATGAGGAAAAATCAAAAATTCATGAGAACATAGAGAGGATAAATCAGATTTTAAGACAGCTTGACAGGGGATGGGCTGAAAGTGAACTTGTAAGAGAGTTTCTCAGGAAGAGTTTTGATGCCGAATAAAAAATTAAGGAATGTAAATATTTTTCATCTCCGAGATCTTCTCTATTCTCTCAAAGGCGAAGATCTCTGCTGCTCTTGCAGCTGACATGGGATTTCCAGAGCTGTCAGGCATGCTTTCAGCCATTCTGAATATTCTGCCAAGTCGATCACCTATCTTCTCTATCTCTTTTTTCAGCATTCTGATATCCACATCACCGTGCATGAACTCATTAGCAACTGTGATGAGACCTCCAGCATTGATTATGAAATCGGGGGCGTAAACTATCCCCATTTCTGAAAGTATCTCTCCATGACGCTCATTTTCAAGCTGGTTGTTTGCAGCACCGGCAACTATCCTGCATTTCAGTCGCTTAACAGTGGAGTCATTTATCACACCCCCAAGAGCACATGGAGAGAATACATCACACTCAACAGAGTAAATTCTCTTTGGCTCCACGTACTCGATGCATTCCCCTCCGATATCAACGCAGGCCTTCACCTTTCTACCATCTATGTCTGTAACTGTGAGCTTTGCTCCCTCATCAAGCAGGAGTTTCGCCAGCTCAAAACCAACCTTTCCCAGACCCTGAATTGCAACATGAATTCCCTCCATTGATCTATCTCCATAAAGGTAATCCAGACATGCTTTTATCCCGTGAAACACCCCGTAGGCTGTGAACGGAGACGGATCATACTTTACTCCCGTTACATATTTTGTTTCTGAGGCGATGACCCTGACATCCTCAAGTGACGTCCCAACATCCTCTCCCGTGATGAATCTTCCTCCGAGAGTTTCAATGAACCTGCCATAGCTTCTCAGGAGAATTTCACTTTTTATCCTTTCAGGGTCCCCGATTATAACAGCTTTCCCCCCTCCAAGATTCAGTCCTGCTCCAGCAGCCTTCATGGTCATTGCTCTTGCAAGCCGCATAACATCACTCAAAGCTTCAGCCTCACTTCTGTAATTCCAGATTCTCGTGCCACCCAGAGCTGGACCGAGGGTTGTGTCATGAATTGCAACAATGCTTTTGAGCCCTGTTTTTGGATCGCTGAAAAAGACAATTTCCTCAAACCCCTGTTTATTCATGGATTCAAACAAAGAACTCTGCTGCAACAACATGACCATCACCCCTCATACCGGCAAATTTTCTCCATTTCTCAGCCACATACCTTCTGATCTCCTGAATCTCCTCAGCATTAAGATGTGCGAACCTTCCCTGTAAAAGCAGATATTCTTCAACATCCTTCATTCTCTTTTTTCCATCTGCAATTGCTTTGCTTACACCTGTAAACTTCAGAATTCCATTTTCGTATTCATAAAGAATCCACATGCCCGTTTCAACAGCGAGCCTTGCGATCTCCACGGTTCTTTCCATAGAATATTTCCATCCCGGAGGGCAGGGGCTCAGGATCTCAATGTATCTGAAACCCTCAATTGACTTTGCCTTTCTGATCTTTCTGTAAAGATCATCCAGATGGCCGGATGAAGCTGTTGCAACATACGGAACCCCATGTGCAACCATAAGCTCTGCTACATCCTTTCTGTGTTCCCTTTTGCCGTGAACTGTGGTGGTCGTCCAGGCACCAAAAGGTGTTGCAGAGCTTCTCTGAATTCCTGTATTTGAATAGATTTCATTGTTGTAGCAGATGTAAATTATGTCCTCATTTCTTTCCGCCGCTCCTGAAAGAGCCTGAAGACCTATGTCGTATGTACCTCCATCACCTGCCCAGACAACAACATTCGCCTCCATGCCTTTATGCTCGAGAGATGCTTTCAGACCGGATGCAATCGCTGCGGAGCATGCAAATGCAGAATTCACGACAGGGACTGATATTGCAGAATTTGGATACATCCCCTGATAGACTGACGTGCAGCTTGCAGGCACAACAAGCACGGTGTTTTTTCCAAGAGCTTTGAGAACAGTTCTCAGAGCCATTGAGGAGCCGCACCCATGACAGGCTGAGTTTCCTTCAAGCAGATACTCCTCTTCAGGCATTGCAGAGATCCTCATACCATCACCTCCATAACCCATTCAGAATTAATTCTGCCTGTAACAGCATTTTCAAAAATTTCAGATGTAACATCCCTTCCTCCAAGTCCAACAACATATCCACAAATCTCAGGTGATGACTGAAAACCGTAAAAAGATGACCTGAGTTCCTGAAAAATCTGTCCCTCTGAACCAACACTCACTGACCTGTCAAAAACGTAAACCCTTTCAACATCTCTCAGAGCCTGTACAATGCGGTGTGAAGGGAGCGGTCTGAAGCATCTTATTCTCAGAAGACCAGCCCTTACTCCCTTTTCTCTGAGACTGTCAACAGCAATCTTCGCCTCAGAAGAAATTGCACCTGCTGTAACAATTGCGACATCGGCATCATCAAGTCTGTAGCTCTCAAAAATCAGTGGTGTCCTTCTGGAAAATGTTTCATAAAACTCTCTCTCCACCCTCTCCATTATCTTCAGAGCCGCAGCGTGAGATCTGCAAATCTCGTATCTGAGTTCCATGAAATAGTCAGGAGGGAGAATGTTCCCGTGTGTTTCGGGATTTTCAAAGTCCACCTTCCATAAAGGCTCGTACTCACCTGTAAATTCCCTCAGATCGTCGGGTTTTACCGGCATGGACGTGTGGGACAGAACAAAGCCATCATAGCAAACCATCACTGGCAGGATAACATCTTCATGCTCCGCAACCCTGTAAGCCATTGCAATTGAGTCATATATTTCCTGATTGCTCTCACAGTACAGCTGAATCCATCCCACGTCCCGCTGGGACATTGAATCGCTGAGATCAGCCCATATATTCCACCCCGGTCCTATTGCACGATTGGCAACAGCCATCACCACGGGTGTTCTTGCATTGACAGCATAGTGAAGCATCTCGTGCATGTAGGCCAGTCCATGGCTTGAAGTTGCGGTGAACGCTCTCACTCCACCAAGACTTGCACCGATGCATGCTGACATTGCTGAATGCTCTGACTCAACAAGTATCAGCCTGGCATTCATCTCTCCTCTTTCAACCATCTTTGCTATCTCCTCAACAACCGGAGTTGAGGGAGTTATTGGATATGCAGAGACCACTTCAACTCCCGAATTCCTTACAGCATGAGCGACAGCCTGATTTCCGGTAAGAAGCAATTCTTTCATGCAGACACCTCCCTCTCAGAAGATATGGCCTTTCTTGGACAGACTGCCAGACATACAAGGCATCCCTTGCAGAACGTGTAATCAATCTCAACATCTCCGTTCTTTCTACTGATGGAACCCTCAGGACAGTGAATCCAGCAATTCAAACATCCTGTACATCTTCCGTAATCAATGACCGGTCTGAAATCCCTCCAGTATCCTGTAATCCCGGCAACTCCTTTTGCAGGTTTTGATGCAGGAATCCATACCTTTTCAGGCTTTTTTCTCTCTTCTTTCTTTTTTTCCCTGGATCCTCTGATTCTGAAAACCTCTGTCTCATCGTAGGATGAATAAAGCGCTCTCACACTCCTGTTACCGAATTTCTCCAGCACGATTTTTTCAACACAGTCTATGCTGATTTCTGGGAATATTCTGAGAAAAGCACCGATAGCAGGGATGTTCACCACAGGATTTCCCGCAACCACAAGATCGTTTCTGATTGAAACTCCAACTCCATCAACCAGCCCGACAGTTAGTTCAATATTGGGAAAAACATCTCTTTCAATTGCAGATGGGGAGCTTATCACCACGCCTCCACCACTTTTGAGGCCCTGAAAAACATCCACCGTTCTCATCACGAGGGGATCAAGGATGAGGAGATAATCAGGGTGATATATCTGACTTCTCTCTCTTATTTCGTGCTCTGAAATTCTTGTAAAGGCCGTTACAGGTGATCCCCTCCTCTCGGCTCCAAAGAAAGGGATCGATTGCGACTGATACCCTTCAGCGAATGCAGCCTCCGCAATGATTTTGGAGGCAGTCACAACACCCTGACCTCCCCTGCCATGGAGTCTTATCTCCCATTTCATAACATAGAACAGTTGAACCTCATCAAATAAATCATAACAATCAAACATGAACGTATTTAATCGATATTTTTATTAAAAAACTTTATTAAATTAAACAACAAAAGATTTTGAATTCAGCTTTATGTCGTAAAGATGGGGCTCTCTGTCCCTGAGCTCTTCAAGGAATATCCTGATTATCTTTGACTCAGCAGTTCTCAGGTGATGGAGGCATGTCGATTTTGCAATGCCAAAGTGCCTCGCAAGCTCATCCACGCTCATTTTTCTGGGCCACTCAAAGTAACCGTGTCTGTAAGCTTCAACAAGTACTTTCTTCTGCTTCATTGAAAGATTCTTGGATACCCGTTCAATAATGTCTGCATACCTGTCATCTTCAAGAGATCTGAGATTTGTTATGCTCAGGATCTCAACATTCACCCCGTCAAGCTTCAGAAGACTGTCGAGAGTTTCCTTCAGCTTTTCCTCATCGACAAGAATGTTCCAGTACTCATACCCGCCTGATATCATCACGTTCATGGGCATAAACTCAAGAGACATGACCTTGTCGTAAAAGGTCTTATCGGGCGGGAAGCGGGCATGAATATCTGCCTCAAGATCGTTTCTCCCTATGATGAATATGTCATAGGCATAATCACTGTAATTCTCCATGTCCTCAATGAAAGCTCTCAGGTCTCCATAGCTCTCAGCAGTAAGATGAAAATTTGCCCTGACCTCATTTTCAAGCTTGTAAACACCTTTCGTGATGAGGGTGACACGGGGATGGTCCCTTGTTGTTTCAATTGACCAGCAGTGAGGATGCCAGAGCTTCAGGGCTACCTTCTTCAAACCCATCATTTTACCGCCTTCTCTTAACACTATTAATCATTATGTCCGGCATCAGATATAAAATAGGTTTCGACCATGGACTATTTCAGTCTGTGGCAGAGTGTCAACTGAAAAATTAAGAGCATTTCAGGGAAAAAGATTTTTCAGAAAATTTCTGTCCTCTCTGAGCTTCATTAGCAGTTCCTGTTTCTCATGCAAAAAAACAGTAGCATTTCTTTCTATCTCGCCCAGATCCACATTGTTTCCGTATCCAACTCCGGGGCAGTCAACAACCAGCCTGAGTTTAATGAAGGGCTCATCACCATACCTCACCTCATGAATTACAAATGGTAGAAGTCTGCACGCCACTGGCTTTATATCTTCAATCCCACATTTCAGATCATCTCTCAGAAATATGCATCTTCCATCCTTTCCTTTAAGAAGTATTCTGGTATCCTCAATTCTGAAAAAATCAGAGTGTCTTTTTGAAATTCTCTCCACATCCTCAAGAGTCAGCTCAATTCCTTCAGAACAGCATTTTGCACTGCATTCTTCATACAGACACTCCCAGTTTTCAACCCTATCGAGAAATACAATCATAACTCTAACTTTTTCTGAACTTATTTTAAACTTCTGAATCATAAGGGTTAATAATCTTCCTGCATGCAATTATGCATGGAGATTATAAACTCTGAAAAAGCACCGGAACCGGTTGGCCCGTACAGCCACGCCGTCAGGGCTGGAGAATTTGTGTTTGTCTCTGGCCAGATACCGCTCAAAAACGGAGCAGTTCCTGAAAATTTTGAGGATAGGGTCAGAGCGGTCATCGAGAACGTAAGAGCAATTCTGAATTCCTGTGGTCTCGACCTGAATAATGTGGTCAAGACAACCGTTTATCTTACAGATCTCTCAAAATTTCAGGAGTTTAACAGGGTGTATGCTGAGTACTTCAGGCACAGACCCGCAAGGGCTGTTGTTGAGGTTAGGAAGCTACCCAAGAATGTGGACATAGAGATGGAGGTTATAGCCCACGCTATATCCTGACAGGGACTCCCCGATCCCGGAGATAGTGCTTCAGATCCACAATTTCTATTTCACAGAAGTGAAATATGCTTGCAGCAAGAGCGGCATCGGCCCTTCCATCTGCAAAAGCCTCATAAAAATGCTCCATTCTGCCAGCTCCACCTGATGCAATCACGGGAATGCCTACCTCCTGGCTTATTTTTCTTGTTATCGGGATGTCATAACCTGCCTTTGTTCCATCCCTGTTCATGGACGTGAGCAGTATCTCTCCAGCTCCAAGCTCCTCAACCTTTTTCGCCCATTCAACCGCGTCAATGCCGGTAGGCTTCCTGCCCCCGTATATCACAACCTCATACCACGCCTTCGCCCCATTTTCAAGCTCAACGATGTTCTTTCCACTTTCAGTTTCAAAATTTCTCCTGCAGTCAATTGCAACAACGATACACTGAGAGCCAAATATCCTGGCAGATTCTCTCACAAGATCGGGATTTTTGACAGCAGATGTGTTTATTGAAACCTTATCGGCTCCAGCACTGAGCATTACATTTATGTCTTCAACACTTCTTATGCCTCCTCCGACAGTGAGAGGTATGAAGACCTCCTCCGCAGTTCTTTCAACAACATCAACCATTGTTTCCCTCCCATGGGCTGAAGCAGTTATGTCGAGGAAAACAAGCTCATCCGCCCCTTCCCCATCATATCTCTTTGCAAGCTCAACAGGATCCCCGGCTCTCCTGAGATTGACAAATTCAATACCTTTTACAACCGTTGCACCCTTTTCATCCAGTGTAACGTCCAGGCATGGAATTATTCTTTTTGCCAGCATAACTAATACCTTATCTCGAATTTTGTAAATTTCTCTCCACCTGCATCTTCCAGAATCTCTATACCTGTCACCTTTGAGAACTTGGGTCCCTGGCGAAGTGAAGAGATGAGCTTGTCAAGAGCATTCTCATCTCCTTCTGCAACAACAAGAACTCTGCCATCGTTGAGATTCATCACGTACCCCTTTATTCCCAGCTCCTGAGCTTTTCTGAATGTGAAATACCTGTACCCAACTCCCTGCACAATTCCACTAACATATATTCTGTACCTTTTCATAGCCGACCTCAACTGCTACCGATGAAAATAAAAATTTATTTCTGCTCCTATGAACTGTTGTTGAATTGTTCTGTTCAATTGTTCGTGTGATAAACACAAAACTGAAGACATGAGGGTAAGTGGGCAAGATGTTTGAGCAGAGCAGATTGCCACAAACCACCAAGAATCCGGGTCTCAAGAAAGTCCTGCAGTCTGTGACTTTACCGATCCCCTGTAAGGGAAAATCTTTTAAATGATTCCAGAACGGATTAAAAAAATCATGATATTTTTATATATTAATTATGGAAAAATTTTTAACCGTCCCACGAATCTGCAGACATGCCTGAAATTGAAGGTAAATTCATCACAGAAATAAAGCCGGAAAACATCAGCAGAGTCTGGATCAGGCACTATGACGATGGTGTCCCTGAAAACGTTCACATTCCGGAAATTCCCCTTTACGAGCTCTTAGACAGAACTGCAAAAAGACTTCCAGACAGGGTGGCGTTAGACTTTCTGGGAAAAGAGATGAGGTACGGGGAGCTCAAAAAATTTTCTGACAGAGTTGCAGGATTTTTAAAGGATATCGGGGCTGGAAAAGGAAAAAGGGTTGTTTTGAATCTGCCAAACACACCTCATTATGTAATTGCCTATTATGGAATTCTGAAAACCGGAGCCACAGTTGTTCAGGCAAATCCACTCTACACTGAGAGAGAGCTCAGACACATAGCTGAAAACAGCGAATCTGAAATATTTTTCGTCGTTGAAAACTCATTTTCCAGAGTTTATGAGCTCAAAAAGGAAGGGGTGATTGAGAGTATCATAATCTGCAGGATTGAGGACTACCTGCCGTTTCCACTTAACTTTCTGTACAGAATAAAAAAAGAAAAGGTGAGAATTGCCAAGGAAGATGGTGTTCTGCTCTGGAAAGATGTAATGAAGTCATCGCCAGTTGAAAAACCCGAGAGGGTTGATCCAAAAAATGATGTCGCTGTTTTCCAGTACACGGGAGGCACAACAGGCCTGCCAAAGGCGGCGATGCTCACCCACTACAACCTCGTTGCTAATGTTTACCAGATAATTCACTGGCTTCCCGGTCTCAGCGAAAAGGATGTTGTAAGCGGTATTCTGCCTTACTTCCATGTGTACGGAATGACAACCAGCATGAACATGCCGATAGCTGCTGGAGCGAAGATTGTCATGCTTCCCGATCCAAGAGATATAAAGAGAGTGCTTCAGGCAATAGAGAAACATCGAATAACACTGTTTTTTGGTGTACCAACCCTGTTCAATGCTATAAACACACATCCCGACACTTCAAAAAGAGATCTAACCAGCATTAGAGCGTGCATTTCTGGTTCAGCCCCACTACCGTCAGAGGTGAAAAAGGAGTTTGAAAGGATAACAGGAGGTAAACTTGTGGAGGGATACGGCCTGAGCGAATCATCACCTGTAACACACGTGAATCCCATATACGGTGACAGCAGGGAGGGCAGCATAGGTCTTCCAGTGCCAGACACATACTCAGCCGTCATAGACGAGGAAGGCAGAATCCTTCCACCTGGCGAAATCGGAGAGCTTGCAATTTACGGCCCGCAGGTGATGAAGGGATATTACAAGATGGAGGAGGAGACAAGAAAAACCCTTGTCAGTGGATGGCTTTTAACAGGAGACATGGCAAGGATGGATGAGGAAGGGTACTTCTACATAGTGGACAGGAAGAAGGATGTGATAATTGCCGGTGGCTATAACATCTATCCGAGGGAGGTTGAGGAAGTTCTGTACGAGCATCCTGCTGTGATGGAGGCTGCTGTTGTGGGTGTTCCTGACAAATACAGGGGAGAGACAGTCAAGGCATTTATTGTGCTCAGGGATGAATACAGAGGGAGGGTTGATGAAGGTGAGATTGAGAAGTTCTGCAGGGAGAGACTGGCTGCCTACAAGGTGCCGAGACAGATTGAGTTTGTTGATGAACTGCCCAAATCGGCTGTGGGGAAGATACTGAGGAGGGTGTTGAAGGAAGCGGAGCAGAAAAGTTAGTCTCTCAGGGGTTTGACCCTGAGCTTTGCCAGTTCCTCTTTTATTTCGGCCTTTATCTTCATCCCCTCAAAAACACCCTCCAAGAATTTTCTTACAAATTCCTTCACCTCATCACTTCCGAAAACAAGAGTGTACTCACCATCTTTGATGCTTATCCTGAAAAAATTGCATGCCTCAAGCCTCCTGAGGATTACCTCCACCTCCATTCCCTCGAATTCCTCTGCATGAGATTCGGAAATTTTTCTGTGCATATCCCAGAATTTTTCTTTTTCTGGATGAGAGGATATGAATCTCAGAAAGGCAAGCCAGTGATCGATGTCAAGAATCACGTGTTCTCCATGAGAAAGCATGTCAACGTACGTCTTTATTTTTAACGGATCCTCATCCTCAAGAAACTTGAATTTGCTGTGGAATTTAAGCAGTTCTCTGAAAAGCTCACTCACACTGCTGTAAGAATCCTTCAGCTCACTGAGAATTCTGAAAGTTTCCTGATCAAGTGCTATGGAGATTCTCTGTGGATTTCTCATTGGATTTCTTAATTCCATCATCAGTTTAAAAAAATTTTGAATATCCTGCAACACTCTAAAAAATCTTGAGAATGCTTCAGGATTCATTTAAAAAATTGGTCATGATGCGTGTTGCTTACCATCCAGCAAAAATATCCATAATAATTAATAAAATTAACAATTTTTTACTTTGATCTCTTGTAACTTTAACTTTTATGAACTATTCATAAAAATTACTAAAAATTTTTAAATATTCATCTTCTTGCGGTTCATCCATGAATTCCGCTGATGTCGCATGGATGGTTACTGCAACTGCACTTGTTATGCTCATGGTTCCAGGAGTCGGGTTTTTCTATGCCGGAATGGTGAGAAAGAAAAACGTTGTTTCGATGATAACTCTGAGCATAATATCGGTAATTATCGCTACGGTAGTATGGGTGATTTACGGATATTCACTGAGCTTCTCAGGAGATGTTTCAGGTTTTATTGGTAATTTCGACAGAATATTTCTGAGAGGAGTAGATATCACATCCAGAGATTCAATTCCGGAAATGCTGTTCATGCTTTACCAGATGATGTTTGCTGGGGTCACCCTTGCGATAATCACATCGGCAATGGCTGAAAGAGTCAGGGTTTCATCATTCTTTATTTTCGGTGTACTCTGGCTCACATTTGTTTACATTCCATTTGCACACTGGCTGTGGGGCAACGGATTCCTTGCAAAAATTGGAGCACTTGATTTTGCTGGCGGGATGGTTGTTCATGTTAGCTCAGGATTTGGAGCATTAGCAATGGCTTTCCTTCTTGGAAAAAGATACGGATATGGAGAGCACTCAATTGAGCCACACAGCATACCTCTAACCCTTATTGGACTTGCAATGCTGTGGTTTGGATGGTTTGGATTTAACGGAGGCAGTGCACTGGAAGCAAATGAAATTGCTGTGAATGCAATTGTGGTAACATTTGTGGCCTCCTGTTTTGCTGGATTGTCATGGATGGCTGTAAGCTGGATAAAGGGGAAACCCGGGAGCCTTGGAATTGCAAGTGGGATCATAGCGGGCCTTGCATCTATAACTCCCGCAGCAGGATTTGTGGATGTTTACGGCGCAGTGTTCATCGGTGTATTTTCCGGAATTCTCTGTTTTGCTGCCCTTGACTTCAGAATTAGAAAGGGAATAGATGAAAGCCTTGATGCATGGGCGATACACGGTGTTGGCGGTGTGTTTGGCAGCTTGGCTCTGGGAGTATTTGCAAATCCCTCAATCTCAGGATACGCAGGATTACTGTATGGAAATTCCGGACTCCTCGCTTCACAGATAGTTGCAGTTCTCACAACAGCCGCGTATGCCTTTGCCGTAACATTTGCCGTTGGCAAAATTACAGACGTCTTAATGCCGATGAGAGTGACAACAGACGAGGAGTATGTTGGACTTGATATATCACAGCATGGAGAGGTGGGTTACGCATGAAAATGGTCATTGCCATAATACGACCTGAAAAATTTGAAGCTGTTGAAGACGCTCTTGCAGAAAAAGGATACCTCGGAATGACCGTCACTGAAGTCAAGGGAAGAGGAGAGCAAAAAGGGATAAAGCTTCAGTACAGGGGCACAACAGTGGAGGTCGATCTTCTTCCGAAAATAAAGCTGGAAATTGTTGTTGATGATGAACATGTTAATGAAGTGATTGATATAATATGTCAGAATGCCAGAACAGGCAAATACGGAGATGGGAGGATATTTGTCATTTCCATTGAGAAGTCAGTCAGAATAAGAACGGGAGAGATCAGTGGAATCCCTGAAAATTGATTTACTTAACTTCCACTAAATTTCCACCACCAAAGAACCAATAAAATTTATATGAAGCCCCATTCAGCAGAATCCGATGAAAGTCCTTGTTGCAAGCAGTATTGCAGTGGAGGCAATTGAAAAGATGAAAGAAGCAGGAATTGAGGTTGATGTTAAAACAGGAATAGGCGAGAGAGAACTTGAAAGCATAATTGCCGACTATGATGCTCTTATTGTGAGAAGCTCACCAAGAGTTTCAAGAAGGGTTATCGAGAAAGGTAAAAGACTCAGAATAATAGGAAGGGCCGGTGTGGGTGTTGACAACATAGATGTTGAGACGGCAACCCAAAACGGGATCATTGTTGTGAACGCTCCCGGAGGAAATACTGTCTCAACAGCCGAGCTTACACTCGGTCTCCTTCTTTCTGTTGCAAGAAAGATCCCACAAGCAGACAGAAGTGTGAAAGAGGGAAAATGGGAGAGGAAAAAGTTCGTTGGCATCGAATTGAGGGGCAAGACCATAGGTGTGATAGGCCTTGGAAGGATCGGTTATGAGGTTGCAAAGAGAGCCAAGGCATTTGAAATGAATGTTATCGCCTACGATCCATACATAAGCGAGGAGAAAGCAAAAGAGATTGGTGTCAGACTTGTCTCCTTTGATGAGCTGATCAGAAATTCTGACATAATAACTGTGCACGTTCCAAAAACAAGAGAGACCGAAAACCTGATTGATGAAGAGGAATTTGAAATGATGAGACAGGGCGTTATAATCCTAAACTGTGCAAGAGGTGGGATAATTAACGAGGAGGCCCTCATAAATGCCCTCAAAAATGGTAAGGTTTCTGCTGTCGGACTTGATGTCTATGCAGTTGAACCTCCTGATCCGGATTCGGAGCTTTTCAAATTTGAAAATGTTGTAACCACCCCACATATTGGAGCATCAACGAGAGAAGCCCAGACCAACGTTGGATTGCTGATTGCAGAAGATATAATAAACCTTCATCTTGGATATCCTGTCAGAAATGCAGTCAACCTGCCATCTCTTGTTCCGGAAGAGTACGAGTTTCTGATGCCGTATCTTACACTTGCAGAAAAAATGGGAAAAATCGCTGCTGCAAGGCTTGAAGGAGGATTCAGAAGAATTAAGATCACATACAGGGGTAAACTTGCCAGAAGAGATACATCCTACCTCTCAAGAGCTCTGCTCAAGGGTCTTCTTGAGTACATTCTCGGACAGAACATAAACCTCGTTTCGGCAATCCCAATAGCCAGTCAGAGGGGGCTTGAGGTGGAGGAAAGCAAAATTGAAAGGGCAGACAGCTATGAAAGTCTGCTTGAGGTGAGTGTTGAGGGAAGGGATGGTTCAATATACATGGCCGGAACAAGCTTTGGAAAGGATGACTACAGGATAATCAGAATTGACAAGTACAAGGTCGATTTTGTTCCGGAGGGACATTACATTATCTCGCTTCATGAGGACAAGCCCGGAGTGATTGGAAGGGTCGGGACGCTCTTTGGCAGAAACAACATAAACATAGCAGGGATGATAGTCGGAAGATACGGAAACAAGCCTGGAGGAATCCAGCTCATGCTCCTGCTTGTTGATGACCCGCCAACAGAGGAGGTGCTTGAGGAGATGCAGAAGCTTGACGGGATAATTGACGCAGTTTACATACAGCTATAAAAATTTATATAATACTATTTTAAACAGTAATTTAAATTAAGGTGATGGAAGTGATGAAAATAACCCATGGAGTGGCTGCATTTACTGTAATGTATCTCCCAACATCAGACCTTGAGCTTGCTCTTTATGCAGTGATATTCGGTCTGATAAGCGATCTGGATCTTGTTGCCGGAATAAAGCACAGAACATTTACCCATTCCCTTCTGTTTCTGACAGGGGTTTCAATCATGGCCTGGGCTGTAAGTGAGAAATTTGGAGTTGCTGCCTTCGCAGGGATAGGCACTCACATTCTGCTGGACATTCTCACAAAATCGGGAGTTCAGCTCTACTGGCCTTTCAAGAGGAGAGTCAGAGCTGCAAGATTCAGATATGACGGTCTCCTGCCAAACTATGCAATCATCCTGACATGCTGGATACTGATAGTATATTTCAAAGGACTGAAGGCTTTTGCAGAAATTGAAAGAGTTCTGGGATTACTGCAGCTCAGGTAATCTCTTCCGAAAAGTAGCTTCCAATGCTTTCCAGATCAACATCTTCCTGCTTCTGCGTTCTGAGATTTTTGATTCTGACTTTTCCTCTATCCAGCTCTTCACCTGCAAAAACAGCAAAATCTGCGTTTATCGAATCTGCAAAACTCAGCTGTTTTCTGACACTCCTGCTCATAACATCAACCATAGCGGTTATTCCGAGATTTCTTAGCATTTCAGCAACCCTGAATGCTCTCAGACTGTCACCAAATCCAACCACAACTGCCACAGGCTTTCTTTCAATTTCGATACTGCAAACCTCAACAACCCTGTCAAACCCGATTGCAAATCCGGTTGATGGGACGTCATCACCACCAAACAGCTTGGCAAGTCTGTAAGACCCGCCACCACACACCTGCTTCTGGGCTCCGAGACCCTCTGCATACATCTCAAACACAACTCCTGTGTAGTAATCAAGGCCTCTTGCAATTCCAAAATCTGGAGTAAAGTCAAGGTCAAGGGACTCAAGTATTCCAAATACAGACTCGAGATGAGAGTAATCAAAATCCGGATATATGCTCCTGACCTCATTCAGGCTTTCTGCTTCTGATATTTCCCTGACAGTATGAAATATCTCTGAAAATCCTTCTTCCTCCAGCATCATCTCAAGCCCTTTCCAGTCCTTCTTGTCAATAAGCCTCATTGCTCTGTCCTTGTCCCTCACATCTGAAAGAACATCTCTCAGAAGTCCCACATGTCCGATGTGAAGTGAAAATCTCACGTTCAGCGATTTCATTATCTGATACGCAAGAAGGATAACCTCGGCATCACTCTCTGGTTTGTCACTTCCTATCAGTTCAACACCAAACTGCCAGAATTCCCTGTATCTGCCCTTCTGGGGCCTTTCATATCTGAAACAGTTGGAGAAGTAGTAGAATCTCATTGGTCTGGGCATGACAGAGCATTCATTAACAAACATCCTCATAACGGGAGCCGTGAGCTCAGGCCTCAGAGCCAAATTCCTGCCTGATTTGTCCGTGAATGCATAGATCTCCTCAACAATATCCTGTCCTGATTTCAGTGTGAAAAGCTCAAGATGCTCAAATGTAGGAGTTGAAATTTCCCTGTATCCAAAACTCTCTGCAATCTCCCTCATAACTTTTTCCACAGCTCTTCTTCTCTCCATCTCTTCAGGCAGAAAATCTCTCGTTCCTCTCGGCCTTTCAATCTTCATTCTCTCCCTCCACAAGTCTCAGATACTCCCTGAGCATTCTTGGAAACTTGCTCGCCTCTACAAATCTCAAACCCATCTGCTCACTCCATCTCCTTATGCCCTCATCACTGGAAACAACAGCAGCCTCAAGCTCTTTGGCAAGCAGAAGAACATCCAGATCTGGGGAAGAGTCGAGAATGCCATGTCTCATGATCTCTCTGTACTTATCCCTGAACCTGGAAATCAGGATGCCGACCTCATCCCTTATTTCATCTTTTTTTTCCGATTTCAGCCCTACAGCAGAGCTCTCCCACATGAATTCCTCGGCAATCTTTCTTGCCTTGCTGATCTTCTGCCTCATTGTGTTTATGTATTCGTGAAAGATCTCTGCAGGAATCTTTACCTCATACCTGTTGGGCGTTTTTTTTACAAGCCACGTGTCAAGCTTTACAAACACTTCTCTCTCACAGCCGTATCTTTTAAAAAAACTAACAAGCTCAGTATAAACTGAAGGATACGGTACATAACAGCTAATCTCAAGCTTCAATCTCGCCTGAGCTATTAGGTCGAGTATGCGGGATGCAGACTCGCAGACGGTCTCATACCCCTCGGCAACCCTCATGCCGGTATCTGTGATGGCTGTTGTGTCAAGCACAAACCTCTGTCTCATCCTTTCCACCTAACAGAAATGAATATGTGATCCCTGTGGTAGGGCTCAAGCTCATTCCACTCCATAATCTCAAATCTGCTCTCAAGGGATTCAATAACCTTTCTGTAGATTTCATCCGGATCTGCCGTGGAGTCAATGCTTTTTGCCTTCACACACATAATTCCTTCCGCACCGCTTTTCCCGAAAAACTCAAAATTTCTGACAAAAATTCCAACCTGATTCCTCTGTGCTATGTCCTGGTAGATGAAGTCCACCTTCTCAACTATTCCGCTGTATCTTTCAGGATTTCCAGCATCTGCAAAAATGGGAATTATGTTTTTTCTTTCCATTGCAAGCCTCAAAAACTTCTGAAATGGTTTTGCAGAGTATTCAACAGCATATATCACTCCTCCATCCACAATGTCCGAAACATGACTTGCGGTTGTTCCGGTGGCTGCCCCCAGATATAGCAGCCGGGTGTCTCTCTTTATACCCGGAACATAACCTTTCAGGATTATGGATGCAAGCTTGCTCCTGGATGGCAGCCATTCCCTGTAGTCTCCGATTTTTCTCTCTCCGTAGTGGGAAGGGTAGGCTGACCTTGTAAAAAGCCTTGTTTTTCCCTCCATCTCAACTTTAAACACATTGTTGATTACCTCAACTCCTTGAAAGCTGTTCATATCTCCTCCATACCTCCTCACTCAGGGATTCGTCAAGCTCTCCTCTGAAGTAATCAATCTTGGCAGCTATTGCTATCTTGTTTGCCATGAATCTTGCCATCTTCCCCCTCTTCTTTTTTGGAAGAGTTTTTATAAACGGATGCTGAAATATCACGCCATGTTTTGGCACCTTTGCCTTTTTTCCTTTTCTGATTCTCGACAGAGCTTTGAAAAGAGATTTTTCCGCCCCAATTACCTGAATCGTACTTGAAGGGTAGTTTGCAAGCTTCTCAAGACTTCCGGCTTTTTCAAGCAATCGGGCACCAATTTTTTCACCAACGATCTCGCTTAAATTGGGAGCAATTTTTCTCATGACATCCTCTATCTCTTTCTCGATATCTCCTCTGAGGCTCTTCAGTTCAATTAACTTTTCTTCAAACATCTCCACCAGCTGGCTATTCTTTATCTCCTTAAGTTCTCTCAGCCTTTCATCAAGAAGATTTGCTGTGTTTGCTATCTCATCAAGGGTTCTAAC